>JAAUXT010052150.1_pt1 | contig 26495 bp, 24 predicted proteins | sample 7278171 | NCBI WGS metagenome assembly JAAUXT01 (sample SAMN14350112, study PRJNA611818) | marine sediment metagenome | isolation source: surface marine sediment (1.8m) | place: French Polynesia: Moorea | collected 2018-08
GCCGTCTCGGGTGCTTTGCGGCGGGCGCGCGCGGGGGGTGGCTCCGGGGGGCCGCCCGGGGGGGGGTCCGGGGTGGGGCCCTGGGGGGGGGGCCGGGGGGGGGCCCTGGGGGGGGTCCGGGGGTGGGTCCTGGGGTGGGTCCAGGAGTGGGTCCAGGGGTGGGTCCAGGGATGGGTCCAGGGGTTAGTCCAGGGGTGGGTCCAGGGGTGGGTCCAGGAGTGAGTCCAGGGGTGAGTCCAGGGGTGGGTCCAGGGGTGGGTCCAGGGGTGGGTCCAGGGGTGAGTCCAGGGGTGGATCCTGGGATGGGTCCAGGAGTGGGTCCAAAAGTGGTTTCACGTGGACACGCCAGGGCTTTCTTCAGTGGACCTCCACCCAGACTGAGCGTCCAGTGTAGGTCTGTTGTTCAGGCAGACACTGAGTCACAACTTCAATTTCAACGTGGTGTTCTGACCTTTTGCCAAGAAATGTCACTTACTCACTCAGTCAGTCCAAAACTGATTCCACGAAATGCCGTGAAGCCCCGTCCTCTCCACAAGAGTAGATCGCAACCACGTGACATCGCAACCACGTGAGCACGTAACGACAAACGGAAGCACTTCGTTTGCACTTTCCGGTGCTCAAGTCAAAATGTTTCTGTTTCTGGCAACAAATAAATTGACAAAGATGCATGGAACAAAAAGAGATTCGGCCACCGTTTAGGTCACGTGTTGCTTTAGTCATGTTCAGAATGTGAAACAAACACCAAAGCGTTCTGGTGAAGAGAGGACTTTCGATGTCCGGCCCTTTTCTGAGCCCAATTGCCGGATCACAGAAACTGTTTGGTCACTGGCCATTGGCGGTGAAGTGCAAATTTGGCCATCTGTGCCACCGACCTGCCGCATGGATTGAATAAAGTCGTTGCTGCACATTGACTGTTTTTCAAAACATTGGCGCAAGTGGAACTGTTGACAGGTGCCTCAGTTTCTCTCCTGTGCCTTGATCCAGGGCTGCACCGTGACTCAGTGCTGAACTGAATCCACAGACTCACGTTCTGAGGAAAGATCACGTAAAACAACATCCTCTTTCAGTAGTTTTCCAATCATGTCTGCATCTCTTGTTTCTAATAACCAAACGCTCAGCTTTCGGCTATTGAATGGCAAGTGATTCATTGTGACTGCATTGGTTTTCAGAGAGAAATATACATTTCAAGTCTCACTAAAAACAATTCACTGTGTGACATTCTGCACAGCTTCATTCGTGATTGAAGTGGTTTTCACATTGGTGACGGCGTCAACTTTTTTGACGACGTCAAAGAATGGTCTAGACCATTTTTGACGCACACCTGTTGGGCATCAGGTTAAATTTTGACGTTGACGTCAAAAAAGCTGCAGTTGACGTCAAGAAAACATGACGCCGTCACCAAGGTGAAAACCCATTCAGCAGAACAATGGGGAATTTGTTTTCAGTGAATGGTTTCAACTGCTCATGATGAATGTTTATTCCACAAAACTTATCAATTTCTTTGTTTCTGTCATGTCCATGATGTGTGTTCTGTGTGACAAGGCCCTGTTCAATTTGCCCATACAAAGAGTTAGTTCCAAGGAGTGGTTTTCTTACTGTGAGAAGCTCATTGAAGATCTTGTGTCAAGAACAACCAAAGTTTCTCCAATGAAACACACCTTGAAAGATAGTGTGACAAAAGTTTGGTCTTTTCATCAATTATTTTTCACCAGAACAGGTGACATCACTTGCTGCAAGAGATTTTCAGGTCAAACAGAAGTAAAGAGATTTTCAGGTCAAACAGAAGTAAAGAGAGTTTCAGGTCTCATCAGACACACTGAGGACAAACTGTTGGACTATTTTGATGTGTATCGACTCTTTTCAAAAAAGAGTTATATGCGAGAATCAAAAGGAGACTATCACAAGAAAAAATGGATGTTTCTGCTGAATTTTTCTTTGAGACTCAACTTGAGTTTTGAACAAATTTACTTTTCATACAACTCACAAGAATGCTCTTTTGGCAAAGTTGAAGTCAGCAGTTACCTTCAAAACAAAAGTGTCCAGAATTTGACTCTGTGTGGTCAATACCCTCTTGTGCATGTGTATACTGAATCCTCTTGTGTGGATGTTGTTCTGAAATTACCCCCACGAGATCCTCTGTTCAGCGTTGTTCATTTCAGATTCAGTGTCATGGATTGTGACATTGTTTTCAGCAGATCTCCTTGTAGCTTCTCTGAGAATGTAACTCAGTTCAGTTTGTATGAATTTCCACCCCAGCAAACTTGGATTTATGTTTATCAGCTGAGAGTGAAACAATATCAGAAAATATCTGTTGCTCTGAACAGAACCAATTATCCTCATGCCACCTTTTACAACGGCCCTGGATTTGACTCACCCATCCTGAACTTGCAAAGTGCATTAATAACAGCATCCAGCTTCCAGTGTTTGCTTAGATTTTACACAAGCCACAGTTTCTCCTTGGGAGTTCAGTTCTCACCAACACAGACACAGAATGACCCCCAGTTTGATGTCAAAATGAAAAACACTTCTTTCAACAAGGATTTGCTGTTTCATGGGACTAGTTTGCACAAAGCTTTTAGTCTCTCAGCAGTTCCAGGATTGTATGTGAATGTTTCTGTTGGGAAGCTGGTTTACAAAGGGCCACACAGTGATGCTTGTATATTTGGTGGGTTTGTTCTTCATGATCAAATTTTTTCTGAGAGCATCAAGGCCTACTCTCTTTGCCAAAATAACAATTATTTGAAAAGAATACCCAGACAGAACATGTATTCAACAAACACAACATTCATTGCAGTTGTATATTCTTATCCAGAGTACAGCTGGATTCACCTGAAGATCCATGTTTCAAACACAAAATGCCCAGCTGTTCCTATTGATCTGTGTCTTGTAAAGAGGCTGTGTTTTCCTGATTCCTCAGCAAAAACGTGCAAAAGATATTTTATGTCTATCACTTACAATACAAATGTTTCTCTTGAGCTTCTTTCTGGCCCTTTGGCAAAAGTAAAATATTCCAAACTTCCTTTCAAAGTTGGTTCCACACATGGGATTATTTATTTCAAGTTAAACATCAATTCATGTGCAACAATTCAAATATCAAGGAATAAGACTGACTCCAGTCTGTCAACAACACTTCATTACAACAAGGACTGTTCTTATTATATTTTGCCACAGCAGAACCAAACTGGTAGTGCTTTTATTGTGTATCAGATGAGCTTGTTTTTGGCAAAAATCAGCAGGCAACCTCAGCTCTTGGATGCTTTGAAAATAGATGGTCAGGATGAAATGAATATGTCTGAGCCACCATACATTCAAACAGTCATCCAGAGACACAGTGTTGTGGTTTCTTGTTCTTTAGTGTCACAGTTACCAGTCCACAGTAAAACTTTAAAGTTCAAAGTAGACCAGAACTATTGGTCTTTGTCATGGATTGATATCCTTGTGTGGTGGAATGTGACCCATATAAATGAGAGGTTGTGTCGCTCTGTGTCTTTTCACAACAACATGTATCAAGTTGATTCACACTCAGGCAAAGTGCCAATTGCTGAGACACCCAAAGTAGTTCTTGTTCTGGTTCTGCTTCAACACAAGGTGACTGTGTCAATTCGTGTGTGTATAGAAAGCCAAGTTCATCTCAAAACACACAGGGCAAATAGCAAAGATCACTTCAGAAGGGAGACAGCCTTGCATCAAATTGATCATTTAGTGTTTGACAGTACAAACACCAAACACTTGTTTTCTGTTCAAGGTCGCTTTACACAGGTAAACTTGGCACAGACTGAAGCAAAATTGTCTGTGTTCTGGCTGAATGATGTGTACAAACAATACCACAATGATATATATTCTGTGGAGCAAAATTGCACGCCTTTTCAACAAAGGATACAAACAGACAAACACCATTGCTTGACATTGAAAATAGCGCAGAAACATTTACCTCACTTTGACTTTCTAGTCATTGGCAACACAGAATTGAAAGGGCACTTGTGGTCATGGAAACAAGCATCCAATATTTGTGAACAAATGCAAAGCCAATTGCCACAGTTTTACAGCAAAAAGGAACTTCAAGTATTTCTGGCATTTTTCAAGTCAACCTCTGATATCCTCCAAAGGGAAGCAATTTTTGTTGGAAATACTTTGATCAAAGTGGTAAGTCAGAGTTTTCCAGAAACCAGGGACAGAACAGTTTGCTCAGAGTCTTGGTTTCACCTTTTGTTTCTATTTCAGGCAAAAAGAAAGCAAAACCCTGTTGCGTATCAACTATGGTCCAATGCTTTATTTAAGAAACCAACTGTTGTACACTTCAAGTACAGATCACACAATGCAGCAGCAAGGGCATTGGCAACAATTTTAAAAATGACAGGAAAACGACACAACTGGTTTGAGAAAGAAGATCTTTCCTCACCATTGTATCTGGCAAAATGCCAGTCAAAGCAACAGTTGATGCCAGTGATGCACAGTAACAATTCATGCACAATGATGGTGATATCAAATCTGGTAACACCTGTTTGGATAAGTGTTCACTGCAGCCAGAAGTTTTCTGTTGATGTATTTTGCAGACAACTTCTCAGAAAAGAAAATATAAATTTGCAAAAAACAAGGGGCTGCTTGAAACATTTCATATTCAATGGGTCAAAGTGTTTCTACTTTCCGCTCTGGGAGGAAAAAACATTTATTGGTGCAACGAAACTCTGCTTAAACCACACAATGTGGTTACACAATTTGCCAAGCATAACAGAATTTGAGTACTTGTTTCAAGCAGTCAGCACGCAGTTTTTGCCCTTTGTTTATTTTACCAGTCAATTGTTGCCTGTGATGTACAATTACAAATTAATATTGGGGAGTTTTGAGTATTCTTCCTTTCAAAACAAGTACATTTCAGATGGCAGCATTGGGGGCCTGATAAGGTGTGCAATGGAACCTTCTTGGGTACTGAATACTGGCAACATGTACAAATGTAGTGATGGTGTTTTTATATCAGCAGAGTTGCTGTGTGATGGAACTGTAGACTGTGCTTCTTCTTCACACAATGATGAAATGTTCTGTTCATGCTCTAATGAACAGGCCAGAAGTAATCAGCAACTTTTTCAATGCAAGTATCTGCAAGATGGAAACAAAAGCAGTTGTTCCTCATTGTATTATGCAACAGCAGACAATAATTGCATCAAATATGAAGAATTTTTGGGAAATTCTGTTGCCAGAAAATATGAAATGTTTCAATGTCAAAACAAAGTAGAAATTCATGAAGAATTAGTGAATGATCTTGTGAGTGATTGTGGGGCACAGTCTGAGGATGAACAAAATTTTATAAATTTACTGACAAAAGGGGAAACATTGTCATGCAGAAAACCAGAGCAGTTAGCATGTAGGACTGGGCTTTCCAGATGTTATGATATTTCTGATGTGTGTGTTTACAGACTCAACAAATTTAGCCATTTGTACCCATGTAGAACTGGAGGACATGTGCAAGAATGTAGAGATTTTCTCTGCAACAAAATGTTCAAATGTCCTCATCATTATTGCATACCATTCAGTTATGTGTGCAATGGTAAGTGGGATTGTCCTGAGGGGCATGAAGAACAAGCTTGTGGTCAGTACAAATATTGTTCAGGTTTACTCAAATGCAAAAATTCTCAGATATGTGCTCACCCTGATGATAGGTGTGACAGTTTTACAGACTGCCCACTTGGGGAAGATGAACTCATGTGTGACTTGATTTATATACAATGCCCACATGTTTGCAGCTGTTTACTTTATGCCTTAAGTTGTTCCAATGTTTCTGCTGACTTCAACAATCTAAACTTGTTGAACTATGTTTATCATTCTGTTTTCATGTTCAACTGCACAAATGTATCTTTCCATTATTTATTGAGCAAACTTGCAAATGTGTTGTTTCTTCAGCTTCCAGGAAACAAACTGAAGGAAATATGCCCCATGATGGGCCTTTACAAACTGATATCACTGGATGTTGGGTCAAATCGTGTGAAAAGCATATCAAGTAAATGTTTAACCAGCTACAAACTTGTAAAAATTGATTTTTCATCAAACAAATTGACAACTTTGGAACCAAAGGCATTCTGCAATTTGCAAAAGTTGCTATTTCTTAATTTATCCAACAACTATTTGACAACACTCAATGCCAGTACTTTCTCCTTTTCAAGATCAATGTATCTGGCAGTTCTGTCTGTTCAGGACAATTCATTCACTTTCATTTCAAAAGAAATTTTTGACAACACAAATGTGAGAGTGGTTCAAACAAATGATTATCGTGTCTGTTGCATGGCACCAAAATGCATTCAATGTGAGGCAACCAGATTGTCGTTTCAAAGTTGCAAAACTCTCCTTGTAAACTTGCCCATACAGGCAAGTTTTGTTGTGATATCTATTCTTATCTACTTGTGCAATACTGTGTCCATGGTACAGCAAAGAAGAAACAAAATGAATTCAAGCAAAAGAAGCAAAAATGAATTCAGAATGATAATTATTTCCATAAATTTCTGTGATATTCTTTGTGGGGTGTATTTGTCCATTTTGTGGACAGCTGATATTGCCTTTGGGGAAGATTTTCTGTTCAAAGAACTGCAATGGAGGTCGAGTGTTACATGTTTCTCTGCATTTGGTGTTTGTTTTCTATTTGGTCTTTTATCACCAGCTCTGTTATGTTTTATGTCCCTGTCCAGGCTTATGGTTGTCAAGTACCCCATTGACACAAGATTCAAATGCTCACATTTTGTGCACAGATGCATTTTATTGATCCTCACTGTGGTGAATTGTGTCACAATTGCTTTTGTTCTGACAAGCTACTTCATCATGAGAACAGTTCCAGTTAGCTTCTGTTCTGCATTTGTTGATGTCAATGGTGAGATGGTTGTGATAAAACTGTCAACCTTTGCTGTGACTATCAGCCAAACAGCAGCAATTGTTTTCATTTCTGTGACCTATATTTTGTTGGTCCTTGGGTTATCAAAGTCACAGAACAGCACTGCAGCCTGTACAAACAGAAAAAAGAACAACTTTGGGCTGATATTTCAACTGGTTTTTGTGACAAGTACCAACTTTTTATGTTGGATTCCTGGGGGTGCCATACACCTGGTCTCACTGTTCAAGTCTCAGTACCCTATCATGTTGGTGGTCTCAGCCACAGTTGCTCTCATGCCCCTCAACTCTGTTGTGAACCCTGTTGCCTTTATTTGGAGCACCATCAGGAGTGAAGGGTAGAGTATAGCAAGGTTCTTTCCTTTTTCCCTGCTTGTCCTCCTGGTGGGCAGACTTGGGGTCTGACCATCAAGGAGCCCAAATGTTGCTTTTTAATTTGATTGAAAAGCAAAAAACTGGTGCAAACTTTGGGGCCTTACTTATTTATTGCATTTTAGTCACAGAAATATGACTATTATTGTTAGTGTGTGTCAGTCCATCACATGGCACACTACCCCCCCCCCCAACCCCCATCCCTTGGGGTGCTGAAAGGATTTCTGGTAGTTGTAAATCAACTGGGAGGTACTGATGGTTTCATGTGGACCAGGCAGCATGGTATGGGCTCTTGTGGACCAAGCAGCAGGGCATACGCAAATTCTTATGGACATTTTACAGCTTAGTATGTGTAAATTATTATGGACTGAGCAGCATCATATGGGCTCTTACAGACCAAACAGCAGGGTGTAGGAAAATTCTTGTCTAATAAACAGTGTTGGCTCATGGTACAGCCTCTGACTGACAAATCAGCTTGGTATGGGCTTCTGCAATAAATGACCTGTAAAGGCACACTTGTTTGGAAGGAAGCTGTAGGCTCCTGGCTTCTGGATCCACCAGATGGGGTTTCTCTCTCACACTGTTCAGCTCTGGTGCTTGGTGCAACAAAGCCTGCTTTCCGATTTTTTCACAGAGTGTGATTGCTTTGTGCTCATGGTTCACTTGTGATCTGTTGTTCTCCATGCTGGTCAACACAATGCGTGACAATGATATTCGCCTGAGGCACAATGTTTCTTGCGTGATAATAATTTTTTCACAATAGTTGAATTCAGGGAATGCCAACAGGTTTCGAGCCTCAATGGTCAGTCACTGGCTGAGACGGAGGAAGGCACCCCCAACCCCACCGACCCCACTGACCCCTGGACCCCTGGACCCCCCAACCTGCTTGACCCTACAGACCCCTAGATCCTACAGACCCCTGGACCCCACAAACCCCTGGAACCCACACACTCCTGGACCCCACAGACCCATGGACCCCACAAACCCCTGGACCCCACAGACCCCTGGATCTGCGAGACCCCGTGGAACCACTCACAAGTTCACAGACCTTGGTCCTTTGACTCCCCACGAGTCGATGCAGAGGAAACTGAAGATGAAACGATGACCACGTCAGCAAAATACTCACAATTACCAACAACAAAAGCGCAACTGCGCACATGGTACAAGTTTTCATGCATATCTCAAAGCTGGCACTGTATGTAAAATTGCATTCACAAAAAGCCTGCACACACTGTTCCGTTTATGCATCAGTCTCGTCAGCCCGAGTCTTCAACAGGTGAGTGAGGTGATTCAACTTGGCTTGGTCCCAGAAGTGCATGGTAACACGTGGGGAAAAGTAGAGAGTGTTGGCGAAATGCTCGTTGCCCCGCGCGTGTCAACTTTGTTTGGTTTGCCACAGTTGCGACTTTCAGCAAGAGCTCCGGAAGCCTGTTTCCGCGAACGCAAACGCAATTTTTGACGTGTCTCCCCTAATTTTGGATCAGCCCATATCTTTGTTCTTGAAAACAGAAAAAAATCACCCTCACTTCATCAACTGATGTTGAAGCAACCACCCAAGAGCTTTCTACTGAAAGTTTCACAAAGTTCACCCAACAACTTTTTTGTAGTTCACTGCAAAACTCTTGATGCTGGACCAAGATGAAATCAACCTGCTGTCAGTATCAAAAAATGTGGTTGCAGTCAACAGTTGACGTCGACAGCGTCAATATGAAAACCCCTTGAAGCGTCGGAGTCCCAGCCTGGAAACGGGGAATGGACGATCTCCAAATGGTATCTGTGTCTTTTCAGGCGTGAATGTGACGTCGAATCCAGACGCCCGTCCACGCCAGCTGCCCACGAGCCACGCGGAGTTTTCTCACGCAGCTAAAACTCGCTACCGGCAGGGATCAGCATGTCCACTGCAACCGCGTTTCTTAGTCCTGCTCCACAGGAAGCAAATGGTCAAAGGTCAAACGAAGGTCAACCGGATGTGCTGACCTGGAGGGAGTTCGTCCACGACACGACGTTCCACGGAGTTCGCTTCATCTTCGCTGAGACGTACCGACCGAGAAGGTGAGGGAGCCTTCAGAGAGATTCACCTCTCACTTGGGGGGGGGGGGGTTCAGCAGGAAACAGCTCAATGACATCTGTCCATATCTGTTCCATATCCTCCCCAGACCGCACGGAAGATCCGTAAAAGCCACAAAATACACGGTGCCCACCAAATGTATGGTCTGTGCTTCACACGCCACTCACAGCCAATTGCAAGTACCACCAATCTATTCTCGACACCGATGTCATGCTGCTTTTCTGTAGCGGACCGATGACACGCATCCCTGCTTAACCTCCCCCCATTCACTGCACCATTTTCTACCCATCTCTTGCAACTTTTGCAACTTGTCCCCGAGCCTGTTGGGAACAAAGCTCCCGTGCATTTGGCACGCAGAGTGGATGTTTTCTTTCACTTCACTTCACTCTTGTTACCATGCAGCTGAAGTTTTCCTGTAGAGACGAACATCAAAACTTTTGTTTTGAGCTGTGCGTATTTGATGTCCAGTACCTTGGGCTGGCAATGCTACTTCCGGGGGCTGCCACCCTAATTCTTGAAAGGCATTGTGGGTCTCCTTTTGTTTGCCCACAATGCACCAAGGTGGTTCGTGTACTGTTTGGTGTGATATGAGCAGGATCTGTTTGCTCCTGTTTTTGTTTCCACAGGTTACTGTGGAGCCTGGTTGTCCTGGTGTCTGTTCTGCTCTTCCTGTACCAATCTGGGAAGAGGACACAGATCTACTTTCAGTACAAAACTAATGTGGACATCAAGAAAGTTGTGCAGCCTGAGGTGGAGTTTCCTGCTGTGACCATCTGCAACCAAAACAACTACAGGTACTACCAGCCATCATCTGCCATATCCTCAGGGTTTGTGAGAACTGAGAGAAATGACTTTGGAAATTGTAAAAACTGGGGACATGACATTGAAAATTGTGAAAACTGGGAACATGACCTTGGAAATTGTGAAAACTGGGGACATGACCTTGGAAATGGGTTCACAATATTTAGTGGGTGGAACTTGACCTGAACATTACAACAAAACAAACAAGAAGACAATACACTGACAACAATCTGTCTGACTGTGGCTTTCTTTCAGAATAACAGCTGCTGTTGAGCTGCAGGCTTATGAAACCATCAATGAACTCTTGCACTCTGGAGGTGAGAACCAGTTCAATTCCATCTGTGATAATTTTCCATGCCCATGCTGGTCTGTTTGTGTTTGCCATGGATCCACACCAGAACTCTCTCTTTCAGCTGCGGAGAGACCTGCAGTTGAAGTTGACTGCAGAAAAACATTCAAAGGTCGCGATTACAATGGGACCATCAGCACCACCATCCTGGGGAAGTCCTGTCAGAGGTGGAGCTCCGACTCGCCCCACCAACACAAATTTCACCATCTACCAGGTCAACTCACATGCGAAATGCAAATGCTTGTGATATGATATGAAATTGGTGCTTTCGTCTCATTTTGCTGATGATTGGTGGTGTTATTTTTGGCAATTTGACAGAAAATTTCTGCAGAAATCCAGACAATGGTTTGCAGCCTTGGTGTTTTACAACTGATCCCAATAAGAGGTCCGAATACTGTGACATCCCAATGTGTCAAGGTGAGAAAGTGTTCCAAAAATCACAATATGACAGAAACGCTTGAAACACAGGCAATTCTTTCCACATTTTTACTCAGCTGGACGAGGGGACTGCAAAACCAGCATTGCTGGTGTGGAGTATCAAGGACACATCGGCAGGACATTCTCTGGGAAAATTTGTCAACAGTGGAGCTTGGACTTTCCTCACAAACACACCTTCTATCAAACTTACCCAGGTGCAAAACTTCACAGATGAACTTCAGATCAAATTGGCAAGCTGCCAGGAAAGGCCTTTGAAACTTTCAGCTTTGTATTTCAGAGAATTACTGCAGGAACACCAACAACAACTTTGCAGCCCCCTGGTGTTACACTGCAGACCCTGACACCAGGTGGGAGTACTGTGACATTCCTTTCTGTGAAGGTTTGTAGTTTCCACTGCAATGAACATTGATGTGTGTGAACAAATGCTTCTTTTCAAGGCCAAGTTGATGAAAAGAAGCTGATTGGTCCAGTTGATCCTTTCAGATGTAGAATTGGACAGAGACAAGCAGACTGAGGACTGTAAAATGACCACAGAAGGACAGGAGTACAATGGAACAGTCAGCACCACACACTATGGGGTGCCTTGCCAGGAGTGGGCTTCAGATTACCCACATACACATCGCTATCACAACAAGAATTTGCCAAGTAAGAGAACAATAAGCTTCACTCACATACCTTCAAAACTGTGCCTGTTTGGTGCTGACTAACCACAATTTTAACACAGTGTTTGTTCACTCCCCTTTTCATCAGAAAACTACTGCAGAAATCCAGATGGGGAACAGCTGCCTTGGTGCTTCACCACTGATCCAAGTATAAGATGGGACTACTGCAATGTTCCCTTGTGTCAAGGTGCCCCTCTTGGTCGTGGAAATGACAACTTTGTTTCTCTGGAAATTTGTTACAATGTCAACTCTCAATTTTCTTTCCTTTGAGCAAGAACAGAGTTCAATGTCTTGTCAATTGAATATTTCTATTCAAAGTGTTGCGTTTTTCTGCAGGAGAAAATCAGTTTGCAGCTCACAACAGTGAATGCAAAGAAACAGTTTCTGGACAAGAATACAATGGAACAGTCAGCATGACAAAGAGTGGAGTTCCCTGTCAAAAATGGAGTCTTGACACTCCACATGAACACTCTCACCACAGTTTGCCTGGTACAAACACCTGTCTCCTGTTGGTCATCCATCTGAGATTATTGTAAATATTTTGCATTTGGCCTTTATTCCATTCCACATCCAGAACAAGAGGCTTTCTTCCCTTTTCAGAAAACTACTGCAGGAATCCAACAGACGACTATCTGCCCTGGTGCTTCACCATTGACCCAGAGAGGAGGTGGGATTACTGTGACATCCCACTGTGCAGTGGTGAGTGGGTCACTTCAGATTATTGATCACCCTCACATCAAGTTTTGCCTGAATACCAAAGGCTCAGAGTAGAAAATCTATTTGTGAATGCTATTTTGTGTTATGTACAGCAAGCAAGTTACTCTGTTGTTCCTTTGTCTTCTGGACATGTCAGAAAACAAAGCAGACTGCAGAGAAACCTTTCTGGGCCTGGAGTACAGAGGAACTAGAAACACCACCAGACTGGGGTACACCTGCCAGAGGTGGAGCCTGGAGTTCCCCTGGAGCCACAACTACAATGACCTCCCTGGTGAGGGAGCTGCTTCTTCTGATTCAGCCTCCCTTGAGAAAGGAACAGCTTTTTGAGCTGTTTTTAGTGCCAAAGAACAGAAACAAAAATCATCATCTGTTTTGTTCCTTTTTTGAGAAAATTACTGCAGGAATCCGGACTACGCAGGAGCGCCATGGTGTTACACGACAAGTCCCGCCAAACGGTTCGACTACTGCTACGTGCCGCGCTGTGAGAAGCGCGGTGAGCACAGCGAGCGTCTTCAGATGACGCACTGCAGCGTTTTGACGTCATTTTCTGCAGTGCGTTTGATGAGTGTTTTCACTGTAGGCAAAACAGCTGAGGTCCACGGAGCCGAGAGAATGAAAGACATCCCTTCCACAGAATTTTACCTCACCACTGCACACCAGAGGCAGGATCTAATTGACAGGTGAAATGAGTCCACCAGACAATATTTGCCAAGTCTATATTGTGTCACATGTGCAGCACAATAACTTTTGTAGTTGCATATCAATGTTGTGAGGTTTTCAAACCATTGACCCAGGCAAAAACTATGTCTTTCCCAAATTTTAACTCAGGTGTTTGTGGAAAGGGAAACCATGCAACATCTCAGATTTCACCACCAGTGTCACAGACTTTGGAGTTTGTTACACTTTCAATGGCAGAAACCTTGCCCTTTCTGTTGATAGAACAGGTGCTAAGAATGCATTGAAACTTCTACTCAACATTGAACAATATGAGTATATGATTGGGCCTCAAATAGACACTGGAGTGAAGGTATGTGACACATTCATCATCCACATGTGTGCAGACAGAAGTGATTGATTTTACATCACAAACTTTGCATGTTTCTTCCTCACTCCAGATTCACTTGCACCATCAGAACAAAACATTGTTTGGCATCAAAGACAAGGGATTTGCATGTGCACCAGGGAGCCACACTTTAGTTGGGGTAGACAGATTTGAGGTGAGGTTGCCTGTGTGACCCATGTAGACCAATCAAATGTGTACATTTTTGCACTTGACTTCAGTGGCAATTTGCTTGCAGGTAATAAATTTACCTCACCCTTATGGAGATTGTGTGGAGAAGAGTGAAGCTGTGGTTTCAGAGTGTGAGTTGGAATGTGCAACTAAGGCTGTGGTGGAGAAGTGTGGATGCCATGACAGCTACATGAAACCCCACTGGAATGGAACAGGTTTTTGTTGTGTTGAACTGCTTTGTGTGTTGAATATGTGCATTGAGAAGGTGCTTGTGTGGAAGACAAGCTTTCTGTTTTGTTTGACAGGTTTTTCAGAGGAATGCAGTGTCAATGCTTCATTCTTGTGTGCTGCACAAGCATTAGGTGAGAAGAAATCCAGCAGAGACAAAACCAGTAGTGAGTCAACTTGCACCTGGTTGCAGAAAATATTATGTGCAAAAAGAACTATTTTCCTTTTCAGACCAGACAACTGAGGACACATGTAACTGCACAGAGCCTTGCAGACAGATAGAATATTCACACAGCCTCTCCTACGCTGAGCTGTCTGATGTGAATGTTGAAAACTACGTCATTAATGGTCCAGAGAAGAAAGTGCAGCTTCAGGTGCCTTTTTCTGTCAAACTTGTTCTTTCAAAACATTCTCATTGGCTTGTTACAAAAGTGGTCCATCATTGAATCATTTTTCAGAACAAAGTGAACTTGGCAAGGGAGACAGCAGTGAGAAAATTGAGCAGGTCTCAAGACAGGAAGCAGGGAGAGGAGCTGATGGAGGCAGCAGAGAAGGCCATCCAGGAACTGTATGACTGCAGATCCAAACTGGAAATTTTGACGATGGAAGATGGCAGCACCGCCGTGATGCAGTTCGCAGACAACCACATCGAAGTGAGTCTGGTCAAACATGTACTTTTGTCTGAAAATATGCACAAATGTTTTGTTTTGATTGTGTGACTGCAAAAGAATCACAAAATAGTCCGACCTACAGTCAAAGTCATGAATTGTTTACAGGATGACAAGAAGTTCCTAGAGAATTACTTCAATGAAAGAGGCAAATCAATACAAACCTCAGCAGATATGCTGGAGACCACCATGAGATTCTTTCTCATGGACGCAGGAGAGTTCTTGGACAAAATCAGTGTGAACAACAATAGGAATTTGTCAGAAACTCTGTTCCCTTTCTGTTCTGACCTGTCCACACATACTGAAGCTCCTGAAGAGGCAAAATCAAGAGCAAATATTTCAGATGAACAACTGAGTCAATGTTTTTTTGAGTTGAGAAACTGGAAAATGGAGCAGAGTCAGATAAATTTGGGCCTCAACACAACATTGTTGAACTCAATATTTTTCAGAATGGGCTCCACATTGGAAAATTCCAACTTCAAGTCAATGATGGCAATGTGCCAACAAAGGATTGAAAAGTTCTTGCTGCTCTCAAATCAAATCCAAGACAGTGTCAACCAGTCAATGCATCAGATTACTTCTTATACCTTTGCAGAAAATCTCAATTTTGCCCAACTGATTTCATCACAGATTGACAGAATGATGAAAGAAATCTCTGAGATGCAGCAAAGAAAGTCACAAGTTTCAGAAGCTTGCTCAGTGCTTCTGGAGCCAAAATCAAACAAACACAGTTTCTTTCAAAAGACAGGAAAACTAAAGCTACAGGAAGCACAGAATCTGTTCAGGAGAGCCAATGATGGGATGGTGGGGGTGGATGATTCTCTGGGACGATCTCTGAAGAAATATGTGGCTCCTTTGGCTGACTTGGCCAGGAAGTACTTCTCCAATTCAATCACCAAACTTGAGTGGGCAGAATCCTTCACCAGCAAAACCAATGAGCAGCACTTGATCACTATGCAGGCTGAGAATGTCAAGGTCAGAAATGCTGTTCAAGCAATTGAAAACTGTTTGATCAGAGGCACCAAGGCTCTGGCCCTTGTCTTCAGACATTTAGTGACAGATCATGATGACAACAATGATGATGCTGACTATGCAGATTTTACATTGAAGAGTTTTCTGAATTTGAAGATTGTAAAGGCATCAGAAGCTTACAACCCTGTGCACAGAGGTGAGCCTTTTCACTCCTGACAAAAGACAACATGAAACCTTGTCTGAATGTATACTGACACCTCCATGATTATTTGTCTTTCAGCTAATGTCATGTTGAATGCTTCCACTGAACTGGAGAAGGACCTCCACAGTGGACTGTGGAGGGTGGTTGGATGGATCCCACTGGACATGAGGAGTGTCATGCTGACCAACCTGACCAAACTGACCCAGAGAGTGGACAGCCTGGTTCCCATCATAGAGGCTCTGGAGATAAACCTCAAACAGCACAAAGCTTCTGTCAAGTTGAACCCTGCCTTCTACAAGTCAGCCTCTTCCTGTCTTGAGAAAAACACCACTTCATTGTAAAATCATACTGTCCAAGTTTACAAAAGCAATCTGAAATAGTTCTCATTCTTGAATGAAATTCAGGAAGTACAAACAATAGTTTCAGTGAGATATCCTCAATTTGATTCCCTCAGTTGTACCAGACATGACCTGAACAGATATATTTGGTCTCTTTTCAGGAACAACTTTCTTCAGGTTGACATCTTCTACCAGGAGCTGAGCCACCGCGTCATCGAGCAGAACGTCGCCTTTGAGTTCCTCAGTCTGCTCAGTGAGATTGGAGGGTTCCTGGGGCTGCTGCTAGGAGCCTCAGTCCTCACTGTCTGCGAACTCATGGACTACATCACCTTGCTTATCTTCAGAAAACTGAACAGAAAGATCGCCTCGTAGTGTTCTGTCCTCTTTCGTCCGTGAGAGTCTTGAGCAGATTTCAAAACCCCTATGAGAGACACTATTCCCCAGTTCTTCACTTCCTGACTGGATAGCGAGTCTGTGGCATCGGGTCCGTCAACCACACAACCATGGTTGGTCTTCGTACTGAGAACCACAAGAGGAGAATCAGCTCTGCACTCCAAGCAGCCAGTCTGCGCAATATTTGGGGCACATCAGCGGAGCACCGGACGGACCTGCTACAACTCCCTATTGGTCCTCCGCAATACCGTGGCTGGAGATAAAGAAAACTTTGGAGGCAGTTCACACAAGACTTGTAGATGGAAACCATGATTGGATGCTGTACTATTCTCGACTGATCATCGCTTGTTTATCAAGAAAAGACAACGATTCTGAAAACATGAAAGTGTGTGACATTTATTCCAGAAACATGTTCACTGAACAGATCTGTGCACATCTTTACCGATTCGGGTTCCACCCCCTCCTCACGCCCAAAACTTTGTCGCCCCCTCCCAATTTTGGGCCTCGGACAGTCGGACCTTCCCCGAGAGCGAGGTTTGGACCCCCTTCGCGTGCATGTAAAAATTGACAGATCCACGAGTGGAAGATAATTAGATTCACCGTGAAACACCCATGCGCTCCACTGGATGCGAGTTGTGTTTGTAAGGCTTGGAATGCACTGAGCGTAGCAAATCCCCCACATATCAGCGTCACAGGGTCGGATCCAGAGGGAAGATCCCCAACCTGGCTCCACCAAACATCATCGTGCGTGCCTCATTTTCCTGTGCACAGCATGAAGTTTTTACATTGAATTCCTCCAAAGACAGGATTGACCCAGGGGTCGTCTGCAGAAGCGAGCCTGGATCCGAACTTCAACAGTGAATGCAGAGAATCTATCTGTGGAACATCAAAGTGACACGTGTACACAAATCTCACAACACAGAATGTACACACAAATGCAAGCAACACGCACGTTTGAAATGTACGTGCGCACGCACACGCGATGAAACACACACACACGCGCACGCACACACACACACACACACACACACACACACACACACACACAGAGTCGCGACTGCCTTGGACCTGTGTGAACACAACCCCGAACCCGCTTTGTGGTCTTCAAAACATAGCAATCCAGGTTCAACAGGTCGACACACTCAAGGTCAGACACTCAAGGTCAAGGTCAGAGAACCTTGATATTCATCCTGTGGTCCAATGTGGTTGGTCCCTGTGACTCACATGCCTTCATGCATCCTTGGTCAGCTCAACCTGACCTATGGCTCAAGCCGTGGAACCACGCCGGCCCCTGGATGCACACGTGACCTTGGTGACCCCGACCTTGACCTCAGAGCTTCTCGTGCTCCTCGCCCTTGTCGTCGGCCCCGCCCTCCACCGGGTGGCGCCTCCTCCTGCACGCGGCGCCCGTGTTGACGAGGATGAAGTCGAAGATCTCGCAGACGGTGAGGACGGAGGCGCCGAGGAGGAGGCCCAGGAACCCGCCCACCTGGAGAGACAGGGTGCGTGTGTGTGTGTGTGTGTGTGTGTGTGTGTGTGAGGTGTGTGTATATATGTGTGTGAGGTAGGTGTGTGTGTGTTCTGAGGAGCGGTTGCAGCCACCCACCAATTAACCTGCAGATACAGTGTGCGTGTATGTGGCATGGTGTGTGTGGTGTGTGCGTGTGTGGTGGTGGTGGTGTTAGTGTGTGTGCGAGTGTGTGTGCGTGTGTGGTGGTGGGGTGTGTGTGCACGTGTATGTGCCCACGTCTGTTTGCATGTTCGCGGGTGTCTACGAGTTCGCGGCTTGTGTTCAAGAGTGCTGTATGTGTGTGTGTGTGTGTGTGTGTGTGTGTGTGTGTGTGTGTGTGTGTATGTGTGTGTGCGTGTGTGTACGTGTGTGTGCGTGTGTGTGTACGATGACAGAGGCGCCAAGGGGCAGGCCCGAAAGTTCCAGTGCCAAAAATCTCTCACATTGGTGAGTGGGAAGAGGACGAGACAAAGAGTGAAAGAGACAGAGAGAATGAGAGCAAGTGAGACAGAGAGAGACAGAGACGCAGATGAAGAAAGTTTAAAGATGGAAGAGACAGAAGAGAGCACGTACCCGACACGCCTCTCGCCAACGAGCACACCACACACACCACACACACACACCACACACACACACACACACACACACACACACACACACACTTCGCCCGGCAGACTGAGGCAAGAGAATCCTCTTACTGCACCACTTCCTCCAGCACGCGCACCTCACGCAAACCTCGCACACACCTCACGCACGCCTAGCACAAACCAAACATACCTTACACACCTCAAACCTCCCCCACGCACACCTCACACACACGCACCTCTCCCAGCAGACTGAGGAAAGCGAACGCCTCCTGCTGCACCACATCCTCCACGATCAGCTGGTTGTAGTACACATCCAGCATCACAAAGTTCGACCTGCAGACAAAACGAACACACCCAGGATGTCATGGCTTCGTGGCTTCGTGTACCCAGGCTGGGACCTGGACCTTGCACAGACCAGAACGAACACAACCCAGGCTGACTTCAGCACTGGACGCGTCTCTGCTGCGTTTCTGAGCCATGGCATCCACGAGACCTGTCAGTCAGGTGCAAGGTCAAAGGAGATGTCGAACTGAGCCCAAGAGAAAGAGACCAGAGAGAACTGTTCATCAGGGGAGTCAAATGCTGAAAGTTGTGATGAGACCTCTTTCCTGAACAAATCGTTGATCCACCACGGAATGAACAGTGTGAAATGGATTCCCTTTTCCAACAGTACTGAGGCGTATTCAAATGCACGTGTCCTGGACACACGTTGTGATTCTCCTCTCGTCTGCGCCCCCCACCTGAGCACGCATTCCTCCGATCACTGAGGTTGTCACCCAACCTGAATGTGACCATGTGTGTGTGTGTGTGTGTGTGTGTGTGTGTGTGTGTGTGTATGTGCGCGCGCGCGTGTGTGTGTATGTATGTGCATGATAGCTCTCGATTCTTCCCGGAAGAGATGGTGGTGGTGGTGTGTGCGTGTGCGTGTGCGAGGGCGTGTGTGTGGACACTGGGGACCAGGTGTGTGTGCGTGTGTGTGTGCGTCATGTCTCTCGGTTCTGCATCACAGTGTGTGCGTGTGTGGATACTGGGGACCCGTGTATGTGTGCGTGTTGCTGTATGTCCGTCCCATCTGAACCCCCCTGCACTCACTGGTAGAAGTCGTCCCCGAGCACCTCCCAGCGCGTCCTGTATGCGCGCAGGTTCTCATTGAGCTGCGTGTACGCAGCCACGTACTCCTCTGACGCCTCCCTCACGTCCCGCTTCACATCGAACACACCCCGCCCCGAGCTGTAGCAGAGCGACTCGAACACGCCCACCAGGGTCGAGTTGTCGTCTCCCGCCAACCCGGCGCGACACATCTCGATGTCTGCAATGAGGCCGTTCTGCTCACCAAGGGTCAGTACGAGAGAGAAGTACAGCGAGACAGAGAGAGAAACACACAGAGAGAGAAATAGACAGAGAGATAAGAAGACAAAGAGAGGGGAACTGAGAGAGACAGAGAGAGACAGAGCAACAGAGACAGAGAGACAGACACTGAGAGACAGAGAAATAGACAGAGAGACAAGAAGACAAAGAGAGAGGAGACAGGGAGAGAGAGACAGAGAGAGACAGAGCAACACAGACAGAGACACAGATCAGCAGAAAGGGACAAAGAGAGAGAGAGAGAGAGACAAAGAGACAAAGAGACAAAGAGACAAAGAGACAAAGAGACAAAGAGACAAAGAGACAAAGACAGAGGAGGAGAGTGCGACTCTTGAAGATTCTGCTTCGGCTCTGGCTCCAGGCGGATTCTGCCAAGAGTCCGGACACAGTCCAGAGCCCAAGAGCAAGGCTCATCCGGAATTTTGCCCACACCCACCTTGACTCCACCCAACCAGACACCAACCCATAGATCTTGACCTTGCTCAGCTGGACACACACCCAACCTGACCCTGCTCAACTGGACCCACTCCCATCCTGACCCAACCCAACCAAACCCCACACCCAACTAGATCCGTACCCATCCTGACCCTGCATACCCACTCACCTTCGGTGCAGCGGTCCACCCCGCTGCTCTCATTGCGCATGCGCAGCGCCTCGCGCATCAGCTCAACCCGCGGCGCATCCCCGGCGCGCAGCCCTGCCGCGCGCAGCGCACCGAGACCCGCGAACACCCCGTGGAGAGCCCCGTACAACTCAAACCCGCTCAGAACCTTCTCCAGGACCTCCGACTCGCGCGCCACCTGGTTGTAAAAATACTTGAGGTCCGACTCCACCCTCCTCTCATTGACCCTGAAGTGCGTGGTGAATCCAGCCAGTTCTGACTTGGTTGGTTCGCTGTCCACCGGGCTGACTTTGTAGGTGTACAGCGTGTAGCTGATGTTGTTGATGATGTCCATGTACTGGTCCAGCTCCGCCAGGGGGCCGCGGTAGAGGGAGTAGATGTTGCCCATGGAGGGGTCGCTGGGGAGGGGCGGGTCGGTGATGGGGTAGAAGGAGCAGTGGACCCGCTCCACCGCTCTGAAGAGAGGGTTGTCTGGGTCCAGCAGCGGGGGTCCGTCTGCAAGCAGCGGAAATAGGGAGTTTTAGCAGCAATCCGTTCGAAAACGTGCGGTGTTGCATTGTTGAATTGGCAGTACAAAACAACCTCAGTGAGTCACAAAAGAAGTTGATCTGTACATTTGTGACCATCTCTTTCTGTCTTGTCGTGTCTCATTGGAACATGTGCCTATTCTGCAGCATTGCACCGGGCATTCAAGGCGGACGCCTGCGCGTGTTCAGTGCGCGAGGAAACAGTGAAGAAATGTCCGCATCTCCAGCATTTATCAATGAATGTTTCGCCTGGTGAGAAGCACCTTGTCCCAACACTTAATTGAACTGTTCGCAGATTGGGGAGGTTCAGCAAACACGTGCTACGTGCCCTCAATACGTGGCTGACCCCCAATTCACACCGCGTGCGACAGCGCATCACGCATGCCAAGGTCACAGCGCACCAAAATGGGTCTCACCTATGTCTATGGTTGTGTCCACACTGAAGTGCGTGTGCACCATCATGATCACGGATGGGTTCCAACCCCAAACGTGCGCTGGCGCATGGTGCGTGATGCGCTGGCGCACGCGGTGTGGCTGAGGGGTAACGAAAGCGGCCCGTTAATGTGGACACCACGTGTGACTGTGGAGACCACGTGTTTGTCCCGTGTGTTTTGAGGATTCCACGGATCTTCCGTGCAATGTGGGGAGGTAATGAAACAGCCACGTAGAATTTAACGGTTGCTGAACCTCCGTACTGACTGAAGCATCGTACGCTCCACTCGTCTGTGGTCTCTACTCACTGATGGAGGGTCCGCCCGTCGGCGTGGGCCCCAGCGTGGTGAAGGGCGGCGGCGGCACGGTGGACGGCTCACTGGTGCCCCCCAGGTCACACAGCGTCCCCGCCCAGTCCGAGTACGGGTCTGCGACGTCCAGCGGGGGCGAGGGGCGGAACACGTCCTCCCAGGGCCCGAGGTGACAGAACTGGCCCAGCCAGCCCCCGGGATGGAGGAGGGCCCTCACGTGATCCAGCAATACGGCTTCAGGGCCATCTGTGAGTAGAGAGAAGGTCAAGGTCAGGAGGACGCAGAGGATGTGGAGGGAGGGCGTGGGATTGCACACACACACACACACACACACACACACACACACACACACGGAACCTCTCGTTTGGCGGAGAGTCGACCAGACAGACAGACAGACAGACAGACACACACACACACACACACAGACAGACACACACACACACACACACACACACACACACACACACACACACACACACACACACGCAACGGCCCCACTCCCAACCCAAACGTTTTCACGCCTGGAGTTCTCCACATTCCCACTAGGAGGAGTCTCTCACCTGGGGTTCTCCTGATCCCATGCGACACCTCGCGGCCGTAGCACGTCGCCAGCGTCGTGTGTCTCCACCAGAAGAGCTGCTCGTACCAGAAGCACTCGCCCAGCACCGGCTCCTTCAGTGTTCCCCTCACGTGGTTCCGGTGGTACCTGTAAAACTGGGCGATAATCGGGGTCCACAACCGTTTCCTGTTTCCGTACAGAAAATTTGAACTCAGTCATTCTGAAATCACATTTGGTGGCAAGAAATTTTTGATGAACTGTGAATCTGAGTCGGGGGTGGCTCGAGCATGCGGTGGAGAAAGGCCCCAACCCCCATTAGGGCAAAACCCACCCCAGAAGAAACAATGAAGGGAAAGAAACCCACAGTGTGCCGCACAACTCATGTCACAGGGGTCTGTTTCCTGCCGCACCACCGCGACCAGTCCTTTATTTGATCCCATTTTGAGGTCTCTGGTTTGGACCATTTTGGCTTAGACCGAACCCCAAACCGCAGGCTTGGACCCAGGCCCATACCTTAAGCCTGGATCATACTCCAAACCCCTGGCCTAGACCCGACCCCAAACTTCAGACCTGGACCTGACCCCAAACTTCAGACCTGGACCTGACCCCAAACCTCAGTACTGGACCCAACCCCAAACCCCACACCGAGGTTGGGTCAAGACCTGAGGAGGGTCGGATCTGGACCAGAGGTTTGAGGTTGGACCCACGCCTGAGGTTTGGTGTTGGGTCCAGGCCTGAGGTTTGGGTTTGGGTCCAGCATACCTCTGGAAGTCCTGCAGAACCCTGTACAGCCCGGGCGCGTCCACGTTACTTGCTGTCGTCTCGTTCAGCACGTGCACCAGGCTGTAGAAGGATTGCGCGTACTCGGAGTACTGGGCGAGGCGGCCGAGGCACCCCCGGCGGCGCGGCTCAGCCTCCCCGGGCGAGACGCCCTCCGCCCCGGCGAGCACGCGCCCCTGCACCGTCCCCGTATCGCTGCTGAAGTCCTGCACCACCTGCCGCAGATCCTCTGAAACGGAATCGCAATTGGATGCTGAGACCATGGAGTCCTGACCTACTGATTCTTGCAAAAAGATTTGATATTATTCACTGAGGCTTGTGGCCATAAATTTGTTCTCAAGGGGTAAAGTGAAGGGTGTGTGTGAAGGGCCCGACCACCTGCACGGGTTTCTGGATTTCAATTTGAATTCTTTTTTGTGAGAAATGAAAATTTTTTAGGGACAGTTCGTTAGTTTTGGCTCCCCCAAGATCCGTCCCCACGTCAGTCCTCACTCACTGGTGCCTCTCGTACTGATGGAACACAAAGAAATTTTCTCTTACGATGCAGCTGAGGACAGAGCAAACACTTTCCTCGCTGATTGGGCCATGGCGTGCGTGTACTCACACAGTGAAGACTGTGGCGCACCAGAGAGAGACAGAAAGACAGAGAGAGAGGGGGGAAGAGGGAGGGAGAGAGTGCGAGAGAGAGAGAGAGAGAGAGAAAGGGAAGAGAGAGCAAGAGAGAGGGAGAGGGGGAGAGAGAGAGGAAGAGAGAGAGAGAGTGCGAGAGAGGGAGGAAGAGAGAGTGTGTGTGAGGGAGTGGGGGAGAGAGTGAAAGAGAGAGAAAGGGAGAGAGAGAGAGTGAAAGAGAGAGAGAGAGAGAGGGGGGGGACCGGAACTTGGGTCGACAGAGAGGAAGTGAGGCCCTGCGGACCGGAAGTGATGGGTTTCACACGGTATGCAAGGAACTCCGCACAGGAAGTCGGGAATGTCACACCGGAAGGAAGGAACTCCAAAGCGGAAGTCAGGCACTGCAGTCATGCGCAGCAGGAAGGGATGGGTTGGACCCAACAAGTGAGGAACTCAACCAACAGGTAGTGAGGAATGCCACACCGGAAACGAGGACATTCACACAAGTGACTGCTGTAGACACAGGAACTGATGGATGTGTAGCAAGTAGGAACTCAACCAACAGGAACTGAGCAACGCCAAACCGGAAGAGAGGAACTCCAAACCGGAAGTGAGGCATCGGGGACAGTAAATGAAGAGAGTAAACCCTGAGCTCTGGGGCGGACGCACCTGTGGAGTTGGGCGGGAACTTGGGCAGGATGACCTGGAGGAAGACGGTGCGCACGCAGCTCAGCAGCGCCTCGCAGCTCGCGCGCGACACGTCCCAGCCGCCCTGGTGCAGCACGCTGACGCGGTACCCGTCCGGCCCGTAGTCTCCGCACTGGGCCTGCGGGGAGACGTCACGTCAAGCGGTTTTCACATTGGTGACGCGCGGTCGAGTTTTTGACGTCGGCGTCAAACGTTAACATTGAACCCAATGGTGGAATTTTTGACGTCAGTCCCAAAAACGCCCGCGCAGCACCCAATGTGTACATCATCCAACATGAAAACCCTATCACGCGTGAGGGGTGGGCCCAGGGAGCAAGTGCAACCAGACCCCCCCCCCCCGCAGTAAAATCAGGTCAGAATATGGGGGGGGGGGATTTCCTTCGCAAAACGTGAACAGAAACCAATTCTGGAAGGAAAGAAGCACCCTCCCCCACCTAGAACGACCTGAGAACAGGGAGGATGCTTGCGAGGCTCTACGTGAAATGGTTTGGATTTGAACGTTGCTCAATGGGCACCAGAGGTATCAATTTGCGACGGGGCGCCAAAGGGACAATTCTTTCTGCAACTCTGCGATCACAAAACCTGTCGTACGAGTCAGAAATGGGTTCTCATCTTCCTGTTCAATCACACAACTCCTGTCTTGACCAAAGTGATTGTGTGATTTCACATGAACCATTTTTGCACAGTGTGAGTACCCTGTCAAAGTCAACAGAAACCATTGCGACGCAGCACAACACAAGTCCGCAACGCGACACGCTGTCACCTGCAGGAGCAGGTCGATCTGGGGGTCGGCGCGGGGGTTGGAGAACCCGCCGGGCCCGAGGCACCACCGCTCCAGGGCCCGGACCACCCGGAGCGGGAAGCCCTTCTCCAGGCACTCCCGATCGCAGTACGACCCGCACGTCAAGTAGCGCAGCCGCTCGAACGGCACCAGCGACGTGAAGTTTGACGGATCTGCCACTGACTCCAACCTGCAGCATATAGGCAGTTTGAGCAGGGAAGTTTTTTTTAGTGATTTGCGCCGCCACCGGTCGAGCGCGAAGCATGAACTGTGCCAGGAAGGAATTTTGAACAGAATGTAGCACTTTAGAACTTGGCATAAGTCCAATTTACTCTTGTCTGGTGCTATTGACCCGAAACAAAATGGCGCCAGGTGCAAATCACGTGAGCTCGCTCGAGCTAAGTTTTGCTTGGCAGCCCGTGGTTTGGTTTGTGATGAAGCACGCAGGTGGTGTGTGTGTCTGTGTGTGTGTGTGTGTGTGTGTGTGTGTGTGTGTGTGTGTGTACGTGTGTGTGTGTGCGTGTGTGGGAACACCGCTTCAATTCTTGGATACAAGTGCGTGTGTGTGCGTGCACGCGCAGGGACACGTCCCAATGTGCCGCAGCGTGTGTCACGTGACGTCAGGTTTGTGATGCGGCCCATATCAAACACACAGTTCGCACACGTACGAGCACGCGTACACACGCACGCACACACGCACGCCCAACAAAGAACACGCGCACACGCCCACTCACACTTGCGCGCACACGCACGCACACGCACGCACGCACGCATACCTGCACGCCTTCTCCCCCAGCACGGCCACGGCGTCCCGCAGTCCCTCGTCCGCCACACGGCACGCGTCTCCGAACAGCCTCGCGGCGAAGCTGGCGTTGGTGCCGGGGGCGAGGCGGCCCAGCGCCCGGGACACGGCCGCCCCGAGCCGCTCCCCCGCCGCCAGCACCCGGTCTATCAGCACGGCGTCCTCGTCCCGGGTCCGCTGCTTCACCTGCGACAACGGGCGCGAGACGAGCAAACTAGAACCGCTGTGCGAGGTGATGCGCGCCGCGGTGTGACTGAGGCTCCCCGTCATTGCGAATCCATAGAAACTGCACATCTCATTTGCGTCTCAGCTGAATAGGACCTGATTGTGTCAGACCATCCCTCCCCGTCCTGAATCCATAGTACCATAGATAATTCCCCAGCCCCAGCCCCAGTCCCAGCCCCAGTCCCAGCCCCAGCCCCAGCCCCAGCCCCAGTCCCAGCCCCAGCCCCAGCCCCAGTCCCAGCCCCAGCCCCAGGCCCAGCCCCAGCCCCAGCCCCAGCCCCAGCACCAGCCCTGGCCCCAGCCCCAGCCCCAGCCCCAGCCCCAGCCCCAGCCCCAGCCCCAGCCCCAGCCTCAGCCCCAGCCCCAAC
>JAAUXT010121646.1_pt1 | contig 26487 bp, 25 predicted proteins | sample 7278171 | NCBI WGS metagenome assembly JAAUXT01 (sample SAMN14350112, study PRJNA611818) | marine sediment metagenome | isolation source: surface marine sediment (1.8m) | place: French Polynesia: Moorea | collected 2018-08
CCATGGAGCTCGCGGTGATTTGAGGAAATTTCACTTGCTCTGATTTGGCTTGCTCTGATTTGGCTTGCTCTGATTTGGCTTGCTCTGATTTGGCTCACTCTGATTTGGCTCACTCTGATTTGGCTCGCTTTTTTTGTCAAAATTCTTACTTTTTTTCACTTAATATTCACAACTTGGGAACTCATTTAGCATACATCCAAATATAACAAACTTTTGGAAGACGCTGCCTATAGGTGCTTCGATTTGGCTCGCACCGATTTGGCTCAAATCGTGCAACCCATCTCAAATCACCTAAAAAGGAAATCCGCGCAACACCCTCTTGAGAGCACTCGGGACCACTTCCACTGCTTGTTTTGTCCCAGCTTATTGGGGACTTGTTCCTCCATTGGAGTCGCCACGTCTGCAAAAGTTTCTGGTGTTGCGTCCGGTCTGGTCCTCCTCCTGACACTGGATCCAGTTTTGCTATCGCTCATGGAGACTGGGTCCAGATTGGTCCGTCCTTCGTCCTGGGATGGAGGTGATTAACAGAGGTCGTGACAGATCGGTGGGGACGACGATTGTCGCATCCTTCATGCGTCGCGAGCCGGGTTCACACTGGATACGTCACGCAACATTTACCCTTGCAGAACAGACTGGGTTTGCGCAGGGTGCGTCATGCATTGCGTCTGCAGGTCAGAATGGATGCGTCGCCACGCGTTGCGTCCCCATTCAGGTCAACTTTCCCCGCGCGCCTGCGCGATCGGGCGGTGTGAGGCAAGTTGTGTATCGCTCAGCAGGGGACGGATCCCTTTGTTTGGACCAGTTTGAACCGCGTTGAGGCTGCAGCGCCGTCCTTGTGTGGATGTTCAAGGCCTTTTTGATGTACTCTACGAGCCAAAAGATTGCTTGGCCATTTTCCTGTGCGTCTCGTAGACGTTAGCAAGACACCCAATGGGGGAGATTGATGAGTGGACACAATGCTGGTCAGTGCTTCTTCCACAACAGCCGACACAGAACGCAAGGCGACATGAAATGTGTTGAAACCCAACTGATACGTAGTGACTCAATTCGTCTCTGCAGCAGGGTTGCAGCTCCACTGATCCACCATTCAGCTGCAAGGTCGGAGCCGTGACGTATGTGTGACGAGACAGCTTATCAAAGCTCGTGTAATGGCGTCATGGTCTCGTGCGATAGCTTTCAAATTTCAAACCCTCCCCGCCCACCTCCCCTCCCCTATTTGCTCTTCGTGCATTGTTTCATTGTGTTTTCAGCAATTTTCACAAAACAAACATTCGGCCATTTTGTATAATGAGAAAACTTCACATCCAGCTTTTATCGTGGGGAGGGGGAGAGTGGGAGAAAAAAGTTTGAGCAAACGCAAATGTGGCTCGGCGGAAAGTAAACGTTTCAGGACATCTGAACCAACAGGATTGATCGCCTCTCGCCAAAATCATTCAACTCGGGCTTAAAATTTAAATTGAAAAGCCTGTTTTGGGTGAAGTGGGCGATTCGAGGGATTTAAAGTGGGTTAGGTAATGCAAGTTGTGCAACTTTTTTCGTGCCTAATTCTTTCCAAGTAAAGTAAGTTTGAGAGCTTGTTTGGAGAGACCTAAAAGCGTTCAAGTTTTTTCGATCCCAGGTTTTAGTGTTTTCCGAGTAAGTGCCATTGGTCCTTTTGCGTAAGATGCGTTGTGTTTTTGTTTGGCTTGAGGAGCAAATTTTCAAATCCAGTGAAAATTTACTCTCATGCGCTTCTCCACCAAGGAGTTCAGTTTATTGTCGGTACAAATGCTTTTGGAGTTTGTTGGAATCCCTGTCTCCATGGTGATATTTCCTGGACGACGCAGTTGCGTCAGTTGCTACGCAGGATCCCTGATTCCCACGCGTCGCGCAGGCGCATCGCGCATCTCGATCCCTCTTATCGCCCTGGTCAGCGAAGCGTTTGTTTTCCCCTCCGATAATGTTGGCACTTGTGGAGCATAAACACACCACGTGTTTGAGAGATTCCGCGTCCAGATGCGAGAGGGAAATCTGGATAGAGAGGGAAAGAAGCTCCGGGGGGGCCTTTTCACCGACGGTTTAATTTCTGGGACTCTGCACCGACGCGGCTGCACCGTTTATCAGATCTTTGAAATGTGAATGCGCGCACCTGGACCGGATTCCACTGCCTCCTCCTGCTCCACTCCGTTTTTCCGGAGGGCAGTGAAGTTTTGGCTTTGTTCCTCGTGAAAGAAACTTTTTTGGGGGAAAAGAAGAATGTTTTGCTTCTTCTGATTTGTGTAGGCTCCGATCCGGTGCGTTTGTTAAGTGCGTTGCGGATTTGGATTTCTTCTCAACTTTCATCGAAACTTGCAGCTTGAAACAAGGCGAGGGATTCACTGTTCACTGTTCATCAAAACATGCAAGTGGCAAGGTGATGCATGCACTGTTTCGTTTGGCTGCCCTGGCGATACCTCTCAGGCGCCTGCCCAGTCCGGTGCACCCACTTGTATTGAAATCCCAGTATTGAAATCCCAGTTTTGCACCAGGTTAACTCCGGGTCACAATGGGGATCTGGTGATGAACAAAGCAATGCAAAGTGCCAACAGGAAGACGCTTCGCCTGTTGGGATCGCAGTCTCAACGTTGAATCCTTGATGACGTGCTCACGTCAGCTGGGGTCACGCTGGAGACGTCACGAGGTGTGGTTCTACGCAGGTCAAGAGACGCTGCGTCGCACCCGACCAAGCGTTGGTTGGCTTGCGCATGCAGGGTTGCAACGTTCCTCGACCTAGCGGACCGCTGACTTGTACAGGGACTCGACGTCATGTTGCATTCACGTGAGCTGGGTGTTATGCCACGCGTTGCGCGCCTGCGCACTTCAGCGACGCGCGTCGCAACCCCTGTGAACTTCACCTCTCTCCCAGCTGTTCGCTGAAGGAACGCGTCAGTCAGCCGAGCCGCGGCAGACAGAACCCGGAGCAGCGCAGACAGCATCGGCTCCGAACCCGTCACCGTGAGCCGTCTTTGTTCCCGTTGGATACACAGCAAACCCATTTAGTACTGTCATGTACGCAGATTAGGTGCGCCTGCTCCTCTCTCTACGTCTCGATCCCTTCCTCGCTCACTCGCTCGCGCCCGATGACGGGTGATGCGAACGAGCTGTTTCCAAGGCTCTGATGAAAGAATATCAACAGGGATGCGAGACCCGGTGCAAACCACGTGACGCAGGGCTGGGGGCACACAGGATGCATCGTGACCTGCGTCGTTCACGTAAAACGTTCGAAACGTTCACGTAAAACGTTCAAACACACGTCACGCGTTCGTGCAGTGTTCGAGTGAATTGAGATACTCAAAGATTGTGCAAAGGTTCGACACTCTTTCGCTGGTTAACAGCAGGGGGCAAAAACACTCGGTTTCTGCAGTTGACGACAAAACCCTTTCCTGCGGATTTCTCCCACATTGCTGTGCGTCACGTGGTGTCGCGGAAAAAAGATGCGTGGGGAACACAAGAATTTTAATTGCAATTCGACCAGAAATGCGGAAAAAAACTTCTCGTTTCCAAGAGTAAAAAGCTGCTTTTGCAGAAGGAAAGGATGCGATGTGCGTAGAATTTCATTGAATTCTTCTCCCTTCCGAAAGGAACGTATTGGGGGATACGAAAGGAAGGCAAATTGTTTCAGCTCGAGAGAAATCCCATCACTGAGGGACGGTAATGAGGCAGCGACAGTTTTTGCTGCTGGTCTGGTAATGGACCAGTTTTTTTAGCTGCTGGTTGAGAAATTTCATGGGAAAAATTAATGTCTGCGTGCGCGCTAATTTCGTGTTGTCTGCGTCAACAGAAAACTGAAAAACATAGGGAGAAATTTTTGGTGCAAAGAGTGGGTTTTGTTTGCAATGGGCGCGAAAAGCGATATTGCGCAGTCGTCGTGATGACGTCACCACGGAGATGCGTCGCGTATTGTTGTCGAGACGCAAAAACTCTTTTCTTTGATGAGTCGTAACGAAGTCAGACTTTGTGAAATTTTGTTTTTTGGGAATCTCCCTGTTCAAAGATTGCAAAATTGAAATCAAAGCTGGGGGCGTGCAGGTGTGAAATTTTTTGGCGCAGCTGAAAGGAAAATTTCTGGAACATGTTCAGAGCGAAAGAAATGGAATTGAATGGGGAATGTGAGACAGATACAGGAGATTGCAATTTTCCCCTGAAACTTTATTGGGATCATGTTCAGTGCGTGTGCGCGTGCGCAATGTCAAAAGAAACGCGAGCCCTGATGCCGACAGCCCCTTTTGGCGCTCAGCTTCTCCTTATGTGAGTTGCGTCACAGGGGGGGGGGGAGGGGACGAAATCAGATTTGGGCCTCTGGCCATCATGGAGGGAAGGAGGGAGGCGCTGTGCACGCGGTGTTGTCCACACCCTTCACGTCGCTGGTGGGGATGTCGACTGCCGGGTTGGGTGGGGTGGGGAGGGGAGTCCGATGAATGATGTGCTGACGTCTTTTTTGTTGCGGATCTGTGGAGTTCAGAACGGAACCAACCGTGAAACCACCTGCATTGCTGCACACCCCTGCACACCTCAAAATTCCTTTGCGCAAACTCTTGTGCTCAGGATTTGCGTCGTGAACGTTGGGCTTTCATAGAAATGCAGAAGCCTGGATTTTCTCCACACAATTTCGCAATTGGCAAAAAATACTTGTCAAAATACAGAATCGTTTTTGACAAAAAACGATACAAAGCATTTCTTCTTGGTGAAGCCAGTAGGACAGACAAAGGGAGTCGCGCATGCAGGAAACATCCAGGTTTCCGTTGTGACTTCGTGAACAAACGACAGAAGAGCGAATGCCTGGAGAAGCAGTTGTAAATTCTGTGCACGCCTGCCTAATTGATGTCAATTGGTGGACAATACTGGCTGAAAGTCCACGAGGTTCCCCGTGGTACATACACAACCGTCAATGTCAGTGATAAAATGGCCAAAAATACACCAGTTTGCACTGACCCTGGGCATGGCATGCAGGCTCGGTCTCGGCCTCCGTCGGATGGTCCAGGGAGCACGAGCTGTACTTGTGGCGTGCGCGATGTGGTGCGGCGCGGCGCCAATCACATCGCCTCCGCTAAATTTAGACTGCCACCCAAACCTGATTTCCGTGATGGGTTGGGGCGCGTGGATCCAGTATTACTCATCACGCGTGGGGTGATCGGGGCTCGACCATTGGTTAGGTTCCACCGCCCTGGACTTTGCTTTGCAAAAGTGCACACAAATGAACGGCATTGCACAGTGTGGCGCATTTGCGCTCCGCAACAGAGCCAGCGACCAAGAAGACATTTTCTAGATCCGTCGCGCGCGTAAAGGTTGCGCGCCATGCGCGCGCGCGCGTGGGTGAAGTGAACTGGTCACGGTCAGTCCCCGCTGCTGCACCGCAGTCCCAGGTCAGTCCCCGACTGGCGAGGGAATCTCCTCCTGCGCACCGCGCCACCGCTCCGTGCAGCCGCGCGCTTCCCTGGAAACCTGGGAACGCTTCATCAGTTGCTAGGGCAACCAGTTCCAGGCCCGTGTTCGCAGGCCTGCAGATCCATTGAGCGCGCTGCGCGCTCGCTCCGTCGCCCCCAGATTTTCTCTCTTCAGATCTTTTCATCGGCAGCTTTGATCAACCGCTTTGTGAGACACAGTCCAAATCTGCTTGAAAAATTTCCGCGTCATTTTTGCGCAAATTTTCTTCCGTGTGATGATGGACCATCACAAAGCAAAGCACGAAACAAAACCTCTAAAACATTGTGCAAATTTCAGCAAGGGTGTCCATCAGCTTTTCAGCTGCACCCGAATTGCAGGAATCTGAATCACACAATGGTTGGTCGGTCAACTGCAGCAAAAATGCAGACAAAACAACCAAAATGAACTCAGACCCAGATTTCACAATGCAAGACTCGACCTTTGCTTTGTGCGGGTAAAAAACAAAGCGAACGAACCTCGTCAGCCGGTTCCGTCTCTTTCCCATTGATCAACGGGCCGAAACCTTGTCTCCCTTTATGCTGGATTTATGCCTTGCCAATTTTGCGTATTTCTTTTAATTTTGCGTGATGGGTAAAATGCAGATGATCATTTCTGGGTTAAAGGAACACATTGGAAAGGTTAATGAGATGAAGAATGTCGGTCATTCACGAATAGATAGTGGAAGAGTTTTGCTCTTTGCGCTATTTCCGTTTTCACCGCACGTGCATACGGAATATTGAATGGTAGAAACCCCTGGAAAATTTGAGGACGAATTAATTTGTAATGTGTTGCTGGGTTAATGCGTGTAAAGGGATGCAAAATTGAAAAGAAAACAAAACACGGCCTCTGGTACCCTCTGTACTCATTGAATTAATTGAGTCTGAGTCGTTTTGTTTCTGTTCTCTCCCCATCCCGGGTGCGTTCGATTTCTGGTTCCAACAGGCTTCATGCGGCGTTGTACCGGACGCCACAAAAAGGCGTTTCCTTTGTGTCTCCGGAGGTGGCGGATGAGATGATTATGTGCAGCAGAATGCACATCATTCAATGTGTTTGCATAGACTTCCCAATTTGTACAATGCTAAGCGAGAGGCGTGCATGCGTTTTATACAGCAAACAGAACCTTTTTCTGAAACTTGACTTTGCCAATTACGATGCAAAAAAAAAAAAAAAAAAAAAAAAGGCGGCGAAGAATAGCAGACTGCGAAAGTGTAGTTTGATGGGAAAACATGTTTTGGACGTTTGTGTTGTTGCCCGTGCAGGAGAATTCTAGAGTTGCTACAGTGAAACGAAGCCTGGATTTGAGGGTGCGAGAGTGGCGACCTGGAAACTGCCCAGTGAGCTGCAAAATCGGAACCAGAATCGGCGCCAGATTCTGCTGGTGCAACGGGGAAGGCCTGTGTGTGTTTGTGTGTGTGTGTGTGTGTGTGTGTGTGTGTGTGTGTGTGTGTGTGTGTATGTGTGTGTGTGCGTGCGCACGTGTGTGTGCATATGTGCACGTGTGTGTGGTCTCTGTGTCTGTGTGTGTGTGTGTGTGTGTGTGTGTGTGTTTTCCCACAACAAAGTCATTTGCGTGTCTGAAACTTTGTCCAAAAGCGACACAGTTGAAGAGGTTGGCAAATTGATGCCTTCAAAAAAGTTGGCGTATCACTTTGTGGATTGAACTGACAAAAAGGCAGCAGGCGGATCATATTTTTGTTCATGGCCACACCGAAATTGCAGAAAACAAAGAACCTTTCGTGTGTGTTCAGAACCTGTGAGTCGGGTTGGTGAATTTCAACCATCTCAACCTTCTCCGACGGTTCGCGCGGTGAATCTGAGACGGCGTCCCGGGCGCTGACATCAGCTATTGGGGACGCTGAGCTCCTCGGATCCCGTGTCGCTACGAGCTGGAGTCGGCCCTGGTCATGTTACAGATTTCAGTCGGGCCCTGGTCAGGTTACGGGTTCCGTTCACATCCAGGTGCGTGTCCGGCCTGCGTGCGCTGCGCTCGTTGGGTGTCGAGTTCCTAGCGTGCGTGCGCGTTACGGAATCTCTGCCCTTCACAACTTGGTGACAAAAAGAGAACGGGGACTTTTCAACACGGCGGCGTGGAACACACGAGTCCTGCCATCTCACCCGCCTTTCTGTTGTGGAGTTGGTCCGCAACACTTGGCTTTGCCAGAAATTGCGTTTTGCTGATCCCCAAGATACAGGCGTCGGGCTCAAGTCCGGATCACTTCACAGCAGGTACGAAGCGTCGTGTCTCTGCAGCCAGCGACGCAAAGCGTGGCACATCCACTGTGAAACAGGGCTTGAACTTGCTGAAACAACAGAGACAAAAGTTCTGCTTCTGAACAACAAACCTTGATTGACCCGAAAACAAGGTCATTTTGTGTCGAACAACAACAACAAGAACCTTGACCTGTGTCCGGAGCCGACACTGACCAAGTCCCCCCTGAACCAGTTTCTCATTACATTGTCGTCATCAGAAACCAAAGTGTTGGGTGGTGGAAGAGGTGCCTCAAGAACTGTTTGACTTTGGCGTCCAATCTCACGGCTGAAGGGGATTTAATGCATTTCTTCCTCTGACCTTGATCGTCCCAGAAAACAGGCCAAATATGCTCAAGGAGATGAAAAACAACCGAAGCCACAATCTGCTGAAGTGGCAGGGGAGTTGGGTGAAGCTGCGTTCACACTGCGCGGGTGTGTCGTGTCAAGAATGAGGTCAGTGACGTCACAGCGCTCATTAACGCAAAGACGACGACGTCACAATGCTCGCGCAGAAGCAACGTATGATGACGTGACGTCACAACAGTGCTTGACGCGCAGGCGCAGCAAGGCAATGACGTCGCAACGGTCATTGACGCGCACACAGGAGGGCAATGAATTCAGACAGGAACAATCAGAGCTTTGTCGTGCAACGGGCAGCAGGCGTGTGAGCGTCCCCCCCCCCTTTTCACGTGGAATTTGACTCAGGGCGAGGACGATTGAGTCGGTCAGACCGGTGATGAGGGAAACCCTTCGGAGCGACCCCTCCCGTCCAGGAGCGGAGCGCGTTGGAATTGCTGTCCGCAGCTGAAGGGCTTTAGTGGGGTGAATGAGTACGAGGTACAGGCGGGTTCACACTGGATGCGACGTGCAATGGGCGCTGCGTCCTTTGGAGGGAGGCAAGGTGATCTCCATCTGGATTGGCTCTGATACGTCACTTTACGTTGCATCGCGTCACGCCTTGCACGTCCGTTGGCGCTGCGTCGTTGAGTCTTCGCTGCTGTAATTGAACAGAGGTTTCAGCGTTTGAGGGGGCGTTACGAGCTTTCAGTCCCCATTGACATGTGCAAGACGAGCACGTTGCGCGAAGTTTGTTGACAGTTTGAAAAGAAAATGTTGACTTCAATAATCGAACAACACTCAGGTCTATTGTCCGGTGAAGATGTCAAGGTTATTCATGCACTACACACAACATAGAGAAAAACATAAAAACATGTTATTGCCCTTGGGCGGGGACTTGCGCTGTCGTTCGCTCTCCAGACAGAAAGTGGACCAAGAGCTGGCAGATGAGCTGCACTCAAGGACGACAAAACCTTGTTGTTGCCTTCGAAAGTTCTTGTTGATGTCGAAAATTGTGTCGCAGAGTTCATGGCTCGTGTTCGTGGCTGCAGCTAGATGTTGTCACCCTCCTTGGTTTGGTTGCCTGAGGGAGAAAGAATCACCCGCTGAATCGCTGGAGGCGTTGGAAGAGAGTTGCCGGTAAGGCGCGTGGTTGCTTCGCAGTGCTAGGGTTCTCTGACACACGACAGTCGTCAAAGAAAGGGCCAGTGGATGTTCACCAGAATGGTTCCATTGAATTGAGTGTTGTCCCCAGAATTGTACACAAAGTGAGGAGTATTGGCTTGGCATTCTTCAGTACATTTTTGTGAGGAACCTCATCAGAAGTTACGCTGCGACAGATTTGAAACAGAACCCGGGGCGAAAGCGCGCGTGCGTGCGTGCAGATTCAAATCTTCAATTGAACGAGACGAAGACAAAAAAATTAATTGAATGCACCAAAAGGCACTTGTGATAAAAACGGTGACGGCAACTTTTTTCTCGCAAAAAGTGAGATTGAGAAGAAGGTGCGATTGGCGGGGGACTTTGCGACGCATGCGCGTTGCGTGCGGCTGCACATCCAGATCGGATCTCGCGTGTGGCGCTCGAACCGCGTGTCAACGTCTTGCGTCACACTGAATGCGTTGTGCATTGGTGTCTTGCATGGATCAGTGTGTGGGCGCTTGGTGACCGAGTCAACGCAATTACCCAATCCAGAGACGCAGTGCACGCACAACGCATCCAGTGTGAAACAGACTTCAGCTCGCGATACGGTCACGCGATTTCGCACTCGATCCTCCAGTCGCGAGAGAGAGAGAGCGAACGCCCCACGCGTCGTGTCCCCGGGCCTTTCCGTACGTCGGGGATCCCCACGTGGTTTCTTTCCTCGCCGGGATCCAGGTGCCCCTCGTGGACAAAAAAAAGTGTGGCGCATCGTGCAGAGATCGGTCGCAATCGATGCTTTGGACTCGAGTGCAAAGTCATTCTGACGCATGCCACTGTAAATGTGGATTCTAGCAGGTTCCAGAGTTTCTGTTTGCAAGGTGGACGCACACATGCACGTGTACTTCGCTCTGAGGGTCACACACACACACACACACACACACACACACACACACACACACACTTGCAGGCAGCCATCCAGTGCAGTCCCACCGAAATGAAAATTGCCGAGTGAAGGATCTCGTCTTGTCCGTGCAAGTCAAGAGACTATCTCTTCCACAGCCACACTGTCGGAAATCTTGTCTGATTCGGAACTGACTGAGTCGTTCTTGGCTGACTTGACTCGAGTGATTTTACTCAGTGATCTTTACTGCGCCGGGATGGAAATTTGCCATTGCATTGCGCCGTAGTGGTTGGGGTGTGTTCCCTTTGTGGTGCGTCTCGTTTCCCAGGTTCGTTCGCTTCACTTTCCCACAGTCTCCATCATCAGTCTGTGTCTCGGGCCTCCAAACACAGGTCTCTCTCCCGCAGCGTCACTTTTGTCTGGTGACACTGAAGAAATGCAGTGACTTTCCCCTTTCAAAGAGAAATGAATCAACTAAAACGTCTGTAAGAATATTTTGCAGGTTTCGAGTGTTATTGATTGGTATTTTCCCTCCTTGTTTCACGGGGGTGAAAAAATGGCGGGAAACTGCGCGCGCGTGGCGGGAGAGTGTGAGAAAATCGTCAGCGCGCACGCGGCGACGCGCTGCTTTGTTGCGACGCTAATATGCAGAATTATGCAATGTCAATAATTGAAAAGTCTCATCTTTTATGTGAAACGTTGTTTTCAAGATGGAAAAAGAGGGGAGATGACGCCGCACTCTGCACACCCCGTTGATCCAGGGGGCGCTCAAATAAACGCACGAATTCATGAGGGGGGCGGCGGCGCCGCACCCCGCGCCTGTCCAGGGAGGGAGCGCTCAGAAAATCGCGAGGATCCTGCCCTGAGGAAAAAAACAATTCGCGGATTGTTCGCACAGAAAACGCAGATTTTTTTGGATTCCAAGAGGTTCGAACGCGAGAACACAAAAATCACCTGTAATAATTTTGGGTGGCCACATTCAGCTCAAATAATGCCTTCAGCCCCATTGACTTTCTGACTTGAGGTCCTGGTTGTCTTCAGTTGCGCTCGCTGACCTTGCGTTTCGAACTCGGGCAGGAGGCAGTGCACCGCGGCGGCGGCGGCGCAGCAGGGGTTCCCGACCCCTGGGGACTGCGGTTGGTTTCGGCCCCCGCCGTGAGGCGCCCCTCCCCAGCGGCGAGACCCCCTCCCTCCCCCACGGCGAGGCCGGTATCACTCTTCTGCAGAGCCTATTGATTTGACCTTTCGTTCCATCACGTGAATCATCATCATCATCCTCATCCACAGCCCTTCAACAACCCGACCCCCTGGTCCCTCAGTCCCTCTGGTAGAACACCATGCACATCGCGATGCAGGTTCATGTGTTCACTGCAAAAATCCTGTCGGTAGTGACCATTGTATTGCGTCCGGACATCTTTGTCCGGGGTTAAGTTGGGACCGCCTCTTTTCGTTCCAAAAAACGACAAAATTCAGTCAAAAAGTGCAACCTTTGCTCATTATGTGTGGGTCCTTGCAGAAACCTTAGCACCATTTACGTGGAAGAGATCTTGGGCTCTCACCAGGTTTCAGTCCGTCTCTGTGTGTGCCCGGGTGGGTCGTTAAAGCTTTTAGGCACCCCGGTCGCAACCGCAACGGACTTTGATCCTGTTTTTGAAGCTCATCGCCGCATTGCGTGCTGCCGCTGCAGCGGTGGGTGGATGGAGGGTGGTGGAATGGAAAGAACCGGGTGAAGATCTTGAGCCCCCCAGGGGTGCGAGCCAAACCGATCGATATCCTATTGTTCCACTTGTTTATGGCGGATCGAATTTCACCTGCAAAAAGTTGAGGCTTTGTTTCACGTTGGGTGCGTCACGACTCACGTGCGCGTTCTCGGACGCTGCTTGCCCATTGACGCAACGTTGTTTTACGTCCGACGCAGCACCCATTGGCTTGCATTGGAACTCGTGGTGTGACGCATCCAGTGCGTTCAATTAAAGAAGCCATTCCCCGATGGCGGCGCTCGCGTCTCGGTGCAGACCGCGCGCAACACACACGACGCGCGCGCGCACGCGCAGTGTGACCCAATCCAGAGGTGCGCCGAGCTGGTCTGGGCTGGGCTGGGCAGGTCTGCGGAAAATGTTGCAAAAGCGGTGGTCCCTGGGTATGAGCGAGGGAGACTGGGCGAGGAAGTCGCAGAGAGCGGTCGCGCAGTGCATGACGCAGCACTTGATCGAAAGCCAAAAGCCCTTTGTGTAAAAGGCAATGCAGTTTTGCGAAGCCAGTAAAGGTGCGCACATCGATGAAGGAGTAAGGAAGCAAAGTTGAGAGCAATTTGCACACCTGAAGTTACCATCACTTCATATGAACATCTGCAACGCGTGTGGAGTCGCTCGCTGCACCCAGTGACTGCAGTAAAAACTTGCTTTGGACATAAAAGTTTAGAAATTGCGCTGCTATTGTGAAACAAAGGGATTTGTCAAAAATCAGCCTGCTTGCGGTTGGAGTGCACAGTGACATCAGTTATTTTTCATGAGCCATGTGTTTGGATTAACGGGCCCACAACGAATCACTTTTGAAAGCTCGTTTGTGTGGAATGATGACACTCAGTTCTTCGTGGATACGAGTCGCACGTTCAGCGCGAATAAAGTTGTCAACGCGTCGTAAGTTCTCAGAACTTCGAGCCTGACGAGTAGTTGTTGAAAGGACGTAAATTTGTGTCGGATAGCGAATCCCGTGGAGAATGTGGGAGAAGCTGGTGCGTTTCGTCCAGCTCTTCAAACTGTGATTTTTCACGGAGTGACTTGCTCTCTTTGCACGCGCCTGAAAGGAAACATCAGATACTCCTCGAGGTAAAATGAAAACGCAGTCACAGCACGGACAGGCCAGTGGTATCCTTCACTCGTTGCACGGTGACTGCGTCCGTGGCGACTGCGTGGAAACTGCTAATTCAGAGACTGTCTGTGTGGGGAGCTCTGCACCTGCTGTGGTGTGCGCAACTTTTTTGCGCACCGTGTCGTGATGCGCGCGGCGGCGGCGCACGCGGAACCGTCGCGTTGTCCTGGCGACCGACGGTCGTGATGACGGTAACCAAGGAGACGAAAACTTACCGCGTGATTCCAGCCTCGTCACGCAAAAGGTTGGACGGGATATCTGCAAAGGTTTATCCGCGGAAGAATAGTGGATGAGAAAGGAAGGAAACTTACTTACGGCAGGAGTGCACCGCGTAACAAGGGTGTGTTCGATGTGGCGACTCGTGCACCTTGGGGTTTGGTCATATCGAACAGAAAAACAGTGATCCTTGACGTACCCAATTTCCGACCTTCTCAGGTCCGTGGAAATCGAACGGCGCCCGTGAAAGATGATGAATTGTGTGTCTTTTACTGGTGTCATAAAACAGAACGAACGCGCAGTCTGCACCTGGAATGCTGCAACAAGTGCGCGGGAATAAATGACGCCATTTTCGGATAATCAGTCATAAGAGGAGGGGGGGGGAGCCACCGCCCCACCTGTTAGCGTAGACCCGGTAATGAACTGTGCGTTCAGAAAATATTGGTCCAAATGACACAAACATTGTGGATAAGACAACAGCTCGTAACGTTACCACAGCAAAGCGCGGAGTGTGGATTGGATGGTGAAGCTGCACTGAAACTGCACGTTACGTACGTACGATGCTGTTCCTCCTCCCTCCCTCGAACCAACGAACAGCTGCTATAGCCACGGCCAGGCAAAAACCCGGGTGGCGTTCGCTGCATTCGCTTTTCAGAGGACAAGGCGCAAACAAGAGAGGCCCTGATCTCCTGCAGCCTGGCTGTTGTCGTCGAGTGACAGAACGTCGAGAACGCCGGTTCCAGACGGACTTCGAGTCAGCAGAGCGAGCAGTCACACAGCTGAAGTTGAGGGAGAGAGAGACACACAGACAGAGACGGAAAACTTTTTCGGAGTTGCACAGTTCAGCTGCGTGCACGTGTGCGCCGACGAAAAAGTGAATGATAAAGCGATATTCATCGCATTTGTCATTTGACTAGAGAATTTTGAAACCGCACAAGGTGGAAACTTTCCACGACGACATAAGTCAGCAAGAGGCGTGAACTTTGTGTGAAGTTCCACTGTATCCAGGTGACCGTTTGAGAAACAGAGAACACGTTCGATCGCCATAGCAACTGGCTTGATCACCGTGTTTCCACCCCGTGTTTCGGAAGATTGATTGACAGGACAATGACAACAATGGTGGTGCCCGGCATGTACAGCGGGTACACGTACAGAAACAGTTGTGTCTACGGCAAAGGCAACTGGAATATCTGGTTTCAAGGTACGTTGCGATTTCGTCTTGATGCGTAGAACACGCATACCTCACACCACACTCACACATGCCTCACGAGACACACCAACACACTCACACAAACACACACAAACACACACACACACATAATCCACACGTACACAAGGCAACACAGGCACGCACACACGCACGCAAACACACAAAGAGCACACACACACACACACACACACACACACACACACACACCTGAGGCACGTGGACCGTCCGGCCGCCGCGTTGTTTCGTGATGGACCTGGACGTTGAGTGGCCAGATTCTGTTTCAGGAAGAGAATCTGCGCATCTTTGCAATTTTCTGAGAAAATAGGCAGATTTCTGTTCTTTTGCGTGTGGAACAAGAGCGTGATTGGGCTGCAAGTCAAGGCACTATCATTCGACTGCCGAGCGTTGAACCTGGATTTCAGTATTCAAAGTCCAGAAGACTCGGAATGGACTTGTTGAGCCGAGCAGCTGGTGGTGACATGAGACACAACGCGTGTTGTTGTCAGCTGATTCACACTGGGCGCGTCACGCGTTGTGGGCGCGTCACGCGTTGCGGTCATTCATAACTCAAGCCAGTTTCACACTGGGTGTGTCGTGCTTTGTAACCCTGCATTTCTTTTGACACTGGGTGATGCAGTACTGATTAGTTTGTGCACAGTGACGCAACGCGTGACGCATCCAGTGTGAATGAAACAGACCTGACGTGGTTCACACACTAGGTGCGTCACGTAAGCCAGGACAGTCCACGTGCCCCAGATGTGTGTGTGTGGGTGTGTGCGTGTGTGTGATTGAGCTCAGCTGACACACCCAGTGTCTCACTACGCAGCGTCCATTGACTTGTCGAGACGCAATGCGTACGTCACGTATCCAGAATGACCCAAGCTTGCGCGACGCAGCGCCCTTTGACTCAGCGGTTGGTTGGTTTCCCTTCCCGTCAGGAACAGCAGCGCACCTGTCCACGCGTGCTGTGAGACGAGAGGTCGTCGACTGGCCTTGAACACAGACTCAGGAAATTACAAGGACCTCTCCCCCTCTCTCTCTCTCTACCTGCTGCGGAGACATAATCCACTGCCAAAGGCCAAACAGAACCTCAATTCCTCACAAAAAAAAAACACGACCTTTCACGTCTTTGAAAAGAAGCGAGACAAAATGGGGGGCTGTGCGGTTTTTCGTTTCGGCTGTTTTGCTGACTGCAGGCTGTCCGTCTGGTGCTTTTCCCTCAACTTGTTTGTTCCGATCCATACCTACCCGCTGGACAGATAAAAACGAGCGTTTTGCAAAAACATTTTTTGCGCAGTCGAAGGTAGCGTTGGTTTGATGAACGCAGGCCACGGACGAGAAACCAAACTCCAAAGTTACCCGAGTGAGATTTGTAGCAGACAATGGTCACGGGAGGCGAACGTGCGGCGTCTGCGCGGTTGAACATTTCTGGAGATGGTGGTTTGCCGCTGAACGCTGCGAAACACACGCGGCTTCGTCGTCGAATGCCATCAGTAATCTGCCCCGAGAGTGCGTGGACGTGTGTGTGTGTGTGTGTGTGTGTGTGTGTGTGTGTGTGTGTGTGTGTGTGTGTGTGAGTACGCACTGCCGCATGTGTCCGAGTCGGTGAAGGACTCCGCTGGAGGTTCTCACCACCTGCTGACAGACAGCAGCGGCTTCGCTCTGTTCAGTATCGTTCTCTCGAAGTTCTGGCCTCGTGTGGGTGTGGGTGTATGTGTGTGTTTGTGTGTGTGTGTGTGTGTGTGTGGACGCCGTCCGTTGTGTCGGCGTGGTAACGCCACGGCGCGACTCGGTTGCGCCGCTGTTGCCGCTGCATAGGTATCGTGAACGATCCCACGAAACGATTGGTCTTCCCGTTTGTGATTCTGCTGAAAAATGTTGAACGTCATGTGTGCATCCTGTCTCTGCCTGGGCTGAATGGGGTCCATATGAAACTGTCCCTTCCTTTGCAGAAAATTTTTGTCGTGATCATTTGGTTGAACTCGCACACAGCGTAGACATTGGCGTCTTGCTTTTCTCCTCTGCTGCACACGGAACGCAGAAGCAGCGCCCACGTAGTTCCGGTCACGTGGTTCCGGTTCCGGTTCGGTCGTGACGTCGAGGCTTGACCTCTCCGCTGTTTTCTCTCTGCAGGTGGAAGCAATGCCCAGCAGCCGCAGCCTCCGTCCTCCTCGTCGTCCTCCTCCGACTCCAACATGCCAGCGCCCGCGCTCGCTCCCAGGTCAGTGAGGCTCAGTGACACACACAAACACACATACACACACACACACACACACACACACACACACACACACACACCCTTTTCTGTTTTCACCACACCAGGTACTCACGCAACTCTCACTCACTCGCACTTCGTTTTCATCTCTCTCTCTCACACTCACTCTGCCTCTTGCTCTCTCTCTGTCTCTCTCTGTGCCTCTCTTGCTCTCCCACACTCTCTCTTTCTGTCTCTGTCTGTCTGTCTCTCTCTGTCTCTCTCTGTCTCTCTCTCAAAGAGTCACAACGCCGATCGAGAACTTTTGTCAACTGAAGGAACAACCGAAGAAAAAGAAACACGTACAGAGGCAACACTTTTTGGATCTGCGGTGCAAAATTACCGGGCTGTAAAATATTTTCGGGCAGGGGGTACGCCAAAAGCAAAAGACACCTTGTGGTCATTCTACGCATCCACAAACCTGCAAAGAAGCGAACGCACCCTTGTGGCATCAGGTGGAATTCTACGGTCGTGGGAGGATCGACGTCTTCCTACTGTCGACAGATCGTCACAATTTGAAGACAAATTAATGATCCTTAAATCCTCTTCCTGTTCCGGCTTCACAATGTCAAAACACCCTCGTCTGTGTCAACCGACTCTCCTGGTCTACATGTCAAGAAATGACGTTGAAAAATTAATTAATTAATTAATTAATTTCATGTCGCGGCAATTAATAATTTTAAGCCGGAAATGTTTCCGTGTTGTCGGATCAAGGACAGACAGACGCCAACAAGTGACACCAACCACGCAGATGCGTGACACACCAATTGACGGGAACAAGCCGCAGAGAATCCCATCTCTCTCTCTACATGTGTGATTGTTTTTGTTTTTTTCCAGCGGAGACAAGCCCCGGGGGAAGGGTCGCCCGGCTAAGACCGGGGCGGGCGGGGCGGCGGCTCGCGGCGTGTCCTGCCCCGTCTGCGGCAAGACGTTCAACAACTCGAGCGCGCTCGCCAAACACAAGCTGACGCACAGCGACGAGCGGAAATACGTCTGTACGAGCTGCTCCAAGGCCTTCAAGCGCCAGGACCATCTGTGAGTAGCCAGCGTCCCCTCTCAACTTCGTCTTCCGAAGACGAAAACGACCCAAACTGTCGCACGCACTTGTCGCCCCACCCCCGGAGTGTGAGCTCGAAGCAGAAACGAAGTCGTCCAGGTGGTAGTAAGAATGCGGATTTGCACTGTCATGGTCATTGAGATCGTATTGGGGAATTGTCACGGTCAGTGTGCATATGCACACACACACACACACACACACACACACACACACACACACACACACACACACACACACGTGTAGAGGCGTCGCGCACACAACAAACACGCATGCGCACGGTCACACATTCAGAGAAAAGAACGAAACGATCGCGAGCACACCAACACACTCGCACGCACACACACACACACACACACACTCACACTCACACAGATATGTCAGAGCCCTTGTTTGTTGTCCTGGTGGTTGATAACGCTCTATTTCCTCGGAATTGAAACTAAAACAGGGTGTCGGTATGTTGTGTGGCTGAACTTCCGAGGAATCACGCCCAAGGAGAGTGACTCGACCGTGAAGCCTGCCCGGCGCAACAAACACTGGGGGCGTCACGCAAAGCGTCCAGGGGTGCAGTGGATGACGCTGCCTCCTGGGTATCGCAGTGTCCAGTTCCACCTAAAAGGATTCTGGATGAAGGCAGCGCCCATTGACTTGTTTTGGTGGGTGCAATGCGCGATTCCTTCAGTGGGAACTTGGCCAGTGGGTGTTCTGTCCTACGAGCAGAGCAGAGCCCATTGACTTGTGGAGAGACGCAACACGTGACGCATTCAGTGAGAACCCTTGCCCCGTTGATGTTTGCGATGTGCGAATCTGCAGCCGACACCCCTTTATGTGCGGAGCGTTGACGGACGCGACTATTGTGTGCGGATAACGAGCCTCTCGACTTATCTCCGACACAAAACAAACTCGTTCGAGCCAATTTACGAAGGCGTTCGTTTTTCTCACCCTGATGTGTCTCGCTTCGTTGAGGAGCGAAGAGATACGGAGAAAGTTGCAGAATGTGGCAGAGGCACATCAAGACTGCGACAAAGCGAAGATCAGGGTGAGAACGAATCAGCGAAGAAAAAGTACAACAAGAAAGACGAGAAGAAACAGTGTAAATGTTCAGAGAAACAAACTGCCCGTTTGAAAAGAAAAACAACAACACAAAACACGATTTGTTGCATCCAGTGTGTTTTGGAGGGCTGAACAATCTTCTGCACAGGATTCGCAGATTGCAAGTTGTTTTGCTGCCTCCGTTCGAAAGTGAAGAACACTTTTCCCAGAATAGCCTCAAATGTGTGTGTTTCGCTTGGAAGGTCCAGTGTTGCCCGCGCGACACAGCGCTTGCAAGTGATTCTTGTTTTTCCTTTTGCAGCAACGGACATATGATGACGCACCGGAGCAAGAAACCGTTCGAGTGTCGCTTCGACGGCTGCGACAAGAGTTACTGCGACGCGCGGTCGCTGCGCCGTCACATGGAGAACCACCACCTGGCACCAGGGGGCGCTGGCGTCGGCGGCGGCGGCGACGCGGACCCGCAGGCGGAGGGATACCCGCGCACCAACGGAGGCTCCGGGGACTACTTCAATTTTGATCCTCAGTACAGGTGCGTCAAGCGTTGCACTGAGTAAGAGCAAAAGGTTGTTTTGCAGGTGCAAAAACGTGGAAACGGAAATGTGTAGGACGGACATTCCGTTGCGTTGCCAGCCAACAAAAGTTTTATCCCAGCAACACAGGTTCTCAGTTGCTGTGGTGACAGGAATCGCGGTCACTTTTCGGATAGATTTGGGTGATTATTTCCTCGATGATTTCCGTCAGTAAAATGGCACGGTTAACTTACTGAACTCCTGTCTCTTCACTCCACCAGAACAAAATCCTCCTGAACAGTTTGTTTGCTTTCTCTTTTTTCGGGTGACACACACCAAACTACACATTGGAATCACTTCTGAGAATACGCCTGCAATTATTCCTATCCAGCCCCCACTTTTTCACCCAGGGTAAAACGGTCTGTTTAATACCAATTTCACTTTGAAATTTAATTATCCAAGTCGCATCCTGGTTGAAACAGTGTTGGGATTCGGTGATTGTCTGAATTAGCAAAGGACTATAAATTTACAAGCTGCTGAAAAAAGTGTTTGATTTGGCAGCTGGTGTGTGTGGGACCTTGGAGTAACGAACTGCAGAACTTTGCGCTCACTGACAAAACGACTACTGTGTAAAGTGTGATCTGGTCTCCGTGGGAGTTTCGAAGTCGTACGAGGATCGTCTCAGAATAGACCGATTCCTTTTTGTGGTGAAGCCCGTGTTTGACCGAGGTGTCTAATTTTTGGAATGTGGTTTCTGGACAATCTTGCTCATCGATCCCACATGACAATGAGTTGGAGATCACTACAGAGATCGGTCTGTGTGACCTAGAAAGTGACAGGTCAACCGGTGCTTGGCGATGGCATCGCAGAGTTTGTTATGGGCAAGAAGCTGTTCTTTTCCTGTTGCTTTTTGACCATGTTTTGGACACTTTTGGTCACAGTTGTGAGCCTCTCACACCAATGCCGAATGGAACAAAGGTCAGTGATCAAATTTTTGGTTGCTCAGGGTGCCACGCCTATTGAGTGCTGGCGCTAGCTGCAAAGAGTTTATGGCCCTGACCGAGGACTGGGAAAGACTCAGACACGCTCCTGGCACAAGAAATTCAAGGCTGGAAACCTCGACACAGCTGTACAGGATGCACACCGGAGTGGGCGTGCCTGCTCTGGTTGCTCCCAAGTCAATATTGACACCATCCAGAACCAAGTCAACCAGGATCGCAGACAGTCAGTGAGGGAGGTGTCGGCAAAAACTGGAATTTCAAGGTCAACTGTTCAGCGAGTACTCAGGAAGGATCTCTGACTGTGGCACACCAGTGCGAAGTTTGTGCCCAAAATTTTGACCCAGGAGCAAAAGGATTTTAGACTCAGAATTTGTCAGGAACATTTGGACCGCTTCAACCAAGAAGGCCTGCCATTCCTGCAGTGGATAGTGATAGGCAATGAGTCATCTTTGCTGACTTTTGATCCAGAGACCAAAATCAAGACCAGCCAGTGGATCCCTCGCAATGAACGCCGTCCCTGGAAAGCTCTTCACGCCCGCACCCGCAAATCCACCATGCTCACGTGTTTCTTTGACTGCAATGGACTCATTCATGTGGAGTTTGTTCCCAGGGGTGAAACTGTCACTGCAGAGGCATACTGTGTGACCTTGGGCTGACTCAGAGAGAAGATCAGGAGGAAGAGACCAGAACTCTGGGTGATGGAAAATGGTTGGTGGCATTACCTCTTGCACCATGACAATGCCACCCCACACACCTCTACCATCACCCTGGCTGCTTATGGTGAGACCAACACAGAGTTACTGGCCCACCCCCCTTACAGCCCGGACTTGGCTCTGAGTGACTATTTCCTTTTTCCAGAGTTGAAAAGTCACATGAGGGGGGTGGCTTACAGGAACATCAACCAGCTTCAAGCAGCAGCACTGCGGATCTTGCGTGACATCCCTCAAAACAAGTTTGAGGACACCATCAAGGACTTGCCAGTGAGGTGGAGCAAATGTGTGCAATCTGGTGGCGACTATTTTGAAGGTGATGGCCTGCAAGTTCCAGATTTCATGGTGGAAGAGTCCGATTCTGACCCTGGAGTGACCTCAAGTGACAACGACTGAACTGCCTTTTCAATCGCCATGACTGTTCCTGTTGAATTTTTGAGTCCAAGTTTTACTCATGTTTACATTTATTTCAATTCTGTTGGCATATTGGCATGGTTTTATTGGCATGCAAAGAGTTCATATTAAATGTTGGCAGCATCAAAAAATCTCGTTGGGTCTGCTTACCGCGCCGAAATCGGTCTATTCTGAGACGATCCTCGTATTTTTGGAAAATGAAATTGTGGAGCCAGTGCGGTTTGGAAATGGGCCAGTGAACAATCTGATGGGGAAGGTCGGGCGGGGGGTGTCCTGCGGGACTCTAGTTTTGGGCAAACGCAGAGTTTCATTCCAAAATCTGTCGTTCATTTTTTTCGGGGGTTCTATGCCCAGAAATCTCATAACACCCAGTTGAGCTTGAACTCATTTGCACAACCGCATCGCTGGGATACCACGCACACAGACGTGTGTGCACGCGCGCGGACACACACACACACACACACACACACACACACACACACACACACACACACACACACACACGTGTCGCCTGTCAGTTTTGGAAATAGTGACGAAGAATCAGTGGGGAGTATCCATGTGTTACGAAAGAAGTCTCGAATTTATCTTGACGCACCCTGTCCGCGTTTACTGCCCAATCCACGACGTTTTCTTCTTTCTCATTTGCCCGTCTACAGGGCGCAGATCCTGAACCAGGGGGAGCGGAACTTCGACCCGCAGCAGTCCCCGGGCTACATGCAGCGCTCGCCCGGCTACCTGCAGCAGTGTAGCCCGATCTCGCCCGCGGTGCCCGGGTCCCCGATAGACCGGGTCGCGCCCATCCCGCGGTGGCACGGCTTCAACCCGCTCGAGTGAGTAACCATGGCAACAAGGGAGAGGGGTTGTCAAGTTGTGGGTTCCCTTCGCTGTTAGCATGGTGACGAAGCTATGCACACGAAAACCTGGCAACCTGTGTCATCACATGTGTCCGTGAACTTGGGGGACAGGCTGAAACCGCAAGGAAACCACAACTCGACCACCCCTCGCACTGGGATTATTTACTGGGAAGAATCTCTCTGTGTCTGAGAAATGTACAGACACGTTCCAACGAAACACAAACGGATGTTTTGCGTCTTTTGTCTCAGATTCAAGTTTCCAGGAACGCTCCATACACGCACATCTACACGCACTGAGGGATATTCACACTGGGACAAAACACGCACATACTCGTACACAAACACATGCGCAGGTAACACAGATCCAGGCAGTCCTAGTTGTTTTCAGACACGCACGCACACACATACACACACACACACAAACACACAGAAGCACGTTGGTCCTCAACCACAGGGAGAGTGCTGCGTTCTTCTGTCTTTGCGTCTCTTGCTTTGACTCTCTGTCTGTCTCACACCACACACACACACACACACACACACACACACACACACACACTTGTGTGGAGACTGGCTCTTCGTGCACGAAGATGTCATCCAACATCTGCGTCCCTTGTGTTCCCTTTTCCGCAAAGCAACCACTTGGGTTTCAAAGGGTTCATACGAAGAAAGTTCTGTGGATTGGTATCGTCGTATTGTTCTTTCTTTATGATCTATATCAGACGAACCCCGTTGCGTGACGCCCCGACGCCCATCTGTGCTCTGAAGAAAGTGTGCGCACGCACTCACAAAGACCACACACAAAGCGAGACCTGTAGATCTATCAGCTGCAGTTCGAACATCACTCTGGGAGGGGCAGTATCCAGTGGGGAAGATTCTTCAAAAACAGTACTGCGCAAAATGTGTTTGTCCACAGCATTTCAGGGTTATTGGTTGACGTCAATTGTTACGTTCCATTTTCTTCAGCGTCTTCGACTCCTTCTCAACTGAACCCCACCCATTTCATTTTGATTCATCTGATGTCACCCCCTATCGGTCCCTGCCTGTGTGCACGTGCGTATTGTCCTGTCCTTGACAACAACAGGTTCTGCAAATCCTGAGTTCACGTGAGCACGAGCGTCGGTGTGCAATCAGCGCCTCCCATGGGGGTCAATCTACGTACAAAAACACTCCAGTCCGAAGCTCAAAATATTTTTGTCTTGCTAGACAAATCAGTCCAAAGGGACAGCCTGCGTGACGCACTGGAAAAACAGGTTGATGTCAAGGGAGAAAGACCAGTGGTCCTCCTCTCTTCGTTCCCCCACCCAAAAACCAAACTGCGTGTATGACTGTGTGACCGTGTGAAAATTCCGTCGGTCATTGGCCAGACTAAACATTTTGTGCTGAACTGACGCCCCCACCCCGATACAAAAACACGCGCGCGCTCTTGGCAGATTGCGCTCTTGGAGATGCGCCTGTGTCCACAACAACGTTCTTGTTGGCTTGAGTAATCTACTCGTAGACCTACAATTTTTTTCAACGCAAAAGAAAATGTCAATGTTTGGTGGAACAGAAGTTCCTCAAACAGTGGTCTTTGGTCGCGCTCACCTCGCCAACACGCAGAGACATGTCGTCGCAACGACTCCCTGCAGGTCAAGCTCATGTCGCTGCCAGGTGCACACAGCTTCGTTGCTCGTGTCTCGTGTCCTGAACACGTGTCGCGTCTTGTCGCGTGTCTCCATAGCGCGTCGCTCGGGTCACGCGGCGTCTTTCGTGTCGCGGCGTCTTGACCACGTGACGCCAAGATCACGCAGCGTCTCCACGTAGGCCCGTGTCGCGTTGAGATGCATCGAAAGCTCAATTTCCGTTTCCGTTGCCGTTCTGTTGAGACGCATCCCAAGCTCAGTCTCCATCTCCGTGCTGTTTCCGTCCCCGTTGCCTCACTGTTGAGGTGTGCTCCAAGCTCAGTCTCCGTATCCTCTTGTGTCCTGTTGAGACGTGTTCAAAGCACAGTCTCTCTCTCTCTGTTACCTCACTGTTGAGACACGTCAGAAACTCAGTCTCCGTCTCCGTTGCAGCGAGCCGAAGCCGGTCAAGTGTAGCATCTGCCAGAAACGCTTCAAGAACACCCCAGCGCTGAACGGCCACATGCGTCTCCACGGGGGCTACTTCAAAAAGGTACGAGAATACCGGAATCACTCGTGTTCTTTCTGCGCGCACCCCGCCCCAACTTTTGCAATTGTCAGCTGCCAGGGTCACATCGAAATCACGTCAGACTTACAGTCATGAACAAGACACACCCCTTCTCCCCAACGTTTGAAGCTTGATTTTGGGCAAAAAAAAGTCTTGTGCGCTGGTGAAAACGACACTCTGAGTCACTCCGGTCTTACATTGATGCGCCAACGCGCCATGTTAGGACGATTTCCAACGGATCTGAAATGTGTATCGCGCGCTCAGTGGCTTGACGCGAATATTTTTGTTGAATTTCTTGGAAGTGAGGTAGAATGATCTGTGTGTAAAGTGTGAGCGTGACAGAAGCGTTGCTTTGTTTCAGGATCTGGAGGAAAACAACAACAAGGAGAAGACGGCAGGGGGCGGGAGCGACCAGTCCCCGCCGCAGCAGCAGCTGCTGCCCCCTGGTGTTGTGAAGCAGGAGTCGCCCTCTAGTGTCGGCGGCGGCAGCGACGAGTACGCGAACCCGACCCCTGGCGGCGGGCCCGGACTCAACGCTCTCAAGAAGATGATCAAACAACAACAGCACGTGAGTTGCGTACAAACAGCCATTGGCTGAACGTGGAACCAAATTTGTCATTGCGTAACGCGCGTCACTGGAGCTGAATTTCAAGGACAAGATTTTATTTTAAAGGGGATTTTTTTTTGCTGCGTGCGCTGCACTCCATTTTGTGTGTGCGTGCGCAAAAGGCAATGGAATTCCAATTTCAAGGACGGGAGGTGGATTTCAAAAGATTTCTGACAAAAACTGACGCCCAAATCCTTTGTTCAGCAGGGATTGATGGCCTTCAGTGTTTCAGTGATCAGATCAGTTGTCCACGGGTGTGTCTGATTGCTTCCGTGCGTCAGTATTTGGTCTCGCTTCTGACGTCTTTTCACACGTTCGCACAGGCCTTAATTTCCCAGCCCTTGACCTGGATGCAGGACATTTTCTCGTCCCGTTGTCTGTTTCTCCCGCTCTCAATGTCCCTTCCTGTTTCTGTCTCTTCTTGTTTTCTTTCTCAATCTTTGTTTGTCACTCTTCTGCCGCCCTTCCCTCCCCCCCTCACCCACCTCACAACACCAGTCTCAGAACGCCATTTTCTCTCTGCGACGCCAGTCCGTCAGCACAGCGGCGTCGACGACGGCGGCGTTGAGTACGTCAGAAACGCAGCTGCTGCAGGCGTCGGCGGCGTCGCAGCTCAGCGTCGCGCCCGTCGTGGCGGCGGAGACGACCGACCGCGTCATCCCCATCGTGCAGGTACGTGAGAGGATGACGTCAGTCAGATGCGTGAGAGGATGACGTCAGTCAGATGCGTGAGAGGATGACGTCAGTCAGACGCGTGAGAGGACGGTGTCGATTGGGAATACATTGCGAATTCCCGTCGTATCGCAGTGCAGACAAGTGACGTCATTGGCGGTGACGTCAGGAGCGCCGCCAGTGGCGTTGATGTTGGGCGCTGCCAATGGCGTTCAGGAAAGCTGTGATCACTGACCCTTTTAGACAGTTGGGAGTTCGAAAGATCCCAACTCTGCCACTTGTCACTCACTGAAGCAAATCACACGAAGGCGTGAGCATGCTTGTAAATCCCATTCCTGATCTCACTTCAGATCCACGCGGCTCCAGCAATTCAGCTGATCCAGCCGCAACAACCGCAGCAGCAGCAGCAGCACGGGGGCGGGTCGCACCTGGGGACGCCACTGCAGTCTCCCGCCACGCTGCACTCCCCGGCGGCGCACACCGGGGGAGGAGGGGCGCAGCACTTCCAGTTCCCGGCGGCGCCCCCGCCCCCACCGCCGCCTCCGCCCATGAGCTCGGCGAGCCAGGTGGTGCAGGCGGCGATCCTCCAGCAGCAGCAGCAGGTGCAGGTGAGTGTGTGGATCACGTCCGGGGGTAGAGGGGCGAGGGAGGGGGCAAAGGAGGGGGTGAGGGAGGAGGGCGAGGGAGGGGAGTAGGGGAAGGTGGGCGTGTACGCGGTAAGAGCCATTGAAAGAGTTCCCGCTGGTTCCTGCCATTTTCTGTGTCTTACCGGTCCATCGCAGTCGGTTGTGAGCTTTCCTTGCGTCCGGAAATGAGAA
>JAAUXT010073450.1_pt1 | contig 26485 bp, 26 predicted proteins | sample 7278171 | NCBI WGS metagenome assembly JAAUXT01 (sample SAMN14350112, study PRJNA611818) | marine sediment metagenome | isolation source: surface marine sediment (1.8m) | place: French Polynesia: Moorea | collected 2018-08
GAAATTATTTGATTGAGAGCTTGATTCGGTTGTTGTTTTTGTTGTTGTTGTTGATCCCCCCCCCTGGTTAGACCTGCTTTACACACACAGACGGACACAAAAACAGACTGATGGTGATTACATTAAGCGTGTGGTACACGGCCCTCCGGGCGACCACACGCTTAAAAACTACTGAAAACAATCAACATTGCAATTCACAAATACTTTAGTTTGAAACAGATCTTTGTGTGCGAATGTCTGCATAGTCTCTGAATTTCAGGCAACAAGTTTGTACATTCAAGTGAAGAAAGCACGCGCGTTACACCGCAGACTCACCGTGTTCGATTTACCCTTCCGTCAGTCTGAATTTCTTCGGAATTGCACAAAAGTAGAACAGGAGTGCAACCCCCAGCCGATGAAGCTCCACCCCTGACCCTCAGCTGTTTTTCACTCCCAGTATTTTCCCCACAGGCACACGGAATTTTGCCCAAGGAACATTGCACGTTTACGGAGACCAAAGAGTCAGTCCCCTGCCCCCAACTCTCGATTCCGATCCTGGATTCTCTGGAGGATACTCTCTCAGAGAAACACACACACATACACACACAAAATACGCATACACAGTTGAATACACATAGTCACACACACACACACACACACACACACACACAATCTCTTGCTCCTGGACGTTTTCTGAGAAATCTCCACGCTTTGGTCTCAACCGTTTGGATTTCCTAGCACAGGCGCTGCACCTTCTGAACAACCACAGCTTCTGTCCGCACAAGCGAGAGTCGCAAAGCACTGCGTTTCAAACCCGGCTTGACGCTGAACTGAAGCGTGACGCATGAAGAGTGAACCTGGTCCGCACAGTCCAGGTCCGTTGTCAACTCAAGACTGAGTGTACACAGGATGAACCAGAGTATGACCCAGGTTGTGATCCAGAAAAATATCTTGATACTGATCCAGATTGTGACTCAGATGATGATCTAGATTGTTCCAGATATGGTCCAGAAAGTTCCAAAGAATGGTCCAGATTGCGACCCAAATGAGGATCCAGAAAAATGGTCCAGGTTTAAATCTAGATTGCGCAGGTCAGTTTCGCGCTGAATCCACTTCCGCCGGAAACGTGAAAAGCAGCCACAGCGAGGCTGTGACGTCGCGATGCCCTGCGCGGAAGAGGAATGTGGCACCACAGATGCGCATGTCGCACCGGAAGTGACGCGCAGCGCACGAAGCGGCGCCGCCGAGAGGTGGCGGCGTCACCGGTGCAACTAACGCCATCGCGGCAGCGGTAACACCACCAACAGTACAGCAAAGCAGGTTCTGCCAGACGTTTAGAAATGACTGCGACGTGACGTCACAAATAGTTCAGGTTGTCGGCGCCGCCGCGGTGCAGGTCGAGGCGCCACCACAAAACTGTCGGCGTCCCAGGCACTGCCGCAACAAAAACGCCATCATCAGGTTGCGGCGTGACGGTCGTGGCGTCACCGACAACGCCACAGGAACACGAGTCAAAGCACCACTGCAGTAGCCGCAACGCCAGTGCTTGTAGTTTTGTGCCAGTTTGCTTTTCAGTGAAGCCAACTGAGAGTGCCGTCGCCAAGCAAATGCATTGCCGCTGTTGCAGCTGTATGTTCGACACCAGCGCTGATGGTGGCGCCACATGTGTCGTCAAAAGTGCGCCACCACTGCAGGCTGTTCCGTCTGTGCCGCTGCAGGGATGATAGGTGGGTGCAAAGTCAATAGAGATGGCACTGGAATTGGCGATGACGCTTCCGAAGCATTGCAGTTTGTCTGCGCCGGCGGCGCCGTCAGTTTGGTGCGCCGTCACGAGGAACCAGCGCCGCCTCCGCCTCCGCCGCTGCCGCCGCAGCACTTGCCGGATGCCTGCGCCGGCGGCGCCGTCAGGTCGGCGCGACGCGGCTGGATGAGCGTCGGGTCGAACTTCTCCGCCGCCTGACGCCGAACGATCGCGGCGATCTCCTCAAACATACCTGCCATCAATCAATGGAACAAGTCAATCGATCATGAAAACTGTGGTTGTGCAATGTCCCTATTGGGCAGAGCACCCAGTGGCAGTGCGGTACAGGCAAGGCTGGCCAGAGGATGACCACGGAAGGGGCGTTCGTCTGTGGGGGGGAGGGTTGGTGATGGGGGAGACATTTTGGCTTGTTTTGTCTTTCTTTCCGTCATTCTTCAACCACTGCCACAAGGTGGCTGGAATTTTTTCTGTGTAAGAGCGACGTCGCACCCGCACTTGCCTTGAGCAGCGATTTTCTCATGTGAAATTCAAGCTGGAGATCGAATCAGTGAAGTCACGTGTGATCCCAGCGAGTCACGTGTTGCGACGTTGCGCACGCACCGTGAACGCCGGTGCCCACGTGCCGCGTGAAGCCAGAGGCGAGACTACGACGAGACAGGACGCATGAAGGGATCGGGGTGCAGGGTGAGGAGGGAGAGGGGTCAGGGAGAGGCAGAGCACAGGGTGTCGGGGGCGGGGGAGAGGCAGGGTGCGGCGAGGGGCACGAGCGTGGCATGGGGGGAGACCTGGGGTGACAAAATGGCCAGACCCCGAAACCAGAAGACAGGATGTCTGGTTGTTTCAAATCCCACCCGAAATTGACACAAAATTGTCAGTGGCATTTTCAGTGGGTGTCTGGATATTTTATATTGGACCTCAAATCAGGAGGCAAAGGGCGTGCAGAGCTCGGGCGCAGGGCGGGAGGTCCCGGGAGACACGTACCGTGGACGCCGGCGCCGGAGCGACACGAGACGCGGTAGATGCCGCTGAGGACCGAGTCGCACTCGAACTGGAACCGCGAGATGTCGTCCTCAGTCACCGCCTCCGCCTCGGAGCTGCAACACGAGGGAGAGGTCACACACACACACACACACACACACACACGCACACACTACACGCACAAACACACACAACAGAGATGTGCACTCAGATACCGCCTCCACGCCCGCTCTGCAACACACCAGGAACAGACAGACAGACAGACACACACACACAGAGCTTACATACCACGCGCACGCTCACCCACACCGCCCTCCCCAATCCCATCAATTCACCCTGACTCGACCAGGTCCCGTTTGCTCACAGCAACCCAACCACACCACCCGCAACCCCACCCACTCACCATGCCCCCCCAGCACCCCACCCCACCCAGGCACCCCACCCCAGCAAAGCACCCCACCTCACCAACGCACCCTGCCCCACTCACTCGGCCTCACCCGCCCACTCACCCCGACTCCACGAGATCCAGCTTGTTGCCGCAGAGGAAGATCTTTGCAGTGTGCGTGTGCATCACGATTTCTGCAAAACAAAACAACTTTTGGCCATTCGAACGCTTGTAATAGAATCTATTGCTGACTCAGCATGCTGGCTCAACAATATTTTGCTGGCTCACATTTTTCTTCAACCATGATCCCGTCAAAAAGTCGCGTCGCCTCAACATTGACTCAAGCTGACCAACCAATGATATGCTGATTCAGCAAGCTGACTTGGTATGACTCATGCTGACTCACCAATGCTGTGCTGACTCAACAATCATGTTGACTCACCTTTGGTGAGCTGACTCAACATTTACTCGTGCTGACTGACCGTTGGTTATGCTGACTCAACAGTGCCTCTTGCTGACTCACCTATGATGTGCTGACTCAGCATGTTGAAGGAGCTCCTGTCGTTGATGGCGTAGCACAGCACCGCAGCGTGCGCCCCCTGGTAGTAGGAGGCGGCCATGGTGGCGAAGCGCTCGATCCCCGCCGTGTCCCACAGCTGGATCTGCAACACAGGTGTGTGTGGCGATAAGGTGTGCGTGCGGAGCAAGAGAGGGGTGTGCGTGTTGCAATCAGGATGTCTGTGTGGTAAGCATCTGCCTGTCAAGTTTTTGATAGCTTTTCGGGACCAAGGGCTCTTGCGACCCGCTGGACACATGGAGGACTCTGCCCTTCAAGCCTACCCCCCTTGTTGTTGTTGTTGTTGTTGTTGTTGTGTGTGTGTGTGTGTGTGACAAAAAGACCAACATGCACACACCTTGACGAGCTTGTCCTCGATCTGGAAGTTCTTGGAGAAGTTGTCGAGACCGATGGTGGAGCGAGGCCCAGACTCCTCGACGAAGCTGTTGTCCACGAAGCGGCGGAAGAGGGAGCTCTTCCCGACCCCGTAGTCCCCGCACAGGATCACCTTCAGCGCAGGCGTCGACACCGCCATCTTGGACAGGAAGGAATGCTCACGTGATGTGGTCACGCGTAATGGCGAGCGCTCATTGGCTGAAATACACAGAAAAAATACACAGAAACGATGTGAGTACGAGTACTTGTCCAGTGCGTGTGAGAGAGACAGAGACAGACACACACACACTTCACACAGAAAGACAGACAGGCATACACACACACAAACGACACGCACACAGCCCGAGACACTGTGCGACGGGGACGTGTCAAATCGAAGGTTCTCGACCCAACGCCCTGATCCTCCAAGCCCCCAAATCCAGCAGATTCTTTTCCCACTTTTGGCATCAGTCATCACAAAGTCGTCCAAAATTTCACAGAACCACAACGCGAGAAGTGAGTCTCGGAAACAATTTTGCAAATCTAGACTCTACCAGTCAACCACAAGCTCGAGTTCAGAGCAGGTCAAAAACCTAAATTCTAGCAACTGCCACCATCTCAACTCAATGTTGTCTTTTGTGTGATCTTTGTTGTCACGGAGTCTGGATTTGTGTTCACGCAAACAGGCACGTCAACGTTCGATCTCTGTTGAAGTCGACCAGATCTAGATTCTCGACATGATGCCGAAATGCATGTGACTTCGATTCTTCACTTCGAAGTTCCCAGTCTGGTTTTCGAGTTTCTCCTGTCAACTTAAAGTTGTAATAATTATCTGTTACTTACCCCGTCACGTCAGAAAATGTTTAAATGGTCTGTCTTGCCACACAAATTGAGAAATTGGCCAAATCGACGATTATCGTAAAATCGCGACAAGATTTTTGAAGCAGCCGAGAATCCCTCGTGTGACGTCATTTCGTTGGAGGAAGGGCAAGAGGGCGAGCGGCATTTTTCTTGTGATTTTTGCATTAAAAGGCTGCTAAAATCGCCATGAATCGTCTCAGGAGCTCTGTACCCGTCTTGGTGAAACTGTCGGGCGTCTCCAGGCAACAGTTGCGATGCCAGTTTGTGACTTTGGTGAGTTTTGAAAGCCGGAACGTGTGAGCGATAATAGGGAGACGACGGCATTTTGAATGTCAAGGACCAAACACGTGTCTGTAAAATGTGAATCGCTTCGGACATGGAAGCAACAGACTACAGTTTGAACTTGCTTTCTATTGACTGCGTCAATAGTTTGGAATGTCTTTGCTTGAGAATCGGTTCTTGAGATTCAAAACGTGCAGACCCAGAGGAGCCGGGCTCACCCCGAAGAATTTGCCTCTGGATCTTTTTTGCGCGCTTGGTGCAGTCACGATCGACACGTGTCTGTGTCTGTGCACGTGGGCGGGGGTCCGACAGTTGTCGCGGTACCGCCCCCTCTCCCTATGGACAGGTCCAGCCCCTGAGTTAGACCCGTGATCTGCCCCAGTGCCACAACAGTCAACTGACTTCGTGAAGTCCGTGCAATTCTCGCGCGCTCTTCCCCCCCCCCGCCTCACCTGACCGATGAGTGTGACATGCACTGCCCACCTGAGCTGGCCTTTGCAAATTCGGGTAAGTGGTTGGGGTCTGTCGATTCAGACAATCCAGGATATCCTCTTTTGGATGTTGGAACTGACCGATAAGTTGTCCTTTGCTTCACGCAGGCGTGCCGCAGCAGAGTGGTCAGCACTCAGCCCCTTCAGCAGCGTCATGTCCTCATGATGCCGACGCTCTTGGAGACGCAGTTGCCCCTGGCAACTCGCACCTCGCCCATAGCAACGGCGGCTGTGGCGTTCTTCCATACCCACGGCCCCCTGCAGCGGAGGGCCCGGCAACCACAGCAGCAGCCCAGTGTGAAACAGGAGAGGTCAGTACACACACTGTCATACCAGTTTCCGTCTTGATGTGTGTTTGCGCGCCCAGTGGTGGGTCCAGGGGTCTCGAGGGGCCCCTGACCCCGAGAGAGGTCCATGAGGGAGCCTGACGCCCCCGCCCCCAAAAAAAAAAAAAAATGTTTTCAGGTCATAAATTTGGTGCCGCAGATTATATTTGTTGCGGAATTTCAAACACATGTGGAAATAGCTTTCAAGGTTGAAATCCAACCCACCCCTTTCCAACGGATCCGAACCCTTCGACCTGATCCTGAATCTGCTTCTGGCCCCTCAGAATCATCTACAGTTTATTTCTTATCCCTGCCAAATGGAACAGGACGGAAATGTTTGTTCGGAGGGGGAGAAATCCGAATCAAAGTTCGAACGAATTGGAGTTGGGAGGTTCCAGTGTTTGGACAGGAAGGTGACCCTCGGGTGCGAGGCGAGTACAACTGAAGAACAACGCGCAAAACATAAACATTCGGGAGCTGGTTTTTTGGGTGGCTCCACCCCCTCCCCCCCCCCCCCCCCAGTTGAACCGAAATTGGATTTTGAATCTCGTTGCGTTTTGAGTTGAATTTTTCCGCGAGTTTCAGTTGTGAATTGTCAGTTTGAAGGGCAACTCTGTGTGTGTGTGTGTCTGTGTGTGTGTGTGCGTGCGTGCGTGCCTGTTTGCGTGTGTGTTGGTGTTGGTGTATTTGACTCCATAAAACGTCTTCCGCAACTGTTTACTCGACCACATCATGATTGTCCAGCCCAAGAGACCGCGGCAGGATGGCTGGGTTGCCAGGCTCAAGGCCCAACAACTACTGCGGGGGCTGTACCTATTTGATGAGTTTTTCCTGAGTCCAAAAACCTTGAGCTCTTCGAAGCCAAACTCGCCTGAGTCTGCACAGGACGTGACAAGACAATTCAACAAGGGGAAAATTGCGAACTTGCGGATGGATGCTATTTTGTGCGTGGGTGCGTGTGTTTGTGCGTCACGTGTGTGACCTGCTTTGTGCTGTGGAAGCATTGTCGAAGTGATGGAAACGAACAAGACTCGAGATCTGTTGCAAAATTGATCCGCTGTGGAAGCAAAACGCCTCTGTATTCCTTGTGAAACAGTGTGAAGGGGTTCCGAAATATTGGAGCCACAATTGTGAAGAAGAAAAAAATACCATTGGAGAATTCTTCCACGGCAGACGTCCAAAATTTTGTGAGATTTGAACAATCAAAACAACGGATCCAGGGTCTTGTTCTTTTCCAGTCTGGTTCCCGCTGCACTGCTGCCGGGTACCCGCGCCTCGGCGATCCACGGGTTCCCGGGGACCCGTGCTGCTGCGTCCGGCCCCTCTGACGGGTCCCCGGTGGCCCGCCGCCCGCCCTACGGCACCTCGGACAACGTCGTGTACCTGTGTCGCAGCCTCAGGGATCGGCACCGCGCTGCGCAGCTGCGTACCCTGTGCCTCATGGGTACTGGGTTCGGTTTGCTCTGGCTTCTGCACCAGTTCGTTCCTGTTCCGCCCTCGTACGTCCCCTTCGAGGTTGGGATCATCGTCTGTTGGCTCGCCGCCATGTTGTATTCCCAGGCCATGCACTCAAGGGCCTTCGTCCTGCGAATGGAGCACGACGTCAAGCGCAACGTGTACGTGGCGCGTAACCACGGACGCTTCCCGCCAGGCGCACACGGAGAGTTCTCGCTCAATGACGTCACAGTGTCGCGGGACGTTTTGCGCTCGGAGGCCTACGTGAAAGAAACGGAGGAGGCGATGCTTGTCAAGACGGCGGAAGGGCATCAGTTTGTGCTCATCGACAGCTTCTTCAAGAGCGACGCGACCTTGAGACGGTTCCAGGCGAGAATCACCTCCTGAGGCGGGGGGGGGGGGGCGTGGACAGTGTGTGTGTGTGTGCAGTGACTGCTTGGAGAGAGACAGATGAGAGACACAGAATTGACCACGAGTGACCGATGGCTTGACCAGAACGGCAAGAGAGACATGAAAAACAGGGGAGTCATACAAGAACAGACGGAAACTTGCTCGCAGAGTGGACAAGGGGGAGGACCCCGCCCTCCAAAGGAAGCAGATTCCAACAAAGGTCCTCCCCTCCCCCTCTCGTATTTGGTCCACCGCCCTGAAGAAAGTAGAACTGAGGCCGAGGACACACTGCGCATGACCATCACGAAGTAACGGACAGACGTGAGCCCATGACGTGACGTGACACAACTGTGTCGAGCTGTGCTATTGGCTGAACTCGGTTCGGTTCACAACGGGCAGTTTGTCCTTGGCCTCACCGTCTGGGGGACGGACTCGGGAGAACTACCGGTGCCGTGAAGGGCGGGTTCACACCTGCGAACGCCACGCAACGACGCAGCGTCCATCCTCGCAGTAGAGTCGGGCAAGACGAGACTGCAGGGACAACAGGTGTGGGTCCAAGAGTCGAGTGTGGGGGGTCATGTGCTGAATTTTTGTGAACAAACTAACTGGCGCCAAAAGGAACACACCGCGATCCCCGTGTAGATGATATGGACTTGCATCTGTTGTAAATATGTGACGTCATGACACGATGCGTAACAACGTTACGGAGAAGCTTGTTGGACTTTTTGTTTTCAAACGCGCGGTCGTCTCTTGAGCGTCGCTTCCACGCGCTTGGTGCAATCACTATTTGTGTATGGGTCTGTGTACTGGGGCGGGGCGGTCTGGGAGTGGTACCAATACCAGACCTCCCTCCGCCCTCCAGATAGGTCGGGTCCCAGAGGAAGACCAATGCTGTCTCTTGGGGGTAGTCTGGCACGGACACCATTACTGTCCCATCCCTACAGACGGGTCAGGGACATGCTGTCTGCAGAGTACATGTATTTCGTTGTGCTGCAATGCCAACCGCGTGGAATCCCGCCCTTTCTCCCGTCACGCAAACCTTGGTACATCCAAAGGTTTGGTGAAGCTTGGTAGAAATCTGCGAGGGGGGGGTGCTGTTTGCACGTCTGTGAAAAGCAGCACCAGAGAGCATTGTGACTATCCCAGCTGTTCAAGCGCCCAGCGTCGTCCGTTGCTCCAGAATCCCGCAGTGAACAATGAGCACTTGCTTCATTGACGCCGTGTCAGTTTTGATACGGAATGGAAGAAGGGCCAGTGTCACCACCACGGCCGCACTGTAACCTTGTTCCGCTGTGGTGCAACACAGAGATCGAGTTGAAGGCGTGCGATCCATACTCGTTCGATTGCGCGCTTGTGTGTGTGTGTGTATGTGTGTGTGTGTGGACAAATGCGTTAATTTTTGCGGAGGAGGGGGGAATGGCTGCTACTCTTGAATGTACTCACCCTGAGCGTGCTCAAGGATACACCCGCCCCCGCCCCCTGACCAGGAATTCAGAAAGTCCTGGTGTGTTCGAAGTACACTTCCCGTGACCTGGATCTCTGCGCTCGTTTGTTGTCACCAGTGATCTGGGTGACTACTTAGGAACTGTTCTGGCAGGGTTCACTCACTCTTCCGTCCCCAACGGCTGCCCTGGTGAACGCGGTGACATCTGGCGAGAGTGAGTGCTGATCTCTCAGTGGCGTGCGCGCGCAGGCGACGCGTCTCTGCAACCGTTCTTGTTTTACTTCGGGTCAAAGGCGACCTGGTTGCACTGGAGCTCTGAATACAAGCGCTGAAAGGTTGCCCTGGATGACGCTCTTGTTTCCTGTGTTGGAGGGTTGCCAGGGGCGCCCTCCCTGGACCCGTCCCACGTGCCCAGACTGCAAAGAGAAAAGACTGAGAGATCCGTTGCACCAAAGAAACTCACGATACAGAGGAAAATGCTGAATCGCAAATGCCAAATCTCATCATTTTGCTGAAGAGAACCCATTTTTGCAAAGACCTATCTTTTATGCAACGGATCTCTGTGTCTTTTCTCGTTCGCAGTGGCGTGCTCCGAGACGTCCCGTGCGGTGGCGTTCCCCTCCGCGGCGCTTCTCGCTCCTTCGCCCCGGAACATCAGGCCGGGAATCTCGTCTACAACTTGCCTACGCGCAGTGTCAGCAAAATGAAGAAGAAGAAAGCGTTCATGACCTTTCTCCAGGGGCTGTACATCGCGCTGAGCCCCGTCATCCTCTACCTCTCGGACTGCGCGGAACTGGCCGCACCTCTCTTGGTCGTGTTGCTAGGTTACGCGGCGTGGGGGCAACACACGTTGTACAGGTTAAACTGCCGCACCGTCGTCCAGATGTGCCACGACGTGCCACGTGACGAGTACATTGCGTACACGCTCGACTTTTTTAATGGGCGTCGGAGTCGCGTGTTCAAGCTCAAGGACGTTGAGGTGGAGCCCCTGGAGGACAACACGGCCTTCGACTTGAACTACTCGCCGCAGGACTCGGCGACGCTTGTTCGCAGCGGAGACAAAGAGCTCCACCTCGTGGACAGATGGTTCGTCAAGGACATTGACGGAAAGCACAGGACCAAGGAGAGGTTCCTGCGCAAACGACGCGAAGCCGAGAGTTTGATGAGCAGGGACAGTGACACGCAGTGACACATTTTGTGATCGGAGCTGCAGTGACTTGAGTTGACAGTGCCACGTGACTATAGCTGCCATGTCACCTGACTTGAGCTGCGGCACCACATGACTTGAGCTGCTGTGCCATGGGACTTGAGCTGCTTTGCCACGTGACTTGAGCTGCTGTGCCACGTGACTTGAGCTGTTGTGCCACGTGACTTGAGCTGCGGTGCCACGTCGGGAACGCTCACACCCTCGCTGGGGTGGGGGGGGGCGCTTTGAATCCGCTTCTGCAAGGACGAAATGTGTGTGTGTGTGTGTGTGTGTGTGTGTGTTGATTTACGTTGTGATGCGCAGGTCATAGAGAAACACAGGTTGAGTCCTGACGAACAGTTGCGCAGGTGGAAAAGTTTTCTCCCGTTGTCTTTGAGAACGTGAGTGTCACTGTCTGTTGTTTCAAGTCGGCCGTGCGAAGCACCCCTCAGCTCTGGACTCAGCCTGTGTCTCTTTGTCTTGTTGCAGCGGGAGTGAGGCGGACGCCACAGCTGCACCGGAAGTGACCCCCGCGGAACCGGAAGTGAGTCCCGCGGAGCAGGAACGGCGGCAGCGCCACCTGGTGCACTCCTCCAACCCCGTCGTGTACGACGCCACACTCGCCGCCAACAGGGCGAAGCTCATGAAAAAACTATACCTGAACACCACCATTGGTGTCTGCTTGTTGGCGCTTGCTGGGGTGGCGAGCGGCTACGTGTCGCTAGGAGTCGCTATGGTGGCGGTTTACCTGCTCGTTGTGAGGCGCCTGTTGTGCGCGACGAAGTTCAGCGTCAGCTGCGTCGGCAAAGCGCACTATAGCAAAAGCAACAAGCAGTGGACCATCATCAAGGACAACGGCTTCTTTAAATCGGACGCGCCCTTCACGTTCCACGAGGACGACATCGCCGCCATCTACCGGCTCCCGCCGGACCACCAGGGGTCGACGTGGGGCGACCGGCTCCAGCATAAGCTCCAAGCTGAAGGGTTCCTGCGCCCAGCCCGTCCCCAAATCGAACCCAAAACTTTTTTCGTGATCGCCGGTAATCAAGAGATGCTGTTTCACGAAAAGTTCTTCGCGAATCCCGACGTGTGCCAGGCCCTCGCGACGCATCCAGTGAGAGACGAGGAGATGGGCGGCGTCCAGTGTTACTATGGCGCCCAGCTGGGCAGCTTACGCGAGTCGCGGATATGGACGGCCGTCCTGCTGCCCCTGGTGTTGTTCGACGTGGTCGCTCCGCCTGCGAAAGTCGCGGCGTTCGTCGTCGCCGCCGCTGTCGCTATTCCCATCTACCTCCTCCCCACGTCCTACGTGGTGCGTCTCTTCTACAACAAGGACACGAAGATGTTCCTCGCGACGCGCCGGGGGGCGGCAACGCAGGTCGTGCTCGACGAGTTCACGCTGAGCGACGTGACGAAGCCGCCGGCGTGGCGCACGTGGGGGCGTCCCGACGTTGACCTCGTGATCCGCGTCGACGGAACTGACCTCGTGCTGCGTCGAAACGACTTCGCGCCGCACATGGCCTATCTTTATGACCAGCTGGAGGCGCGGGTCAAGTGACGGGCGGCGTTGCTACGCGACGGCGTTGAGGACGGCGTTACACCACTGCGGAAGTACATCCGGGACGTCATTGTGCGAAGTCCCTTTAGGGTGAAGCACCATACCATGTGGTAGTGCAGTATATATACAGCAGCTGGACTGAAATGTCCCCTGCCCCCCTCCCCCCATGGGACCCCCCCCTCCCCCTGCAGAACCCCCTGCCCCCATTGCACCCCTGCCAGAGGTAGAACCCCCCCCCCACTAGAGGCGAACCCACCCCCCCCTTGCAGACAGCATGACTGGTGGAAGACAAGGAGGACAAGGAAGAATTGATGAACAAGGAAGAATTGACGACATTACCGATGCCGCAAGGGGCTTCGCACTGCAGTTGCCTTGAGCACTGCTTCTTATTTGTTCATGTGATGGCGCCAAGACGTGGCGTCGTGTCACGTGACAGCACTCAGCCAGTGGAGGCGTTGTCCAATGACGGCGTTCTTGCATTTGACGACGTTCTTTTTGCCACGGCGTTCTGTTACGTGACGGTGACGGTGACGTGTTCCCACTGTGACGCGTGACGGCGCCACGTGACGTCATGTGACGGTGCGTTTGTGCGTGGCGCCGCTGACGTTCACTACGCGCCGTCGATGTGCTCTCTTCTTTGCGCTGAAGTCTCTTGGCGCACGTGCAGATATGTGTCGTGGTCTTGCAGCAGGGTGTATGTGTGTGTGTGTGTGTGTGTGTGTGTGTGTGTGTGTGTGTGTGTGTGCGGGATTGAGACAGACGAATCACACGTCATTTGATTCATTTTCTTTTGAAATACAAGTGTACAGATTGATAGCGAGAACCGTTTCAACAAAGTGATTGCTCAACGAATGTGTTTTAGTTGTTTGTGCGTCGTTTGCGACTTCCTCAGCAGACGTGGAGGCGCCTTCTGCATTGGTTTCTTCACGTCACAACGCGTTTCAACACAGACCGGTGTTCTTGTCCAGGATCGGCTTCCGCACCTGGAGCCATGGAACCCGAATCCAGAACGTCGGGTCCGGATCGGGTGGAGTTGTCCTTGAGCTCCTCCGCGTTGGCAGACTCCTGGGACACCAGATTAGGGCCGAGCTGAGAAGCAGCATGAAGGGAAGAGTTGATGGAGGGTCAAAGTGGTGACGTCATGCGCGTGACCGTCGTATCCATGGAGACGGAAGTTTGATCACGTTCGCGCCTGACTTGAAGTGGTCTGCGTTTCAACACGTCTGCACTGATGTGTGTTTGTGTGTGTGTGGAGGGGCGGGGCCGGCCCCTCCCCAAAACTGCACTGCCCCTTTTCGCTCGGGCTGGGTTGTGCTGGAAGTGGTTGAGGGTGCTCACTGCTGGAAAGTCTTGAAACAGATCTGTTGTCCGATTTTGTAGACGGGCCCCGTTTCGCTCGCCAGGCTGGGCACACCCTCTTTGTGCCCCCACCCCTCGGCAAACCGCCCTGACCCCTGCCTCTGACCTCTGGCTCCGTGATGCCGCCGCCTCGCACGTCAGAATCACGTCTGCGCAACTCACGTTCCAATTTCCCGTTGCAGCGCGGACTCTCCACCGGAAGTGACCCACAACGTGAACGCGACGTACGACCAGAAGTTCGCGCCGCTCGCGTGGCGCGGGCGCGGCTCGCTCGTGTACTACGGAGGCCTGACGAACCGCACGCGTCTCGTGAAAGCGTTCTCCTACGCCTTGCCGGCGGTCTGCGTCGTCTTTCTCGCTGCCGCCAACTTCCTGGAGGCGCAGATCTCCCTGAAGGAGACGGCGATTCTTGGCGTCTTAACCTGCAATTTCCCCCTCATGGCGCATGCGCTGACCAAATCCTACGTGACCCGGATGTACTATGACGCGGACAAGGACACGTTCACGGCGTCCACGTACGGCTTGCTGACGCGGGAGGTGTTGCACGTGTTCACGCCGGAAGACGTGGAGGTGACGCCGACGAAGGCGATGACGTCATGCAAGGTGCGCGGGATACCCTTGATTGTGCACAAGAAGAACTTTTTTGATCTCGAGATGTACCAGAAGATGATGGGGTACGACAAGCCACACGGGTACAACATCAGCCCGGAGCAGGAGGAGGAGTACCTGGAGAAGATACGCAGGGAAAAGCAGGAGAAGACCAAGAAGTGAGAGGTGTGCGTCGGGGTGGGGCAGAGGTGAGGGTGTGTGTGGAGCAGAGGTGTGCGTGCGTGTGGGGGAGCAGAAGTGAGCAGAGGTGTGCGTGTGGGGAGCAGAAGTGTGCGTGTGGGGGCAGCAGAGGTGTGCGTGTGGGGAGCAGAAGTGTGCGTGTGGGGGCAGCAGAGGTGTGCGTGTGGGGGAGCAGAGGTGTGCGTGTGTGTGGGGAGCAGAAGTGTGCGTGTGGGAGCAGCAGAGGTGTGCATGTGTGTGGGGAGCAGAGGTGTGCATGTGTGTGGGGGAGCAGAGGTATGGGTGTGTGTGGGGAGAAGAGGTGTGCATGTGTGTGGGGAGCAGAGGTGTGCGTGTGTGTGTGGAGCAGAGGTGTGCGTGCGTGTGGGGGAGCAGAAGTGAGCAGAGGTGTGCGTGTGTGTGGGGAGCAGAGGTGTGCGTGTGGGGGGAGCAGAGGTGTGTGTGTGTGTGTGTGTGCGTAAGTTGCGCAGGAATAGACTCCTCTGTCAGGAACTCTGCAGGGAGGAACAGAAAGTAACGTGTGCGTGCGTGTCTACAGAGAGCGAGCACGAGGAAGAAACAGGCACACTGTGGTGGGAATTGAAGTGTTCAACTCTACAGAGAGGAAGAGGAGACGGCGAAGACTCTGTGCGTGTGTGTGCATGTGTGTGTGTGTGTGTGTGTGTGACAGAGCGAGCGGGAGCAGAAGTGTTCAGCAGCTCCAAAATGAAAAGAGAGAAGAATGGCAGAGACATGGCAGGGACAAAGATGGGACACTGGAACAGAACAGTATCTAGGCACTGGGCAGGAAACGAAGATTTGAATGGATGGATTTTGATTCCGAAGTTTGCGTGAAACCGTGCTCGGTGACGTCTGCGCATGCGTGTGTCTTGGACGTTTCGTGTACTTCAGCCACACGTGCTTCTGGCGTCAGGTCCCTTCGTCCTTGGCTCGATATAGACGTAACTGCGTCGTGTGTTCTGTGAGGGAGCGTTTTAAGGAACTATGCACGGGATACGTCTGGTGTGAACATCGCCGGAACAAAATGGACACGTGTGTCACACAAAAGGGAGATTTAGCAGTGCACGCGCCGAGCGACGTAGACATGGGGCGTGGCAGTCACCCAGCGTCAAGCATGACACCCAGGTTGACCTCCTTTGAGTGAGTCCAATTGAACGTGACGGTGACGACCACGTTCCACGTCGACGTCGTACGCTCTGCACTGCTAAAAGTCGCAATTGACAGACAATTCAATGCTTTGACTCTTTCACGGTGTGAGACGATTCCCTGCAAGAATCCAAGATGGCCGCTGGGGCACTTTTCCACACTGACACGTGTTCTTGTTTTCGTGCTCGTGTTGACCGAACGCATGCGTCGACAGAGCAGAAAGAATCCCGAGCTCTTTGAATTCTGACTCTTATGGAGCTGGAACTGAATAAAACAATAAATTTTTTTGTGAAATGCAGCCACCTTGTTTTGTTGAGATACAGTGGATGAAAATCGCGTTTTCGGCGTCGAGTGACGTCTGCTGGTTTTCAGCCACTTACGCTGATGTTGTTTCACCCGCATATCTCGCACCTGTGCGATGTCCTCTTGCCAACTTTGCCTCCCTCCTCCCCCACCCCTACCCATGGTCTTATCTGAAAGTTGGACTTGCCATTTTTAAGCGCGCGGTCAGGCTCTGCCGATAGGACGCACGCTTATTGTAATCACCATCAGTCTGTGTGTACGTGTGTAGATATATGTTGAGTTACCAGGGGGGTAACTCAATATGCTGGAAAATTAGCCAGGACCATTTTTGGGCTATTTTAAGCATTTTTGATTTTTTGTCCATGTTGAGTTGGTTAGGCTATGTTAAGTTGCTTGGGAGGGGGGGGGGACTCAATATGGTGAAATTCAATGTTGAGTCACCCCGCCCCCCTGGTAAGTTAACATGGGCTGGCTGGCTAACTCAATATGGAAATTTTCAAAATTTTCTGAAATGGCCAAAAACTCTTTCGGGTGAACGGTGCAAGAACGCGCGCCTTTCAGGCGATAACCTTCTTGTTGTCCATGTTGAGTCTTGTGTACGTTGTCTGAAGGTTGTCTTGTTTACCCCTCCCCCTAATCACAGCAAATTTTGGACTTGTCATTTTTGTCCTTCTTGAGTCTTGTCTGAAAGTTTTCTGAAGGTTGTCCAATTGCCCCTCCCTTGGTCACAAATAATTTGGACTTGTCAAAGGAAGTTGTCCAAAAGTAGATCTAGTCTGGTTCACCCCTCACACACACACCGTCACAAAAAAGTTTTTGACTTGGTCATTTTCGTCTGTTTTGAGTCTTGTCCAAAAGTTGTCTGGTTTTCCCCCACCCCATCACAAGAAATGTGGACTTGTCATTTTTGTCCATTTTGGGTCTTGTCTGAAAGCTGCTCAGTTTCCTTCGCTCCCCCCTCCCCACTTGGTGACATTCAGGACATGACTCAACATGCAAGTCGACTTTCTCGGTGTGTTGTTGGGTGCAGTACGAGGCGACCACAACAAGTTTTGCGAAATGTACAAAAATATGATTTATGGTTTGGCTTTTTTGCATGATTTTTTCAACATTCCCTGGGGATTGGATGGTGTGTCATCACACAAGTTTGCAGGCGGCAGTCGTCGCTATGACCCACTTTGTTGAGGGGTGTATTTGGGGTCACGCCGACTGGTCGAGCAAACTGTTAGCGAGTGGAGATTCGAAGGTATTTCACGCAGTTTTGAGAGCTTTTTCCTTGCTGGAAAATGGCTCAAGATAGGCGAGAACAACGGATTGCCATCCGCATGTTGGCAGGCATGCAGTTGAATGCCAAACAAATCCAGAGACAACTCCAAACGATGCACCAGGTGCGGGCGTATTCGCTGTCATCAGTCCACTACTGGATGGCCAGGTTTGCATCTGGTGACACTGCAACCAACGACCGCAGGCGCAGTGGGAGACCTTCCAAAATCACTCCTCAGTTGCTGCACGACCTCCAAACCATTCTGGCTCGTGAACCCAAGTCCAGTTTGCTGCAGTTGTCCCGTGAAACTGGCGTCAGCATCAGCACTGTTCACCGAGCTTTGTGTCAAAGGTTGCGTTGGAAGCGGCATCCTGCTTGTTGGATACCACATTTCCTGACCGATCCTCAATGCCTGCATCGCCTGAATGTCTGCAGGACTCTGTTGCGGATGAGAGCCAACAACAGGGATTTCCTTTCATCCATCATCACCATGGATGAGTCATGGTTTTTCTGCTATGACCCCCTGTCCCATCAAGGAAGCTCTGAGTGGGTCGCTCCGGGTGCTCCAAGGCCCCAAATTGTGTGCATCGAAAGAGCCACTGTGAAGGTGATGTTGTCCATTTGGTGGGACTGTGATGGTGTCATCATGAGGAAGTTCATTCCAGATGGGTGTGGGATCAATGCCCAATTCAATTGAAAATGATCAGGGAGCTGAGAGAGAAAATCAGGCGCAGGCGTCCTGCCAGATGGGCTCGTCAAAACTGGAGGATCCAACAAGACAACGCGCCAGCTCACCGCACCCGCATCATCCAAGATCACTTCCAATGCCATCACACTGCCCAAGTGCCACACCCAGGCTACAGCCTGGACATTGCACCGAGCGACTACTGGCTGTTCGACAGGATCAAGTGACATCTCCAGGGCAGGAGATTTCCATCTGCAAGAGATCTCTGCCAGCAGATCAATGCCGTTCTCGACAACATCGAACCAGCGGAGTTCCGTGCTGCAATCCATCAACTCCCTGACCGCTGGTGTGCAGTTGTCCATGCCTAAGGATCATATTTCGAGTGAAAAACTTCACCATAATAAACTGGACTCACCCCTAGTGCAACAAGGAAACATTCACCCAAATTGCCACACAGGCAACTGGACTTTGACTGACACAGAAACAAGTGTTTCACACCATTAACCCTCCGAAAATGTGCTTCGCACGACCGGCCGAAAAGTACAAGTTTCCGACATTGAAAAAAATGTGTTCCACATATTTCTTTGTTATGAAATTTACATATGTTGTAGGAAAAGGAATAAACATTGTTGTGTAAAAAATTTGGACAAGATTGGTCCATTGGTTCCATCTGTTTCGGTACATTTCGCAAAACTTGTTGTGGTCGCCTCGTATGCAGGCCATGTACGCGGCGAGCGGCTGACATTCTACTTCAGTCTTGTTTGCATTTGCAGGCCTGTTGAGCCAGGAAATGTTCCCTTTCCACGCACATTTTGGCAACAACTTTGCACACCTGTGTGCGTCATCTACCAGAGCAGCCAAGCTTGGAGTTTTGTGCGTCATTTTGCCTGTCGAAGAGAGCAGTTCGTGTTTGACATTTCTCAGTTTATTTCCCATGTTCAATCACATTGGTGAATGGCTTTCCAACAGCTTTTGCCACAAATGTGCCCGCTGACCTTTCAAAATAATGTTGCAAGCCCTTTGAGGGGCCACAAAGGAAATTACATGTACTTCAGGACGAAAACCTGAGCTGTTGGGCAAAATCTGCAAAGTTTGCAAACACTATCTGAGCAACAGAAGAATGAGCAATTTCAAGTGTTTCACAAATCTGATCCTCTTGTTAACAGCAGAAGTAATTTTTGGTGCAGCGCCGATGTTACAAACTGCACCACAACAGCCCAATGAGTGGTTTGTCATTGTCTTGAGTAGAATACAACACTGTCTGGCTGTGTGCCATGAGAAAGCTCCACAGACTGGGGACCTGACACTTCCAAAATGTCACAGTGCTGTGGAAATGACTTTCAAACTGCTGAAAAGTTTTCTGAGGTGGAAACTAAAACTTCATTCTGACAAAGTCCATCGTGAATGGAGGCAAGAAAGCAGCAGGATTCTCAGAGACTACATTGGGACAATAGTTGTTCACAACAATATTGGTTTTCTGGAATCAAGCGTGCAGTATAGATCAAAGTGGTTCTTGTTCAGCTCCTTTGCAATCAACATAACCTTCACAAAATTTGGCTTGTTGTATAACTGCTACTTGAACCCTGTGCAGGTTGCTCACTACACACAGCACCCACTGTTTGTGGAACAGTTGGAAGTTGTGCAATCCAAGTTGTGGTTTTGTGGACACAGACCTCAGTGGTCATTGTTCCTGCAATCAGCTGCAACCCTTGAGTTCATGACTGGGAGAAACACCCTGTCAAAATTTGTTGTTGCTTATCAGAGCACAGACAGAGATGTTGTAACTCTGAAATTTAACCTGAAAGAACAATTATTGTCTGGATATGACAGGTTTATTTTCAATCTACTGAAATACTCCAGCACAAGCACAACTCTGATGTATGTGATGGTAAGAAAGGACGAAAATGTGGTGGTTTCTGTGTCCAACTCTTCTGTCCAGCCAGGCAAACCAAGGGTATTTGATGGACCAGGCATATTGTCTCCTGAATTGAAGAGCACTCAGGGAAACTACTACAGATGCATAACATTTCAATGCACTGTGATGCTCAAAGGGACAGCAAGAGACACAATCCACCACAACATCACATGTTACTTTGCCACTGCCAAGCAGGTTCCCAATCAGAACATTACTCTGTCTGGTCTGAGTAGCATGCAATTCCCAAATGAAATGTGTTCAGTTCAGAGTGGCTTCTTCTGTATGATTGGGGTACACACCCAAAACTTGTTCATTGAAATTTCCATCATTGACTTCAATATGAATGGTGAGGATCTTCTTTCTGAAGGCACTTTACTCAATGTCACAACTTTTCTGTCAGTTTTGTTGTTTGAATGAGTTCTCTAGTTGTCCTATTGTTGTGTGCGGGTAGCCCCGTGCAGTTGTTTTGTTTCTTTTATTGCAGGGCCTGACATTGCTGAGTGCAGTTATGGAGGGTTGATTGTCAATCAGGGAAATCTGAATACCAACTTGACAATGTGCTCTGAAAGAAGGAGCAAGGCTCAGCTTCAATATCCTCTGAATCTGATCTCTGAGAACAAATCAGTGGCTGTTATTTTCTATTCATATTCGAACTACAGCTCAGTGTGGGTCAACTTAACTCTTGCCCAAACACCATGTCAAGGGTTCCTGGTCAACCCGTGCAACGCAGCTACACATCGCCCCAACAATCCAATGTTTGGAGAAAGCAAACAACTTTTCGCCTTTGGCCTTGACATTTATATCCTCAACTTTCCAAGAGATCATTGTGTTTGGTTTCATATTTTTCCATCTGGGGATTTCAATACAACATTTTTTTGTGAATTTGGTGGAGGTTTCAAGATTGATGCAAAATTGAGAACATTTGAAATAGTGAAAATGGACCTCCAAATTTTCTTCCCAAATCATTTGTGGGTCACAGGTAGACCTCAAATGGATAGTTACTTTGTCAAAAACATTTTCTCCCACAAGAGGGAACAGTTTACAATGAATTTGGATGAAGGAAAGTCTTCCTGGTGCACCAGGCAGAACCTCTCATCAGACCGTGTTTTGCCTCTGTAAGTGCAGTCAAACACAAAAAAATCCTGTGATACCATGCACCTATTTCGTTCTGCCACACTGCAGGATGTTTGGCACTGATCCAACAAGGGAATCTTCTCCTTTTTTGATGCCGTGTGCTGTGTGAACTGCTGAATAAGTCTGAATTGCTTGGACATGTATCAGAATATTGTGGCACACAGCCTTTTTGGTTCAATTTCAAAACCAAAGTTTTGTTCTCTTTTTGTAATTTCAGCAAAATTGAAGAAATGAACAGTTTCTGTGGCAATTCCTTGATAAGGAAGCAAGTACCATTTGCACTGGGTAGAGTGAGAAAACCAGATTTCAAAGCATTGGCCCTGTCCTCCAGAATGGACTATCTTTTGTTGATTTCAACTGAGGGAAAGACTCAACAGATGAACTTTGCTTTGTCCAGTTACCCATGGTCAGGTTTGATGCTCAACACCAAAATCAGGGTCATTTCAAAAATAGAACAAAATTTGGACATCAATTTTTCAAACCTTCCTGTTTCAAGAAGAATTTGTTTGGAACCCATGAAAAGCAAAATCTTGAGCCTTGAGCTGAGAAGAACTTCTCTCCAATACAAAAATACTTACCTTGGGAAAGTTATTCACAGACTTGCTCGTTTCTGCAGTTTAACCAAGAAGGATATGTACAGTCTGAGCACGGGAGATGCAGGATGGTGCACTGACCCAATCCTGCAGCTGTCAACAGAAATCCACACTTCAATGTTTCACAAACAGACTTCTCCAAAGCTCTTGGTGGCCCTTCCATATCTGGCAATACCAACATCAGAATTTCGTGCAGTGAATATAACAAACGCCTCTCAACATGTTGGTGGGCTTTCTCTTTTGTATTCCTGGGTGACAATTAGGTTGCGATCTTGGGTTTATTCACATGACAAAGCAAGAACCCTCTCTTTCCAAGTAGAACCAGACAATGGAAGCCCACCAAACTGGATCACAGCAAACAAAATTTGTCACAAAAAAGGACTCAAGCTTCCAATGATCACTGACGAGGACAGGGTTGATGCACTCAAAGCAAATCTGGTGCATCTGGATAATTTTCTGATGCTTTCAGAAGACAAACTTCTTTCCATAAGTTTTGTGTTCATTGGGTTGGTTTTGAAGGTTTGCTTTTGCACCTTTCTGGATCTGTTCTCGCCCTGGACATTTTTTGGCAAATATGCTTGTTTTCCGCCAAGACAAGTCCTTTTTTATTTGATTTTAAGTTGCCAGAATTTTTATTTCAAGTTGCTCCTCACTCAGCAAAATCCATGGTTCTTTTCAGGAAAATAAAGGATCTTGGACAGACAAAAGTCCTTTAGTTGTTCAGAAATGGATGCTACCAAAGAAATTGACCAACAATCCCAAAGTAATTGAGCTCAAAGATGAAACAGCGAAATACTATTCCAAAAACTACAGAAAACACCCAACAAGTATGTTTGTCTTTCACATATTTTGAAATGATTGTATGCACCTTTGAGTTGTTTAAAATCGAACTGTATTTCTACAGCAGGCAAGTGGCAGTTCAAGAACTTTGAAAGGGAAATTTTCATCTTCACAAGAGAAATAAAAAACAATGTATCTCTTGCCAAGCTGCATCCAACCAAAAGTAATAGCTACTCATGCACAGCATCACTGCTGGATATTCACTTCAACATGAATTGGATCACTGTCCCTTGCAACAAAAATCAGACATTGTCTGGATATATCATCTGTGAAACAAGTAGATATGACAATTTGTATTCTCCATCAATGGGACATGGTGGAAAAAATTTAAGACCAGTCTACTGCCAGACTCTGACTTCCTTTTATATTTCTCCCCATTGTTATGAAATATTGCCCATAGATTCAGGACAAGCGTGTCAAGAAATTGTAAATTTTACTTCTTTTGAACAGCACGTCAGAAAACAAAAGGACATCCTTGTCAAACGTATGTTTTTTTGTGCTCATGTATCAGCAAGGAGAATGTTCTTTCAGAACGCTCGGATGGACAAAACAAAGGTCAAAATCTGCAAATTTGGTTCTGCAACAAGTTCTGCCAACATGTTTCGATGCAAGAATGACGAATTCATATCCAAGGTGTTGGTTTGCAATGGCAAGCCAGATTGTCAGCACAATGATGATGAAGCATATTGTACCTGTACTCAAGCAAATGATTTGCAACAAAAGAGTCACATTCACTGTTCCAGCCATTTTCAAAAGCGCTGTGGGTGTGGTGACTTGTGTTTCTCTCACCACAATAGTTGTACTTTCTTTGACAAAAGTGTGAAGGCTCTTTTCTTCAAAGTTTCTGAACAAATGTCTGTGTCCAGGATAAGAAAATCAGACGACAGAAATTTCAGTTGCTGGGACGGTGCAGAAATTAAATCAGAAAGGTTCAATGATCTCATTCCTGACTGCAGTTCATCTGAAGATGAACCAGAGCTGGCAGCTCTTGGAAATGCTGACAATATCATTGAGCATTGTGTAGATCCTTTCTTGCTACCTTGTATTCCAGGGCACTCAAAATGTTATCATGTCAAACAGAAGTGTCACTACAGAGTGAACACTGAAAACATTCTGGATGTCTGTAGAAATGGGGCACATCTTGCAGAATGTAAAGCATTTGAATGTCCCAGACTCTTCAAATGCTTCAGAAGTTATTGCCTTCCTGATGCCTATGTGTGTGATGGAAAGTTTGACTGCCCTGAAGGAATGGATGAGACAAAATGTCCACTACTCTGTGTGTTCTCATTCAAATGTGGGCATGCAACATTATGCTTGCATTTTGACTGTGTTTGTGATGGGTCTATTGACTGCCCAAATGGAGATGATGAGTTCTTGTGTGATCTGCCAGAATGTCAGTCACAATGTGTCTGTCTGGGCCTTGCCATAAGATGTCAAAAGGAATATCAAAAGTTATTTTCTTCTTTTCTATCAATCAGTATTTCTGAAGCTGATATTTCTTCTGTGGACATTTCAGTGCCAAGCTGTGTCTTTCTTCAGATGACCAACAATAGGTTCTCAAATGGAACCTCAATAATGTTGTCTGATGTTGACCATCTTCGCCTCTTCAAGTTCAATGAAAATCATTTGGATTCTATTTTTTCATTGCAAATTATTTCGTTGTCACTGAAAAAGTTCTTGTTGACTAAAAATTGTCTGACATCTGTTCCAGACAATTCCTTCAGAGGTATACCAAGACTGAAGGTTTTGGACTTGTCAGAAAATCAAATATCATCAGTTGGAAAATTTGCCTTTTCAAGTTTGAAATGTTTGCAGTTTGTTTCTCTTGTTGGCAACAAACTGCAACAAATCGATGTTGGTACGTTCAGTATGACTGAAGCTGTGAACACAGTGTTGTTTGATCTGGGAAGCCTGTGTTGCCAGGTTTCAGAAAGGCAATGCTTTCATTTGCAAACCGAAAGAGTGGTCTGCCAAAATATTCTTTTCACCAGCCAAAAAATTGTTTGCACTGCATTTGTTTTTCTTCTGTTCTCTGTCAATTCTGCTTCTCATATCAGTATGAAAAGAAACCAAAGAGAAAAATCAGGGTTTGAATGCCTGATGGACATGTATTTTTGTTTGAGCTTGCTGCTTTGTCTTTACCTCATAATAATTCTTTCTGCTGATGCACATTTCAACACCGGAATTTCTGGCACAGAAGGTGTCTGGGTTGGAAGTTTTTGGTGCAGCCTGAGCTTTTTTGCATTGGCATGCAATCTTCAAGGCTCTATTTTTGTATCTGTAGCCCTTGCTTTGTCCAGAACGATGGTTACAAAGTATCCTTTCAATTCTAAGTTCATGAAACATGCATTTGTGAGAAGGGTTAATTCCTTAGCAATGCTTTTTGCTGTTATTGTCACAAGCTTGGTGCTGTTGTGCTTTCATTTCCTGCATGAGGGTGCCAATGGTCTGCAAATTCTTTGTGTCAGTGCTGACTCACACTCTTTTGAAGCATTTTACATAGCCATTGGAATTCTTGAATTTGTTACACCAGTTGCCCTTTGCTTTCTGTATTTTCTCTTGGTCAAGGAATTTACGAGCTCATCTGCAGAAAGCAGCTCAACGTGTGATGTCACATCAGATATTGTGATCAAAGTGGTGTTTGAAATTCTCATCAACATCACATTTAGATCACTCATTGGAGCTGGGTGCGTCTTGGTTGCAGTGACTCATTCTGAGGCACAATTGACAGGCACCTGGATACTCCTCTTGTCCATGTGTTCCCAGATGACAGTTGAACCCTTGCACACATTGATCAAAAGGCTGTGTGTCAAAAATAAAACAAACAGAACAAAACTGGATGATAACACAGGTGTCAAAAGTGGAACCAGTGCTGCATGCCAACTTGACTGCTCTTAAAAATTGGCCAAAATCACTGCAACAAGCAAAGACACATTTGATTCTTGTTGAGAATATCATTTGAACGTCTTTGAAACAGTGGGAGTGGGAAACAAAGCAGAACTCGGTAGAATTTTGTGAGACAGATGTGCAGTGCTTTTGTTTTTGTTCACCCTGTTTCCAGCTTCCAAGCTTAATTGATGGTTTTCGAGGGACTTCTCGTGGTGTCTCCGTTCATTTTCTATCTGTTCAACTTCGAACTGACCCAATTGGTGTCTCTGGCCCCAAATCAGGGGTGACAATGTGTGTGTATGTGTGTGTGTGTGTGTGTGTGCGTGACGGGGGGAGAATGAGATACCTCTCCCGGGATCTGCCCCTGGTTCTCCAAAAACCCATTTTCTTCGGCGAGAAACGTACGTTTCGTCGGTTCTGATTTGCCCAAACTTTATGGATTGTGTCGCCTATTGTTCCCTCTGTCTGGTCAAGTTGCTTTGGAGCGAAACACATCTCGCTGCGGTGAGTGCCACAAAACCGCTACAACATGTTGAGGTTTCTTCGAGAATTGTGCGGCGCAACAGGCACAAGCGACGATCACGTGTGGCGACCACCCTTGAAGGTCATCAAGAATGACCAGAATTTCAAAGAAAGCTTGCCAAAACCCTTGATTTTCCATTACGTTCTTTTTCTTAAAAATAAAAACTAAAGAAAGGTTTGAAAAAGGAAGTACTGAAAACATTTTGACGAGGTCGTTGCGAACGCCTAAATTTCACGCATTCTTGACGACGTCTTCGTTTGGGTCGTCCCTGCCTGACACACCGGGTTCGACGGTTCTTTCAGCGACGTGACGACTTGTCCGACTGCCTTCCAACTTTCGCAACAATTTGACAAACGAACGAGTTCTTTTGTACAAAACACCAACTTTTTATTGAAATTTTCACGGCGTAAATATTTTTTCAATCACTTGCGTTAAAATCTCGCTGAGTTCGAACCCTTCATTCGAACAAGCTTCAGTTCGAATATTCTCATTTTCGAATTCAAGCCAGAATTGCTCGTTGTCACAAAACGTAATTGCACAAACGTCCGCTCAGGTGAGTTCGATTTCGGTGAGACAACACAAATATGATCATCGTAAAAACGGTTCCTCTTCGAAGGCGCAAATTTTGTTCCAAAAAAATGGCTAAGAATGATGTGAATAAACTTCACACAAACTTTACAATTCACAACTTCTGTCAGTCAGAAAAAGGAAACAACAAAAAGATACAGAAATTAAAACGTTGAGCTGTGCACTTCGCGCTTCAAGTCTTCGTGTGCATTTTGGAGAACAGCAAGGGCAATGTTTGTCGCTGCATGCGCAGGGTTTGTGCAGTTCACCATGCTCTCAGACAGGTGCACGCTACTTAATTTCAAAACAGTTGGAACAAAGAAAAACATTTGTCCACAAGTAAAACTGACGCGCGGAAAAAAAAACTTCCAAAACACACGTGTTCTTACGTTGAGATTACGAGCGTATACGCGTTGGACACTCTTCGTCCCCGCCTTGGAACGAGGGAAC
>JAAUXT010144461.1_pt1 | contig 26477 bp, 29 predicted proteins | sample 7278171 | NCBI WGS metagenome assembly JAAUXT01 (sample SAMN14350112, study PRJNA611818) | marine sediment metagenome | isolation source: surface marine sediment (1.8m) | place: French Polynesia: Moorea | collected 2018-08
AAATATTTGGTGAAAGAAGTATATTGATGAAATGTAGTATATTGTATGGGGGTTTGAGAGGTAGCATTCAATTTTTGATTTTTGAAAATTTTTAAATGGTTTTTAGGTGGTGCTAAAATTTGGGTTAAAAAGTCCTTTTTAATAGTAAATTTAAAAATGGATACTGGGCAATTCTTTTGGTTGATATGTGGATATTGTTGTGAAATAATGTGTAAAAGTTCCATTTGGTCAAATTTGTTCCATTTGGGTGTGTGTTAAATGAGTTCACAAGTTGTGAATGTTGAGTGAAAAAGCAAGAATTTTGACAAAAAAGTGACCCAATCTGAGTGAGCCGAATCAGAGTGAGCCAAATCAGAGCAAGATCAGAGCAAGCCAAATCAGAGCAACTGAAATTTCCTCAAATCACTGCGAGTTCCATGGAGCTATTTTTTGTGTCAGATGATCACCAAGCTGGACCGCAAAGAATTGTGGTTGAAGCTGGCCATCTGATGTTTCAAACACTCCGTCTTTGCGTCAAGTTACACACATCACCAGCTGACTGTCTTGTTTGAATAAATTTGTCAGATCTGTTGACTCTTCCAAGTGAGGGAAATTGAAAGCAAACGCTTTTCAGCAGGAACATTGATTCCCAACTTTGCACGTGGCCAGCAGATAAAAGATCGTTCTTGACCACAGTGTTTTCAACGCCATGTACGATCGTAATTGCTCGACCCGAAAATATCGACACATGAATTCACGCCATGAGGGTGATTTCGACAGGTGTTTGCCCACAAACAGGTGATTTCTGATTGCAGAAGATAACGAGAGGAACAGAACCACGCTTCTCGCAACAAGAACCGTGGGCCAGCGCAATATCCCAGTTCTGATTTTGATGTTTTTGTGAACTCAACTCAGACGTCTTTTCTGCACAGAACACCTTTGATACGAAGGACGCATCGTACACTTCTTCTTGTCCAAAAAGTTCACCAGAGTGATGACAACTTGCGGGGCGAATTTCAAGCTGCTTGGAGTGCGTCGAGTCCGAAGGGTGGATTTTCAGATGTCCCACAAACCCCACAAACCTCAGACCCGACTCCTTTGTCACAAAGCAATTTAGAGCGCAAAAGTCATCGCGTGCGACTTGTTTCTATTGTCATGCTCCTGCACTTGATGATTTACCTCAATGTTTCTTTCTTATCGGCTTCATATCAGTCATAGTTTTCCTGAAACCCGGAAATTACTTCGGCGCACCCAACCATCCGGTGCCATACACTCTGTCAGAAAGAACAATGTATTTTGTCATGACAGTGGGTGTGAAGGTGAAGAGGCGGACAACACTTACCACTTCCACTCGTGCCCCTTTTTGCAGTAGAGGGTGATGGCCGTTTCTCCGATCAGGCCGAAGAGCCCAAAGCTGATGAGCCAGTACCGGGCGTCGTTGGTCACCGTGTGCAGCCGCCACAGACACAGCAATCCGTGCAGTGCGAACATAACTCGCACGAAAATAGCTCGTGAAATCACAAAAACTCCCATGATTGTCCCTTATTCTCTTTTGGATATCAATATCTTCAAACACAGTGTGCGGTATCCTCATGCGCCAAGTTTTCTTCTTCACATTTCATTTTGGTGAACGTACGATGCTGAAAGAGACTGCATTCGGTTGTCTTCTTCATCAAGCAAACTTGAACATTTTATCCTGCTGGACTGAAAGGCGACACTCCATTCTTGAGTGTGCAAACATCAATCAGATGTCCGAGGAAATGTTGAATCCTCTTGTGTTTTGGCCCCCGACATGAGCCGGAGCCTTCGTTTTGTGAGCAGAGCTCAGCTTCTGCGCACGGATTCTGCAAAAGAGATCAGTAAATATGAAAACCGCCGTCTTTATTTCCACTTTTCAAGTGATAAGCTAAAGCGAACGTCAATGGGATCTGGTGAACCCGTAAACACAGCGTGAAATGAAGCTACTTTAGCAGTCAGACCGATGAGAGAACTTCGTCGAGTTCACAGCTCACGATAGTTCAGAATATGTAGTGATATTGCCACAAAAAATTATTTCGAGATACTGACATTGATTCAAACCAGCTACCGAAAGGTAAAACACTGACGGGTGCATGCAACACCCAAAAAGTACCACACAAAAACGAATTTCTACTTCAAAACTAGTGAAATAGACTTCAAGCCCTGATTGTGCCAAAAGTTGTCGGTAGTGGGCAGAATCCACGACAGACGTTCACCAAGTTCCAGTTCCCTGTCTGTTGTGAGCTTCTTGTGTTCATTTTCACTGATCCTTTTTTGTGGGAACAGGTCATTCAAAATTGATGTTTTTGCACTGAAGTAATCAGGTTTGGCTTGGACAGCTTTTGAAATTGTGGGGTGCCTTTCTTGCACTTGAGTTTGTTGCTCTGCTTCCCTGAGCAGTTTCACAGTCAAGTTCAGGACGAGTTTGGTTTCTGGTTGAATTATCATTCCACAGAAATGCAGTGATACAAATCAAAGATCATTACCACAGGTGAGTCCAGAATTTCTCGTGTTCCTTGGATCCCAACGGTCATCGTTTGTGGCAGAAAGAGAGGCCCTCCAGAGGTGTGCTCCAAAAATCCCAAAATCCGAACGTTCTTACCTTTTTTTCAAGTAGAATCTTTGTTCCGCAAAATGCGCCGAAAACTGACAACACCAGCAATTTTCCGGTAATCCCTCGTCATCCTTGTTTCACGGAAAAGTGTCCTTTTCTCAGCAAATCCGAGCTGCGACAAGTTCAGAAAATAAACTTACCCCTGGTACCCCAAAAAATTATGTTGACCCCTGAGAGCGATGCCAACCAACTTGCACACTTACCTCTCATAAAATCCAACTTGTACACGAAGAAAGTAGAGTCGACGTGGGTTTTCACAACTTGCGTACAATTTTATTCGCTTGGAGCAAGGAGAGGCCAAGTCAATCAGTTTGAACTGCAACACAGTGCATCGCGTAATGAACAAAGCCGTTCACGCCAGTGAAGCTGCTCATTGCGACATGAACGGTGGTGATCACAATCGGCGCAATGTTCGAGTACAATGGACCTTGATGTGATCTCTCCAAAACATAGGCACGTCCAAAATCCAGACATGACCAAGTTGTTGGTCGGTGCGTCACCCCATTGCCAGGTCAGAACACAAACAACAAAGTGTCACGAATCTGTCAATTGGGGTTGGCCAGGGCTGGGCAGGTCCACTGAAAGTCACTTCTCGTCTCCGTTTTTTTTTTCGGGAAACCACAACAGACCAATTGTCAATGACAAACGTCCGAGTGTTTTCGAAGTTCCCACCGCGACCCAGACTTGAAAGTTTGTTCCAGTCCCGTTGGGCGACACAGCTGGAATACGATGCCAAAACTCAAACAAATGTATCAGACAGAAACAACAAATTCATCTTCCATTTTGTTTCTGGATTGACTCGAGCTGCGCGTCGGATCATTTCTTTTCAACTCGACACGTGTGATTTACAGGTGCGATGCTCCGCGCGTCTGGAGAAGAAATCCGACATGATCGCAATCACTGCAGCCGAGTGTGAATCCACTTGGGGTCCCGACACTGTGGTCAGACTCAACAGGTGCCTGACGGCAACTACTCTTGTGGCTTCAGACTGCCACAATCCCGGGGCTCTTGACCACAAGAAGTCTGTCGGATCCACGCAGAACTTTTTGGTCCAAAACTATTTTGCCCAAAGTTGGCGAGGAGGGTGTCCATTTGAAACTAGCTCTGAATGTCTTTTTTCGTTTGTGGGATCAAATGAGGCATCGGTGGTTTTGTGTTGGGCAACCCACGTTGCTGAACAGGTATTGTTCGCTTGTTTGCAAATTCAACTGCGTGCACAAGGCTTGTCACACCAATCCACTTTGTGCCTCCAGTTACGTATTCTCCCCTTCTAATTCCTCTTGTCTCAGAGCTGCACTGCATCTGCTTCAGTCAGGTCCTTGCAATCAATTGGTAAAACACAATGACCCACTCAATTTGTTTCATCTTCTGCGTCCATTCTCTGGTCAGGAACACCAATGCTTTCCTTCATTCTCTTGTGGTACACCTCAACTCGCCCAATTCGAACAGTTTTGACAGAGCAGCTCGATGAATTTCGTCTCCATGAGAAAGAACGTTCCCTTTCTCTCCGAGTGTTTACAGGTCGGGAGAATGAATCGGAATATTGAGCAGACTTCACTTGCTTTGACAGCATCGATGTTTAAAATCAACAACTGCGCGTTTTATCGATGACCCTGCAGTGCAAGAGCACGCACTCAGCATGCGGTCGTGGCATCTTGGCCAGAATGTCCCCTGTACTGTCCTTTCCCAACAGTCCCCATGATTGCCTTTTGCTTTCAAGCAAGAGTTTGATCTTTGGAGCATTGGGTAAGAATTTCAGCTTGCCACAACCCCATTTTGTTGATATCTCAGCTTCTCGTCAAGGTAGATTCTTTTTGCATTGGAATCGTCCAAAGATCATGGCCTATCGCTGAAGAGAAAGCTGTTTTTGACTTCCTCAAATTAATGTAAACTTCTAACAGGGGCATTTCTTTTTGTGTCGGAATCTTGGACAAAGAGCCTCATCCTGTTTGGCCCATTACCCAGTGCCATTTCAGGTTTGATCTTTTGCTGTTTTTAACTTCCTCAAATTGATGTAAACTTCTAACAGGGGCATTTCTTTTTGTGTCGGAATCTTGGACAAAGAGCCTCATCCTGTTTGGCCCATTACCCAGTGCCATTTCAGGTTTGATCTTTTGCAGATGAAGATGTTTTGCTCTCAAAAACCTGCCCCCGACAACTCCGTTTCCCCCGTGAAGTGGTTATGCTCTGACAAAAATGTCCTTTGGGGAACGTGCAATCCGAAGATTTTCTCTCTCCTCGAGAAGGTTGGATAGAACCAGGGTCAGGAGCAACGAACAGTTTGGCATTTGCTTCTGTCAAATTCGTCAGCAACTCAGGTTTGCCATCACAATGCTCCAAACGCACGAACCAGCATCCCAAAAGATCCGATTTGGCGGCCGCAGGAAACAGGTGGAAACGCATCCGAATGAAGCGATTTTTCTTGCAAACACAAATCGTGCTGTACGTTGCAAGTTTTGGCTCGTGCGGACATCTATAGCTCGTTCATCTGTCTCTTTTGGCAGCCACAATGCCAAACCTCTGCAGATGTTGCGATGACAAGATTTGCTACCTCACAGGAAAAAATGTCAGAAACCCAACGTTTCCCGAATGTTTCAGATGTGTGCCACTCCCATCCACGCTCATTTTCCGTTTCTTGTTTGGGCTCTCGAAATGCACCTCCTGGATGTGCGTATTCCTGAAGCGTCTTGTCTGTTGTTCGGGAACTGGAGGGTTGAAACAAAGAAGTCCTCCCTGTTGTTTCAAGGCAATAAGTTTTCAAAAATTTTATTAAGTACAGTTGTGCACACACTATTTTGAGAAGCTTACACAAAACAATGCTGGTATCGTTTTCTTTCACATCACTCCTTTCGAATTGTGGACGGAATGAAAATTCAAGCACATCTACAGAATTGTTGAAGAAGTTGACGACTGCATGAGTTTGGCAACTTTTGTGACCATCATGGGCGTCCAGGAGGTTGCGACAAGACATTCTGTCCTTGTAAAGTAAGTATTTTGGAATATAGAGACAAGAATCGTCCAGAAAAGATGGAAAGTTCAGGGAAAATGTGGAGAATTTCACAGGTTTTGCTGGATCAGAATTTTATCACAGAAGCGTTCACAAACAGCAACACGTGAATTTCCTTTTGATCCTGTTCTCACAAAATTTGCAACACTGGATCACAACAGACGAACGAGATCAGCCAACGAATTGTAACAGTGCAACTCATCAATACCTATTCTATGCAAAACTTAAATATCACAGACAGATCGGCAAGAGAAAAGAAAGAGTAACAGGTTATAACAAACAACAACCAAATGTCCTTTGTACACTATTCACTACAATTCTCTCATGTACAATCATTTACATCCTTGCCATCATTCAAAATGCTACTCAGGAAATTTAAACATTTCCTCAAAACACTGCGTGAGTATTTTCGTTCGCACACTCCTCTTCGTTTTAGTTTTTCGGAAACCTTCAGATGTTCAACAATTCATAAATAACATGCACAACAGTCAAATTGTACAAACTGTGCGAGTAATTGCTCAATTGTTTGTGAAGAAACAGGAAAATGCCTTGGTCTGACTTCTTGCATCTGTTGGACTTCAGATTCCTGATCCTAAATCCGCGGCAAAAAACAACAGAATCTACGGACGCTTGTCCAAGTTGAGACCACATGAGATAGGGAAAACATTTTTGGACGGAATTTCTCTGAACACAGCACAAAAAAACTTCTCAAGAAGGACAGGTCATTTTAATGCATTCAAGTTACCCAATTTCTACATTGACGATGAAAACTTTTGTCTCACTTCCAAGCAACGACCTGCATGCACACTTTGAGCCGATTCCTCAATCTTGCGTGCGCAAAGAAACTCGTACCTCATCACTAGTTGGTAAATAAAAGCAGCACCTACAGGGTATTGCAACAAATATATAGCTGGTACACGGTCAAAACTGACTACTAGCCAGCACCATAATCGCTGAATAACTTATCCTTTGTATCACTGTTGGTGACAGGTTATAATACCCATTTGGATGATATCAACAACTTGCATAGCTTTTGTTCTCACTCACACAGTTATCGCGCATGCTTGAACATTTAACTCAGATGAGAATCTTGCACGATTCTTGTCGGTGTCTGATGAGGTGACGACTAAGACTTGAATTGAATCAATGCTGCCATGATCTTGGTTGACTGTTTTAGGCACCACGGGGAGATCTCTCAGTGTTGTGTTGGAATCATGTGCCCTGAGTAACAACTTGTGAATGCGGACGATTGAAGCGGCGACTCTTCCTGCAGGGGAAGCCGTGTCTATGGCAGCAGCAGCAGGCGGCGGATCAGGTGAGTGATGCAGATCAGGATGACGCAGGCACTTGGTCGACTCCCGCCGCTTCCGGCGTTTCGGGTCAGGATCGGTCCTGCAAGTGGGGAACGCAGGGTAACTGGGAGCAAACACACTGGTTTTTTAGAGTTGTTTGTCAGCCCACGTGCAATAAACTACTCACGAGGACAGTGCGATGGTGTCCGTGTACTTTGGCTGACCGTGACCATGCGAGGTTTTGTACAGGGGCCGTGTCATTCAAGCGTGCAAATTGGGGTGCCATGACTAGGATAATTTAGAGTGGCGTACTTCTGTCCAGATTCTGATGCTAACGTCATTGCACGTGTACTTTGTCTGACCATGACCCAAAACAGCCCTGACGTGGACCTCAAGTGGTCACGTCCGAAAGGTTGCACAGTCGACAGAGCCGACTCACTGGGTTTCTGCAGCTCCCTCTCGAGGGTAATGAGGTTGCCCTGGCCGTCCAGGAACTCGATGGGCCCTCGGTCGGAGTCGTACAGCGACCGGGTCATGATGGCACGGCGGCGGCGGGAGCTGCGCACGTCCACGGAACGCTTCCCGCGCGACAGGTCCTCGATGTTGCACGAGCGGTCGCAGTCCTGGTCACCCTCACTGTGTTGGGGAGAAAGTGGTTGCGAACACGAAGCAACAGCAAGGAGTGAGGCTCGACAAGAATCGAGACTTTGAGAGCCGAGTTGGTCGTCCGCGCTGTGACCTCGACGTGCAGGACGACGCAATTGCGTCGAAATGTGGCTTCAGGTAATTCTCAGCAAAAACTCTCGGTGACTATGTACTTTCGTCTGCTTACTCATCTGTGCAGACGTATGACGTGCAGTGTATGTAGACAAATGGACGGTCTCCAACGAACTTGAAGGTTTGGAATCGAAAAGCGAAGAACGTTTCGTTGAATGAGTAAAAGATGACGGAATCTTCTACTCTGCATCTGCAAGAAATACAGCAACCTGACAGATTATCTGACCCAGACCCTCACAAATATGATTCTATCACGAAGGCTACAAACAAAGAAGACGTGGAATGTGGGCGCCGGTGTGTCCGCGGACACTGGACTCTCAGATTTTCATCCGCATTTTGTGTTTGTAATTTTTGGCAATCATGTCCAAAACTGAGACAGCGTACTTTTGGTCGATGAAGTAGTACTGTGGTTGTGAGTTGCGGTCTTCGTCAGCAGTAGCTTTGCACTCGGGAACGATGAGTCGCAGCGCGCGATCCGCCGACCTCAGCGACAAACCGACGTACAGGAAGTCCCCGAGGGTGACCCGCGCCGGGAAGGCCTGTGCAACACGCACAATCTCCAACTGTAGCTTCCGCAAAATCTGTTCAGTTTCGTGTCTCGAAGATGGCAGCAAAACTTGCAGAAAAGAAATGCCCGTTTGAAACGCAAGAAAGACATGAAACCCGTTCGTGTTTGTTCATGATCGGAGACACGGGTGACATTGACTGCTCATTCAAACTTTACGCTGCTCAAACGTGAAGAGAAATAGGGTGACCGACCCTGATGGGCTGCGCGAACTCGTTGTTTCTGAAGAGTTCGAGGTCGACGAGGAAGTTGCCCGACCCGTCGACAGGTGTCGCTGTGCGCGCGTCGGGCTCGATGTTGCGGTCGGGGAACGAGTCTCGCGAGAGGACGCACGTGACCTCGATGTTGTAGATGGTGCTGCGCGTGATGATGCTCGAGTCGGGCGGGATGGCGTGGCGCAGCACGTTGCTGTACGTGATGTGCGTGCTGTTCGTCTGCAGCGATTTTTGGAAGAACACGTTCTCAAACTGTGGTTCTCTTCGGAATGAACCAAGCCACGTAGGACTCAGTCAGAAAGTAGAAGCCAAAATTTTTTGGGACTTACTCTGTCATTGCTAACTTGCGTGTCAAAGAACCTGGATTTCCTGCTAATTCGTAAATTTGTACCGCGTCACACTGTTGGCTCGCACCTTTTCTTTGCTGGTGCCGCAGCCAACGAACGGGATGGAGATGGTGACGAAGTTGGCGTCGATGGACTCTGTGTAGCCGCAGTCGGGCGCGACGCCGTTCTCGAGGGTGAGATACTCGACTCGCAGGCGCGGCTCGAGCTCGCGGGAGAAGCGCGCCGTGATGCGGCTGTTCCTGCACTCCACCACCGGCGCCGGCGCTGCAGTCAACCACGTGCAAACGCTGTGTGAGTCACACCTATTGGCAATGACCTGCAAATCTTGGGCTGCTGAAAACTCACGGCTTCGAGTATAGTTTGATTGTTGATCAGAAGCCAAGTTTTCACCTTGCTCCGATTGTGGTCTCAAGTTGGAGATTCGTGCGGCAACAAAAATCCTCATGTGGCTTGCAATTTCGAGTCTGCTCAAGCGCAGAGGTTCGTGCATAATTTCAGACCCAAGTAGAAAAAGACTTCAAAATCAAAGCCTTTCATTCCGTGCTGTGTGACAGCAGGGGTGTTGTGCAGTCTCTTGCAGGGCACTCACCCATGCAGACGGGCCTTGTTCGGGAGACTTGGGGGACAGGTTATGGAGGGGTAGGGAAGGGAGAGGTTGTGGAGGGGGAGGGAGGAGGGAGGGGGCTTTGTACATGAGCTGTGCAGTGGCTGAGGGCAACATGCAGTCTTGCAGCCTCAGTCACACTGGACAAACACATAATAACGTCCACGTCCAGACGGCACTTGCGAGCGAAAAAGACTACAACCAACATACTTACCCACTGTTACAGCATGGCAAAGACAAGTATGTCAACAATAAATGACAATTACGAAAAGGCGTTTCAATGACTCCGAGCTGGCATTCTTTTCTCACCGACTCTGCGCGCTCGCATTCACCGCTTCTGTTTGATTGACGCCAGGCATGCATGATGCATGAAAGAGAATTACTCGGACCGTGTCGATCCGTGAATGATTTCAGTTTCCAGCAAGTGCAGCGCTCTGAGCAAGAAACAAGCCGCAACTTGTTCCAAGTTGCGCATAGCCGTGAACTACCTCAGGCAAAGAAACAACGCGCAGGGCAATTCATGATTCTGTGGTCAGGAATTTCTGCAAAACTTTTGAAATTGCAGTGTACTGCATCACTTGTCATGAAAATCTGAGGGATACTGGTGGTTTTCGTCTTTCCAAAGGACAACAACGACAAAGAGGGGAATGTTAAAACAAGCAACAAAAATGGAAGTCAAGAAATGCCGAAGATTTCCCTTTTCCTGGCCTGTAATTTACTTTCAGTTGTGACTTGAGATGAATGACTATTGTGTTGAGGAGTTTCTCACGTGCGGGGGTGACGGGCAGGTCCTCGAAGCAGGAGACACTCGCCGCCTCGTTCAGCGTGCACGAGTCGACGTCGGCGATCGTGGCGGAGCAGTCGAGGATGTCCGACTCGATGCCCTCGCAGTCGAGGTCCGTCAGGTAGAAGGGCACCTCCGAGTTCCCGTAGATGTTGATACGGGCCTGCGAGAAGCGCGGGCTGCAAAGCAAATCTTACGTGGGAATTCGAGATCATTTGTCAGGAATTGGAAAGCGAAACTCCTGAGTTCAGGCGCTGTCTCCTTGATGTGAACGAGAACCTTCATGTTCTGAAATGTTTCATCGAAGTAGATTTGCCTCAAACTTGCGCCGTGGTGAACAGTGATTGTATCCGTCGCTCTCTATTCAATGTATCTGCGGTACTGTGACAAAGTTTGGCTTGAAATGAACCAAATCATATGTTTTCTAATGGGCTCCTGAATGCACTCCCGTCAGCATGATTTATGCGCTGTTTAAATTTCGAGTGCACAGCCCGTGAGGTTGGTTTTAAAAAAGTTCAAATCACAGATCTCAGGCAAAGTTTGATTCAAAACTAATTTATTGACCATTTCGAAGTCCCTTGAGTCTAAATAGAGTGGCCTGCAGTGATTGATGTGTGCCTCAATAAGATATTGATTGCTGCATAATGATGGCATTTAAAACCTGGTGGTTCAAAGTTCTGAATCTTCTCTGATGCCTGATTCGTGAAATGAGGTCAATCAATCCGCCCCAGTTGCAGCTCTGAGGATAGCCTCAAAGAAAATTACAATCACCTGACACGGCTGAACTCAGGTAAATCTCCGTTTAATGCCAAGAGCCCCCAGCGGTTTGCGAGTTTTATCCTGCCCATCCATCTTTGTTTGCAGTCGTTCGGGGAATGTCGTATTTTGGGCACGTAGTGTGCGCCAGACAGATCAATGCATTCACATGCATGGCAAACGCAGAGTGAATACAAAATTTTGTAAACAAACAGAGAACATGTATGTCTGGAGGAGAAGTGAAGCATTGCTGCTGTCAAGGAAACTTTCTCAAGACACATCAACGAGGAGACCAAATCGACATGACATGCAGCAGACTTCGCCGTTTTCCGACGCCACGGAGGCCCCACCCTGCTGCCGCTCGAGAACCTGACCGCTCTACGATGTTCACAGGTTTGAGGGGGGCAGAAGAGTGAGGACAACACCCAGTCAAAAGAGACGAGAGACGTACTCATAGCAGAGCATTCTGCAGATGACCTGCGCGTCCGCGACGCCCCAGCCGTTGTCGCAGACGCCGCCGAAGCTGCCGTCGGGACGCCGCACCTCGACGCGTCCCTCGAGCGCGCTGGCGCCGCCGCGCAGCCGCACGTTCAGACTCGGCGTGTTGCCTGCACATGACGCGGGAAAAACATGTCAGTAAAGGGGCGGCCACACAGGCGTGTTTATTTTTGACGCGCGTCAATTTTGATGTGCGTCAAAAACGTCTCCCACTAGTTTCAATCAGGGTGGCCATACAGGAAGTGTTTATGAAGCATTTATTTTTCAGAATATCTCAACAAACATTTTTGACACGCATCAAAAAATTGATGCGCATCAAAAATAAACGCATCTGTGTGGCCGCCGCTTAAGTTGCGCGTTTGAAACTGACCTTCCTGTCTGTCGGTAGCGTGGGTGGGGAATACGTACAAATGGTGGGGATTCTGGACGGCACAGTCGGCCGAGTTGGTTGGGTAACCGGCGGTCGTGTGGGCCCAGAGAGCACGTCACCGAAACACTGGATCCCGACGTCGTCAGCACTGCATGAGAAGAACGCTTTTGCTCTCGCACTGCTGTCTCGCAGGACCAAGTCAAGGGAAACTGACCTCCCATGTGGAAGACTCACTTGTTTGTGCACCCAACAGGATTGAACCACTCCACCCCAGGTTCAAAGTTGCAATCTGCTATGACATTGTCGGTCAGTCTGTTGCATTCCAGCCCGTACAAAATGTACAACTCAAGGTCGCTGGGGTTTTGTCCGAACAAATCTCTCCTTTGGTCCTCCCTGAGCAGTCTGTATGTTTGTACTCCATTCCTGCAAAAGTTAGAGCGACAAAGTGTGAAGTTTTTTTTGCTTCTCCAATTTCTGCTTATGCTCAATGAGACAGAGAGCGAGAGTAAGTGTGTGTGCGTGTGTGTACGTGTGCGCGTATGTGTGCGTGTGAGAGAGACAGATGGAGAGGGAAGGAGAAAGACAGATATTTCTTGCAATAGTTCATTCTGTTGAAATCCTGCAACATGCTTGAGCCTCACAGCTCGTTGTTGGTTCAGGCAACTTACGCCTCGAATCCGAGCATCCTGCAGAGGATGGCGACGTCGTTGTTGGTGATGCCTCTGCCGCACAGCTTCCCCCGCTGCCCGGAGTACGTGAGCTCGACCACACCCTCGCGCTCATCGATGCCGCCGACCAGGCGAACTCTGGTCGCCAGTTCCAGAGCCCGGTTCCGCTGGATTTGTCCTGCAAAGGAATGGAGGGAGGGAGCGTTTGAGTTCAGCTTGAAAGCCAAGCCGGAGGTGCGGGACTGTCGGTCGTTGTGTGCAACCTACATAACATGCAGAACAGATACTTAGAAATCAAGAACCAAATATCCCTCGTCGTTGTGAATAATATTGAGTGACTCCAAAAAATGTTCGACACGGGAAACTTCAGTCCAGTGGGACCGACACCAGGTACTCGCCAGTCCATGACTTTTGAAACCTTCTGCTTTCAGTCAATAACAACAGAAAGCTTTTACCGAGACATTGATGCGGGAAATGAAATTCACGTAATTAACTGCACCAAATAAAGTACCCTTTTGAGATACTTTGATTGTCACAATCGAATGGCGAGGTATCGACAAGTCACTGCAAAAAGTACAACGGAACGTAAATAGTTTGACATAAACGGCCACATCTGAAGCCATGAATATTTTGCCCACAAAACAATCGATCAATGACTGAGTAACGTACTCCACATTGATTCTTGCTCCACATGCTTGGGAGATGATCGTGAAGGAACCAGGTCATGAAGCCTGCAAGGTACTGCCCGCTACTCGTACATGGTACTGCATCCATGGTACATGCGTGGCATTGCACACAAACGAATCTCCATGACTCTTCTGCTGTTTGCACCTCTGGTGACCAAGTGTGGCATCAATGTGCAACTTCTCAACTGCAGCTCTGAGAATCGGAAGATTCTGATGTCTGGGTTTTCTTTGGACACTTCGTCCTTCATCAAAAACACGTTTGCTCAAAGGAAGAAGGTTCCAGTCCCGTAGTTGTATTTTTTGTTTATCATTGCAACAACCAGAACGCTTGAACGTTAAATTGTACCGTTGTACTCAGTTTTTCACGGGTAAAAAAATATCATGTCACAGCCTCCAAAAAAAAAAAAAAGAACACAAAAATAGGTCACAGAAAATAGCCAGAAGAAAGGTGCTGATTGTCAAGCACTGCGCGAATGATCTGACTTGTGGTGTGAGTGTGGCGGCAATTTGAGTGAGTTGAGATTCCGTTCTGGTGGTTCGAAGCCAAAACGACCGTTTCGAGAAGTCGACTCAGACCGCTCAAACCACAAGGCAAAAAAGCTCAAAACTTCACCGCATTAGCATAATTTTGAAAACACGAAAACTTTTTCAATCAATAGCATGTGTGATGGGAAAAATGAAATTTGTCACATGTAATGGACGCAACATCCCTTTCGATCTCACCGAATATAAAACACAACAGCTTCGTACGTTTCGGTTGTGGTTCAGATTTATATATTCCATTAAACTACATTTTCCAATTCATCTTCAGCAGATTTAAGATGATAAATTGGAAATCTACGATGCTTTGGAATGTTAAATGTTATCGATTTCCGGTTTGATCCATTCAGCCACTTCCTTCAAACCCTGCGCTTTTTAGCATGAAACGTACAAACTGGGAGTCCAACAGAGAGGTTTATGTGGGCTTCACTTGCGTGAACAAACACAAGTACCAAGCCAACATTGACATGAAATTTATGGATCGATAGAAGTATACATATGGAAATTGCCGTGATCAGTCAAGCATAAACCTGGGTCAACCTTTGGCTCGATGATATCTTCACAGAAAACTTCAATCTCACTTTCTGCTTTCGATATTTTCTCTGAATGGAACCTTTTGCTGTTCAGCAAGAAGTGAAAATTGCTGCTTACCAGACGCGAGAGTGAGCAGGGCAGCCCAGGTGCAGAGGGAGATGCAGGTCCCGATCCAGGTCGCTCCTCCTCCTCCCATGTTCCTTCACACTGCGGCTGCAATGTCCGTCCCCACTGGGCTTCTACACTGTCCACTTCATGAGCCACGTTCCAAGTATCCTCAAATGTATAAAATAGGACCAGTTGTCACCACTGTTGAGTATTTTCCATTATTTTAAAAGTTTTGCACGCATCTTTTTCAGTGGTATGCAGCAGCAGCTGCAGCGTGGAAAAAGGACGCTTGAAGCTGCATTCATCCAAAATGGATTTCTCAACGGAGGTATAGCTGTAACGGTTGACTGAATTAAAAGTGTTCGATCATAGAAGCTGGCTCTTGCGTGGGTTGTCATTGGCTGGGGACTGGGTAAGGTGGAGCTGTCGCATTTGGTGCAGAAGCCTGGGGGCCCGGGAGGCTGGGCCGTTCCTCTCGGCGCGTGCATTCCTCCAGGGACACACCCGCACGCATCCCTGCAGCGTGCTTTGCGCGACCCCGTTTCCAAGGTGAAAAATTGTCAACACAAACATGCACGACGCTTATTTCTAATGCGTGCCGTGTTCAGGCCCAAAAACACCCAGTTGCAATGCAAATCAATGCAAAAGACCCGCCTCAGAAACATTCGTGTTCCAACAAGTGTCTCCGGATATTCGCTCGCACACAGCGGGTGATAAATAATTGGGATTGAACATGTCTATCTCACAGCGCCAAAGTACAAAACACTACTGTTGATATTTTGGCAAATTTTATTTCAACATGCCAAAAACAAGAACGTGTCTACATACATGCACGCATTTTCTTCAGAACATTGCAGAACTTACACATTGTTTTTGCAGGACACCAAAACATAAGCAAACATGAAAACAAACTCAACATGCATCTGTTCATTATTACGAATATCACAGGTTGAAACTTAGAGCACGGACGGAAATGGCAATACGGTCTTGTTGTTGCTTTGAAGGCAACCAGTCTCTTCGTGGTTCCGTGTGTATTGAGTGCAGAGGTGTATGTGTGTGTGTGTGTGTGTGTGTGTGTGTGTGTGTGTGTGTGTGTGTGTGTGCGTGGTGTGTGTGTGCGTGAAGGGGTCGCGGTTTGTTCAGTACTTTTTGCAGGGACTTTTATCATTTTGGCGCCTTTGGACACGTGTCTTTCATTTCATTAGTTGTTGTGAACATTTTGGCCCAGGAGAAACGTTGACTTCAACTCTCTGCGCACGTTATAGTTCTCAGTCGAACAGTCGATTGACCTGAGTCGCAGACAGGGTCAGCATCAGGATCGGAGCCCACAGCGGACACGCCTCTGAACCTGACCCTGAGATCAGAACTGGTCGTTGGTGATCTGAAAGCCAAGACAAAAGTTAGCATTCTGCACAGATTGTGTTTTTACCAAGAATTGGACAGGGAAATCGAGCAAAGAATCTTGACCAAGACTCCTTTCTTGCAAAGAAAGGGCTTCACCAAATAGAAAAAAACAGCCGGACTGATCACAGGTCGCCTGCGAAGTGTGGTTGCTGATTCCCACTCGTGTGTACCCACCTGGAGCGACCAGACTTGGGTTGGCGTCATATCCGTCTGCTCCACTCCTGTCCAGCACAACCAGCGGACCTTTGTCCGTCTCAAACAGCGCTCTGCCTGTGGACCTGATGTGCCTCGTCTTCGTGCCAGTGCGCATGCGCACGCTTTGCGTATCGCTGACAGCTCGCTTTCTCCGATTTGCAGGTTTCTCACAGGTTCGGTCGCACTCGCTGTTTTTCTCACTGCGGGTTGAACGGAAGACAAAATCATGATCGGTGCACAAGCAAAGTGATTTACGTGGATCTTCTGAAGGAAACGTGCCTCAAATGAGTGCAAACCTTTGGTCGCAAATGTAGGATTCGCAGTGAATGTAGACAAACGACTGGTCGCTGTCCAGGAATTTGAAAGATTGGAACCGAAACGCAAACATGGTTTCGTTCATGGAGTAAAAGTACACCGAACTCTCCACTTTGCACCTGAAACAATGAATTGATTCGTTCATACATCTGGTTCCATCAAAAACGTGAATGAGAGAAAAGAAACAAAACTGAAGAAATGTCACAGTGAACCATACAAAGCGCGACACGCGTGCATCAATCATTTGCAGTTCAAAAAATCGCATTTTTTTTTGGAGTTTCTTCAAACATTGCAAGTGATCAAAAAGTAAACAGCAACAACATGCATACTCAATATGGACGTTGACATACTTTCGTTGTATGAAATAGTACTTGGGTTCTGCGTTGGGATCGTCGGTTGGAGTCGCCCAACACGACGGCACAACCAGCTTCAGGTTCTCGTCGGAAGTCACCAGAGAGACTCCGACGAAAATCCAGTCCCCAACCAGCACCTTGGCCGGAAATGGCTACAAGAACAATCGAGTCCTGACTCACAACTTTTACGAGCAGCACAAACCGTGCACTGTTGAGTGTGTGTGTGTGGGGGGGGCAACAAACCTGCATCACGACCTTGAAGTTGCTGTCTGAATACAAGTTCATATTGACTGTGAAATTTCCTGTTCCACCGACGGGAATAGCCACTGGGACATCAGGCTCGAAGTTGAGTTCAGGTTGAGGGTTGCGAGGCATGACGCAGGAGACCCGGATGTAGAACACGGTGGTTCGGGTGATGACGGTGGAGACGGAGGGGACGGCGTGCCGCACCGTGTTCGAGTACGTTATGTGAGTTCTGTTGGTCTGAAAACAGAAACACGAACCAATGATGCACCAACACTTCGTACGTTTTGAAAAAGGCTCACCCGTGTGGCTTCATCACTTCCCATTTGGGGTAATTTTGTGTTACAATCGGTTTCTGAAGCAAAAACTAAAGGAGTGACAAATGACCTTTTCCCTGTTGGTGTTGCACTTGGAGAACGGGATGGAGATGGAGATGGTGTTGGGGTCGGTGGCTCTGGAGAAGCCGCAGTCGGTGTCGGCGCTGTCCACCGTGAGGAACGCCTCCTCCAGGGTCGGCTCCGCGTTCCGGTCGAACTTGGCAGTGATTCGGTCGCTCGAACACTCCAGTTCAGGCCGAGGTGCTGCGAGACCGCAATACAAACAAATGAATACCTTTCTTTTTAGTAACGAGTTTCATAGGAAGCCTTTGAAAACGTCATGGTGAAAGCAAATGTTTTGTGGCACCGACCTCCACCGAAAGGAGGTGCGTCTCGGAGACAGTTGACGGAGGCAGGTTCATCCAGGTCACAGTTGTGCTGATCAAAAGACGCAGAGCAATTCAGGATGTTCGTCTCGCTTCCCAGACACTTCACGTCGTCCAAGTAGAAGTCCAGGGACGAGTTCCCGTACAGGTTGGGGCCATATTGCGCCTGCGAGTACACAGGACTGCAAAAGAGGAACAGTAGTGGAATGCTCGTGCATTTTCATCATCTCATTGAAGGAAGAGAAATTCAGTGTGACAGCTTCAATCGACTCACTTGAAACAAAGCATCCTGCAGATGACTTGGGCGTCTGGAACACCCCAGAAGTCATCGCAGATCGAACCCCAGGTTCCGTTGGGTCTCTTCACTTCCACTCGGCCCTGTGCCTCATTCTGACCTCCCACCAGCCGCACGTCTTCACTGGGCAATTCTCCTGCAGATAAGAAACAGACGATATTTTGAACGTAGTCTTCGTACAGTTTTCAGCAAATCAAAATTTTGTTAGCTTTACGTGTCTCATTCCCTCCGGCACTTCAAACACTCCCGAAAATGGTCCTTAAATGGCGGCTTGTGCTGTGCACACGTACAACAAGTGTTACCTGGCGCACAAATGCGAGGTGGCAGTGTGGTGGTTGACATCGTTGCGCTGGGTGCAGCTGAAGCAGTCGACATGCGGACCCCGAGGCAGGTGAGGCCGACCTCGTCGCTCTTGCCGCTACACGACGTGTTGCGCCAAAAACCCTTCTTGCAGTCGGCGAGGGTCGGCTCGTCGCCGTCGCAGTCGAGATCCGACAGAATGTAGTTGGTGAGAAAAGTCGCGTTGGGCCCGAACACGGCCTGTTCATCCTCGACGATTCTCGCCTCTCCACTGCATGGTGATACAGCTCTTTCATTCATCCAACCGTCTGCTTCAGTGCGATTCAATCCCAATGCAACATTTCCACAGAAGCTAAAGCAAGAGACGGAGCACAGACCTGAAGCCCATCATCCTGCAGACGACGGCGGCGTCCTGCACGTCGAAGCCGTCGTCGCACAGCTTGCCCTCCTCGCCGTCGTACGTGACGAGCGCGATGCCCTCGCGGTCCGTGATGCCGCCCACGACCCGCACCGAGGCGGCGCGCCTCGCATCGCCCCCCGTCTGACCTGCAGCGACGACCTGCTCCGTCAGGTTCTCAAATGGAGAGCCCTCAACACCACGCTGAATGCGTCGTCGTTTCCTGCTTCAGTTTGCTTGTGTCAAGGATTGATGAAGCTGGTTGAGTCCTCGATTTGGTTTTGAAGGAGAATCGTGCTGCAAATCGTAGTCTGTACGTACAAGGCTCGATGTGCTCGAGATCAAGAAGGAAGAATCAAGAAAGACGAAGCAAAGTCAGAAAAAATATTTTTCAGTTTCACTTGAAGACGAATCAAAGTGTCACTTCATCTGCCACACATCGATCCAGACGTGAACTGCTCACATCATAAAATACCAGAACAAAAAATAAGTGATCAAATGAACAGTCACGATGCAAAGAGGCAACAATATGCTTTCCTTTACACTCGATTTTCTTGTTTGTATTCCTTTCATTGCGCGTGTTCTTGCTGGAACAAACTGCTTTCTCAAAATGAGGCTGCAGGAATAATCATTTGCTTTCCGTGCAGGTGCAAGGAGAAGTGGATATGAAGCTCCGGGAACTTATGCGTTGCGCAACGTGGTTTCAGTCTCAAGCCAGTTTGTCCCTGTGGGTACGAGTCTTAATGGTCCCAGAAATAGACATAGGTTTTCTGATGAAGTACGCAGCTGAAGGCCTTTCACACAGTTTCGTGACGGACGCACACATAACACCTTCACTTGTTCATTTTCACAAAGAACGCGTGTACTCGCAGAATTTGTGTTGCAGAGAGGGCGACTGCGCCTTCAATGATCTCTGTCTTGTGCACGTGTTGCCCACTTTTGGAGTTACGTGTGGTGTGAAAACAACTTCAACAAAAGACGATACGAAACAAGTTGCTACAGAACTTTCATTTCATTTCCCATTTTCTTTGGACCAGGGACAATGTGGACTGTTGTACGGCTGACAAATAGCACCATAAAAGTGATATATGTTTGGACACGCAGCGAGCTCATTAAAAGTACAAAAATGCATACATGTAATAATTAATCGATCAGACTTGCTCCGACGAATCGGATTGCAAACGACCACTTCTTCCTCCAACAGCCCAAATCTGGAAGGAATCTCTCCTTTTCATTGCATTGCATTTGTCACGACCAAACGTTGTGCCTTTTCGTTTCAACCAGTGACCTGTGGTCTGCTCTGTTTGTTTTGGCCAAAGGTCCAGAATTTCTGAAGGCCTGTCACAGCACAAACGACACTTCCTTAACCCTTCACACTTTGCCAAAGAATATCGCAGTTCATCACTCACCAGATACTGTGGATAGTTTGGTTGCACTGAGAAGAAGAGTGACGAGTCGAAAGCCCAACCCGTACCAGTCAGAATCTGGCCTCATTGTCACAACTCGTCTTCTCGTCCGTCCTGTTCAGCGAGCATGGCTAGTTGTGTACAATCTGAAATATAAACACCAGAAATCAATACAAAGGACACAAAGATGTTTTTGTTTCAAAATTAGCACGTTCAATTCTATTTCAGAGCAACAATTGCTTCTCGGTGACCATCGAACTAAGCAACTTCCGGTTGAGGAACTTGGTCGCGGCCTGAGACACAGAAGCCTCTTTTCCTTGTCGGTTCTCTGGTTCATTCTGGTCACGTGCAAAGAATCTACCCGAATGGTAGAGGTTTTTCTGGCGTGGAGTGAAGGGGCACTTTTGTCTCGAAGTGTCGGGAAAACACCACCCAGAGGCGCATTTTTATTGGGAAGTCTAGTTCAACAACTTTCACGCGACAAATAGAAAATCTGTCGTACAGAACAGGTAGTTTAATTTGTGATTTTCTTCCGCGCAAAACTCGTATCTCTTTTTTGTGCACCTCTTCCAAATGGGTGCTCTGTCGGTGTTCGCACTTTGTTTGGCTGGTGGGGGGGGGAGCTATTGAGCGGATGTGCGCACGTCGTCTTAACCCAATGAAAACACAGGTCAGAGAACCAATTCATCAGGAGCGATTCCTCCAAACTTTGGAAAGAAAATCTGCGAACATGTCACGTTTAGTGTTTGTTTTAAAGTATTGACTGCAAATGCGAATCTGCTCACGTTCTTTGTTTGTGTCTAATTCACCAAAGAAAACAAATACAGAAACACGAAGAAATTACAAGGTGTAATTCGAAGAAAAGGGGTGCCCGCACTGGGCTTTTCTTGTGCTTCGAATTCAGCAACAAACTCGTCGATTTGTTCTCGGTTCATGCATGTGATGATGAGTGCGAATGTTTTGCTGTTCAATGACCACTGGTGTGACATGGCCTTTCAGCTTGTCAAATTCATCAATATCTTTCATTTCCCAACCAAGCTGCGACTTTTGCAGCATTTTTTATGCATCAGCAGCTTCCCCACAATCGAGTGGGCTGCAATACTTTTCAGATCATCATCGCGCACAAACACCACACATGCACTCACCTTTTGAAAGACGCTGGTAGAACATCATATTTGTGTTCGATGTTGCCAGGGAAACTCAAAGTAAACGGTGTCCCTTCAATAGCTCGGGCCTGTGTCACATCAGCAGAGGAGATTGTTTTTGGCTCCGTGGTGCGCGCAAGCGTGCGGGGACATGCATTCGTCTTGCGGATCAATACGGGATCGCAGTTGGATCCGTCTTTCTGACAACAAGCTCCCAGTTATCACATGTATGCAAATCCACCTGGATGGATCTCTGCAGAAAGCAATGCAGGTGCGTCGTGAGGCAGTGGCAATGACATCTGGTGCGAATGAACGTTGCTCCGTTTGGTTACGTGGTGTCATTGTGAAAATCTCTCTCAGCCGCGATCTTTCTTCAGCGCCACGTATGGTTCTCCACATCACACTCGAGCAAGAACTGATTTGCAGAGAAAAACCACGAAGACCTGGGAAACTATAGAGCTCTGGCGGATCGAGAATCAGGGGTGGGGGTTCTAAGGGGGTTTTCTTGTTGGGTGACGCGCGGTCGTTTTTTGGCCTGATGTCAAAAATTCTACCATTGGGTTCAACGGTAAATTTTGACGCCGACGTCAAGAAATGACTGCACGTCAGCAAATGTGAAAACCGCTTTACACGGTATTTTTCTTCAACAACAAAGAACGTGAAAATTTCAGGTTTGGCACATGTGGAAAACTTGGGACTTTTATTTGGTGCAGTCAGGGAAGATATTTCGAGAACTTTTGCTTTCTGCTTTCTCCAGAATTTCATCTTCAGAAAAAGCAAAAGCAGGGGTAAATCGGCCTGCATTGTCAAGTTGTCAATCAGCGCTTGCAGCATCATTCTTGACTTCCCCAAAGTTCGAATTTTCACACATCGAGGATCCATAGAAACTGTGTCACGATGTCTGAACTCCATTTGTTTATGCAAAAACGATCACCCACATGGATGCAGAACAAAAGTTCACATGTGGTTGATTTGCAGTCCTCTCCAAGTACACACTTCACACTGCATACTCATCAACACGACATTTGCATGCATGTTGCCTTCGTGAACAAGACTGCCACCGCACGCAAATGTGACTTGCGAGCAAAATCCCGAAAAAAGAGAAGTTTGACAGAACTGAGGATAACTCAACAAACGTTCAAATTTGCAACAAGAAGCAGGAAGGAAACTCACAATGGATCAAGGACTGGATCACTGGGCCGACATCCTCATCATTGTCGTCTACTTCGCCTTCGTGCTCGGCGTGGGACTTTGGGTGAGCTTCGGGGCGCTTTTCTCGATCTGAACGTCTCTTGGAGCACCACAGCAAAGCATGAAATTGGTGTTCCCCAGCAAAAGTGCCGAACAAAACAAAAGACTGGACATTTGAACAGGCATTGCTGTTTGTTTGCAGTCTCTGTGTCGCCCGAATCGTGGCAGCGTCAAAGGATACTTTCTAGCTGGCAGAGACATCATCTGGTGGCCTGTAAGTGTCTTGATTGTAACTTTTCGGACGTGCAATTGGACGTGAACAAGGAAGCGCCTCACCACACAGGTCGACCCTTCGCTGGTTCACTCACTTGTCCCGGTTGTACTCCAGGTTGGGGCCTCCCTGTTCGCGAGCAACATTGGGTCGGAACATTTCATCGGGTTGGCCGGGACCGGAGCTGCGTCAGGGATCGCCATCGTGCTGTACGAGTGGTCGGTACGTTCTTGCAGCAAACAGAACAGAATCCTTGACACAGGGCCTTCGCTGGCCACGAATGAAGTGGAAGATCCTGCATTCGATCAGCAATGCGAATACTATGCCAGACACTGTGGGTGGATTCCAAGAAAACAGCCTTTGCGTTTGACTGGTCATCTATGAGCAACCGAATGGTTTTCACCGTTGAAATAACAAACAGCTTCTCGTGTTTCAGTCCATGGTGCTGGTGCTTCTGCTCGGATGGTTCTTTCTCCCGGTGTATTTAACAGCTGGGGTTGGTACAACACACAGAATCCACCGAGGTCGTTTGTGTCTTGTTGTCCTGAACACACTGTCATCGCGCGCATTTTTCAGGTTTACACACTGCCAGAGTATCTTGAAAAAAGATTCAAACGACAGAGGATAAGGATCTATCTTTCATGTCTGGCTTTGGTTCTCTACGTTGTGACCAAAATTGCTGTGAGTGCTCGATCCCTTCTGACCACAGAAACGTGTTGTGCTTGAAGATCTTGCTCAGATTTGTGGGAACTGAAATTTTGTTCTCTACCCGTTGTCAAATGTTTCAGGTATGCATTTTTGCTGGTGCTCTTTTCATCCAACTGGCCTTGGGATGGGACATGTATCTCTCAATTGTGGTTTTATTGCTGATAACATGCATTTACACCGTTCTTGGTGAGTGAATGACTTCTAGATTTGGGAACGTTCAACAAATAATTGGACACTCATAATCCTTCAATTGTTTGTGTCAGAAACTATTTTTGAACTGTATTTCAGGCGGACTTGCAGCCGTGATCTACACAGACACACTTCAAACTGCCATCATGACAGTCGGAGCCCTCGTTCTCTGTGTGATGAGTGCGCGTCGCCAATGTGGTTTCTGACTTGTTGTCAATTGTGTGAATTGTCAATCTCCCGGAAATAGGTTCGACACAAGTGCTCTGACCCGGCAGGTTTTGTCGAGGTGGGAGGAATGGACGGGCTCATGGAGAAGTACATGGCAGCGGTTCCGGAAGTCAGAGCCCCAAACAGCACATGCGGAGAACCCAGGGACGACGCCTTCAACATTCTGAGGGACCCGGCAGCGTCTGACAACCCCTGGCCCGGTCTTTTGCTTCAGTCTACTCTGGGATGTTTGTGGTACTGGTGTGCAGACCAGGTACGCAACAGTTTGAACTGGTGTGTAATCGTCAACTTTGACGTTTTTTTGGCTGGAAGCATCAAATGCGTACATGTTTGTTGAACTTCGCTTTTCAAGGTTATTGTGCAAAGAGCATTGGCCGCCAAAAATATTTCACACGCCAAGGCAGGATGTATTCTCGCCGGATACCTGAAAATACTTCCTCTGTTCCTGATGGTGTTTCCAGGAATGATCAGCAGAGCCATGTACCCAAGTTAGTGAAAAAAAACCAACAAAATTTGACTGCACCACGGTGAAGCTGAAACACAGACAGGTTCAATAGCTCACCTTTGTCTGCAGATGAGGTCGGTTGCGTGGATCCAGTGGAATGTAAGAAGTTCTGCGACAACGAGGTGGGCTGCTCCAACATCGCTTATCCCTGGCTCGTCATGACTCTTCTTCCTGTGGGTGAGAAATTGCGCGTTGTGTTTTCAAGAATTTGCTTGAAGAACCTGCAGCGCATCAAATGTGCAAAAGGCAGGTGGCTGACACTTCACCTGCAGAACCAAAGGATTGAACCTCATCAAACAGCTTTCATGAAAAGAAAAAGAAAACGCTTGTTTCATGCAGCCTTCATCCGATTCAGCTTGATCGACAAAAACAAAACGTCTTTATTGACAAGTGCTTGTGATGAATTGGGCATTTAAAACGCAACTGAACACACAGCCTTGGGCAGGAAGACACAAAAGTCTGGGTGGGCGTGTCCAAAATGTGCAGAGACTCGCAGTTCATTGTGTCATACCTGTCAGAAGTAACACGATAAAACTGAACAAAAAGACTTTTGTTGTTCAGGTTTGAGAGGCCTGCTGTTGGCGGTGATGATGTCGGCCATCATGAGTTCTCTGACGTCCATCTTCAACAGTTCCAGCACCTTGTTCACCATGGATCTCTGGAGAAGGTTCCGACCCAACGCCTCTCAAAGAGAACTGCTCATTGTTGGCAGGTCGGTCTTGCACCTTTTTGCAAGCAATTTCAATGTGGTCACGAAACAGCGGTCATGTTCAATATTCAACGAGCCCTTGTCTCCCTCGCAGGGTCTGCATCACGGTTCTCTGTGTGGTCAGTGTGCTGTGGGTTCCACTGGTCCAGTCATCTGCAGGAGGCCAGTTGTTCGTGTACATTCAGGCAATACAAGGCTATCTGGGGACAGCCATTGGCCCTGTTTTTGTTCTGGCTGTTTTCTGGAAGAGGACCACAGAAGCTGTGAGTTCACACTTCCTCACTCCAAGTTTTCGGGTTTGTCCTTGTGCCTCGTCCACGCGGATTTCGCCCGTTCCTGCAGTGTTTCAGCAGGCTGAGTCAGGCCATTGTTCATTGTTTTCTTCAGGGTGCCTTTTTCGGCCTGCTGGCTGGTCACACCTGTGGAGTGATCCGAATGGTCCTGGACTTCGTGTACCCGGCTCCGCATTGCGGAGAGGAAGACACGAGGCCTGACGTGGTGGCAAAGGTCCACTACACCTACTACGGACAGCTCATCATTGTGGTCACAGTGACAGTGGCAGTGGTCATCACTTTCTTCACTGATCCGGTTGAAAACAGCCAGGTACACAAAACATACAAATCTTCGATGCCGTTTTCCCACCTGTTCTCTGAGAGCAGTCTTGTCACACTGTGTTGGTCTTTTCTCTGCACAGTTGCACGGAGTCACGTGGTGGACGAAGTACAACACAGCGGATCCAAACGGGGTCAACTGCAGCACGGACGCCGCGCCGGACCCCGAGGGAGTCTCGAACAACCAAGTGACACCGGAAGCGAAAACTGGTGAGTGATTCTTTGTTCTTTCCAGGTACAAGAGCTGAGAGGATTTCAAAAGTTATCCGACAGTGCATGCCGACACAAACAATTTTCTTTGCAGAAGTTGAGGCCTCACAACCGGTTTGGAAGAAGTGGTGGAGCTTCGTGTGTGGGATTCCTGAGAGCAGGACCCACGTCGTGGAGCCGGTCGCCGACCGCATCAGGCGACTCAGGGAAACATCAGGAATCAAGGCCTTTCTGGACATCAACGCTGTTATGGGTGTCTGCGTTGTGGCATTCCTGCTGGGATTCTACCACTGATGCCAGTTCAAATCCTGCGAGGTTTTGAAAAGCCACTTGAATGTGAGACTTGAAGACTCGCCGACAGACGCATGCACGAAAGGAGCGTGTTGCAAAAGGACGCGTTGTTGACCTGCAGTGTGCGAAGCCTGTCGTCATTGTCACGAGTTTTTGTTTTTGTACCAAAAACACGAGTGCCAAACATCCCCCGAGGTTTGTGCGTCACGTTTCTCCGCGGACTTGCGCTCACAAACCGACACAAAATTGTGACGAACCAACCAAACATTTTTCATGCACACCAATGCAGAATATGCTCAAGAATAACAGGGCTCAGTCATTGCTCAAAGCTGCTGCTGTACGCGGTAAGAGCCATGAAAGAGTTCCCGCTGGTTCCGACCATTTTCTGTGTCTTACCGATCTATCGCAGTCGGTTGCGAGCTTTCCTTGTGTCCGGAAATGAGAAC
>JAAUXT010058415.1_pt1 | contig 26473 bp, 29 predicted proteins | sample 7278171 | NCBI WGS metagenome assembly JAAUXT01 (sample SAMN14350112, study PRJNA611818) | marine sediment metagenome | isolation source: surface marine sediment (1.8m) | place: French Polynesia: Moorea | collected 2018-08
CGTAATTTTGTGCATGGAACACGAATCCAGAGACTGATCGTTGTTGTTGCAGACCACATGTCGGATGATGTGTTGTTGATGACTGCGGAAAGTCACACACATCCCCCAGTGAATCATTTTTTCCTGAGACACGTGATGTCAGGTATTTGGGCAAGAATTTCGAAGTAGAACCGCTCACTGTTGATTCCGTGAAGTCCGATCTTTGATATTCGGTACGCTGGTGCCTTGCATTTGGAGACCGTACAGACGTGACCACCAAACAAACTGATAGATTCCGGAGAAGGCTGCATGAGTTTTAAGCCGCACGAGCACGGTACCAACCGTAAGGCCGTGGTGAACATATCCATCAAACTTTGTCGGTGCGGCATGAGCAAAGCAAGACAGTTCAGAGTTTCTTTCGACAGTTTTCAACGAAAGAGAAAGACGAGTTTCTCGCTGTGGTCAAATCCTCGTTCCTCCTTGTCGCATCGACTGCACGTTCTAAAGAGCAGCAATTGAAATTGAAATGGACTGCTTCGAGGTTCAAACAACAGCCAGAATCAACAGCTTTGCACCGGACGTTACTCACTTGCTAACCGCCAATGAAGTACCGCAAGAAAGTTTTGTTCCTAACCACACATTAACGTGCACGTGCATTGTGCTGCTGGAGCGACGGGTTGCGATGTTCTCTCATTGTCTGCGTCACGTTTTGCAGACAAGCTTCAGGGGGCGTCGGACATTGGAGGAGACCTCGACATGCTGACCGTCCCGCCAGAAGTCAAGTACGTCGCTCGCTTAGGGTCGCAAGAGTTTGTCTTTGTGTTTGGTGATTGTTGAGGGAACGGCGCGTCTGTGCCGTGCCACCCGGGCAAAGAAAATATTGGCAGAAAAGTAAAAACACAATGACAACAAAACGTTCTAGTCAACAAAAAACGCCCCTGCCGAAAGTTTTGTGTGGTCGAGTGTGTGTTCACTTGGGCCATTGTTGTTATGCACACTGGGCCCTTGTCCCTTTTTGCAAGAAACTGAACGTCAACATTCGAACATAGAGAAGTGGTAAATATTGTTGAACATCCTGATTTTCCCACCAGAGACGTGTTCATGTTGCTCTGGAGAGTTTTCAGCTCTCCCGGCCCTTTGTCGAATTTTGCACCTTGAGTCAGTTGCTGTTTGCTGTCGCAGGGAGCGGCTGATCCGTCTGCAGCACGAAAACAAGATGCTGAAGCTGAAGCAAGGCGAGAGTCAGGACGAGCAGGGTCAGCTGCTCAACTCCATGCTGGACGACGCCAATGCGCGCAAACAGGAGCTCGAGTCGGAACTCAGGTAATGCGACAACTGGAGGCAGTGCAGCGTACAAAATCACTGGCAGAACAGCATCCGCTGGAGAGTGGGGGCGAGGGACTTCTGCACAACAACAGGAATCATCTTCCTCCCTGGGATGTCCACATTATGTTTTGACTTTCTGTTGCGTTCATTGTTCTCTCTCGCAGGATCTCGAATCAGCGGGTGCTGGAGCTGGAGGCGCAGATCGAGGACCTGCAGGAGTCTCAGCGCCAGTCGGAAGGCAGCGCGGGCGAGGCGTCGTCGCAGCTGCGCCGCCAGCTCAGTGAGGCGCTCAACAAGACGACTGGCGCCGAAGCGGAGTTGCGCCGCAAGGCCGGTCACATAGGTGCGCTGAAACGTTGGAGCACATAACCATCACTGCACTGGATCCCTTCCCTAAATCTAAGTGGTCACTCCCAGTCCTCACAACACACACACACACACACACACACACACACACACACACACACACACACACACACACACACACACACACACGCAAGCCGACAGAGGCGTTGGAAGTTTGCGCGCTTCAGCAACGGTGATTGCTCTTCACAAGTGTCCATTGTAGAAAAGATACCAGTACAACCCAATCACTGAGTTGACATGTGAACTAACTTCGATAAATATAGGGACAGGAGATGATAGTTGATGCTCACTTTTGCAAGACCAAAGTTTTGGGGATCCCCAGAGCCATTGTTTGAGTTTCTTTTGTCTTGTGCAGAGGAGCTGAACGCGCAGTTGTCGTCCAACGCGGAGACGGTGGCGGAACTGCGGGAGAGCCTCGCCAAGAAGGACGACGAGATGCGCGCGATGGAGGAGCGCTACAAGCGCTACCTCGAGAAGGCCAAGTCGGTGCGTGCTGCCCCATATCCGTCTCGACCCACAACCGCCTCGTCCCCCGAGGCGCACGTCTCCTCAGAGCGCAAGAGCAGGAGCAGATTGTCCTTCTTCCCGTTTTCAAGATCGAGGTCAAAATCCAGGACAAAGACGCACAAAAGCTCTCACTGTGCAGACGCACAGACCCAAACTTCGGTGAAATGGGCCTCTGCCAAAACGGGCGATCCTTCAGTTTCTGGTGCCAAGATGGCTGTGGTGCAGCCGCAGGCTGCTGATGGGAAAGTTTCGACCGTCCCCGTCCAGGGTTCGGTCCTTTGTGTCGGATCTCAGAATGCCAAACTTTCGCCAGATTCTTCTGGAAGCTCTCAAACTGACAAGTCGAGCTCTGAGTCACAAGTTGCTGCAAAAGCACCTGCAGCCACATCGGCATCATCTGCAGCGTCAGGTTCAACCCCATCTCGACCGCCGCAACCTCCTGGCATCTCTCAGCCGCCATCCGATTCGTCCTCTGGCAGACCCAGATCAAGATCAGCGCCTAATTTGAGGCGTACCAAGTCCCTGCCGCCCAAACCCACCACGCCCTCCACTCCCTCATCCCCGTCACCTCCAGCGCCGAGGGTGGACGACGGTACCCCGTACCGACGCCACCGCGGACCCTCTCTCCTCCCTTTCATGGTCCGGTTCCTGTATGAAGCGAGACGTTGACGTTGACCTGTGATTGGCATTTATTCGTGAATGTTTCGTTCTTTGAGTTTTCACGTGCGCGCGCGCGTGGTGTGTGTTTGTGTGCGTGTGTGTGTGTGTGTGTGTGTGTGTGTGTGTTTAAAAGTTCCCCGCGAGGGGTGGGAGGTCTCAAGTGCCTGGGGCGGGGGTCTTTTCGAAAGTCGTTGTTTTGACATGAGAAACACAACAACTTTGTGGGCTGAATTCAGAAAGTTGTCCAACAGTTCTGAAGGTGTTATGGGTGTGAGACACGTCAGCACACAGCGTAGATGCGTAGATTCAGTATTCGCGGTGGTGCAATGACTGTCCTCTGACTTTGCTTTTTTGAAGGCTTTGCAGGACAAAAAGAAAGGCAGAAGTGTAATTATAAACGTTTGAAATACTTCCGCACAAGATCCTGTCTCTAGAACAGGCCAGATTATTTTAGCCACTGTGATCAAGAAAACGAGTTCCATCATCTGTTTGAAAATCGTGCAAATTGAAATGGATCATGGCACGAGTGTTAAGGCTTCAGGTGCGCACAAAAATGCAAGTCTACCAGCTAACCTGCAGACTGGATTCACCAGTACGTTGGTGCTCCATTTGATGAAACTCAAGTGAAGAGCAACCCAACTTGTTACATTTTACCATTTAGTGTCAGAGAATGACTGCCGCACGCTTAGCTGTGATAGTGCGCACGAATGAAAATCCTGCTCTTTTCGCATCGCTTGCGGAGCTGAACGTTCCGTCGGACTTTGTGATCCAGCGTTGTGGCAACCAAGCCTCACTGCAGGAACGACGGTTTTGTCTCCAGAATGAGCTGTGAACAGGATTTTAGAATTCCAAGATATATTTATGTCATAATGACTGATTTGACTGCAAGAGACAGATCCTACACGTGTTGATTGAGCATGAGATATTCGTCACACTTTTGTGCATGATAGGTGATATTTGTTTTGCCCAGAGTTCTTTCATTTGATACTTGCAGCTTGTTCTTTTCACGATTAAGTAATTTGTACGCAGCAAACCCTCAAACACACAGGAAGCTTGTTCTCTGTTGGTGTGAAATTTTTCACGTTCCCAGCCCTTTCCTGCAATTCTCATTGCTGTGTGGGGTGCGGACAGATCTGCTGCAGCTGCACGTTTTCACAACAACAGCAAAACTGTCCTCCACGGAAATTGTGCCAGCGCCTTTTGGCGAGTCAAGTGACAGAGACACCGCTGTGCTGGACACAGCGTTGTTCACTTCCTTTGGACATGCAACCCACCTCGCACGCTTGTTTCGTTGAGTCTACTGCACGTTTGTTCATTTCCTTGCCACCTCGTTTTTGTAGCCCGTCGATGCATAATGAAATAAAGTTGGGCACAATCTGCATGCTGTGCTCCACCAGTCTGTTTGCTCGTTTTTCAGTGAACGAAATTAGAAGTGCGCACTCCTCGTGTGATGTTCTGTCTTGGTTTCTGGACTTTTTTTTCACGGTCAGTGCTGTGTGTTTGGGGTTTGTTGCTGCACCAAATAGTCTTGTTTTTTGAACCCACTCTCTTGCATGTTTTGGTTTGTCCATCAGAAAGATGCATGTGGGATCTGGCAGACTTTCACTTTGGTGATTCTGTTCCTGCACAACTCTGCCAGCAGATCTCACCTGCATTTGTAAGACTGACAAAAGTTTTGCTCCCTGGACTAATCGTATTGGTTGCTGTGTCGCTGTAGGTGATTCGCACAATGGACCCCAAACACGCAGGTTCGGGCCCCGAGCTGCAGGCGCTGCGCAATCAGCTTCAGGAGAAGGAGCGGCATATAGAGCAGCTCGAGGTGAGCAGCGCCGTCGTCTCAACTCTGAGCTGCAGAATTTTTACGAGAGAGGAGGACCGAGTGCAGGACAAAAACCTGCGGTGTCACAGCACACCACCCTATTCAACTGCGCACTGGCGCAGGAAATGTAATCTTTCGCGGGTGGATGAACCCAACTCTATTTGCGCACATCTTTTTTTTCGTCGCCGAAGAGACCACTGGATCTGACCGGTGACGCGGTTGTGTAATCCAAAGGAGAGGCAAAGATATCGTTGCCCGGTACTTCAATCGGAAATGTTCCGTTGCAGCGGGACCACGACAAGTCGAAGTCGATTCGAGAACAGGAGGAAAAACTCATGGTGTCCGCCTGGTACAACCTGGTGAGTTTCACCAAGTTACACACTTCAATACCCAGCTGCAGGAAAACAAAAAGATACTTCCAGGATTACCACACGGTCTGGAAATGGAGAGGAGCTTTTTCACTCAGGGAAATAGATATTTTGGCAAAGGAAACGAAAACAAATTGTGGAACAAAAAGTGAAATATTGAAACAAGAAGTTCCGAGGCGGGAACCCTGATGGTCGCGGAAACGGAAGTCCGAAGGGGTGTGTGTGTGGGGGTGGGTGGGGGTGGGGGGGGTGGTTAGTGGGGTGGGGGGTGGTTAGTGGGGTGGGTGGGGGGGTTTGGTCCGCTTGACCCGGCACATATACAAAATTTAAATTGCCAGATGCAGTGTCCAATTGCGCCTTCCAAAAGTGATGGAGACATTTTCAGGATCATTTGTGAAAACCTCCACACTCCAAATAGATGTACAGGTTTGTGGGCCTGTTGACGGAAAAAGGGTTCGTTCCCCCGGTCTGTCCATTTTCGAACTCAGTTTCCAACCAATGGCCCAACTAGTCACCATGGACACCACATGGGGCCCTGAGCAACACCCATGGCCTGTTGCCTGGCAACGTCAATGTCGTTGTGATTTTCGTGGGGGGTGGGGGGTGGTTAGTGGGGTGGGGGTGGTTAGTGGGGTGGGGGTGGTTAGTGGGTGGGTGGGGTCCAGTGGTGGGTGGGGGGGGGAGGTTACATTCCAAAGTGTGGACAGACGCACACATTAATACTAAAGGTTTATAAGCCAACAGCGGGACCTAGATGGCCGGCTACCGCGACCATCAATCAACTAAACAAGCAGCACGTCGTGCCACAGACAGGCCGAACGTGCATGAAGCACATTACTTGTTTATCCCACATGATAGACGAGGGACTCTAAAGGATTTTGGTTTGACTAACAAACATTCAGATTCAAAACTGTCATCACTGCTCTCTTCTTCACGAAAGTAGATCAAATGTGCTTCGTTTTTTGTGCGAACTTCAGGAGCCCAAAGATGAAGCAGAATCCAAGGTAAAGCTTGAGGATAATTTGGATGTTCTTGTCTCAGGTGGCGATTGTTAGAAGTTCAGTCCTTGATGGTGACACTGGTTGCACGCTTTTGTTTTTGTTTCTTACTTCGCAATTGTTAAGATTCAAAGCAGAAAGGCGACCACTGACGGGTACGGTCGTGATTCTGAGAGCAGGACACACACACACACACACACACACACACACACACACACACACACACACACAAAGGGCAACCCGGGCGGGTACTGATGTCCCACCCCGTACAGACTCACCAACCTGCCTGTCAAGGTCCTGCCTCCCCTGCCCCGGTTGGGCGTGGGTTGGGCCTAGCCACATCAGGGTATACCTCACAGGTCCTGTCAAGCCCCTGCACAAAAGGGAAGGAAGGCCCTGTGCGAGCACCTTTCTCGGAGAAGTGTGCAGATCCCCCTTCCCAAGACGTGTTTCGTGACGTTCCTGCGTTCAAAGCTCTGCTTTCTTCTTGTTCACTGGCGTTGTTCTCTTCATTCTGTGCGTGTGCACCTCGATAAGGCCTCAGAAACATTGGCGGGGTGACTGCTGCATTTGACACTCGGCGGAGGCGATGTGTTTTGTTCTGGTGTTCTTTCTTTTGGTTTCGATGTCTCGTGAGAAATCACCGACCACCGCCGCCGCCACCAATACCCCACCTCTTTTTGTTGTATGACAAGTGGGAGGGGGAACCTGACATTTGAAAAATTTGATGTTGGGTGACATCCTTTTTGTGAGATGTATTCCAATTTTTTTTTAATTGACGTCGATGACATCCAAATTTGTCTATGTCAGGTTCCCCCCCCCCCGTTGGTTGGTCATGGGATTTTCAGTGTTGGGTGACATCATCATGATGCTGACATGTAAGTTTTACGTGCTTGCTGAGATGCACCATGCTGCCGGTACAAGAATGTTCGAAGTGTACATGTTGTTTCAGAGTTTGCCACAAAGAAAGAGGGGTTCCTGTGACGTTGAAACGAGTTTCCATTATTTCTGCAGCAGGAAGCGGAGTCCGAGAAGCAGTCGGAAGAAGTAGTGGCCGATGCGGCGGAGAACGAAGAGAAGCCTGAGTCCGGTGGTGAAGAAGCCAACGAGAAGGGAGACACGCCTGAGCCACCCAAGAAAGCTGAAAAGAAGGTACGAGCGACGAACGTGACCTCCCTTGGAAATAGTCGGAGCGCGGGATGTAGCGGGAAGTTTAAATTTGGGGGCGTGTCTCGCGAAATGACTTTGTCTCGGGGACAAAAACTATCTGAGTTTGCCATTTTCTCGCTGTTCTATTCAGGCGCCTGCGAAGAGAGGCCGCGGACGTCCGAAGAAGGCGAAGTAGGTCCGCCGACCACAGTTCCCGCCTCCAGGTGCTCAGGGGAACAACTCTCAAGTAGATCTAGGGCAGCATGACTCGGTATAATCAATCCTGTTCAAGACTTTTCCCAGTTGTGGTATTTTAGAGATAAGTACATGTTCATGTGTCCATTTGAGGTCAACACAAGTTGAATTGTTGGTTATTTTGTTCTTTGGTCACACGTCTTTTTCAAGGATCTTTTGTTCACAATGGATGGTTTGTGAAGTGATTTGCATGAAAACGTAGATATGATTCGAAAGTTTTGAAGCTTTCATGGAGCAAAGGGAAATTCATTTCCACACTGAGGATTCCAAATTTGTGATTGAAGTGGTTGTGCTGGTGTTTTGAGCGTTGTGAGGAATGGGTGGTTTTGGACTTTCGTGTGACTGTTGAGTCGACGCTTTTGTGTACGAAATCTCGTTGTCATATAACGGTGCAACACAATCTTGGAATTTTTATTCGTACGTTATGAATTACGCCAAATGTTCCTGTTCAAAGATCGAGAGAAATTTGTTTTGTGCGTGATGGATGACCAAACCACCACTCGACCAATTCTCAGTGCCAGATAGCTTTGTGAACAACACGGTCATGTTTGGGTATTTTTGGTGCACACAGCTGTGGAAGAAAGAGTACAAGCTGAATACACGCGGAATCATCGATTTACGTCGCGGAATTGCAAGGGTTCTTCAGACTGCCACATTCTTCGCGATTCGTACATTTTCGGTGAATCTCATTCTTTTGTGAAACATTTCAACAATTAGTGTGGGAGCTACACCCTCTGAAGTTCGGGGTACAATCAAACATCTCTACGTTTGGCCTGGGTTTCTTTGAACAAATCGGAACCTGGAAAGATTCATTTGTATTCCGCCAAAATTGTCAGGAAACCGGTGAAACAATGGGCCAGGTAGTCCACACACAGTGATGCCAAATCTTTTTTCTCTATGACGTAAGAGTTCGTCACAAGTCTGAGCTTTGTGTTCACAAAACTGTTCAGAGTGCTGTTTTTCGCGCAGCATTGAGTGGTTGGAGGTCTGCAAACCAAACCAGCTTGAGTGCGCGTCCGTGTCCGGTACAAGTTGTGTTCAAGTTCGTGAATAAAAAAAGGATATCCGAACTTTTGGCGGCGACGGTTTTTTCACGGACAAAATCGACGTCACTGGAGGAAAACTGCTTGGCACGAGTACTCTGAATCCGAGCAAGACCGACCAGATCAAAGTCTGATTTGTTCGCCACTCACGCAACTCGCCGTCCTGGTCAGCTGTTTTCTGTTTCGGCACGCAACTTCGCGGAACGGATCAGACTAGAGCTTCATTTGATTCAGACTGTGTATGCGATTGGACTTGCTTGACAATTTGTACTCATTACCCCAACTCACACAGCGACATCTTTTCGAAATGTTCGAGTGAGTACGAGCATACTTCCATACACACTGTTTCCACAAGAAGATTGTCTTCTTTGTCCCCACGCCAAAGTGGTGCAATCGTCACAAACAGCCGACACTCAAATCCAACAACAGTTGGTCTATCCAGGCGGCCACTCCATCTGTCGCCCGCCGAGGATATGCACGTGTAAGTGGTAAACTGACTGCGCCCCATCAGGTCCGTCGTTTATCACTGAAACAAGTGAACGGGGCAGTTTGAAACCGGACAGCAGCAGGTGTTTCAGCGTTGAACATCTGTTCAAAAACTGGATAGACTGACAGTTTGAAAAGCAGTTTTTGCGTTGCCCTTTCGACTGGGACGCAAGAAATCGAATCCCTCCAGTGGACCCGAATTGACGCACGTTGAAAAGTTTGCGACCACGGCGCAAAGTTAGGGAGGGGGCAGTGACTCGTCACCCCACTGGGTCGGTCAGGGAATCCTCACTGGACATGAGGTAAACAATTGAAACGCAGAACTCACCAAGCCTGAAGCCCTTGTCAAGGTTTTCTCTGGCTGCAACATCTTTGGCGACCAGCATCAGATGACCCAACAACTGCAAAGTAGCCGATGCTGAACTCAGTTCCAAAGACCTCGACCCGGCTGACATCACTCGTTAGGTCATACGAAATGAACATCTTTCATGACAATTAACTTTGCCACAACAGACTACGTTCGTCACCTTTCAACTGGCCTCGGATGTTATCCACTTACAGCCTGGTCATCTGGCGTAGCTTTGCTGATTTGTGGAATCGGCTTCCTCGGAATTACCAGGATGTGAGTTGGAGCCTGAGGAGCCACGTCACGAAACGCCACGCACTGAAAAGCAAACAGCAGATTGGTACCAACTGGTTTGGTTGGTTTCCCATCATTATCACCAACACCAGGGCTGACAGTCTGCCCATGTTTCCAACACGAAGTTGTGTGGTCAACAGGCTACCATGGCAAAAAATATTTCTTGACCTGGTCGTCTTCATAGACGATATCCGCTGGGACGGACTTGTCGAGGATTTTACTGAAGATCGTGCTTCCTGTTTTGTGCTGTTGCGAGGCTTGTTTCGCGGCCGATACTTCGTCGTTGCACGACACAGAAGAAGAGCAGAAATTCTCCTTCGATGCCATGACCTGAAATGTTGACCGGAGGAAAATGGAACCAAAATCACAAACTTCGCCTCGAATGAAAACGCTGTGACGTTGTGAAATCAATGAGAGCAGTAAAGTGTCATGTGACTGCTACCTTGATCAGCATCAAAATAAGGAAGACAAAACCAATCACACAAGCGAGGACACTTTTGCTGTACCATTGATGAGACCAATTCATTTTCGAGGACAAATTTTTTGCCTCTATTTGCAGATGACAGCTGAAGCACCTCACGGGAAAAATTATGTAGCTAGTAATGTACCCGAATATTTGAGTGGACAGGGCGGAACTTTGTTAAATTCCTCAAATAAAACGTTTTTCTGAGAAAACTCATCACTGCATCTGTTGCCTCCAGCAGATGCTGCAGGAATCGCACCTGTCGATCTCAGAGGATGTGACGTCACAAAACAAAATGGCGGACGAAGCAGTTTTATGATTTTTTTTTGAGAAATGAGCATTATGTAGCTCAATTTCGTGCCAAATGTCGAAACTTTACAAGTAAAAATGAGCGGAATGAACAGATTTATCGACTATTTCATTGTGAGCGGGCTGGATGTGACATCAGGTCTCGAACCGGACACTTTGGCTGGTCAGTGTTTGTGTTTTTCTTGTCAGTTTTTTGGACAGGAATGTAAACAAAAATAATTTACACAAAAATAGGAAGTGTTTGCTTGGTCTCAGTTTGTCATTTTTGGTCCATATCTTTCTGTAACTGTTTGTGGCTGTAACCTGTTCAGTATCTGTCCCAATCGAACGTCGAGAGATGACTTGCTCGTGGGTTTTCACTCTGCTATGAAAGCTACACGAAGTGTTTTTGGACTCTTACTGTTGGCCGGGAAGATCGTCTGGGCTCGAACTGGATTTGGATTTGTCATTAGCAAGAACAATGTCACCCCTTCCCCTGCCCATGTGTGCACTGCACCACCGGGAGTTGCGAGGCAGGGTTCAACAGAATCCGCCTCAAAGTTTTTTGGACTGACTTGAGTTGACCCAACCCATCATGCAGTTTTCTCCTTTTTTTCGGCCTGTTTTTCAGACGAAACATGAGTTGAGAACGAGAGAAAAAGACTGACTTTCTGCTCTTGGTCGTAACGGTTGCCTTTCTCCAGGCAAAGGGAGGCTTTTGACGATTTTTTCCTCATGATCGCGTCCACATTCAGACGAATGAGGAAATGGACAGACGTCGAAGAAAGCAACACAAGAAACGTGGACGAGTTGCGCCCATGAAACATTCTGAGTGCTAATTTTTTGTGTGGTTGTGATTGTGTTTTTCTCAGGAGACCGGTTACACTGCCCGCCACTGGACCGCCCCTTCAAGTCTCGCGTCCTCTCGCATTACCCCGAGAAGGCGACTGGGACGCCCTTCGACAGCAATGCCGTCGCCATGGTCAGTCCTTTGGTGTCGTGAATGGCTTCACACATTGACAGTGTGACAGTGTGATTTGTTTTTGAAAAGTGTTTCGAACCAGTTGGTTGGCTGTGTTTGCGTGTGTTTTATTGTATCTTTATTTTTTATTTTTTTTTTGCGATCAGTTGAGCCACCCGAAAGGGCTGCGCTTCCAGACACAGAAGGGGAAGCGTGAACCGCACTTTCACTCGTACATCACGACGCGCGAGGACGGCAGCCGCTCCTACGGTGCAGCGCTGACCTTCTACGAGTCTGTGGACGCTCCACAGATCATCTCCGCGATGCAGGTGCGTTCAGTCCGATTTGAAAGCTTTCTTTCAGCTTTGCACATCGAAAGCAGGGATGTCTCCGCAAATTGCCGCGCGTCTGAAGATGCCACAGAGCACTTGCCCTTCCGAGGCGGTGTGAGAATCTGTTACACACTTGAAACTCCTGGCCTTGCAAGTGAAACACTTTGAAAATGCACATGTGTTGCATCTGAAACGTTGCACAGATGTAACACCGAACCACGAGCCTCGTACGACAGGTTTAATTTTGCGAGGTCCGTGCAACGGTCTCGGAGACAGCGCTTCAACATGAAGTGTGTTCTTTTCGTAAGTTGCCATCATGATGAGAACTTCCCCTTCCGAAACAAGGTGTTGTTTTTTTTCCGCATAGACCCTGCAGAACATGCACATGGCTGAGCTGAGTAACGCTCAGAGCCGGACTCTGTACTCGCGCTTGAGCGAGTACGAGCAGAGCCCGAAGCGGAGTCACAAACCGGACGTGAAGACCATCGGCCGCATCTACGATTGCCGGCGCGACACGCTGTTCGTCACCAAGTGCATCTCAGTGATGTCATCCATGCCGTTGATCGCAACGTTCGAGAGGATCCTCGCAGCGTTGCTGGAGGCGACGCAGCGCGACGCGCCGCTCGACCTGCCGCTCGAAAGCTACGTGTACAACCTGTTGTTCGAGGTGCCATTGCCGCCACCCGGTCGCAGCATGAGGGTGGCCACCATCAACCAGACGCTCATCTGCCAAAGGCCAGGTGAGCACTTTTGATGGCTGCCAACTGCAGCAAGGGCTGTTGTGTGAGTACAGTTATTCTTCAAGGTGGATGGTCAAGGATCGGTGTACAAGCAGTACTGTACTGAATTTTTTCGGTTGGTGTGCATCACCTCTTGTGTGTCTGTTTTCAGGCGTGACGGAGCTCCCACTGCACGACTACCCTCTGCGCGATCTGTTCGATCGACTCGGAGTGGAGAACCTCATCGACCTCTTCACTTGCGTGCTGCTTGAGAGACAGATTCTGCTCTATTCTCAGGGTGAGTGCGGCGATGGATGCGGACCTCTGTGTTTGTTACGTGTGTTGAGGCTCATTTGTCAAATTCTCATTTGCTGTTCTGTGTGTTGTGAGACACAAGATTTACGTCTTCCCCACAGACTACCAGATTCTGATGACGGCGGCGGAGGGCGTCACGTCGCTCATCTTCCCGTTCACGTGGCAGCACGTGTACGTGCCCATCCTTCCCGCGTCACTGCTGCACTTCCTGGACGCTCCAGTTCCTTTCATCATGGGGCTGCACCACAGTAACGACGGACAGCAGCTTATGCAACACTGCGCCAAGGTGAAGTGTCTTGGCATTTAGAAGGGTTGGGGGGGGGGCAACGTTCGTCTCTTGCTTCTGTGCCCACACATCTCACCTCCGGGCGATTGTTGCCGTCTCTTCAATCTGTTGTTACCACTTTATTGACGTTGGTTTCAGTGTCTGTACTAACTCTTTCAACAATTTATATTTTCCATTCAGGCGAACATGTGTTTCTGCGACGTGGATTCGGGCAAGTTGGAGCTGCCGGAGGACTTCCCCGTGTTTCCGTATCGCCAGGCTCTGCGGGAGGAGATCGAGCTTTATCTCATCCAGTGCACCAACTCTCTGAATGGCCACCTCCGAGACTCAGGCTTCCGAGATTCGTACGCCGAAAGCGAGTTCGAGTCCGCCTCAAGCTCCACATGGAGTTTGTCTGGAAAGCTGGAGATGCTGCAGCAAAATGAAGCTCTCGCTAAAATTACTGCACTGGCCAAGCGGACTGGAGTGATTTCCTCACTGGAGGACATAAGCGAACTGGCCCGTGACCCCAGCAAGTTGCCCCGGCGGCAGACGACGGACAGGCATGTGAAAGAACTGATTTTCAACAACACGGTGCGCGAGATTTTCCTCAACTACTTTATGCACATCTTCAACACATACGAGTCGTTTATCATTCAGCCGAGTCAGGAGGATATGGACCAGTGGCTGACCAACAGGTGAGTGGTTCCTGGTCCACACCAATCACCGATGACACATCAGTTTGCCTCAGTTCTTTGTGGGACCACCAGTTGGTCACTAATGGAGGTTTGGTGCTGACCTTTGTGTTTGTTGCAGAGACTCTATGCAGAACTTTGACAAGATGGCTTTTCTGGTGGACCAACCGCCGTCGCACCTCCCGTTCCTGTCTGCCTTCATTGAGAGTCAAATGTTCGCCACCTTCATAGACAACAAGGTGTGTTTTCCTGGAGTTCGTCAAATATTGTGAAGAATCAAAGTGCTTTCTTACGTGCCGAGAGAACTGATCACGTTCAACAGGCTTTCCAAGCGACCAGGTAACAAGAGAGAGAAAAAATGTTGCGTGTTCAGACAAGCAGTGAACAGAATAAAGGCTTGTTGAGAGGGTGGTGATGGTTCAGTTTGGAAAGTGTCCCAAGGTGTCCTCGCGGTGACAGTTTTCGCTTGTTTAGATAATCGCGCAATGGGAAGACGCAGATCCGTACACACGCATCTTCGACATCCGACTGCGCACGTTTCGGGAGCGAACGGAAGACGACAGGATCTTGCAGCAGCACAGACACAGCATGTGCAAAGACAACGGTGAGTGCCGGAGAGACCGCGAGGTCTGAGTACGGTCGTGTCGCCGACGGATGAGATTGAATGTTCGTGCAGAATGAGTTCAGATGTCATGAGAGTCCGAAGTGCTGTTGGTACGGATGGTCCAATTCTTGCGGAAGGCGCAAAACAGCAAAGACAGCACGATCCGAAACTTTCCCACCGCATTGAAGAGAACATGCTGATCTCTACGGTTCTTGCAGAGAATGTGATAGAGCGGCGTGCGTCACACGTGGACCTCGTGGCACCCAGTCCGCATGAACTGGACGGAATCCACTCGCGGCACTACAAGCCAGGCTTCTTTCCACAGCTCGCTGACCGCATCCTCAAGAAAGAGCCTCCAGGCAGCAAGTACGTTGGGTCTTTGTCCCACACCATCAAATTGGTCAAGAGTGGTACAGAAGTACCCTATTTCTCGCAGTGTGTATCAGAATTTACAGCCAACTCTCCAGGACTCCGTGCATCATGGAGCTCTTGTTTGCAGCGCATGACCAATGCTGAATTTGGTCATGACAAATTCCATTTCTCACAGGACCAAGCGTCAGGATGCGAAGTGGAGAAAAAAAGACCGAGGGCTGCATCACTCGGAGCATCTGGGCCTCAACTCGGACCAGCGCGAGGTTAGAAGTGCTCTGTTTGGGGAAGTGGGGTGGTCAATGCGCCCTGAAGTTCAAGCCATTCAGTTGCTTTCTGACCTTTTCGCACGTTCATAACCCGAAACGGTTTCTGTTGTGAAGAAAACAACACTTCATTGTGTCCCACAGACAGCAACAACTCAGTTCGTTAAAAGTTTTGCATGCGATTTGAAGCTTGAGTTTGTTTCTTTGGAACCTGCTGAAGCGTTCAATTGTAGAGAAATAGGTCGCATGCCAAACATTGAGCCACAGTGATTCACAGTTGCGAAAGAAATCCGCACGTCAATGCAATTGTCTTTCTGCACATGTCCATGTTTCGGCAAAGTTGAAGGAACACCCATTCTGCCTCGTCGTCCCAAGTCAGCGGTTTGACTTGCCCGTATTTGGCAAACTGATTGGATCTGCTGGGTTTTATTTTTGGAAGGTGACTGCAGAATCATAAGAAAAAGTAGTCACCAATTTTGTTCGACCTTTCCTGAAACATGAAGCTGCTGAACCTTGCTGACAGTAGTTCAGGACTTTTCACTGAAGTTACGTTGACACAAATTCTGTCACGTTAATTTGTCAAATTTCTTGTAGATTTTCCCTCCTGTCCGTGCTCTCCAACATTTTGGCATGGTGTCGTGTCCTTTCCCTGAGAAGCCTTTGGTGTGACAACGTTCACCCGTTTTCACACAAATCACACGGGTTGAGCAGCTTCAGCTGTTACGTTTTTTCACCAATGTACATGACCACAGTTACTGATCAAAGATCGTTCTGCCGCCTTGTGTTTGAAGTTTGCGCTGGCTGAGAAGCATGCCAGGCTGTGGATAGTGAGTAGATAAATCCTTGGTTCGCACAGCACTGTTTGCAGAAAATGGTTGGCAAGGAGTGTTGTCCATTGGATGCAAGGGCGCAAGAAATTGTTCTGTGTTTCGACTAAAATACAGGAACAAACCGACCCGAGCTTGGCATGGCTTTTTGTGTGTCTGTTACCAAAGCACTGGTGGTCCTCACCACGAAATAAGATGCTCGTCGGCAGGGAATCCTGGGTGTGGTTGGAGCTTTGCTGTAAAAATTTGTGTTTGAGAAAGTTGCATCCAGTGAACAAGAGTCAGCCACCCGTGTCATGTTGTCGCGATGCCTTGAATATTTTGTGAAGACCCTGTCGCGCCAGTATGTTGGTGGATTTTGTTGTATGGAGGGGTCTTCTGGATCTGTCTGTTGGAGGTCACAGTTGCGCGACAGGGACTTTGAGTTTTGCACGATTCCGTTTCTGTACCTTCGGAGAAACACGCTTGCTACAAGTGAGGATTGTTTGTCACTGCCTTGCTTCCTGCTTTGACGTGCACTGGACAAGCTGCCGTCTCAAGCCGGCAACGATCGCTGATCATGCCAGATCCTATTTTTGTTTCCCAGTTTGAGTGGAATTGTGCGCCCCGCCTCTCAAACGTGTGGCGATAGTCTGTCCGTGTTGACCGAAACTCGCGCAATGTGCAAACAAAATGGAGCCTTTGAAAAATACTCCTCGTCCTTCTTTTGTGTTTCCATCGTTTGGTGCTCTGCAGTAGAACCAAGAGAATATCAAGAGAATTGCTTCGCTGTCAGTCTTTGTTGTATTCGCTTGATCAATTCACTTATTTCAGCTGAACTCTGATTGACGCGTGTGAGTTTGCGATATTGTTCTCGTTGCAGTTGCAGGCACAGTTGCTAACAGTTGTGCTAGATCTAAGGAACCTGTACAGAGCTTCAGATATTTCAGATGCATTTGCAAGTTTTTCTTTGTTGGATTCTTTGTCAATGAGCAACAGGAAAGACAAAATCGAAACGTTGCTGTCCGATTGTAACGAAAACTGAAGCATCTGAAGCAAACATTTGGAGTGACAATCTTGTCCGTCTTGGCCTTTATGTCCTCGCGGAGTGGCGTTTCCAAGTCGAAGGTGTTTACACGAAAGCGTGAAAACAAGATCGCTCGCTGAACAGACAACTGCTTTGGTCGAAATTTTGTTTCTGTCGCCAACTCCCCAGGCCGCGACTTTCATAAGCAATAGATTTCAAAAGTGAATCAGCTGGAGCCCTCTTCGGTCTTTCGCCGTCAGACAAAACATAAAGGATTAGTTTTCAGATTTTGTCAACCTGCCCTTGTCTCGATCACTGTTGACGTTAGCTTGTTCACCATGCGTGATTGAATGTTGCAGAAGTATATCCAGGAGGCGCGGGGGAAGAGCGTGAGACAACCCAAGTTCTCCGACATGAATCCTGCAGCCATGGTGCAAACCAACTGGAAGTTCGTCGAGACTTTACTGAAGGAGTGCAAGGCGAAGGTCAGTTCTCATCGCCAGCATCGCGTTGCACTGTCTTTCGCAAATGGCCATGCAGTGATTTCCAAGAATCACCATCACGTTTTGTTCTGCTCTTTTCATGTTCAGACGAAGCGAATGTTGGTGGACAAGATGGGTCAGGAGGCGGTTGAGTTGGGCCACGGCGACCAGAAGCAGAAGACTCAGAACGTGGAGGAGAACACGCTCATCGCCAGCCTCTGCGACCTGCTCGAGCGCATCTGGAGCCACGGCTTACAGAACAAACAGGTCCGTTGGTAGTCAGGACAGTCTGCGACAAATTACAGAGACGCAGACAAGAACATAAAACTTGAGAGAAGGGTTTTCCAGAGCCAAATCGAAGGAATATATCAAAACTACGGCACCCTCGAAACGTGGACTGATCGCTGCGTGTTTTATTTGCAGGGGAAGTCTGCGCTGTGGCAGCACCTGCTGCGGTTCCAAGAGGCGGAGGAAAAGCGCGAGGGCGGCGCGGGCGTCAGCGGTGCGGGCGGCGTGTCGCCCAGGGACCAAACCATGGATCCCAACATGCTGGGCACGGGTGAGTCGTGCGAGTGGATGGAAAGATTCAATTGTGACTGCGAGTGGGGTTGTGTGTGATGAACGATTTTTTAACAACTGACACCATGTCATTGTTCAATGCTTTGTGTCCATCTTCAGCTTTTACCTGATTATTAACACTCAAGACGTCACCGTTTTGAAAACTGGCATTGCAGACCAACTGTTTGTATCGAGTTCCCACTTCTTGGCCAATGTTTTGTCACACAAAATACTTCTTTTTCTCGTTTTCTTGGATGACATCGTCGGACATGACAAATGATTCACATTTTCCTGCATATCCCCCTGGACATAGCGTCAAGAGTCGCGTTTAGCTGCTGTCTAAGCGGCTCAACAACTAACTTGCGCATTCCTTCTTGCCACTTTTAACAACAAATCAATTTCACTAATTCCACCAAAGTCACAAGTAGTTGCATTTTCCTGGGCAGACTCAGCACGTTTTTCAGAAACACCAATTGCGACTGGATAAACGTGTCGCATCCTCTCAGCCCACAGCTCAAGTGTCCCGTACTAACCCGGCAGGTCCGTCTGCAGCCGTGCCGCGCGGCTACGCGACTATCCGCAGTCGCTCGCACACGCCCGACCCGGCGCGCCCCGGGGCCGCCGCGCGCGCCGCCGCCGCGCCTCGCTCGCTGTCGAGCTCTCGCACCCCGAGCGCCGGGGCGGGCGGCACGGTCGAGCGGTCCGTGCACAGCCGGCTGCTGCAATACGCCACTCTGAACGCGAGGACCGCCGCCGCGCTCAGTGGCAAGATTGCCAAATTCAGTGAGTAATTCAGAGTCGCAGGCAGTGCAGGGAAGTAGGTGTGAAAACTGTGTCATTTTGCTTTTTGGGCGTGTTTGGAATGGTTTCACTGCTCAGATTTGAAATGTGGAATTCGAAAGCGGGCTTCTAGCAATTTCAATTTTGACTTGGTTCTTCTGCAAATTTTTGGTTGACAATTTTGGGCATCAGCCTTTGTTTCATTTGGTCTGCTCGTGTCATAGCAGCTTCGCATGCATCCAGATTGCCCCCAAAATTAGATTCTGCTCCATGTTCTGGAGACATGTTGAACACAATGTGATTCATGTTTTGCAAATTTTGTTTTTGATTCAGTGAAGCCCGGTAGGTTGTAGCCAGTATTGTTTGTTGAATGAACTCTGAGTTACTTACGCTGCGTTCTTGTGTACACAACCCTTGTGGTTCCAAGTGACACCGCTGAAGCGATCGTTCCTCGTCTGGCGTTCCGGTTTGTTGTGCCCCATTGCTGGGAATGGCTTATCGTCCAGAGACTGACGTTGAACGTAAACCGCCTTTTGGCGACCCTCTGCATGCCAGTCCCGAGGGTCAATAAACGTTCTGCAACCGACATTCGTTGTTATGTCATCTTTGTTGAAGATATGCTGCACTTTTATTTTGAAAACTCCTGTTTGTTGCTTTCACGTATTGGATCTCATTTTTGTGTGTTTGGTAGTCTGCATGGATGTACAGCCGTGTGTTTTCGTATTTCGAGATTCTGACACTGTCAGTATCAGTTTTCATTTGAGAATACATTTGGACGCATTCATCCTGGCGTCGACGACGATCAATTTTGCTGGACAATTTGTGCCGAAAAACAACTTTATTGTCAGAAAGATCCTTTTCCTATGCTTGTCCAGGTCGTTTGTTTCACGTTGATGATGTTGCTGTCTGTCCTGCAGATCTGTCGGGCGTGGCGCTGGAGTCGGACGACTGTCCGAGCGGGACGCAGACGTGGCCGGTGCGGCGCCACCGCCGCAAAGCGAGCCGCGGAAACGACCTGCCCGAACTCAAGTCCCTTCCCGTCTCAGTCACCTACGATATGAGGTGAGAGCATCAGGCTTGAGAGTGGAATTTCTCCTGACTCATTTGTGCGCAGGTTTGGTGGGACCAAGACCAATTGACATCGACTGTTCTGTTGTCGAGCTTTTTGCTGCACACAGCATGTTTGGTGAAGGCAGGCGCCAGAGGGCAGCGACACGTGAGTCGGAGCTATTCGAGGAATGTGTGTTTCTGGGTGTTTTAAGGGGGAGGAATTTGTGCGCAAACAACAGCTGGTGATCAATGTCTGAAAAACATCAAGGAAGAGCTACTGTTTCAAACCTCGTGTCTGCAATGGCTTCCAGCCATCCTTCAGTTATCTTATCTGGACATTGCAGGATGGTGCAGCGGATGGGTGACATGAAAACTGAAGTGGGGTACGCGCGTGCCTGGGTGCGTCTTGCTCTCGAGAAGAAGCTGTTGTCCAGGCACCTCAAGGAGCTCATGTCCAACCCGGAAATACTCAGGTAAACTGGGCGTGTTCAGACGCAGCAAAAGTGGAATTCATCGCAACACGTCAGGTGCAGCCTGTGCACTTCTGTGTTCAGGAAACGCCAGTATCTGTGCATTTGTCGTTCACCACCTTCTGTGCACCGCAGGAGGGAATACAAGCGCTACGCGTTCCTGCGCTGTGAGGACGAGCGCGAGCAGTTCTTGTTCCACCTTTTGTCGCTCAACGCCGTCGACTACTACTGTTTCACCAACACCTTCACCCAAACTGGTGCGTGCTGTCTTTGGAAATGAGATTACAATTCTTTGTTCAATCCCCGAATGGTTGCCTTGAAAACTTCAAACAAACAGGTCTACCTCTTGTTGGAAATGTATTTTGGGCTCATGTCCTGTTGATCGTGTTTTTGCAGTGATCCCGTACCGCGTCTTGATTTTCCCGCGTCAGAAGACGTCGGCCAACTGCTGGTTCAGCCTGGCCGGGCAGACGGGCGAGACGCCGCATGTGTCCGTTGCGAAGCACACGCTTGACTACGTCTACGAGGTACATCGCGTGATGTGCTCGTGGCACAAAGAGCACACCCAACAAGACCACGGGCGTTTTGTGTGGGAATTTCTGAAGGCCTCTTCGGTCAACTTAGCTCTTGACTTTTCAGCACAAGAACCTTGGAATACTGACGACGCTGCGCATCGGGCACGACAATGCGGGGATGACGCCCAAGTGGATGGTGGAACACATTCTGGTCAGGAACGAGTGCACCGGTCAGACCTACAGGTACGGGGAAAAAACGAGGCGCGGTAGTGGGTAAAAAACGCTTGTTGCAGGACGGGGGCGTACGTCACTGGACAACAGACGGATTGCCTGTTTTGCTGTTTTACTTTCCCGGAGCCCTTGACCAGACTCGCACCTCTGTTGCAGGTTCCCGTGTGGGCGTTGGCTCGGGAAGGGCGTGGACGATGGCAGCATAGAGCGACTCCTGGTGGCGGAGCCCGTACCGTCCAGCACCAACGCCGAGGAGTTGATGGAGAAATGCAGGACTCCGCCGCGGTGCAGGTCCCCCAGCATGCCACGGAGGGCCAGTGAATCGAGTGAGTGAAATGATTGGGAGAAACTGGTGGATGAAGTGACGACTTCACACATGATACGTGATTCAGAAACAAGGAAGATTTCCTTGCCTGGACATGAACAGGAAGAAACAGTGAATTGCCTTCAGGACTGTGAGAGCGTCAGACTGTTCTTTCCATTGCAGGATTGCAAATCTCCGAGGTGCAAGAAATGCTGGGAGATGCAGTAAACAACCTAGTCAAGCACTTCTACAAGCCTGAAAAAGAGGTAAGGGAGGGAAATTATTTTCTCGTCCAGCGAGGCCACGTGGCGAGCTTGAAGTTTCATCTCGGCTGCAAACTGCGTGATGGCATTGTGTGTATCAGTGTTTGACAATTCGATGTGTTGACGCAGAGGGGCAGCATCACCGGTTTGCTGTGTGGCGAGTTCGGGCTCGTCTACTGCATGGAGCAGGTGTTCCAGATTGGCTTCAAATCGAGTCGCGTGTTCCGCAACAACCTCTTCACGTGGGACTTCCTTGGTACGTTTTGGTAGAGATCTGTACGACTTGTTCGTGGCCATGGGGTCTTTTGTCTTTTCTTGAAGCAAATAAGAGACGATGTCCATCTTCTAAGATCTTTCCTGCAACCAATCTGAAAAACAATTTTGTTCATCCAATCTGTTCGCCCTGAATGCAGCAGCAGCGACAACTGTAGCAAGACGGAGACTGCGTAACCCCAAAAGTTCGAGACTCACACATTCGGCGTCTGCTTCGTGTTCGCTTCACAAGCGCTTTGTTTTTCCAGAACGAATCCTGTCGTACTTCGACAGCGTGTTGTCTGATGACGAGCGGTACGAGTTGAGTCACGAGGGGCGGCAGGCGATGCTCAGCTACTGCCACGTCGTGTCCCGCATCAACGAATCCAAACAATCAATGGGAAAAGACGGCAGATTCCAAATATTCATCTGCATCGGAGTCAGGTACTGACTGGAGAGTTTTGTTTTTGTGCAACATCATGTTGTGTAACATCATGTTGTCACCAGTGATACTCGGCAGCAAGAAAACTTTACCCCCTCTTGCTCCCTTGACACACCGCGTCACCATGTCACCACAACCCTCACCGGCCTTTTTATCCCGAATGGACCCCACTGACTCTTTGTTTGTATTCAGGGACCACTGGCTGCAGCGCTGGGTGCACATCATGTCGCACACGCCGACTGCGCTGACCATGTACGAGGAGAAATCCTTCCTGCGAGATCCCAACCTCAACCGGTTTCTCGTCGAGATTCTCGGCTCGCTCAACGAGTTCCGCTTCGACGTCGAGACCTCCCTCGTCAAGGGCGTCAAACTCTCGTAACACCAGCGTCAAGGCCACCGAACGGTGACGTCATTCAATGTTGCTGACATCGACGCCGAGAACATCTTCACGAATTGACGCCAGTGACGTCAGTGTGTCGTGACATGGCGTCTCCTTGAAATTGCGGATCAGGGATATTTTCGCAGAACATGACACATGGCGAAAGCCTTGTCTTGAGAACTGAGTCTGTCACGTTCTCTTGGATCTACCGTTCCCTCAGCCTCATCACGATGAATTCAGGCAGTGTCAGGATGTTGTCACAAACTCGGATCACGTTTGCACGAAAGGAGAAGGACTCCTCCAGTGGATTTCTTGACATCGCAGCTGACATGATCACCTTATGATGTCATGTGTTGACATGACGTGGACTGTCATTATGGGTCGGAAGGAAAACCTCATTTTCAAGGACATGGCACATTTGTACTTGCTTCATGATTTCAAATAGAACGTCTTTCGACAAGGCAGGATGTGAGTCACAGCTAGTCAGAAGGAAAAGCTGGGATCGTATTTGTTCGCGCAAATGTTGAGTGAGTCACAGTGCCAAGTGAGAAATGTCCAATTTCTGTGCCTCTTCAAAAATCAAATCAAACGACAACTACTCACTGTCATGTTGCCATACGACTCGAACTCAAGCGTTGCTGTGACACCGTGCATTCATATCAGGATCGTGGAGACGTCTTGGCCACTGACGCCTGCAGCAGCAGATCCGTGCAATCCCACCGAACTGGACTTAGTGTCTTCTGGTCAAGTGTGTACTGTACAGTGGAGATGGGGAGTTGGGATAAAATCTCCAACGGAATCAGAACTTTGGATGGTGATACTCAGAAAAAGTCCCGATCAGTCTTGTCGAAGATGGCCTCCTGAAAAGTTCAAACGAGCTCAAACGTGTGAATCGGCAGCTCACCAATCGAGAACAGTCTTTGCAGGATTCCATCTCCGTCGCCATTCGATTTGCATTCAGTTCCCCGTTCCGAATTGCAGCCAAAACAAAGCGTTGATCTGATTTGTGGTCAGACTGTGTTGCTCATTTTTGTTGGGCCCGCATGTTGATCTGTGCGAGTGTGAAATCCGTTCAAATGGCGCCAGATTGTTGGCAAATAGTCTGTTTGCAGTTGCCAGGACGAAGAAGCACGGCACGAAAGTGCAACATTTGTTCATCCTTGAAAACTTGAGTTAAATATCTAGTCAAACAACTGGCGATTAAAATGCAGAATCTTTCCTGCAAAAAAAGTTCGAGAAGTTTTCTGCAGATTGCATTAATTTTGTGACAATAGTCTCCTTCGGCGCTTCTGTGGTTTGCCTGTTCGTTCTTTTCTGGTCAGTCTCTTTCTTCTGAACAGCACGCAGCGGGTGCAAGGAATGGTAGTGTATCATGTCAACCAAATTTACCAATGCGGTAATTTCAGTGATATTTTCTTAGAGGCGAGACATTTATGCTGAAGGATCACAGATTTGGATTCTGGTGCGGCTGGCTGTCTTTTGATACGCGTGGCGATGTCGTGCAAGCACATAAAATTAGCACCCGGTTGTAATCGTTTACTTGCATTTGCACCACTATTAACTTGTTGCAAATTGCACGAGCTTCACTCAGTTTTGATAGCATATGTAAGTATTCTTCGTCGAGTTTGTCACTCGATTTTTTTGTTTCAGATACGATTGGCCGAACGAGAACGTCTCGCTGCAAGTATTAGAGTTCTGTATGAATATGTAAAAGGCCAAAGAACATTTGTTTGAACACTCGATCATGTCGAGGATATTAAATTTGTGTTTGTGATACTGTCCACCTTGTGTCCGTCGTTTCGTGTTTTGGATTTCGGTGGTAAGTACAGCTTTGAATAGACCTGAGCTTGTCAGTGTGTGGGGCACTGTCCCTGCGAGATTCTGCGCGTCAGGTGTTGGGTCGTGTCCTGAGGACGAGTTTGATCGTCCAGTGTCTTCTGAAATAGTTTTGAACCCATCTCGTTGCGAACACAGCGCTTTGTTTTGTTCACCCCCTCCCTCAGGATATCAGCTCACTTTGTGGCTTTTCCGCAGTTGAGGCTGCTTTCGGACCCGTTCCTGAACAGGAAAACGCCAATGGTGCGCTTATTCATGGACCGTGTCAGTCAAGGTGCTGCATGAAAACTGTTTTGTTCATCCCTTGTTCAGCTAAGTGCTTCAAGAGTTCTGTCCTGTCTGTTTGTCACGTTCGTTGGACACATTTCATGAACTGCTGGGCCGCCTCGTTTCTCTCCAAGTTGGTTCAGTGCATCTGGATCGTTTTGTGCACAGGGTCCGAATCTGGTCTTTGTTGACCCAGTTTTGCAGCATAAAAAGCGCTTCTTCCTCTGATTTGTTTCTCAGCTGTGTGGTCCAGGCCGTCTTTACAGTTGAACTCGCGTTTCAGAGGTTTTGAAAGGCTCATTCTGTCCCGTGGCTGGCTGTCTTGTGCAAACGTGATGGAAACGTGAAAAAACTTTCAGTTCTTGCTTGGCTGATCGGCTTTGTGTCCTGCAGCTTTGATTTGGATGAAATGATGCATAGATCTTTGCGTTGTGAAAACTCTGCCATCAGTATTTTGTTGGTGTGGTACATCATTTTTGGTGCTCCTGGTTTGGGGTCCTTGGTTCTCAGGCCTCCCCGTGGGTTTTCTTCGGTTTCCTACTGGCCTGCCAAGTTCGACAATCTGGTGGCTTCTCCGGTGGGCGGAATTTCGGTTTCTGCCTCTTCTATTTGTTCGCAAACAGCGCGTTCAGGTAGCAAATCGGAAACATTCAACAGAAGAAAGCAACTTTTTTTTTCAACCAAATTCAGCACAAAAAGGTGACTTTCAGTTTGCAGATCTTTCTGTGGTGGCTGAGGTACATGTGGCTCGGAGTGATTGCGCGTCATGATTGCACACAGTCAGAGCTTGTGCGGCCGATTGCCGACGATAATGGCTGGAATCCGTTTTTGAGGTCCGTAGAACCTGGCCCTTCTGCATGCAGTCGCAACCAACAGACCCAAGCCCAGCAGAATCACACTACGTACTCGAGTGTGAAACAGGCCAGAAATCAGGGCTCGACGAGCTTTCTTTGTGCAAGCAGAAGCTGCATTAAACTACCACTCGTTATTTGTTTCTGGTTTTCCCTTGGAAAACATCTTTTTTCTTTCTTTTCTTTTTGGATGCCAAAATACTGTTCTCCGTCGGAACATGCGTATCGAAGGGAGATTCTCGTTTGTCGTGTCAACGCACCGACGTCGCACGCTTGATTGTATTGCCACACCGGCATAACATACTTGCATTCTGGCGGTTGCGTTTTGTTTTGTTGTTGCGTTGTTGCTGCGCCTTCGCGTACAACCGCGTCTCGTTTCGACATCGATGGCAACTCAAATGTTCTGGATGTGACCAAAATTGGTCCAGACACTGTTCACAACGCCGTTGTGTGTTCGTGGGTGTCAAATCAAACTTTCCATATGTACACGTTCACTCATCACTACACTTGTGTTCGCATTACAAAATGTCATGACTTTTTCAAGGAGAATAAATTAGGAATGTTCAACACACATGTGAAAAATTGATATTTTGTCCGCATTCTTGCCAGCAGCTGCGCAGATTTCCTTTCCTTGTTCAGAATTAAGTGATCGATTTCGCAAAGCTTTGAATTATCTTGCGATCGCCCAACAAAATTATTCGTCGAAATAATGAGGCAATTTTTTTGTCAGAACACTTTCAATGTTTGTTTGTGAGTAGGTGGTTGTTTTAAAAACCATGGAAACCGGCTGTCAACTAGTCCAGTGGACCTGCAAAGTTCCGTGACGCAAATACAATTCGCACAATGAGGACTTCAGTGTTCACTTTGCTCTGGACAAACAATGGTGACATCCCGGTGTAGCGTGCCCGATTGACTTGTGTTCCAAAAGACACGTGTCAATGGGGCACGGGCCTGTTGACCCATGCCCCATTGACACGTGTCATTTGGGCACGGTGGTAGACCCATGCCCCATTGACACGTGTCAATCGGGCACAGTGTTGAGCCATGCCCCATTGACTGCACCCATGCCCGAGAGGCATGGTAAGCC
>JAAUXT010017364.1_pt1 | contig 26472 bp, 20 predicted proteins | sample 7278171 | NCBI WGS metagenome assembly JAAUXT01 (sample SAMN14350112, study PRJNA611818) | marine sediment metagenome | isolation source: surface marine sediment (1.8m) | place: French Polynesia: Moorea | collected 2018-08
AATGACACCATGTGCAACTTGTAGAGTACCCCTTAGGGTGTCTGCACCCACTGTGATTCCAGTCTGTGATCACTGGAACAGGAGTAAAACTGATGTTTTTTCCCCCCAAGATGGATGGACGCGGATACACGGGCAAACCAATATCAGCGCGGCTGATAACAAATGGCAAACGCGCTGCTATCCACAAGAAACCTTGGATAGTGAATCTGTGTCGAGTGACGCACCCCGTGGAGCGACGTGAGGCTGGTGGGAACAAGGACGTCCCGAAACCCGCCGCCGGTCGACAGCACCGTCACGTACTTGAGAGTCGTGTTCACGTGCGACGTCCAGTACGAGTTCACCTGGTGACGTCAGCAAAACACATCAAATAAACAAAGCGTGGGACACAAACCCACAAGGTCAAGAGCAACAGCTTCGGCACGAAGCAGCAGGGTTGTCACAGAACAGCCACCTTGTTGTACATTTCGTCTGTGTAGGTGTCGTGGTTGACGACAGGTGCACGGTGCGGCGTCGCCTGGGTGATGATCGTCGTCACTGTGTTTGTGTCGAAGTCTGGCAGTGTGAACACCGCCCGAGCGACCAAACCTCCCTGGAAATAAGATATGCTTTCACTGCAAGCCACGGTCTATTCCACTTCGTGAATGCTCAATCTCTCCGGCGGTATTTGTGCAAGGTGTGCTGTCTACCCAGCCCTTCTCTTCAGCGCACACATTTCGTACTTCAAAACGATGATTCATTGTCCGGCAACTTGACGCACCATGGAATGCCCAACGAGGACCACAGAAGAAGGCTTCGAGGCGGCAGTTTTGTACAGTGTCAGGATCTTCTTGATGCAGGCATGCGTGAACTCTGAAACAAGGACCGACCAGTGTGATTGATTGGAAAAACAAAATCAGGGACTCTGCTGCCAAAGAATTGGCCAATTTGTGGCCCTGTCCTTTGTTGTTCATTCTGCTGGCAAACACTGCACCAAAAAACACGAATCTATCTTGGACCAGTGTTCCACCAACATGAGAATCAAAGGGTTTTACCCGTTTCTTGCCAGAGCAGAGGTCCTGACATCCCGGAGAAATCCTCGTCAAAGTCCATCGAGAAGTAGTTGAAGTGAAAGTTGGTGGATTCCGCCTTGCGTAACGCCACCGATCCCAGTGAGCGCACTGCAGAAACCCCAAAAAGACAAACACCCTCTTGCTGTCAGTCAAATTGATGCTCGTAATTCTTGAAGCGCAGAACAAAACCAAGCATGCAGCTTTCGTGCAGACGTGTTTTCAAGTGGAACCAAACGTCCTGCGATTTTGTTACTGCGGATCTATCCTGTGTTTGTGTCTTTGGATCTATTTCCCTTCTGGATCATTTCTCTCCACTGAATGACACGAGGGTACCTGCCTTGTTTGTGGCTTCCGGCGTTGCCTGGAATGAACAGCACTGGTATGCCATGCAGTTCCATGCTCCTGCAAAAATGACACAAATTTCACGCCGAATATGAGTCAATTCTGGGGACGCAATGAATAAAAGAAACTTCAACATTCTTGACAGCTGTCTTTAAAATCCCGAAAGCCCCAATATTTTTCTGAGACAGACTAAATAATTAGGCTCACCTTGATTTGTCTGCATATTCGCTGAAACAGAAAAGAGGCACGATGACTGGTCGTGTAACAACGGGCGCAATGCGCCTTTTCCCGTCGCCTGGGATGAGTCGTGCACAACGCTATGGCGAAGGCAAAGTGTACCACTTCAACAGAACTCACCCTTCGCCGTACAGGTACAGTTTGTAGCGGGGAAACTTCAGCCTCACACTCTTTTCCAGTGGAACCTCCTGCAACGAGACCACAAAATAGCGCTGAAAACAAAAATGCCAAAAGATGTCCGGGAAGAGAGGGGGATGGCCCTCATTCGACTGTGAGGGTCACCTTTCTGGCAACAAATCCCAACTCGACTGACTTGATGCTCACGCAAAAACTTTCAGCAGACAGTCAATTTGACTTTTCACACTGACACACACACACGCACACACACACACACACACACACACACACACACACACACACATACACACAAAGCACGAAGCACGAAGATCCATCACTGATTCATTTTCGCTTATTTGTCTGGACTTGGTTCCAAAAACACCAATTTGTTTCCTCCCACCACCAGGCGCGCATCATACGTATGATCAATATTTCATGGACTGATGCGCAAACACACTACTGATTGCGAGAAAGGCACAGCGAAAAGTCAAAGTACTTTCAGTCAATGAGAACAAATTGGCCCCTGCGCCTCGCCGTTCTTCTTTCCGGAGTAGACATCTGAAAATTTGGACTTTGGAACTCGGTTCAAATCCCAGATACAGCTGTGGGCCAGATTTTATTTTCTGCTTTCAGTCTGCCTTATGAATAGTCAGACTGAATACGGTTGAGTGTGCTTGAATGCGGTCGACGGTGGGAGATGCCATGAACAAAGATCATGACCCTCTTGTTTGAACCCATGAATTGAGTTTGCTCCTTCAGCTTGCTTTGAACATAATACCATAATTCCTCCAGCACGAAAGAAAAAAGTGACAACTTCCAAAACCTGCCAAGTCCACCAACAACCCTCTCACACTGGCACACCCAAGTTCATGAGCGACCTGACTGAGTTAAAATCACCGCGAGGCCCATGGGCCTTTATTCCTCACAATTCCCCGTCAAGTCTGAACACAAACAAGAACACTTATCGGTGTTCCTTGCATAGGTCTCAGTGGTACAAGTAGTGGTGGCATCAGGGGCTCTTCCAACCAATTTGAACGTGTTTTCTCATTCTTGGGTGTTCTCTGACACGTGGGATTCAAGGCACGCAGGATTTGAGGCAAACCATTTGCTACCTTTTCTTGCGGGAAGTGTACGAGTTTGCGCAGAACACAAAACTAACACCTGCACGTACGCTTTGGTCATTTGCACGCAATTTCAAGTTGGTCGCCACATCTCTTGCTGTTTTGGGCACACGAAACTCAACGGTACAGAACAGCAGCGCATTACATGCAGATCGTGCAAGGTGGAATAGTTTGTCTGTACCATGAATACACTGCTGTTTTGGGCACACGGAACTCAACGGTACAGAACAGCAGCGCATTACATGCAGATCGTGCAAGGTGGAATAGTTTGTCTGTACCATGAATACACTGCACACACTGGAATTGTTGGTACAACATATTGATTGTCTGCTATTTCTGCGTCTGCAGCAAATACCATTTTGGATTCACCCATCAGCACTGCACCACTGAACACTTGCCACGTACACTGGTGGCGTGGGGCTCCCTGCACAAATTAACGCGCGCGTGCATGACATAAATTTGCCAACCAAATTCTCGCCAAGCTTCAAAACGCAACACTGCAATCAAAACTTCTGATTCAGCAGACAAGCGAAGCACAATTGGAATGGGAGCAAAAAGTGAAGCGCTTTTCTGAACTGAAAGCTCGTGACAATTGTGCAAAATGCAAAAGCTCGAGCGCGCAGATCGATACGAGCTGAATTCACCGTCTACCTCTGGCACCGGGAGAATCTCATTTGCTCAAGTTGAACGGCACCGAGGTTGCTCCCCCCCACCACACAGACACATGTATTCACCCCCCACCCCCGATCATCAGCGAAGTCGGGTCGGACCGTCGAACACAACTTCACTCACACCTATTTTCGCAAACACAAATAGATTTTAGCTGAAGGCTCAAATTAGATTGTCTAGAAAGGTGGGTCTTGTTGCAAGCCCTGTGGAGTGACATGAATTCCACTCACCTAAATGGTCTGTGCGAGTTGCCACACCAAGTTGTCGAACAACTGGTGCAGAGCCGGGCCCAGGTTGAAGTGCTTGGAAACTGTTTGGCACACCACTGGATGGGTGTGTGGGAGCCCTAACTGAGCTATAACCTCACAGATCTTTCTTATTATGTTTTGTTTTAAGAAACTGAGTAATTCCTCCTCTTGAACAGAAATGAGCCTCTGACCAGCAGCAGCCATCTTTGAAAAAGGAAAACCTTAAGGGGTCACGTGATTACCCCATGGGGGAGGAATGATGGGAAAAACCAGCAAAATAGTGATATTGTGCTATTTTGTATCTATTTTCTATCTAAATAATTATTGTAAAATTATTCAAAATATTTAAAATTGTCTGGAGTGGCCAGCACCCCTTGGTGGGGGGGGGGAGTGTGGTGTGACACACAAGCTGTGAATTTAGAACCACCACACACAAGATGGCATGATTGGAAAGAGGTCAATAAATACGGAGGTTCCTGCCCTCGGGGACAGTCTCTCCTGAGATACCAACCAACGTGTTTGTGATATCACTACACCCCCTCCCCCACCCCGACCTCCTCCTGGATCCACTGGGTAACGGGGTCGACGACACCGGCAAAGATCGCTACATTTCACACAGAACGAGAAATATTTAACAGACAACAAAAACACCGCCTGAACCAAAATTCTGTGCACACTTGTGCTTGCATCGAAGCTGAGCACCTGCAAACTTCAGCAAGAGACATGCTCGAGTCTGGGTCTAGCAGACAGCAAATCGAAGCCTTTGAAACACACTTACCAGGTATTTGGGCCACTCGAACATGTATGTCATCTCACAGTTGTTGTCTTCAAAATCCGTGACAAGGTTATACAACCCAAGGATGAAGATCGAGGCGAAGAACGCCAAGGGAATTGCTCGAAAAGCAAATATCATTTTCAGGGCACCGGTTCTCCAAGCACTGCAGCGCGCTTTGCATTGTGGGACGATAGAAACATGGCGAACATGTTGGAAAGTTACGACAGCGCCTTCCTGGGCGTTCTGCAGCACGAAGGAAACATTTCTAGCTTTCTAGATGTAGTGTTTGGATTTCTCTACAGAAGGTAACTTTGCAGGATGTGTTTTTTGCCTCGTTGAACAGTGAAAAGTTAGAAGTGGTCTTCGAATGGTCGGTACCTGTGTCCCCTATTATCGCCCTATTTGACTGACGGAAGAACACAACCTTCCAACGACTTGCCCGGTCTGTAGATGGATCCATCTGATTATTTTACGCGTGATCTGGCAAAGTGGATTTATCGTCTCGTATGGACACAACCTGGTGATTCTTCACCCGCTCTCATCCTGTGAAAACGTACCAGAAATGCAAAATTTGTGAACTTGCAGCTAACAAGGATTCTACAAGAAGGGAATGGACCGGCGCGTCACTCGCAACTGTCCCAATCGGGCACAAGACAATTGTCAAAGTTTCGTTTCAGAACCGATTTCTATCGGATTATGCACTCAAAGGAGGACAAGATGGGCTTCAGACCTGGAGTTGCCTTCAAACTCACTGCTCAGGTGAAGCAGATATTTTTGCATGTTTGTGAATCAAATTCGAGAGAAAACACGTGTACCAAAATGCTCGAACGGCAAATCTTGTCGCTCCAGGCGTTCCAGAAATACGCCGATCAGGCCGCGAAAGACGATGAATTGAGAAACAAACTGCTGAACCTGGAAAACGTCCATCATGACCAGCAGGGTAAATTCAGTGCTTCTCTTCGAATTATTTTGGTTCAAAGGTGTGTTGTTGGAATCAGTTTTTGTCAGAGATGACGGCCTTTCGTGACAGATCCCCAGAAAGTTGTGCATTGGTGTTTTCAGCAGATCTGAATGTCAGATTTCACCCTGTGTTCATGAGTTGGTTGAGAAACGATGTTTTGTGGTTCGAATACGTTCATGTCTTGTTGTTGAGAGGGAAGAGATGCCCAGTGAGCGTCTCTAGTTGTGAGAGCTTTAAGCAGAAGACGCGAATGAAGTACAAGACCTGCGGTCAGAATTGGAGTCACAGCTGGAGCCCAACTCCTACGGTCACTACTGCCTCTGCCTGCCGAGAACAGATGAAACATTACAAGTGAGTTGGACGCCACAGTTTGATAGCTCGAGTCGCATCAAACGTAGTGTTGGAGCCAAAGCGTATGCAAGATAAGAGAACGTCACAAATCCCAACAAACAAGCACGGGATGTTCTGTCGATGTTCGCAATCGGTGCCAATTTCGTTCTTGTTTGAAATGTTCAGGTGCCGTTTTTGACAGCTTTTACCAGACTCATTGGCTTTTGCAGGACATTTACGACGTATTTGGAGCGTACGGTGACGTCACACTCGCAACCGAAAACGACAGGCAAGTACTGTGATGGCGAACTTGAAACGTGGGTTTGTTTCTGTGGTGTGAATCTTCAAGGAAAGTTGATCGTTTGGTTTGGCAAACTGCGAATCTTGTCCGACAGCAAACTTCTCTTGTTCGCTTCAGGTGTTCGTACGTGTTTCTGGCAGAAAAAGAAGCAGCTATTCGTGCATGCATAGATCATCGACACGCGACGTTGTTGCGAGCAGTGAGGGAACGTCTGGAGCCGCAGGACAGAGCGGCCACAAAGTCGGATCTCGCCGAACCCGTCATTGTTGGGGGCAACCGGGCCGATAAGGGCATGCAAGAAACATTTGAGAGAGCCCAAAGTGGTGTGTAGCTGTCGCATAAGTTCTACTCAATCCAGCTGCTGAGAACTTCTCTCAAATTTATTTTTGTCATTTCGTAGCAAATGTCTGGGTGCAATGATACTGCTCCATGTTGGAAACCAAGACACCAGATTTTAGTTTCACCCGATCAGTTGCTGTCAATATTTATACCACAGAGTCGTCAACCGAGACGCGCAGCGAAAAAAGCGAAGAGGCGAAGAAACAAATTCATCTTGTCTGCGAGAACTTTCCATACAAAACGCATTTCGTAAGTTCAACTTGAACTGCACTGTTTGGAATCGAATGTATTTTGGACAAGAAATCGTGAAACATTGAAGAAACAGCCCACAACCTTCATCATTTCTATGTTGCAAGGGCGGCACCGGTGATTTTGTTTCGACAAAACGAACAGCGGCAACTTCCAAACCTTACATCAAGATTGTGTTCACTTTGTTGCAGAAAGACCTGTACAAGGCTTTTCGGCCGCTCGGTAAAGTGAAGGTCAACATACTCAACAACACACCTCCGTGAGTGTCAGCGATCCGTTTGTGGAGTGCAGAATATTCATCCCTGGTCCATATCGCAGGATATCAAATTCGATCAAGAAATGTGCAGCCAAGTAACCGTGTTGATCCTTTGGCAGCTCTTCAGTGATATGCTTTGCCCCGCCCGTGGTTCAATGGCTAGCAGGCTTCAAGGTGTCGGAGCGAGCGCATTTTCGTCTTTCGTTGCAGAAAGCAAACGTACGCGCTTGTGTCTTTCAACGATGAGGCTGCCGTCGCCGCGGCGCTCACCTTCGACGGTGAGATCTTCAACGGGCAGATGATGTCCATCCGGCGCTGTGATCCCAGACTTCCCAAGGACAAGTCGTACCTCATGATCGCGAATGAAGGTCGGTTCTCATGGCGTTGGAAGCATGTTCCGACTTCGCGCGAGAAAATCATGGCAGCTGCAAAACTCCTGTCACCAAAGTGGACAAGCATCGATGGAAAGATTTAATTTCTGATTGAATAGTTCGAGCGGTTTTGTTTATCAGCAGGCGTGGTTATACCTTGTGTGTGTGTTGTTTTCAGACAAAGCGACTCGAATACACAACAACTCTCGTGTTCCCTCCTGGGCGCCCAGCTCCTCCGCCCCCGCCGAAATGTTCCGACCACCACTGCCACCCCCGTTCCGACCACCGCCCTCGGCCTTCGGGCCAATGAGGTTAGTAGCAACGGCAGATTTATTGGATGACGTATTTCGCTGAACGGCTTTCATTTCCGCGGTCAAGCGAGAAAGTGAGGTATGTGTTCGTTTCAGGGGAATGGCGCGAGGGCGGGGCGGTGCTCCCGGATTCCGGCCATTCGGTCGCCCTATGGACTCGCGCTACGGTGGCGGCGGGTTCGGCGAAACGCCACCGCATGAGCATCACTTTAGGCACAAGTATTACCCATACTGAAGTGATTTGTGAAGAACTGAAAGCTCGTGAGGGGCTTTTCGGACGAATGGTTTTTTTTTCCAGGACAGTGTTATTTGAAAGTCTTTCGTGTTTTCCTTTTGTAACAGAATATTTCTCGGTTCAGCCAGTTCAGCCGCTGAAAACAGTGTGCTTGAAATGAAAACGTTTTTCAGACATGAAGATGTTTTCCACAGAGTTTCTTCACACGCGATTGATTTTTGATGTTCTTTGTATGGGACTCTACTTTTGCAATAAACACGTTAGATCGACGGTTCACGGAATAAGTTGAGAACATTAAAGGGTAGAAATCACCAAATTGTTGAAAACAATCTCAAGAATAAAATATTTATCGACGATGTTTGTACACGCATATAAACTGCAAATAAAACTAAAATGAAACACGCTGTCATAAGTTTCTGAATAACGGAGCCAATAAACGGTGAGATCGGAAAGACACAACAAAGTGGGAATAAGAGTCGTCATGCCAGTTCGTCCGCGATTGTGTCAACCGAACATCCTATCCTTGGGGCCTCCGAGGAAAACTTGGGCGGCATATCCAAAGCAGTCCCAGGGGCAGACTGACTTGAACTTCACTCCACAAAACGAGTTTGTGGTTTGGGGGAATAAACTGTTGCGTCTTGGGCCACAGAAGGAGTTGAAATTGCAGGCCAGATGGGGCCTCATTGACTCCACCACTGCGCTTTTTTCATTGAAGCCAGTTCGCGAACGGCGATGGTAGGAATTATTGGTTTCTTGTCTCGTTGCAGGTGTCGAGGAGATCAGGTTGTTCAACTTTCGTTTCATTTATGTCGAGACTAATGCACACACAGTCCACTTTCCATTTTGCTTGTGCTGTGCACTTGCAGAATGTGTGTGGATGTACAGCCAGTGCTTGAACAGAACTGTTTGTCAGAACATTCCCGATGAAAGCCATTGCGCCATCATTTGTTCGTGCAGAACAAAGAGAACAGAGACCCACTGTTTGAGCTTGCAAACTCACATCGGGTTCAGGATTCTTGACTTGTCACACTGCTTTGGGGATCACATCAGGTGATCGCTGTATGGGAAGCCGTGGTCTCCTCGCCGTCGATGTGCGAAATGCTGGACACCAATGCACAACTTTGACCTGATCCAGACTTCTGTTCCTGAACTTGCAACACACGAGCTCTAAATTTTCAGATGCACGAGTTTCTGAGATGGAAGTTTCTTCTGGAAAACCTGCAGCCACAGAGAAAGTCCCGCCAGCCACTGTCGTGGGTGGTTCGTCCCAGCCAATGGAGGCTTCTTCCTCTCGCGGTCCACCTCAATCAATAGCTGAGCCAAGTACATCATCATCACAGAGTCAACAACAGCAGCAGCAGCAGCATTCCACTTCGTCCAAAACTGATTCCGGGTGAATTTCACGATGCAGTTTGATTTTTTTTTTTGGGGGGGGGGGGACAACAGTTTTCTGTGAGCAACAGGTGCGGTTGTGAATTGCGCGGTTTCTAGACCTTGTTTGGGCTCGCAAGGAGTTGCGTTTCATTTCCGTCCACTTCGCAGAGTTCTAACCACGGTTTCTTCTGTTGCAGTGCTACCAGTAACGCCCCCGTCGCCGCATCCACTTCTGACAGCCAGAACGCAAAGCAGGAGCCACCCAGCTCTGAGGGCGACGATCCCGACACGGACCAGTGAGTAAATCAGGCAACAGCTCTGATTCAAGCAAACGTGACAGTATGTGCACTCCCGCATCACGATTTTGTGCTGGACAGTCGTTGGTGAACTGTTGTTGACACACGTAAATACGATCAGTTTCTTCATTGCTGTGCCTTTGGTTGTAGAGCGCAGCGCATTTACCAGGCAAACGCAGAGTCATTCAACGGCGCGATACGGGACGCATACAGCTGGTCACAAAGCATCACCGACGTCGACGTGCGCTTGAAGGTCAGCCGCTACCGAAGTCAAAGTGCAACATTTGATCTGCCATGAAAATCTTTTCATCTCGTTCAAGTTTCACGCTGATGGTTGCTTCATTGGGGCATTTCAGCAAATAGCCCGCAACCCTGGAAACGCAAACGTAACTTTTGGTACGTTGGGACAGCCAAAAGTTACGTTGGCGTTTGCGTTTCTAGGTTGCGGGCTGTATGCTAAAACTCGCTATTGCTTCAGATTCCACCCCACGTGAGGAAGGGCAATGACGTCCAGGTGACGATCGAGAAGAAGCGCCTCAAAGCGAAGCACCGGGACGATTCGGGGCAGTGGGTCGAGGTGGTGGACAGCGAGCTCTGCTGGGACGTGAACAAGGAGGAGTCTATGTGGAGCCTCGTGCCTGCCGAGCACATACATGTGAGTGGGGGCGTCTTCGTGTGCTTCTGGGTGGGAGGGTGCACGATTCGTGGGTTGGCTTGTTTTCCGGATGAGATGACTTGTTCCACACACTTCAGCAAATTATCCCCTCGATACCTTTGGCATGCGCAGGTGAACCTGGAGAAAGTGCAGGAGCGGTGGTGGGACGCGGTGTTCGTGGACGAGCCGAAGCTGAACGTGCGCGCGATGGAGTGCAGCCGCCCGATGACGGATCTGGACGACGAGGCGCAGGCCAAGATCGAGCAAATGATGTGGGACGATCACCGCAAAAAACTGGGGCTGCCCACCTCCGAACAAATTGTGAGTGAGGCAAAGTCGGTTCAGGATTGGCAAGGTGGACTTGGCGGACACAAAGTGTCGATGTTGAATGACATTGTGAAACGGGTCCTGCTATTTCAGAAAATGGAAGGCATGCTGAAGAAAGCGTGGGACGCAGAGGGTTCACCGTTTCGAGGTCAGCCGTTTGATCCCTCCAAAGTGAATCTGCAGAGTGGAGGCGACACGTTCCCTCCTTCCATGAACCAGTGACGCCAAACCATCTTTGGGGATCCATTGGACCGGTGGAAATACTCCACATGTGATTCGTCAAGGAATTGCCGTCAGTGGAAGACCAGAAAGGAATGTGAAGGACTGTCTCAAGACTTCAGCTGTGCATTACCAAAAAGTTCAGACAGGCTTTGTTTCTGCGCCAGTGAAGCTGCCACCTTCTGCACGAAGATTTGCAAACTGTTTCGCCACGAGAATGTTTTGCTGAGCAAGATGACATGGATCATTGACATTTGTGGCCGGACACTGCAACAGAATTTATCATCGAATCGTGCAGTACAGCCTTCACTTGGCAACTTTACTGTTTTCTCAAAAGAACCTTCAGTGTTGAGAGACACGCGGAGAACGGATAACACGGAGGGTGACTGAAGATTCTGACGTGGCACCATAGGTACGTACCGCAGTCAAATTTCTGTTTGTGTCACACGGATATTCCTGAATACACTCTCATTGTGAAATTTATTCCTGTGTTCAATGTTCCATTGCGCCTTGGACGTATCGAAGTTGAACAAGTTTGTGGATCGTTCAATAAAACAAGAGTTCAAAGTTTTCGCCGGTCCCACTTTGGTCATCATTCAGATTCCAGAATCCTCTATGAGTCAGATGATCCGTCGTTTTATTTCTTGATCAGTTGAACCAACAAGTACCACAACAACGTTTGCACGGTTTGTGATTCGACGATTAAGAACCTTGTCCACTGCTGAGTGATTTGGAGGCTTTGTGAAGCTGTCATCAGAGATTGTGTTTGGGGTTCGTGCATGCTGCGTTGCCCAGTAACAAGTAGTTTATTTGCTTCGAAGTTATTTTCTCTTTGGAGTTTGGGGGGTCAAGAGAAGCAGCGGTTCAATTGTCCTTGTGTTTCAAAGTGAGAAAGGCTTGCGTCAAAACACAGGTTTCCTTTAAGGGAACCAGCACATTTCTGATTGACAACCAGCACAAGAACTGGGGTGCTGTATTTCAGTTGAAGACGATTCTTTCAAAACAAGAAGACTATAAAGTTGCTTCGATTGAGACAAATTGTTTGTTGGTGCGCTGATCAGACCGTACAAAGACAGTCAGGGAACTGTCAAACGCAAAGCTGCAGCGTGGGATCTATCTTTTCCTTTCGGTTGGCTCGTCAGAAACTGGCTCTGTGTTTCCGAGCAGAATGAATGTCGCGGCGAGATTTGGTCGACATCCTTGTCAACCAGAAAAATTAACTGTTGTCGAGAGGCTGACAGAGACGGGAGGTTTTGCGAGCTGGTCTCAGAGAACAAGGCAACCAACCTCAGCTATGCACGTTGTGGTGACTGTGTTGTCATCGGTGGTGATTTCAATGCTCGAATTCAGCAAATCCGTGGCAATGAATTTTCTGTTACAGTCTTGCGCAGGACAACTTTTTGTCCATGTGAGTGACAAAAAGTGACTGCATTTGCATTCTTTTGAAATTCAAAAGCGACAGGAAAACTTTTTTCCTTCGGATGAGCGTGAGAAATGTTGTTTGACACAGCAGCACTTGAGGTATCCTATTCGCCCTCAACAAAGCAGATGACTGACAGGTTTGACACAGATATCTTGACGAACGCAGGGAGTCTTTTCCCCCACAGGACATTGATCCGGGTGACTGTACTTTGTCAGCTTAATTGTGCACTTGTTCATCAGATTTCGTAAACACAGCTGCAAAGTACGTGCGAGTCGTTCGGCCAAGAACAAAAGTTGTGCATCGCGAGTTGTGAAAGTCGGATGGCTCATGCTTTGGTTTGTCGGTGTGTGTATTTGCTTTATGAATCTTGATGTGACCGTACATTTCTTTGGAAATTATATCCGCTCGCTGTCGTTTGTCACCACGGATGACAGCATCATTGTGTCTCAGCAACAAAACCCTGAGCTTCACTGACATCGATCAGGGAGATGAATGCGCTCCAGCCAAGTGAGGACACACTGGGGGTCGGCCGAATGGGGCTCAAGGTAAAGCGACCTTGAGCAACGCTGTTCCGCAAGCACACATTTTGTGCTGATTCGATGAAACACAGAATAGAAGACGTTTCCTTGCTGAGGCAAAGAAAATATTGTTTTTTCACGCGCTTCATTCTTCCTCAACATACCTGTGCTGGATGTTGCCGCACCCCCAATATTGGCCGCAAAAACTTTTTTTGGTGGGCGGAGAAACCTCATCCCCTGGAAGTCGCGCGAAAAGACGCGTTTCATGTCTGCATAATCTGTCCTTGTGTGCAAAATGGTGTTGTGAGCTCAAGCACAGGCTCGCATGTTCCGTTACCGGTACTTGTTCTTTTGGGTACACAGTGCGTAAGTTGTTCAGTGAGGTTCATGAGGACCCACTGGTAATTTATTATTTCAACCTCCACTTCATGGGTTCCAAGGCAGAAGCAATTGTGCACACAGCAGCGCAATTTCTTTGGGGAGAGAACGCACTGTAAATAGGCTTGGCATTTGTCATCTTGTTGGTCCACGGATGTGTGTTTTGCTGCGCACTTCTCTGCATTGCTGTTGATCTGGTCTACAAAGATTCAAGGTTTCGACTGAGGCAAACTCGTTCTCACTTCTCAGATCTGCCTTGAAAGCTTGCTGTTTCATGTGACATTTTTCGTGGATTCAAGACTTGGATTTCAAGACAATCGAGCAGATGGATACAAATCGCAAATAGAATATGCGGACAGAACTGACAGAAACTTTCTGTTTCTGTGGATACCTGAAGAACGAAAGGAGATTTGCAGATTGACTCGAAGGATTAAAGATTGAAGTCCCGTGAACTGCAAACACGAAAGGACTGGCATCTTTCTCAAACTTGAGCGGCGTGCAATCATTGGAAAAAAAGTTTTCAGCTTGTATGCACACAACTTTCCACAAAGATCTGCTCAAAAGAAGAGAAATCTTGTCAGAACAATGAACAATACTGCATGAGGGCGCAGCGAAGAACGCTTTTCGACTTCGAGCGCCCGTAGACAGAAGACGGAGAAATGGAAATGACAAACGAAGGTCAGTGGTTCTCTGAAGCATTCGGGTGAACTTCACTCTTTTGACAGTTTCAGTTGGCGAGTTCAATTATTTCCCTCTTTCATGTGCACGGCTTATCTTGTATGAGAGAGCGGGGGAACGGACTGGGTTTTTGATCCCAACAGGGATCAATCCCAGACCTATACATTTTGCTGTCCCCAGATCCACGAGGATTTAGGGTTTTCGTTTTACCTTGCAAATATGCCCTGGAGGGGATTTTTCAAAAATGCAAGATTTATGCATGTTTTTCTCCTGGATCCAAAAAATACACGAACTTTATTGCTATCTCCTTTCGTGGGTGAACCAAAACCAAGCGTGGTTTGCACGCCGAAACATCTCGCATTTGACCTGCACTCGGAGAAAAACTGAATGTTGGACGGTTATGTTTACACTGATACAAAGGAAAGGAGCTCAAACGGGTCCGGGTCCTCAATGCCATCGTCTAAGAATTGCCAGTGTGCGTGAACTTTTCCCATCGCTGCAATTTTCTCACACACCTGGTGCCAATTCAAACTTCGTGAACCTCAAAACTTTTACGAGCACTCAAAACACAAAATTTTGAAACCAAATTATCTCGATATCCCTGTTTCAACAATCATGACGTACGAGTACAATCTGCTCATTGCATGGTGAGTAATGTTCATGCAGCTTCGAACAGAGAGGATGCTGCCATGGCTGCGTGAGACACAAAGCAAAACCAGCTTTTTCCAATGCATTGACACCTGCGTCCCATTCTCTTTGAATTTGACTTGGGAAACATACCTGCCAACTTCTCTGAACTATTGCTGATTTCGTTTCAGGCAAAGAACGGGCAACAGGAGATTACTGAATCCGAGGCAAAGCCAAGGATTTAATTAATCTCCTATTTTCTGTTGGTTACCTGTTATAAGGCACAAACAATTCAAGGAAACCAAAAGTGCAAAAGTGTTGAAGCATTTAACTGACAACTGTAGATTACTTGTGCTTTATCTCCAGTTGAGAACTAAGTTTGCCCTTGATGACGTGCCCTATACTGACCAATTGCGTGGGGAGCGGGGCCCGAGGGGTGCTTAGCACATGCACAGCAACTCGCTTTTCTTGAACACAACTTCCTTTTCGCCCAGCAATAAGATCACAATTGTCTGGGTATTTTTTGCATACCCATCTTCCGTGATGTTAGCTTCAGACAGGTCTCCTGGTTGCTTTCGTTGTCCCTCTTACCACTGTTGTCATTGACAAAGTGTTCCGTCTTTGTCATTTTCTGCACCCCAATCGACACGAACGTTGCTTTGCTCTGCTTGGCAGCAAGAAAAAAATATCCCGTCTTCTTCCAGTCCTCGCTTTTGTATGGTTTACCGGTGTTCGAGAAACCGCTTTGATTTTTTCGAGTAGACCCATTGGAACACACGTGGGCCTGCTGTGGTCGGTACTTGGGTACATACTTGGCCCAATTTTCCTCATGTTGTCATTCTGTTTCAGATTCAGACAACAAAAAACGAGAGATGGGTACGTACGTGCGCAGAAAAACTTGGGACGGACTGAACTTTCGATCAAGAATGATGAAGGATTCAAAGCGTGAAGCGTATATGGTTGAATGAATGTATGTATGTGTGTGGCAGGCACAACTACCACGAGCTTTGCACTCCAAGTTCACTTGTCTGCTATTATTTTCCTCCATGGCAGAATCAAAAACAGCATTTGCCAAAACATCCGCACGTCTGCATGTTGTTGGTTGGTCCCCCTGCAGGAGCTGCTCTGCCAGGGGCGCATCCAGGATGGTCCTTGTTCTTTGAAGCATGTTGACGTGAAGCACTGCTGAACCAAGGAGACGGTTGAATCTGGCTTGCTCGTGCATGAAACACTCGTTCTTCTCGACACGCTTTCGTAGATCTACACATCAAATGGATTCCAATTTATCTTGCTTTGTCCACGCACACCCCGAAAGGTCAAAAAACGTTCTCTGTGGACGGTTGAATGGTTTTTGACTTTGCGTACAAATTCGGTCGTGATGCTAAGAATGTCTGCAATGCTGCAAGTGTGCGCGTCAAATGGTGAATGAATGGTGCTTGTGAGTCGGCACGCAGAGTGGTGATTGGAGCTCAGAGTGCGCACATATAGCTGTCAAATCAAACTTGCGTGCACTCACCACAAAATTGCCGAGCATAGATGTGTCAGACAAAAACTCCTTGGAGTACGAGTGCGAGCACAAATTTATGTACAAAATGAACGGATACGAACCTCAAAATGGTGCTGCAGGTCAGTTTTTGCTTTGCATGCAAGGTCACAACAAAGTATTTCCTTTTGTCATTTGAAGAAAAAGAACAAAAGTACGATCTTCGTGAAACGAAAACTGCTTGCACACAGAATCTAATTGTGAGACCAGCAGGGAATTTCCTATTCCGCTGCGTGATGTTCTGCAGAGTGGGACGTGGTGTTCGAGGTGTTGGACCAGAATCGAGATCGGCAGCTGTGCGCAGAAGATGTGAAACTCACATTGCGAAAACTTGGACAGCCTGTTCCGGAGGTCAACATTCACAGGTAGATGAAGTCCTGGGTGAAAATGAGGCGGTGAGACGGTCTGCAGTGCCAATGTTATTTGTCCAGTTGTTCGTTGCGTGTGATGGGTGACTCACACTACCAATGGCGCCGACGATCAACTTTGGTCGCAATTTGTACGAGTGAAATTTGCAGGTTTATCCGACGTGCCAGCAGCACTGACGAAACAGACCCAACCGGAGCAGGACAGAGGAATGGGGTTGATGCATCGCAGAAACCAATGTCGTCTCAGGACCGCGTGGACCATGAGGAATTCCTGAACTGGGTGCGAAATGAGGGGACGGAGCAAAACGACCCGCTCAGAGACGCGTTCACACTTCTGGATTCCGACAACGACGGATTCTTGAGCAAGGTGACTTGTGCGGAACTCCTCCTCCAGCTAAAATAAATACCAAAAGGACGATACGAGTTCAGAGCGTTTGGAAAGGAACCATGAATTGCAGGCAGACCTGAAGAAGGGTCTGGAGCTTTTGAACGTCCACCTCTCGGACCAGGTCTTCAGCCTCATGTTCACCGAGGCGGACAAAAACTCGGACGGCAAAATCAGTATTCAAGGTAAGTCGCACTTCACAGCTCACAGCCCCAAATGACACAACCCAGTTGTTCACTTTCTCACCGATCGTGATACTATGCACTTTTGGGTGGAACCATGAATTCAAGAAACAAAGGTCCATTTCAGAGTTTTGTGACATTCTACAACGCTGACCAAGTTGTGACAAATGGAAGTGACCACGAACTGAGAACTGTTTTCGCTCGACAATCGGACTGCGGAAGCCCAGTGAGAATCTGGTTTCGTATCGGGGTCAACGGATTCCCGTGCATTGTGCGGTCTTCACCGGCAGCGAGAAAACTCTGCTGCACCCGTTATCAGCTGGAGTTCTTTTTCAACCAAAATATATTGCGCATCGACAGTTTCTTTCCAGCATCCGTCTGGCTGTTGCTTTTCTGAACACCACAATTGGGGAAAATATTAAAAGAAAGGTCAGAAACAACAAAGCTAGTGTTTCTCTTTTTTTCTTCCGCAGTTTATTTATTTCACTCGTCTTGTTGGTTATCAGAAAACAGTGAAATGTCAACACGTTTCTGCGCGGTCTACTCCGCCTCGCTGAGCGCGGCCTTCTTGCGGTTGAACCAGGCCTGGAGCGGGCCGTGGTCGGGGCGGTACTGCACGTTGACGCCGTCGGGCTCGAGGCGCCCGTCCTGTCGCATCTCCTCGTAGTTCTCCCGGTCCCATTTCGTGAAGCCCCATTTGCGCGAAACGTAGATCTGAAACACGAAGCAGTTTGTCAGTGCGAAGACAACGGTAGTGTCGCTGCAACGATGTGTGGCAGCAAACGAAAACCTCTTTTTGACCCTACGATCCCACCATCATTTTAAGAACTGTTCCACCAATTTTAACACACACCAGCTGGCATTGAAATAATGTACAAGATCGGGCTGTCGGACTCGAGAACCTGCACCGCCCTGAACACTGTTGGGCGACGTTCTTGTACACACCTTCTGCCTGCCCGGGAACTTGAACTTGGCCCTCCTCAGCGCCTCGATCACCTCCGCCTTGTGCTGGTCGCGAGCCCGCACGGAGATGAGAGGCTGACCGATGCGCACGCGCGCCACGGTGCCCTGGGGCTTTCCGAAAGCGCCGCGCATCCCAGTCTGCAGCCTGGTGACGAAAACGTGAGGATTTTTAAGTCACGATCATTTTGTGTTGTACTGTTTGCAACTGATCGCACAAACCGCAAACAGAACACATTCAAGGCGGAAACGTGCAGGGTTTGCGCACGCTCAATGGCTTTCTCGTCAATCAAAACCAAACTGTCAACCTGAAATCACTGAAGTACCCTGAACTGATCGCGTGCAAATGTGGAGAAAGTTTATACCGGCTTACCTATCAGCGCCGGCGCACGACAACATTTTGTTGATGCGCACGATGTGAAACGGATGAGGTCGGATCCGCACGTGGAAGGCGTCCTTCCCGCAGTGCTTCACCTGGAACGCAACAACGTTGTTTTGACAAGTTCCCAGTTTCAAGGTCAGTGACATTTCACCCACAAATCACAGCTTTCCACTTTTTGTGCAAGCTGTTCAGTGCGTGCATTGACTGACAAGGCGGTCGACTTCCACTTCTAATTTCAACAAGTTCATGGCGATTACTGGGAAAGCAAAAGATGAGCCGCCCGCTTTGCAGTCAGATGTCCTTGTTGCCAAATTGGAGTGTGTGTGCACAATCTTCTGAATGTTTGTTCCATTTGTGGACTTATGCTCCGGTCCGACTTGCACAACGGAACACTCGATCCCAGACTCCCCCCCCCGACTTGAAAACATCAGCTGAACTTGCCCTGCGGGAGAATGACCAGAGTACAGAATATTGGTTTCACTCACCAAGTACTTGTTGGCGCAGATGCGGGCGGCTTCGAGAGCCTCGGAGGACAGCTGCTCGAGTTCATCGGACACGAGATGCACACAGAGCGGGAACTCGTCGACGCGCGCCTTCTTGCGGCCCAAATCAAAGATTCGGATCTTTGAGTCTGAATGAGAAGATAGTCATCGTTCATGCGAACAGCTGTGCACTGTCGAACACCAACACGACTGAACCAAAATGCTCAAATCTTTCACAAGCTGTGAATATTGACACGAATCACTGAATGCTGCCACTATGACAGGAATTCTGCCAGCCAAGATCATCAACTCCCAACAACTTTCAGACGATGAATTCATGTCACACGATGCTACGTACCGGGAACACCTCTGCAGAAGCGTGACTTTGGGTATGGCTTATTCTTGCAGTAACGGTAGCTGTAAAGCAAACGGAAGAAATCAAGCTGGACCTGCAAGATCCGAGTTTCCGAAACAAACACGTCAACCTGTCAGTTTGCTTTCGAAATTACGCACAATACAATCCTTCGACGACGTGAAAGATTCCTGATGTGTCATTGTTTTTGTCTGTTCAAGCCAAAATTTGACACCTGTGTAGTTCTGAAGATTGGGAAACACAAACTTACCACCTAGCAGGTCGGCGCCCCATTTTGATCTGAAAATTGACACAAAGTTAGTTCAAGCTGTGTCTCAAATCACACACCAATACGTTCCAAAGATTACTTAGAAGCTATATGGGCACAGTTTTGTCAAAATTTACCTCTGGAACGTTCGATTATGGCAGATTTACTGTTCGATATCTTGAACTACCTCCATGCCCAAAGAACTTACCAGAGGAAAAGGACTATTTTCCACGCTCGTTGAGCAACATGCAGGTGATACAGCAATGCAACCAACGGTCGTTGGTGTCTTCTTAAATTTTTCTGACACATCTTTCGTCTACGGATATTTACTTGAAGTAAACAGTTGCAGGTTTGATAACAATATCGCATATTTTTTTCTTGTTTCAAAAATATCTGATGAGAAAAACACCAGAAATCACAGGGGTACATCCTGGACAAGGTGGTAAAAAGACACTTCCGGTGCAGTGGAAGACATGTTTTGATCATGTGACCACAATGGGGTGGTGCGAAGTTGTACAATGAAACTTTCTGTTGTGCCTTGAACAAAAAAGTGTATACCCCACACTTCAGTCTTCAGATAATGATTGCTCCTTTTTCTTGACTTGATGGTGCTACACGCAGCAACCACCATGAGTGGTAAGTGGCTTCATAAGTTCGAAAACTAAACCAATGATCATGGTAAATTTTTGTTGTTGTTTTGATTGTGTCGTGTCCGGAAAGAAACTGAAAGGAGAACAAGTCCAGTTTTGTGGCATTGTCGAGTTTTCAGTTCCACGATAACTTGGAGATGGAATGCAATTGGTTGAGATGGCATTTTGAGTCTTGTTCTCATTTTTGAGCAAACGTTGAGCACAGATCTCCAGTTTCTCGCAGGGCACTGAACCTTTGTTCTGTTTGCAAAGGTGAACAACTGGCATCATGCTCATAAAAACTGAAAACAAGTTTGATTTTTGATGGTATCGAACCCATCAAAGTGCAGCAAATTGCTTGAAAACCAGTGGCATCAGAGATGCACACAATTGTCAACCCCTCCCAAAAGACCATTCCCCTTCGTGCACTCCCTTGCTCTTTGCCCCTCGACCTTTGCCCCTCGGCCTTTTCTCACGGGTACGAAGTTGCGTTCATAGGATGCCCGGTACGGGATTTTCTGTTGATAACTCCAGCATCCCCACAACAGATGTTTCAATCGACACCATTTGGGGTTCAATCGACACAACACACACACACACACACACACACACACACACACACACACACACACACACACACGATCTTCAGCCAACAGGCAACGGTACGTACGAGGCTTGAAATTACCATTGTGAGATGAGTCATTTGGAGGCGAGACGATGGACAGCCTGGATTCTCCGGATAGAATATTCATTGGTCATTTGACATCAACTGTCGCCAGTTTTTGCAGCGTAGGCTGCATGTATCTTGTTGTGGCTTCCATTTCCAAGCACAACGACATGAGAGCGAGGGGAATCTCATTGCTGGCGCCCCAGTAAAACATGTATCACCTTTGGAAATTGGGATGCCTGTTGTGCGGCAACTTGTCGACACGGATGATCATCCTGATATTTACGAGTAAATGAGCGACAGCATTGAGATCCCCGTCGTACTTTGTGTGCAAGAACACGTTGATTGGGCGGAAGGTGATTTTAACTTCTTCCACAAATTCCTCGTATTGTCTCGATACGACCTTTTCCCAATGAGGGAAGTGTGTGAGAGGACAGGCTTGTCAAACTGCGCTGAGTGTGAGATCCCTGTCTTCTCCATTTCTTGTTGCGTCTGTCGCGAATCTGGTATTTGGGTGTAGTGTACGTTTTGCTGCTGCCGCTGTTAGGTTTTGGCGGGGTATTGTGTGCGCGCTCGTGAGTGTGTGCATATTTGTGTTTTCGGGGTGCGAGAGGCCGTCATACGAGTATCTCCGCTCCTGGTTGTTCAATGAACAGAAATGTCTTTGAAGACTGCAAGGTTCCCTTCTCATGTCACCGTATCTCTTTAGTTTCACTGTACAATGTCCACTTTACTTGCGTGCTCTCAAAAATGTACACGGCAGGTGTCCTTGTGTTTGCAGGTGCCGCTGATGTGCACTCGACAGAGCGCCAGAACCTACTGACTCGCCTGTTGGACGCTGTCAAAGAGGTTTGTTGGTTGGTTCGTTCACTATTTCATGCAAAAAGAAGACGCAGCTGAGTCTTCTGAATTGTCACATCTACCGGTTTGTTTTGGTCTGAAAACTGGGCCCTTCTTCACAAGAGATGTTTTTGGTAAACTATAAAAGAACCTTCTTGGCTTTGCTCGCAGTATCAAGACCACGAAAGAGCAATATTGGCTGAAAATCAGAAAGTGAGAGAAGGAAAAACTGGATAAGGAAATTGGGCCCTGTAAGAAAGACTTGCCCGCTCTTTTTGGGCAGTGAGTGAAGCGCTCCTGAAGCCAGTAGCCCCCCCCCCCCCCCACCTGTGACCAGCCTCAGGTAGGAGAGGCAGGTCTCACGTCTGTCTGCAGGGGGGAAGGACATTCCCAAAAGGCCCTCCCCATCAGGCCAACCTCCAGCTAGTCCTTCGCCCCGCTGGACCGACTTCCAAGGGAGGCCGTGCATCTCACGCGCTTTCTGAACTCCGATCTCTTGTTCCAGCTCGAGTGACCGACCCAAGAAAAAATCACAGGGGTCCCCTTCCCTTGGTCAGAAATGTTTCTGAGACTTCAGCGAATATTTTTCTCCAGGGGTTTTGGGCGCCAAGTCTGTCTGTGCCCCCCCCCCCAACCCCTCACCACCACCAGTTCGAAACAGCTTTAGAATGTGGAGAAAAATGGTTGCTGAATGCACGCAAGTCTTTTCTCGGCGTTTAAGTTTTCTTGGTCAGTTTTGTCTGATTGGGAGCCCTCTTCAACATCTCGCAGAACAAAGATGAAGTTTCAGTTTGTCTCCAAAGTTTCAGTTTGTTTCGGTTGTGACTCCAAATGAAGGTTTGCTTCAACAATTCATCACTGGATGTTGAACCTACTGTGTTGATGCAAACTTGATTCCTTGTCACGTGTTCAGCAAATAATTCGCACATGTTTGCTCAGCATGCGCACTCGATGAAATTGTGCATTCATTGATGTCTCGTGTTTCCAGTGCCAAGTTCGGTTTGGCGGCCGATCGGAACTCGCGACAGAAGCCGACAGCAGGTGATGACAATTTTCCCAACGTTTCAGTCCAGAGAAATCCAGGATTTCAAAAGGAGATTGCAGACACGTAACGCCGTGTCGTTTTCAAGTCTTGACAACAGAAGCCTGGCTTCTGCTTCGACAGCAAAACGACTTCAGTTGAAAGTTTGCCAGATTGCGAGGTGCCCAAGCCAAGGGTAAATGTTCAGTTCCTTTCATTGATTTGATTGATGGATTTTTTGACTGATTGACTGCAGAGTCAGCTGCTTGTGCGCTGCGTGGGAGGCCGCGCTGCAACACGGGATGAAACACTCCAACAAGGCGCTCTCAACCATCAAGTGAGTGCGGTGCACTTTGAAATCGTAAACACCAATTTGATGGCTCGGTGTCTGCAACGAAAGAAGAGCACCAACAGTACTGGCAACACAGTGCAAAGAAAAATTTGACAAACGTGCAGAACTGTGTTATGAGCACCAACCCAAACGAGATCTGTGACAGTCTGTTACGACAAATAAAATTCGTGTTTGACAGGCAGGTGACGGAGCGATCGGGCATCGCGAAACTAGCGTCAGGCATCAGCGTTGTGAGTGACATCACCAACATGGAGACTGAGCCAGGTGCGACACACGCACACACACAGGACACACACACACACGCACGCACGCTCAAACGCACTGATCCGATGTGCTTTGAACACTGCAGCGTTTTGGCACTCGGTGCGGGAGCATCTGTCGCGTCACGAGGCGCAGCGCTTCCTGCTCCTCCACAACATCACGACGGACGCCGGGCGAGGCCGCGCCTGGCTCCGCTCCACCCTGAACGAACACGCGCTCGAGAAGTACATGCACATGCTGCTGGAGAGCGACCAGCATCTGTGGTGAGTGGGGATCTCGGTCTGTACTTTTGACTGTGTCACAGTTCCAAACAACCGGTGTCTGAAGCTGTGCGTCTTCATCACATTTTCCATTCAACACGTCAGTTTGCGTCCGCCCGCAGAACGCCCCTTGTCCGATTTTACACGTTCGCCTTTCGTGCTCTGAAACTTCCTGTTCGTTGCAGTCAGTACTACGAGGACTGGGCGCTGTTGCGAGACGTGGAGAGGAGCAGCATGATGCCCATGATGGCTGCAGGTGCGTGCTTGACTCTTGCATAATTGATCCACCTGTGGGCCTTTCGTTGTTCAGATCCCAATTCCCCCCAATTCTTTCATCCACCAAAACGTATTGAGCAAGTTCAGGTTTTGTCAGCCAACTGCGACGCTTTTGACCGGGATCCACAAATCTTCGTGACGCTGTCGCTGATGCTTTCATGCTCTGTTCTTTGGTTTGCTCAATCAAATCGTGCAAATGCACAAACGCAAAACCTTTTCGCTGGAAGGTCGGAGCCGTTGTGATGCGATACGATACGATATGATGGTGATCAGATGGTGATCACGGTTATGGATTTTTGGACTGTTCCATTTGTGGGGTGACTGGCAGAGTTTGCAATCGATTTTAGATGAAAGATAACAAACTTCTTGAGCGGATTCGAAATGTGGAAAGTGCTGAATATGAATCCTTGCGGTCAGCACATCGGTTTGCATCTGACACCTTCAGTGATTGTGTCCTCTTGACAAAGTCAAAATAGAAAATGGGCAGAAATTGCATTTGGGGCAACTTGCTCTTGTGGAATCGAACGAGTCTTGGATCCTCCTCCGTACTGATAACAGAACTTTGCGCGTCTCTTTCAGTCCCAGATCGATCTCGTCACTTGCGTTTTGCTGTTGTTTACAGTTCAGACAAAATGCTTTGTAAAGGGATGCATTCTTTCATTCGTTGATTTCTGCAGGCCTCGGGTCCATTTTGTTTGCCATCGGAATAGACAACGCTGAGTTGAACACTATAAAACCGGCCACCGGCCTCGACGCCATCCTCAGCAGCGACGGTGGCGCCAGCGCCGCCGGGGGCGCCGCCATCGGGTTTGCACCGCGCGCCGACGCCGAGCCGCGACCCGTCATCGCCGGAGAATCGCACGCGACGTCGCCGCCTGGTGAGTGCAGCGTCTTTGATTTTACACAGCGGTGAAATGTGTTCCGTGCTTTTGTTTTGAGTCCTTGTCTCTGGGCACTTTGAAAATTCAGTCTGCCTTTCAAACGCTGTTGTTTTGCGCTTGGGAAGTGAGTACTATGAGTTTCGGAGTGCATGTGTTGACTGGGGCATTCACAGAGGAAATGAGGAAATTATTTTAACTGGCAGAATCGAAACCTTCCGTCCACAAACTCAACCATGCGCAAAATGCTTTCTGCCAACAGCAATCCTCTGTGTGCGAAATCAGGAAGCTTTTTGCCTTTCGCTCAGGTATTTTGTCGCTGTTTACTTCAGAGAAACGAAAATTGCACAAGAAGAAGAAGAAAATCGCACAAATTGTGTCCTTCGATGAGGATGATGGGATTTCGAGTTCGCCCGGCTCGTCTGTGACGAGCCCTGGGGCCACGTCAACCAGGAGCTTCGATCTCAGTTCACGTGCGATTCGCTCGAGCGCTTCTACAGGAAGTTTTGACACACTGTCACATGCAGTCAGACCCTCAGGTCACAAGAAAGGATCGTCATTGGCCAGAAAGGGCTCAACAGGTGCCATAAGTGGCAGCTTGCCAACTGGTGGTTTTGTGAGTGTAAAGGGTGAAACGACTGGACCGGGACCAGACAGCGGAAACAAAACGCACACGCGTAATTTTTCTGCTGGAAATGAGCTGACAGGAGAGATTGGAGCGCTTTCTTTGCCCATGCCCAAACACGGATCAAGCAGCTCCCTGCCCTGTGTTGGATCAAAAGTTGAAGGAAAATCACCTCAAGTGCCAAGCAAAGAAATCGGTTCAATCCCAGCACGCCAAAACAGATCTGCAAAAGACACACGAACTTTGCCAAACAACGAAGGAGTGAGCAGTAGCAAACCGAATGTTCCGAGTGCTCTGGATATTCAAGGTGCAGTTGTACGAAAACAGCCGAGCAACGAAAGCACACGGTCCGAAGATAGTTTCGGGAACTCTCCGCCCACAGACAGTGCTGCGAGAAAGCAGCAACACGCTCTTTCGTCGGGCTACGGCACGCAGAGTTCCGATTCGTCTCAAGATTGGCCACCGGTGAGGGCCGCCAATGGTTTTTGGTACATTTGAAAATCTATAGTCTGTATTTTTTCAGAGCCTAACTTCAATCGTGAATTCTTTTTGTTTGCCCACCACAACCTGACCAGACGGCTGGTATCCAGCGAAACGACGGTGGAGCTGGAATTCTGCGCGCGCACAGCGATCACGTGTTGTCGTCCCGCCACAACGACAGCTGCGCGGCGGAGGTGCGCAGAGACATGTTTCACTCGCGGGGGCGCGGCGAGGAGGCGCTCAGCCTCGACCTGCAGGAGATGAACACGGGCGCGCTCATCAGGTGCGGTCACAGCGGATACACGCGGACGCTTCTTTTCAAGATCGTGTGGTGTGTGACGATTTCGGCTCGATTCGAAGTTGCATCTGTGTGTGTTTCTGCAGTGAGTTGCTGGCAACCAATGAGCGAGCAGGACGTCAATCAGGCCCAATGGTGCCGCTGTCGCCGGACGGAGCTGCTGCAACGGAGCCGTTCGAACCAGTCAAACCGGCGTCCGGCGATGACTCGGTGTCATGTGAGTTGATTTTGACGGGGAGAGGAACTCGTGTGCTTCTGTACCAGCTGTCATTGAACAATAAGCTGTCGACACAAGGTGTCGAAACAAAGACAAGGATGATGAAATGTGCGTCTTTAGGTGATTTGAACCTTGAAGCATACATTATGTATAATGTAGAGCAAAGATCCAGTGACCGGCCAGATCCAGTGACCGGCCAGATCCAGTGGCCGGCCAGCTCCCAATGTATACCCAATGGGAAAAAATCTGAAGGTGGCCAGCCACTGGATCAAATCTCAAATTTGATCCAGTGGCCATCCACCCTTAATTTCCACCAGTTCTGTCTCTCTCAGAGAGAAGC
>JAAUXT010124050.1_pt1 | contig 26455 bp, 23 predicted proteins | sample 7278171 | NCBI WGS metagenome assembly JAAUXT01 (sample SAMN14350112, study PRJNA611818) | marine sediment metagenome | isolation source: surface marine sediment (1.8m) | place: French Polynesia: Moorea | collected 2018-08
AGATATCACTGACATTTTCTGACAAAAACACTGATGGGTACCAGTGTTTTTTGCTGGTAACTTTATCACTGACAGCCAAGTTACCACCGTTTTGGAAAAACACCCCCCTGGTCTTTCAGCTACTGAGGGGATCTCTTGATAGATAGAGCCTACTGTCTTGTTTCGGTTTCGCTTCCGTTGCGCCACCATAATGGACTCATCGCTGAACACGATCCCAGATTGAGGGAGAAGTTCCAGCCAAGACAGCAACTTTTATCTGTCAGGACAACCAACGCAGCAACGAAAAACCCAGAATCTCGAGTCAATCAGCAGTTTCGACCTTGAATGTCAGATCCCAACTTCCAGATTGTAGACTCCAGGTCCAGATTGTAGTTCTAGACTCTCGATCCAGCTGGATAGACGTCTGTTCTTGATCCAGATCAATTTTTAGATTCAGAAATCCAAGCTCTTGACCACTCACCTGCGATAACAGAAACAAACGTCAGCAGAAACAAGGACCACGTCAGGGCCCTCATTTTTGCGCTTTATTGAATGTCCGTTTTGTTTTTCTTTGACTGTATTTTTACGCGATTCAAGCAAAATTTTCACATATTTTATTTTCAGTGAGCAAAAACGCGCGACGGTGAGTCGCGTGACGTCATTCTCTCTGTGACGTCACGATCAGCGCAACGACCGTCTCCACAACGGCGGCACGGTGCGGGACACTGTACGCACAGAAGATGTTGAAGGTGTTTATTGGAGCTTCCAAAACATACAATACAAACCGATCACAGACTGTTCTTGCGCTTATTTTTTTGCACGCACAACATGAAAGAATTGAGATTTCCTTGAAAAAGAAAGTCAACAACACTTGCAAGTGCAACAAAAACGAAGGCATCCGGTGCATTTTGTCATACACGAAACTCCCACTTCAGTCGGAGGTCGCTGAGACCGGGCAAAGTTGATGAAGACTTGTTCCAGCGTGGTCTGGCTCACAGAGTAGTCCTCAATGTGAAACTGCTTCTTGGCTTTTTCCAATGTGCCAAACAGAGTGGCCCAAGTGATGCGACTGTCCTTTATTTGGTAATGGATGTAGCCTTGATGTAGGTCTCTCAAAGCAGCTTCTGCAAAGGTAGCCTCCACCCAGGCCATCAGTTCATCCGTGCGATCTTCTATCTCGGCTTCTGTCACTCCTTGCACCTGAAAATATTTACAAATACACAAATGCGGTGTGTTTTCGGTGGGCACAGGGAGTTCGGTGGCAGCCCCCACCGACTCTCTCTGTATGCACTGGAGTCTGGAGAACAAACGTACGAAAGCAAATTAATCAGACACTATTCTCAGGGGTTCAAGGGTCTGTACCCCTGAAGCGCCCCTGACCCTTACTTTTGCAAGTAGCGTGTACCCCTCTCCAAACTTGTTTTTCAGATGTTGTGGACTTCCCAAACACTTGAACTGGCCATTGACCATGATTCCAATCCTCGTGCACAATGCTTCGCATTCTTCCATGCTGAAATGAATTTCAAGTTGAAGCGTTGGAATTTTTCAGAAAATAATGCCATGAATGTTCGCATTGTCTTCCTACGTTTGCGTACTCGTGTGTGAACTGACCTGTGAGAAGTGAGGATCAGGGTGCGTCCACTCTCTCGCACCTTCTCCAACGTGTCCCACAGCAGTCTTCTCGCCACCGGATCCATCCCTGTCGTTGGTTCGTCCAGAAACACGATGGGCGGGTCTCCCACCAGTGAAATGGCTGTACTCAGCTTCCGCTTGTTCCCACCGCTAGAAATTGAACACGTCCATGAATTGCAACTTTAGAACCTCTGCACTGCAGACTTTGAAAGGACTGGCCTCTGTTGAAATTCTCTTGGACAAGTTTTGCGTAATGATGGCTGAGATGCCACAGGGAATTGCTGTTTGCACCATCAGGTGTTGTCAGGCGAGGCCAGCAATTTTTTTCCTGACGCCAATATGTTTGAGAAAAAAGCTGCTGCACAAAAAACAGAAAGGAAGTTTCCGAAATTGAATTGACACGTTGAGATGACAAAGCAGACGAAACATGTTTATCCCTGAAAAATATCAGAACAACCAGTGAGTTTCTGAGCCAAAACAACGTCGCAATCTTCCGAACACACGGACAAAGTTTGACAACGGGCTCAGCAAATTTCTCATCATCCGATGCGCTCAATGCCAGTCCTGCTTGCGTGGCGAGACAAACGCACCTCAGATCGCCGCACTGCTTGTCGATGTGATCCTGCAGAAGCAAATTGGTGACCAGCATCACGACAACCCTGGGAATCTGAGTCTCGTCAATCCCGCGGAGTCGCGCAAACATGGCGAGAGTCTCCCGAACCGTCATCTGCTCGATCAGAGAGTCGAACTGCGGACAGTAACCCAGTCTCTGCTGCACCTGCAGTGGGGACAGACCGACTCGAGAATTTCTTGAGGCCAATGCATAAAGCTGATCAATTTTCTGCGTGATGTGTCAACGTGACAAATGACGTTTTCTACATCCTGAGTGGAAATGACAAAATTTTCATTGTTTGTGAAATGTTTTTGTCCAACTCCAGAAAAGAAAAAATGTAATCATCTGAGAAATAAGCCCTGGGCCTCGAGGTGGCTTGTTTGGGTCGCCCATGGATCAGGTTGCGCATACCGGTTGCTTTCGAAAAAAAACCCCCCAGGAAATTGCCTCTCCACAACTGAATACAAAAGAGCACCCGAACAAATCATCCAACAATCAGTTTCTGAACCTCTGCGTGTTGCCTTGTCTCACGAACCTCCTTGATGCTGTTTTTGACACTGTATCCATCGAGGAAGGCGTCACCAGAGGAAACTGTCTCATCTCCAGTCATCATCTTGAAAGTCGTCGTCTTCCCTGCGCCATTTACACCGAGCAGCCCAAAACACTCCCCCTGGGGTATCCCAACCGTCAACCTGTCCACGGCCAGAAAGTTGCCGTAGAATTTCCTGATCTGGGACAGGACCAGTGAATTCCCCTGTTGATGCAGTTCCGAGAGGCCTGTCCTCATGATGCGTTCGTTCTCAGCCATCACATCAGAATCTTGTTCAATGGAGAGAGTTCTCTGCAGTGTTCTGGACGTAATTGGTTCGTCTTCTGTATTTACTTCGTTCCGAGCTGACGTGGCGCTTTCGATGACCTTTTGCCAGAAAGCTTTGGTGATCCCAAATTCGAGCAGGAAGAGGCAGAAGATGTAGAAAACGCCCTGGGCAGCGAGGAAGGTGACAGATCGTCCAATGCCAGGGTAGTCGAAGGAAAAATAGTCAGTGTAGGCTGCACAAAACTGACCGCAATACGGAGCTGGAACGGACAACAAGTAGACGTGGTTCATCAGTCACTGCCCCTTTCAACTCTGCACTGGCCTTTCAAGTGGAAGTCCAACTGAACTGCGGAGAGGTTATGGTCTCCAAGGAATAAAGATGGGTTTGAATGTGACTTTACGAGACTGTTCAACCCATGCAAGCACAACAACAGCAAAACAGTTTCATTGGTTATCACCACCTACTTGACAGCTAGCAGAAGACGAAAAGTCACTCACGTGGACAACAGGGATTGCCTTCTCCAGTTCTGTTGAATCTAACCGGGCACCAAATTTCCATCGGATACGCCGCTTCCACGGGTTTGCAGGATTGCTTGTTCTCATAGTTAATGTAGACGTTCTGCAGGGAGATGCCGAAACAGTAGTTGGGCAGGAAAATGAAGAAAATCCACTCCAGTGCGTTGCCAACCTCCGTGGCGCCGAGTTGAGGAATCTTCAGGATCAAGATCAACATCATCGCCGTCATTCCTGCAGCGACACAAACCTGTTGGTTGACTTGATGCGCACCTGCCCAACTTCTCCAGTTCACAACCAAGTCGTGAACAGCATAAGTTCCTTGTGTCTGTGCTTGGTTTGGTCCGAGATTACCACGCACAACTTTGTCCGACCTCGTCTTTCAGCAAAATTCACAACAGAGGAAGGAGAATCTGACACCGAAGTCAGAGTCAGACAAGCTGTTGCGTTCGGACTGACGTTGTCAGTGCAAAAAGAGCTCTTTCCTGGGAAGTTTCTGCAAAAACCAACCTGTGAAGATGTTGAGGACAGTGATCCAGACGTAGGCGCTGGACGGGACGACGAACAAGTGCGACACGAGGTAGGAGAAGGGGAGGATGGCGAAGCCGTACATCACAATCACGAAGAACATGAGGCTGAAGAAGAAAAGGAGACCACGCGGCAGTGTCGTCTGTCTGCTTGCGACGAAACATTGGAACAAATTTGCTGATTTCTTCTACAGCTCAGCGTTCGTCAAATGACGCCAGCTTGACTTCACCAAGACCAAAACGCCGCTTTGCGTACTCACATGAAGTTGTTGTCTTGAACATACGCCTCGATGTCAAACGCGACGAAGACCACAATGATGAGGACGGAGGGCAGAAGGTAGCAGCAGAAGTCAAACAGGAGGGTGGCGAGCCAATAGGTGACGGCGTTCACTCCAGACACAAACTGCAGGTGTTTCGATTTGGACTCGCGCTCCTTGACCAGAAAAACGACGAACGTACCGATCTGCAAAGGAACACGTTGGTTCAGAGAGAACAAGAGTTGGTTTTGGAGATGGGACGACGGCTCTTCGACAATACATCGCGCAATGTGTTCAGAGCGTGCGGCTTCTCGAAGTTTCCATCCACGTCGGGTCGAGCTCACCGACTCCACCCCACCCCGCCACCCACCCCCCCCCCCCACCGCCTCAAAAAAAATTCACACAAAAGCTGCAACACGCAAACTTGGAGGAATCCGCTCACGACAGCGGGCTTTCAGTGTGCAGCTGTCTGATTTACCATGAAAGCCATCCCGAACATGACGTTGGCGGAAATCATGAAGCTCCAGGCGAGGTCGGACGCCGCCTCCTCCTCGGCCCGCTGCGCCGACGACTTGGGCAGCGGGTGGTTCACCGTCTCGATGGCGTAGTCGACGCGCCCCGTGAGGAAGCGCAGCAGGGCGTTGTCGAGCAGGTTGAGGCTGATGCCGGGCGTGTGGTACGCCTGGTTCATGAAGTAACCTGGAGATGGAAACATTGATCAGTGCTGAACACATTGCGTATGCAAGGTGGCTTTGCACGGAGAGCGACCCAACTGCAGACCTGTGCTGGAGAAGGAAAGCCTGAACAGAGACATGGAGTTCTTTTTACCGACCAGAAACACGGACCAGAACCAGGGCGAATTGGAGATTTACCCTTGTCTAGTTTGTACAACCTGTCTCGTAGGAACCATCAAATTCAATCGAGAGCAAGACAAACTTCGGTTCAAGGATGAACAACTGAATGAAAGTCCCTGATGCGAACGGTTGGTTTCGACAGCAATTTGCTGGACACACCCGTTGCTTTGTAAGTGACATTCTCCCCGTCGTTGAAGTCGGCAGCCACGAGGTAGTAGTTGTTGTACAGATCCTTGTCGGTCTCTCCGATGTCGGCGATGTAGGACACAAGGTCGTTGTTCTCTGTGTCGTTGTTGACGAAGATTGGTGTGGAACCACCCGCTATCACCGCCGCTTGGTATCTGTGTATGCAACATTTGGAACTGTTCCCTTTTCTTCTGGCAACGAATCTGTTTTCCAGGTGAAGTTTGGCTTCAACCCGTCGGGAGACAAACACCAGTTCACCAACTTGTGTGGTCGTACGGCGGAACCAGATCATCAGTGTGGGTTGTCACAAGGCGGTGAACTGTTTCTCTGCAGCTTCACCTGTCATCGCTCAATGCTCTTCAGCAATTCAACCTCCGTGAAGTGTTTGTCGCTGAGAAACTTACGAGCTTCCCAGCACGTGCGCGCTGTTGTTGGTTTGGTAGGGGCTTCTCGTGTCCGTCCAGTGGGAGAGGTTGAGTGTGAGCGGGACGGGGTCCCCGGGCACCGGGAGGGTGCTGATCACGAAGCCGGGGATCATCGCCCACAGCACCGGCACCAGCAGCTGCGTGATCGTCACCTGGACACAGCAAGGACAGAATCAGAACTGGAGGTGGGTGTGATGCGTGACACCTGCGTCTTCTGACCCGTCACAAATGAAGGTCCAGCGGAAGACACCCTCACTGCGTAACTGCCACACATCACAACAATGGAGTAAAAAAAGAACTGTCATTTGATTGTTCAGACCCACTGATCCCCCAGCATGTTCGATGTGTCTAGAGGCTCACCTTTTTGTTGCGTTTGGAAAATATGAACCGTTTGGTCAACATGGCTCTGAACTGTTGCCACACCAACGAAAATCCAGTGTTTCTGCGAAGTTTCATCCCAGTCACTGTGAATGGAAGCGATGTTTCTTCAGCCGAGATTCAATTGCAGTGAGGTTTCGATGATGACACATGGATGTATAAGTAGTTAGAACACCAAGGCAAGTTGTGTCAAGAAAGGAGCGGCAAGAAATCGTAAATCATCATTACAAACAGATGCAAACAAATGAAGTCAAAACCTGATTTGAAAGAAGCAGCTGACAGAGAACCAGGCGCATGCTCTGAATGATGATTGATACCATTGTCGTCTGTGAGATTCGGAAAGAAGTCAAAATGTGTTGCAGTCAAGAAAGCAAACAAAGAGAAGACGAGCACGAGTACCTTGATAAATTTTCGCGTTCGTTTCCATCTGTACGGTCATTCAACGCAAAGAACATTTGAGGTTTCAGAAATCACAAGAAAGAAAACGAAACAACAAACTTACAAGGATTTGGCAATCAAAGACAGTGACGCGTAACACTGGCACACAAGGGGCTGCGTTTGAGCTCACAAACAGCCATGTCAGACACAAAGATAAGGACAAACAGCTGCAGTGCGAAAGATAGGAACACGTTCCAAACCTGTGTGTTTGTGCTCTTGAAGCTCTGGATCCACAAATCGTTTTATCCCGTTCGCTTCTCCTCTGAGATCCACGTAGTTCGCACTGCCCGTTTCCACGTCAGGAAGCCGATCCACTGACCCGTCGCGAGCGTCAAACGAAGCGTTGACGACTCCGTTCATTCGTTGTTCCGGCTTGCCGTGTTTCTGGGGCTGGTTCGTAGTGTCCAACATGTTGTGGAGACTTTCATCCGCGATTTCACCAACTCTGCAATGAAAATAAATTATATTCATTCAATGTTTTGTTTTCCAATTCGAACCATTTCTTCAAGGATCACAACTTCAGACCAATGAAGTTCCACTTTGATGTTACTTGACCCTCGCTGAACTGAAATGTTTTCTCGCCATGACTGATCTGAGCACTTTTTTTTCTGAAAACGTCGGCTTGCAAGGTTTCCAGCACCCCCAAGGAAGGCCTGTTTCTTCACTAAATTTCTCTCTTCACCTGATGAAAACTTCTTCCATGGTTGTCACCGAGGCCCCGAAGCTGGCGATCCCCAACGTCTCCTTGTTGTTCTCCAGAATCATGAAGAGCGATTCGAACTGAGGCGCGCTTTCGTGCGGCAGGACGACGGACAATTCAGCAGAGATGTTGCTCTCGACCTTGGCGTCAGGAACGTAGCTTTTGATGGTGGCGAGAAGACGCTCCACGTTGCAGGATTTCTCCTTCACCACCGCCATGTGGTACCCCACTCCTGTTTCCAAAGAGAAGAAACATGCGCGGCTCACATCTGGTTGAGGCACACAGCTTTCTTTGTGCTTTTATTGTTTCAAAACATTTTTGGCTGGTGAACACTTGACCGCGCGCTCAAACAGGTCCACTTGTGGGCCGAAAACGTCTTCAGCACTGCTTTGATTGTTCGCTGTGTGTTCTGTTCGTGCCCAATTCTTAATTGCTTGGCACCCAAACATCCGTTCGTTTGAGCAAAACGCACCGTATTTGTTTTTGAGGAAGAGCGACGAGCCGGCGCACTGCACGACGCCCTCGGCCATGATGGCGATGCGGTCCCCGAGCAGGTCCGCCTCGTCCATGAAGTGCGTCGACAGCAGGATCGTGCGCCCCGCCCGCTGACTCTGCGCGTGCGAACACCGAGGTCCGTCAGTTTTACGTACAGGTTTGTATCATGTCAGCAAACGTTGATGATATTCATATTTCATTGACTGTAAGAGTGTTGAAAGTACCTGTAACACATCCCACGTTTGCCTTCTGGCCTCAGGGTCCATTCCAGACGTTGGTTCATCCAAAATTACAATCTGAAAAACATACGAGAAAAGAGCCGTCAGCAGACGAAGCAAAATGTGACTGCTGTACCTCAGCGAATTCAAGACTCGAATGTTGGTTCGTCCAGGGACATCGCAGTGAACACGTGTGTCAAGAGAAAATTCTCCACACAAAGCAACAAAATTAAGACTTAAGATAAGATGCTTCATTTCGGAAGTCGGCGGGTGTGCGCACCTTGGACATGTTGATGAGCGCGATGCCGACGGACAGTTTGCGCTTCTGTCCCCCGGACAGCGTGCTCGCCGCCTTATTCCTCTTGGACTCGAGCTTGAGCAGCGCGATCATGGCCCGCACCTCGTCCTGCACGCGCTCCCGCGGACAGCCCTTCAACTGAAGTGCAAAGGGTTTGACGAAGCCTGCGTGAACCTTCGTTTGATGCAGAACACTCATATGCAACGACAGGAGTTCATCCACAGTTGCAGTGCCGCTTTTTTTGTCGACACCTGGGCAGGGCACCGAACGGATCTCGCTTGCAAAAGACCAATTTAGACACCAATCTGCATCTGCATACGTAGTCGTTGCTGTCACAACCTCAAACAGATGACGCGTGACGACAAGGTGTCCCACCTCAGCATAGAAGACGAGATGTTCCTTGACAGTCATGGTGTCGAAGAGCACGTCGTGTTGCGGACACATGCCCAGATTCTCTCGAACCTTGGTCATGTCGCGCCGGATGTCGTATCCGTTGATGATCGCCGTGCCGCTCGTTGCGGGGATGAGCCCTGGACAGAAGGAGTGAGACCGACGTGACGGAATGGGTGAGACTGACAAATACTCCAGGCAGAACCTCGTACGAGTCGTGCTGGTAGCGCGAAGTCGTCTGCGCACTGAACAACGCTGAAATTTTGGTCAGTACGATGGTGACCCCAATGCAACAGGCCAAATGTCTAAAGATGGCACAACATGCCTTGCCGAACCGTCAGCCGTTGGATCATCCTCGTACGTATCTCTAAGAGAACCGAGCAGCCTGTGTCCTTGGGAGGAACGAACCTGTGAGCATGGACATGGTGGTGGTTTTGCCGGCCCCGTTGTGCCCGAGCAGCGCCGTGATCTGCCCCTCGAACATGTCCAGCGTCGTCCCTGCCACAGCCACAGTCGGCTTTTTTCCTCGTGAAAATTCCTTCAAAATACAAAACGACGCAACTTGAAAACTTCGTCCCTGATCTGAACAGTAAAGTCCATCAACACGGGGAGACTTCGCGTCCGTGCGGGCGGCGCACCTTGCGGAGCTGGCGGATCCGGATGCCGGCCGGCACGCCGCGCGGGTTCCGCTCGAAGTTGTCGTCCTCGAGCTGGCCGCTCATCTCCAGCTCCTCGTCGGCCGCCACGACGCCCGACCCCGCGCACCAGTACCGTCTCTGCGGACACACGAGGCCGCAGCCAACGTAAGAGGAATCTGAATTTGAATCTTCTGAATGTGCATCACAACATTTTGTCACTTGCACCGGCCTCCAGCAGCTGGTTTGTGTGTGAGAGTGCTAGGTGTGTGTGAGAGTGCTAGGGAGGATTTCCTCACAATTTGTTGGGCTGGAATGTTCGAATGTTCGTACAATACGGGTCCTCGCTTTGCAGTTCACCAGCCGGAGATGTGGTATGTGGTGTGAAAGTTGACCTCAAGCAGATTCCGCAGCTGATCTTACTCACGCATGCATGTTCATGACGTGTGCAAAAACAGAGGATTCGCAAAAGTACAAGAATCTCACTGTGAGGAAGAAGTAGGGTGGCTGCGGCAGGCCGTACTCCCCGGGAAACACGTTGTCGATGTACCAGGCAACCACTCCGTAGAGCACACAGTCGACGAGCATCATGAGCATGGAGAAGAGAAGGCTCCACTCCTCGTCGATCGTCGCCGCCTTGTGGAAGTTGGACCATCTCAATCCGATCCCTGAAGTGAAAAGACGTTCGAGGGTCTGTCAGAAAAATGCCTGATTCGAAAATGAAAGAGCCAGCAGAACTTTGCTGTCACAACACAAACGCACGTTGGGAGAGGCGGTGCACGTCCTTTCCAGACAAAGGACACGAAACGTGTTGACTGTTTCCCAAAATCTTAACATAAAGGTGGCATCTCACATGTTGAGTTGGATATCTACCTGTGCCCTCGTACTGTGAGAACTGGACGCAGCCGAACGCCATGGCCATGTTGTTGAGGACGGCCATGGCGAACTTGGACGCGAGGCTGAGAGTCGAGTAGCTCTGCTCGACGAAGAAGTACGGGATGTAGGTGGCGAAGAAGACGACGGCGGCAGCCGCGGCCGCAGTGCTCGCTGTGAGGGAACAAGAACAGGTTCTGCGTGACTTGTGGGCAGCGGCGCATAAAGCTCGAAATAGCAGCGTTTGCTGATCAGCATTTGCCCTTCATGCCTCTTTTCCTCAGCACGGTCTTTTACTGCAAGAAAAGAAACTCACATCTGGAGAAGAGCGTTGACACGGCGAAGGCGAACATGATGCAGGACACGGCGTAGAGGAAGATGAAGACGAAGACGATGGACGGGTCGCTGCGGTTGATGATGGCGCCCTTGCCCAGGTCGATGGTGAAGAGGAGCGTCATGAAGAAGACGGACACGAGCATGAAGCCCAGGTACTTGAGGAACCACGCGACCCACGACAAGGACGGACTCAGCCCCATCATCTTCATCAGCTCCTGTTGGCAGCAACAGTGTAGTTTCTGTTGTACACGTGGTCTGAGCTGAGCAATTCTCAAGGACGTCAACAATCGTGAGCAACGGTGAGGGGAAAGCACATTTGGATGCTTAGAATTCGCCTCGTGCTGCTTGAAACATACAAGTCTGGGCTCTGTTTGCAAATGCCATTTTGGGGCAGGGGCAAAGTCTGACGAACTCGAACCCAACCAGCAGATCTTGTGCAACTTGTCCACACCCCTTTTGCACGTTGAAACCTGAATGCTGCAATTGGACCCGAAGCAAGCATAAGACTGAGCCCAAAGTTCTCGTACCTTCAGTCTGCTTTCTTTCTCTATCACAATATCTTTGACAATGGACGGAGCCGTCACAATGAACGAGAGAAGCAGGAGAAGCGGTAGGTACGTCTGCAGCACAGACACGAAGGGGTCGTCCACGTAGGGCGGGTACGGGTAGCGTCGCATCCAGGTGGTGACGTTGCTGGAGTCGACGGAGGCGCCCCCGGACCCCCGCAGCGCCTCTATGATGGCTTCGTCCACTGCGTGCTGCAGCGTCAGGAAGCCTTCATCGTAGTAATCTGCAACAGGTGCAGTCGCATTGCGGTCTCACGCCCAACCTGTCGGTGATTTTCCCAGAAGGGAATGTTTCCCCCTTGTTTCTATGTTGAAAATGAGCATCTTTCGTAACACGCTTTGGACTGAAGATATTGGCATGGCCCATGGTTGTGAAACCAAGAACAAGGACCAGCAATGAGTTCGTGCTTTCGTGGCTTCAAGTGTGCAATATGGGACCTTTTTATCAGTTATCTTTGATCACATTCTTGTGGGTCACGTTACGAAACGTGAGGTTAGATTTTGTGCAGAACCAGAGAAACACATTTGAAAGAAATTGTTGTGGGTTGTGGAGAAACTCACATGGTTCTCCCCCTGTGGCAAAGATTTCGTCTCTTGGTCCAATGACCTGCTCCTCTGGGTAGTCCATGTTTGTGAACCAGTTGCTGAATGTGGTGACCGCTTGTCTGAACTCCGACGCGAACCTCAGTTTGTACGAGAGGCGACTGGGTGGCAGGTCACCGTTGCTTGGCATGTTGGTGAAAGCGACGCCGGCCAGAACATACTGTGAGGCTTCGCTGTTGTTTTCCTGAAGAGCAGCGAGCAATGTTTCCTCGTCGGGAAAACCCCAACCTGCAATCAGACGTGTGCATGTGGTCTTGAGCAGTGTCACAGCTTCTCGAGATACATATCTTGACGGGCATTGATGACCTGTCGGCGTTTCTTCCTGCTTCGCTCAGTGGTTGCCCCACAACTGAAAGAAAAATGCACACAAAGAGGCCCAGGGATTTCAGTTCCCACACATGCAGCCCTGAGTTCTTGTCTCCAGGTACAATCAAGTTCCAGTCCCTTCAAGAAACCTTACCCGTGAAAGACAACTCGAGTTTGGAGGCGACTTGGTTGGTGATGTTGTCAGCAGCCGTGCCATTTGGAGAGTAGGCGAGTTTCCAAGCTTCAGGCTCACCAGTGCAGATGAAGGTGCTTGTGCAGTTGGTGGGAAGAGGCGATCGGAAAGTATTCTTGAATGTCTCCACTGAAAATGCGTCCCACACTCTCGGTTCACTGTACGTCCTTGTATCCACAATTTGACGAAAAACAAGCAAGATGAGAGACATGACAACAGGCAGCCCGATCTCGAAAGCTGTCAGAACTTTTCTTCTCTTCTGCAAAAGCCAATTTTTCCACAACAGCAGAAGGAACTGTCTTCCAGCACCGGCACCCATTGTGTGGCAAACTAGTTCCCTAATAAATTGTCTGCAACGTTTGTTGTTGTTGTTTTCAGGGAAAACGTTGTGAGTTGATCTCTTTTTTCCAGCCACGCGTCAGTGTTCTTTACTTATTTTGATCTTTTTGAAGGCGAAAGGAACTGAGTGAAGTGCAATATCAGCAGTGGAGATATATCTCCGTCGCACTTTGGACGATTCATCACAGGTGAGGCCGTGTGACCCATTCATTGCTCAGGACCTTCTTATCACTGTGCAAAGAAACTGCTTTTACGCCAGTGCAAACAAGAAAACATAAGACGCCCTGCAATGTCTGGCAGAGAATCTGGGTGCTGAAGACACATTTTCAAACGCGGATCTGTGACACCGTCAACAAGGTGATGCTGGGCGTCAGGATCTTGCTTCATTGACCTTTCTGGGTCAAAGTGGAATTTTTTGCACAAACGGCGTAAGAAGTGACGCATGCTTCCGATTGGAATCAGGAGATGAGTGCTGGGGTCACGAGACACGACACGGAGTTTTCCAGGCACATGCCACTCGAAGACACACGCCCCTGATAATGCCACTCGTAGTCTTGACACCCGGCCAACATCTAAAAAGACTGAAATGACCTGCCCCCGGGATGTCCGGCCATTTCATTATTCCGGGCCCGAGTTGTGTTCCAGACACCAGTCAGCAACTTCGGTGTGGGAAACAAATTGAGTCAAAGTGTTCTTATCAAGATTGAGTCCCTCTTTCAGCACCGGGAAGCCACATTTTCAAATGAGGTAGTTCACCTCGACTGGACTTTTATCGATGTTTGACACACACTTTTGTTGATCAGCAAAAATGTGACCCAGAATCAACTTCAGGACTGGTGCAAAGAAACAGAATCGTGTTTGATGGACCGTCGCAGAACACTGGCTGCTTCCAGCAAAAGCTTTGGTCTCCTTGTCAGGATTATCCCCAGCACATCTTCTTCTGAGTCAAAGCCCAGACATATTTGAAATTTGGCATTTATTTCGAGTTGAGTTTTGGTAAACACAGACAACAAAAAAGGGCACCCAGCTGCCCACAAATTATTTTTTTTGCGCGTGGGAGAAACAAAAATACCCGACAAGTATGTTTTTGCTTTGACAACAATCCGTTTTGAAAAAAAAGTTCGCGCGATAAATTTGACAACATGATAGGAGAATGAGAACTGTGCTTCAATTGAAACAGAGTTTGTTTGCAATTGTCTTGCGGTTGAGTCCATCACGAAAAAGACGACGATATCTGACTCACAGAATATCACAATTCCCGACATGAGCGTCCAGCGAACAGACTGACTTTGCCACGTTTGGTGACAACAACTCCATCTTGTGCACATTTCTCAGCTCACAGACAAAAGTCTTCTGGTTTCACACTGTATTCTTCAGCCTCGTCTTGTGTCTTCTGGTCGCCAAGCTGCCTCAATTTCATCGACACCCACACTCGGCGACCACCATACCCTCGTACTTGTACTCATAGGTGACCACACCCTGGTCGTCCACGTACAGGATGCTGATCGGGTCCAGTTTGACGGGGACGCAACATGCACGCGCCACGCGCTCCGGCCAGTGAGTGTGCACGATGGTCTGGATGATGGCGTGTTTGGTCGGAGAGCCGTGGTTCAGCGGATGCGGGCATCGTCCGGAACACTCGTACGCCTGCAAAGGAGCAGTGTCAGGTTGAAGAACCAAACGATTTCTTTCCCTTTGTTTCACGCGTTCCATTCAGTGGATGAGAAAACATGTCTTGTACCCAAGTTGAACACTCTTGATTTCAGCTTTCATGTTCTTTTTGTCAGAAACACCATACACACGCTTTGAAAAATGCCAACAAAAATTCCAAGACAAAGGACTGAATCAAACAGACTCAAATAATCTGGCTTTCCCGTGCAATAAAGAGATCAGCTGGGGTAGCACCACCAGTTACGTGTGTACGCCTCACCTCGGCAAACAATGTTCCACGCACGCGAAAAATCCTTCAGATGCGACATACGATTTTCACCTTTGTGAAAAACGAGTCTGATTTACAGACATCGCAGTGTAGGAATTCACAGCAGAGGTTCTTCACGCAGTACTTCGCAGTGTTGTTTGATAGATTCTCGGCATAACAGGGCTTTGTTGTTTGCCCCGGCACGCGACCTGGGCCTTTGATGTAGCTGACCCAAGTGTGGAATCCTCTCGGTGGTCCATTCGTTTTTCGGTAAGTACAAGTAACTATCAGTGCAATGGAATTCACGTGTCTGTCCCGTGAAGAACCTCTCTCGATTTTGAACAAAGCTCAGACATGGATATTTTGTCCACAACATCCAGATGACGCTTTCTCCCTGGGAAAATCCATCTTGGAAGACAGGACCCCTGGTCCACCCGAGTCGCACCAACTCAAAAATCTCCCAAAAGTATTCAAGTTTGGTTGCATTGGGCCCGACTCTGGCGGCTTGATGTTCGAGTTCTCAATAACTAGGCGACACTCAACGTTCAAACCCTGGGAAGGAAACAGGTCACGTGTGCTGTCAATTCAGAAGACAAGGCAGGTGCGTTTCAATAAATTGTGCCACGATACTGGCACACAACATGTTTGGAAACAAACGGAAGGCTGATAAGAAAGTGCGTCATTTGAAGAGATTATGATCGTTGTACTCAGGCTGTTAACAAATGTTTGGTATTGCTCTGCTCTGTGATAAAATAGTTTCTGCCACAAGGAGAAGCAAATGCTCCAATAAAATCTGTGGCCAGGACTGGCGTTCAGAATTCTCGATCGGATTCTTGACGTCGTTGCAAAACGTTTCAGCCAAGGGAAGAACAAAGCTGTCCACGTGGTGTTCGAATCAACCCTGAAGATTCAATGAGGAAGCACAAAAGCTTTAATCGATGCAATGGTTGTTGTTTTTTCTAACAGAGTTGGATCCCGAGTGCCAGATGGTTGGGTGTTACACGGGTGTGGACTGTGTCAGGCCTCGCTCGGCTCTCTCACGCAGAGCCCGCAGAGCCGCTTATCTGCGCCACTTACAATCCAACTGTTTCCGCAAGGTTCAGACGCAAGCGACCCAAGTGTGCACGCGGAAGGGGTTTTTGCTGCCCGAGAACTGAGTACAAAACCAAAACCTGTTGTTCTCACTGCCTGATATCACAAAAATAGTTATCACCGCTTCTACAACGGAAGTTCGTCCTTTCCGGCCAGTCCGGAACAAGACTGATTCGTGAAATGACGTAACCGATCAAGTAAAGTCCACACAGATCTCTTGGAACTGTTGGAGGACTGCAGCGAGTGTGTTGTATCAGAATGTGGAGAATCCATGCGGACTGCGCGCAAAGATCAATGTTTTCATTCCACGAGGTTCGAGGCTGGAATTCTTCGTTGCTTCGAATGCGAAACCGCAAACTTGATTTGCTACGTCGGCTTTCAGTGAAAACGCAAGGGACCTGGATTGTGGGTCTCAAACTGTGGGTCCCAATCAAAACCCAAGAACCAAACACAAAAATCATCTCAATTCCAAGTCGTTCACCGATTCCGTGTCCTATTCACGGGGACGGAACAAGAAATAATGATTTTGTTTCCTTCCAATTCAAAAATACTTTGTATACTCACGTTGTAGCCAGAAGGAGCGATGATCCACGAATCCCAACCAATCTCCTCGAAGTCCACGTACAATGGGCTGCGTGCGCACGGGGTTTTCTTCCTCGGTCGCCTGCGCCCCTTTCGTCTTGTTTTTGTCGTGCCTGTGACATCGTTTTCCCATCGTTTTGGGTTCGACGCTGCGAGTGGGTCATCTCCCAGCAGTCTGTCCAGACCCAGGGGTCGGGTCCTGGAGACGCCCGGTGGGCTCGGTGAACTGCGACGCACTTTGGTTGTTGTGGTCGTGTCACCTCGAGGCGCTTTGGCCGCAGTCGTTATGAAAGGCTGCAGCGTTCGGCGACGTCGCTGGAGCCGCTTCGTTCTGCGCCGTCGCTGGCGTCTGGTTTGCGACACCATTGTCGTCGTCGGGCGCGGAGACTCCTTGCCCAACTGATCGCTGTCGCTGTCGAGGCGATCGCTGCTCCTGCGAAACTGATCCAGAACAACTTTGTTGGCAAGAATGTCCAACTTGTTTTTCCGCGCACGTTTTTTCGCCTTCTTCTCAAAGGTGTACACCACCAGTTCTGGACGACGTTCCTCCTCCAGGGACTCAATGAAGTAATGTTCAAGGCCTTCTTGTGGGTAAATATTTTCCAGACAAGCGTACAGTTCAACTTTGTTTTTGTTGCTCCCGATGTAATTGTTGACGAGTCGCGTCACATTGAACGTGACCCACCTGTCTCCCTCTCCGTACACGATCACAGATGGCGAAATCACCGACAGTTCAGAGGAAAACTTGAAGGAGTTGGCCAACAGTTCATAATCGTGCATCAGTGAGACCTTGGCAGCGACGCTGGTGGTCTTGGTCGGGGAGACGTGGAGTCTCAGTTCCGCATTGGTCACGATGTCTCTTGGCTTTAGCTGATCAACCATGAAGCGGAACTTGAAGATTTTGCACATATGGATCCCAACAACAGCAGATTTTACTGAAGCAGCTGAAAAAGGAAGAAAACACATGGAGGACCAAGCGATTGGTTGGGACCAAGTGATAACCTGAACGTTGTTCACGCAAGCTGAATTTGGTTTGATTTGACTTGAACAAACCTGTGTCGTGAGTGTTTGGAAAACTCCTGACCATCGTCGCACGAGGGTGAGTGCAGCTGGAGTTGGAGAAACACTGAAATATCTGCATCATGTAGTTTGCGTGCACTCGGGACCACTTCGGGCTGCTCGTGTGCCTGGTCTCGGGCAAACGGTTGTGTGTTGACGAAGAGTCTGGATGAAGCGGCGTTGTCCTTCTGGTTCGACGGCCATTTGATGCATCGAGAGCGTCTTTGGCCAGTCCTGCTGGGTCGCGTGAAGGGATGTTGCGTTGAGTAGAAATAACACGATTAACTTGATCTGAAGTGACAAACGTTTCTTGAAAATCTGTCTCCTTGTCTCTGTTCTGCCCTTGGCTATCCAAAGCGAGAGTCGTATTCGGAATGGCTGCACTGACATCCAATTGTTTGTTTCCCGTCCTGGTCTGGTGCCCAAGTGTTTTGCTTTCAGAGTGACAGAAGCAAAGAAGTACAAGAAGCAATTGCAGCAGTGTTTTGCGCCCGAGTTCTCCACAGGGAGACTGCATGTCTCCAGTTCGCATCTGCATCTCGCTGCTGAAGTACACTGAGGCCAATCGCTTTTCGATGAGTATCCACTTTCGCGCACGTATCAACAGATACACCCGCGAACCAAACTAAATGTTCGCAAGGTCTGGACCTGCTCCCTGTTGGTTTGCTCGCTGACGTAGCGTGGAATCTGTTCCCACCCACCTCGCACCCACAGCCCCACTCCATTTGGACCTCACCAGCTGATGCCAGATCGGTGATTTTCTTTCGCATTCAATGTGAACAATAAGCGTTTATCTTTTTGCAAGAAACTGTTCTTGTTCACTTCTATGATTTGATTTTGCACTGAAGCGGAATAAAAGAAATTCAAGAAAATACGTGATAATGTTCGGACAGTTTTGTTCTCTGATTTTGCATTGGAGCAGAACAAAAATACTTTTCAAAGAAAAATGCAACAGTGTTCGGAAAGATTTGTTCTCGAACTCCACGTTTCTCCATGTTTATGCAAGTACCTTTTCCTCCTGCAAATTTCTTTTCAAAATGTTTTTGAAGTGGGCGTCTGCAAGGAGTTTGAATTTCCAATGGGAATTTAGAATTGCGCTTCCCGCTTGATCCCTGCACTTTCACCGGAAGTGCGATTCGCCTGTTATCCATGGACGTTTATTTTTCCTCCTTCATTCTATTTCACCTGTGATCAACCTGGTGGCTTCTTGCACACAGTCCAGTCGCTGTTTTCATTAGGTAATTACATCAACCCCCCCCCCCCCCAGGAAAAAGCGACTACAACTTCGAACAACGGTTTGTCGTTCTCTTTCCGTGAGCAACGAAACTAAGGTCCCCTTCTCCGTCTTCCTTGCAACGAGTTACAGAGAGACGATCATATATATATATTTGTGAGTGTCAACTGCGTACGTAACTGCAAACGAAGAACGCACCCATGTTTGGCGGAGAATCTTTGTGACATCAAGCATGCAAGAACTCCCTCTGTCAGAAGTGACCAAAGCTGCTGCGGTACAACGGAGTCAGCGGAGAAGCAGCTTCAGGTGCGAGACGAACCAGCAATCCAGGCTTGTCGTATGGAGAGAATTGGAGGCTCACGGAGCGCAGAATCAAACATTTGGAACAGGGTGTCGTGGTTTGTGTTTGTGCATTTCACTCAAACAGGGTTTTCACTTCCCTTGTGAAAAACTGCAAACAAAATTTTATTTTGTGTGCCACGCATTTTCATGTTCCCACTGTCCCAGTTTCCCACTGTCCTTCAATTCTAGCTTCACCATTCCGACAACGTGCATTGGCTTGCATTCTCGTGTCTGGTGAGTGTGTGGTTCAGGTACAAAAGGAAGGAGTGCGTATCTCGGGGCTTGTTCATCTGGGAAAACTGAAATTTTGATGCAAATGATCAGCCGTGGTTGCCAAAGGCTTTTGTAACTATGTCAGAATAGAATTGCGGATTTTGTCATTTTCATTTTGGAGTCTCCATATCATCGAAACATGGCATGCTCGTAAACTTGCCGCTGCCCCGACCCGTCAATCGTGTGGCCCTGAGTGACGCGGTGCAGTTGTGATAACAGGTGGAGTGACGGGCATCCCTGATCAAAAGTCGTTATGCTGCTGACGTTTTGTGCCTGCAACATCCAAGATTCGGTCATTCAGTAAAAATTACGTCGCTACAGGGGGACATCCATAATCCTTGCACCATAAATAGACGTTCCTACCGTCAAATCAGTTCCAAAAACATCGCGGCGGCGCTTCGATCGATGAATGACTTTCTTTCTTCAAAGTGAAATAATCTGCAGAACAAAGAGTGTTTGTAAAAAGAAGTGTGCTGAGGCATGCATAAATAAGTAAGCACTAAGTCCTTGAAGTGGAGGATGTTACAGTGGCGGGATCAATACAGTCCAATATCCATACGCCCAGGAAAGACATTCTGCTTTTTTGTTTGCACCATCAAATTTTAATTCTCTGTCAAGTGAGGTTTGCTTCTTTTCATACCTTTGCAATGGCGAAATGGAGAAAGTCAAACAACTCCTGCAGATGGGATGGATTTGCTCAAGTTTCGTCACCTTCAAAACTATTTCTGAGGCTCTGTGGGTTCGAACCATCTTCAGAGTGCAGAAGAGCAGTCTGCACCAGATGATACCAAGTCGTGTGAGATCCATCCACACAGAAATACAACCTTGTGTTCGAATGAAAAGTTTTGTGAAATAAAAGCAGACAATGACGAGAAAGCGGAGTTGCAAACATCTTGCGTGATTCAGCAGCTGTCATGCAAGCTGAAAAGAAGGTGCAAATGGTCATTCTAAACGTGGAGTCCAGGGCTGTATAGATCTTGAAATCCTTTTCTGGTACACCTTTTCATCTCCGGTTGTTGACACATTTGACCAGATTTCATTGTGTCAAAGTCGGACACGAAATTGGATGTACCGTTTGTCAAGTTTGTCGCTGAGGTTGCCGAAGAGGAGGTCCCCAGTCGGCCCACAGAATCCAGACTCCAGCCTGTGAATCAGTGAGTCTCGTCCCCGGAAGCCAAACAAGCGGCTCTGCTCCAGCCCAAGATGACTCCAAATATTGACACTGACCAGGCTGTGTTAAAAGGACAAAAGATAGTAAATTTGCACACAAGCAAAAATGGAGAAGCCCAGATTTGTTTGGCTGGGACTTCAAAGCATTTGGAGGATCTGAGTATTTGTCATTGGCACACGGACGCTCTGGTTGGTGCCAAGGAGGCTGTTTCTTTGAGGTGTTCAGGAAATTCGTCGCATCTTTGTTGTTTTCTCACACCTCTTTGATCAATGGTTTTCTCTGTCAAGGTTTGAGCCTCAGAAACACGAAAATCGCCAGACATCTCCTGTCAGATGTGATGACAACCCGAAAAAATCAACTGATTTGCTTGGGTCCGGTTGTGGGATTACACCACACGCTCGATTGACGTTCAAGCTGGTCGCAGGCTGGCAGTTTAGTGGCATTGCAACAAAGAACTTTTGGCAACAGATTTCACTATCGAGCAACCGGTGCTGGGAAGGGTTTGAGAAGGTTTGGAGAAGTTCTTTGTTCAGGTCTGAGGAAAATTTGTCGCGAAACCCGTCAATGCAGATTTTCAACGCCGTTGTGCTCAGCACTGGTGCCCATCGGCTTTCAATTCCTGTCGTGGAAAAGCTGAGGAAGACAAATTGGAACTTTCCTGTCTTTTTTCGCCGTTCAGATATGCGCACAAGAAGCTGGGTATCTAACGTCAAACGAAATCCTTCTGCACAACCCGATGAGCTGGTGGTTTGCCACCCTCTAGTGACGACATTGTCCCTTGTGTCGATCTCTCTGACACCCAGACAAACATATTGTTCGTTTGCGTCAGCAAAGCCTTCATCACTGTGGGAGAACAATGATACTGAATTGTAGAAACGCAGGTGAAAATCTTCCGTGTCATCTGCACCGAAGGTATGTTCCTTCGATGAGAAGGAGTTTGTCAGCGTCGCGATAAACAGATAGTCTGATTGCTTTTATTGATCCAGGGAGCCATTACTATTTTATTGTGTCGAACATCAAAGTGCCTTTTTATAGTGAAGGTTCGTGCCATTAAGCACGTAATTGTTTGCAATTCACATATCCACTCTCATCACATCAAAGTCTTGGAGTCTACTTGATTTGGGGCAGTTTGCTGGGAATGGTTCTGTGGCACCACGTCTCACCGCGCCAGGTGGAGCTTTGTGTCAAGGAGCAGCGATCTACGTTGCCAGCGACGGCGTGTCGAGGATCAGATCTGCCGCAGGATATCTTCAACCTGGTCTTTGAGTTGCCTTTTGAAGTCTGCGTGGCAGATCTCTGCCCAAACACAGTGCAAAAAAAAAAATTCAGACCGGTAGCGCAGAATCAAGTTGTAACAGTTGCCTCGGTTGCACCATCCAGATCTTCACAAGAAGGCAATAACTTGAACCCCCGTCACTTGAATCCAGGACCAGTGGTTCTGTTCTTTGACAGGAAAAATGCGGACTTGGCTTGTCGCAGTGATCGGCCAGCTCTGTAAAAAACGTTTCTTGGACAATTTGTGATTTTTAAACTTTGGTTCATTGGTTTGTTGTTGAGATAACCGAACAACAAGAAACAACAGTTTGACAGATTCGATCTTGCGGAAAAGGATACACCTGTATTTTGACAGAGCCACATCGAACAAAAAGGAAACGAAAGGGGAGAGACAAAACGGCGTCAGAATTTTTTTTTTCTTTCACAACACCAGTCCTTCCTCCCTGACTGTCACTCGCAGCACCTGACTGGGTTCTTTCTGCACACTTTGTATTCAGTACAGTGCCATTTTGGGCTCAAGATTATCTCTCTTCACAGGTGCTGGCAGGATGTTAAGATAAGAGCTTGCCTTGTAGGTAACAGATACTGGGGAGAAATAATAAGAAGGCAGGGCCTCGCAGACGTAGCCATGCATGCGGTACATTACTCCAACTGAAGGCTTGTTCGTCTCAAGGTTTTGTAATGAAAGAGCCGCTGTAAAGAGACTCCACAATTTGCAAGCTGTCGATGCTCAATCTAAGTCACGATAACCACTCCACACGGTGTGCTGGAACTCACAGTGAATGTAATTTCTTCTCAATGGTGACGCAATATTTGCTGTGGTGGGAAGAGGAACGGTCCAACGGAAGTTGGGTTGTGGGAGGTTTTTGCATTAGGATCTGTCTGTGCTGCAAACCTGCAAAATAATTGAGCCTCCGTCGAGAAGAACTTGGTCCTGCAAGCTGAATCTTGGGTGTGCCAGGATTCACTGAGATGGCTACCTGACATTTGGAGGTGTTTTTTTCTGCCAACAGAAGCAAATGACCTTCATTTAACAAGCCAGTTGGGAGTTACTCAGACAGCTTGGCACAATCCAATCGAATCTGCACGTAAACGGACACCACAGGTCTGTTTGTGTCACGGTAACTCGAGCAGTTCACAGATAAGTGCGTTATGCACCACAACTCCCCAAGGTAAAATTGCGAAACACCTCACTTCCACGGATATTATCATCGCAATCGTGAGTCAGGCATTGCTTAAGTGTGGAATAGTCTTCAACATCGACAGTGTTCACTGGTTCAACCAATCAAAGTGGATCTGTTGGTTGAACAAACCCCACGGTTCGTGTTGCACAGACTGGCTGTTCCCTCCGTCTGAATCTTTGTTTCTCTCAAAAACGTACGTCCAGTACTCGTGTGCAAAACCTGTCATAATGTCGCTTCGTGTTTCATTCACATGTACGATTGTCGATTTGGCATGTATCGTCAAATGGAGGAACATAACTTTTCACTTGCAATTAATCGCGCTTGATTGACGCCGGACAAAAGCCGTTTCTTGTTCACGGAAACAGTTGGTGGTGATTTCTCTACATTCCACCGTCACACTTGTGTCATGCAATCATTGTGCTTCAGTGGTCAGACACGATTCGAATCTCTCATGTTTTACTCGCCGTCTCACAAAAGTGGAATCGATATGCCAAATGTCTAGAAACGGATCTTCGATGGCTGGACATCACAAAAGCTGCCCGCTGGATTACTACTTGCTGTGCTGAGATTAATGAGCAAACAGGGCGACATTCGCCGTTTCAAGCTGAAGGCCCCGATTTCACAAGGTGCGCGTCTTGGAAAATGGATTCAGCTCCTTTGAAGACGCGTTGTTCGACCCAAATTGAACAGAGACGGTTGATCCTTTGAACTGCATTTTCCTGTGGTGGAATTTTGCCTGTTTTTCAAAGTGACATCTCAACGGCACAATTCATTTACTGAACGCCAGATTCATCCGTTGTTCTGAAGCAAATCCCACTTTTTCGTCTGCCATAATCTTCTCGGGTTTGAAACATTCATCTGGTTACGCCACACGTTCCATATCTGATGAGACCAGAGTCATCTCCCGTGGGACACATATTCTGGTCACAAGCCTATGAATGAGTAATTTGACAACACTGCGATGCTCAGAATAAATGCGGGATTCAGATTTTTGTTTCCAATGTTGAATTGAATATCAATCGTGAATTGTCACCGTTGTGTTTATCTGGTTTTCCTTCACGCAGCTCATTCTGAACCATGTATTTGTTCGTGACTGAAACAGAAACGTTGAGCAAGGCACTCGGTGGCATTCTGTCTCACGCTCTCTGTCTTCACAATGACAAGATTTGAGATGAGGAAAACTGTCAATGTGGAGATAAATAAAGTAAAATGTATTCCACGAGAGTTTTCATTCTCATGGTGAACAATGGCCACTTCAGGTTTCTGCAGTGGTTTCTATCTTGACAACAGAAAGCTTGGTTTCAGGGGATTTGCTGCCACAATGGGAAATGTAATGGGTATTTTTCCAGCGCTCACTCAGGATGTGGGATAAACGTAATGACTCGACAATGTCAAAATTACGGGTGTGGCCTTTTTGGATCTTTTCTTCATCGTTGTTGACAGGAGAGCTCAGAAGGGATGTGCTGCTCCTCGAAATCGTTTGTGTGACCTGACAGCCTCAACAGACTGCACACATAGCGCATTCCTTGAAACATCCAGGAACCTTTGTTTTGTTGTGCAAAACCCAGGTCACGTTTGGTTGTTTGTTGAAGGTCACAGCGCTCATCCAAGAGAAAATTGCAGAGAATCTAGCCTTTTCAGCTTCACAGAACATGAGCCAATTGATGCGCGTGATTTGTGCGAAGACTCGTCCTGAATCGAGTTGAGGTGTTGCCGTTTATCTTGCCGTAGATCATTCGGACATACCTGAAAAAAAATTCGTGTGGTGCCTGCGCGAGCATTTCAACAAATGTTCTTTTCTGTTTGAGCCGGCTTCGGATCCTGTTTGATTGACCTCAACCTTCAGAGATCAGTTTTCGCCCTGGAGAATGTGCCTGCAGACGGTCGGGGAGTGTTCAGCTTCCATTGTCTTATCATGACACCTTTCCCTGAGGAAGCAAAAACCATCCCAAAAATGTGGTAAGGCACACGTTCGCCGTTCTGAGGGGATGACACGGTTGGGCAGAAGCTCCTGTGTTGTTTTATTGGTGTCACTTCCGCCTCTCTACGTCAGGCACAACTGTGGGGCCCGTCGTCCTCGCAGAGGCAGCAACTTCCGGTCACAGGAAATTTAGATGTCCTGAGAATTAGAAAAACGAGGCACGAAGCAGAACAGTAGTCAGTAACTTATCTCCGATCTCTGACCAACATGCAAGAATCCGTCGAGCTGGACGAAGTCAGCAGCTGGAGTTCCCAAAAGGCACTGAGGACATTTCCTCTGGTCACTGCAGCCACGAGGTCGGTTTGCACGTGTGTTGTGTGGTCCATTCGGAACAGCGTCGCGCCGATCTGTTTCCTCCCACGTCATCCGTCATTAACGTCGAGTTCCCGCGTGAATGTCTGACACTTTTTTCTCAATTACGGAGGAAGGCAGAACCCTGCGTGAGCTGGCATCTGATTATCGCATTGTTTTCTGCAACGCTTCCCAATTTCCCTTCACTTCGCTTCAACAATGATTCTTTTGTGTCCTTGTGGTGACAATTAACAAGCTGATACCGAATGAGGGAAATTTATGAAATTACCGAAATTAACGTGTCAATTTTTGCACATTCCCTAAGACGTTATTCTGGCATGAAACGTTGTCTTGTGCAAAACGAAGGAAGTTACGAATTCGCGGAACAAATGTTTGCCGAAAAACATATTTGACGTCGCACAACTTGTCCACATTTTGCGTGCTACTATCTTTTTCTTTTTGTGCGACAACAACAGGCCACGAAAAAACCCCCACCCACTCAAAAGTTGTAGGTTGTGTCAAACTCAGCGGTCAAAAACCAAGTGTGAACCTTGTTTCGCTGCCCTGAACGGGAAGGTTTTGGGGAGGGAAACCGTCAGTATCCAAGCTATCTCAGCTATCTTCTCTCCAATTTTTTGTTCGGAGGGCACAAGCGACGGTTGACCAACCAGGATTACACGAGGATTTGTACTTCTTGTGAATGCTCAGTTAGCTCGGAGTTTTTTCGTCAAAAATCCACCAAAGCATAACTGTGCGCGTCTCCAAAAATAGACAACTTCCCACAAAAGTAAAGTTCCCTCTTGGTCACGTACACCACAAAGGAACAACGGAGAATACAGCATATCAGATCGCTCTTCCACAGATGAGCCCTGACTGTTTCCGACTGATAGATCTATTTCCCGAAGGAGAACACGGAAAGTCGGGCATTGAGCTGTAAATTTTTACACGAGCACACAGCATAAATTTGTTGCATTTTTGACCTATCGTCCGCAATTTTCCACTGCAGGCAACAACAGAGGTGTGCCATTTTTGGTGTGACCAACAAATGTGCTTCCATGTGCTTTCTCACTCAGGAACTGAAGAAGGCGGAACCTTCTTTGGAACGTTTGGACACACGAATTTTCCTTTCGTCTTGTTGCTGCGGAGAGCTGTGGAACAGACAGACGTTCACTATTGTTCTGTTTGTGGCTGGGCTGACCATGCAGGAAAGAATGCACATCTGTGACAAGAAGTTTTTTGCACTCGAAAGTCTCCACAGGCAACCAGCAATTTTTACGAGTCACAAAAGCAACGCTTGAGAAGCACACATTAGGGAGGTTCGGCAGAAAGGAGGGTCGTAGACGTAGACGCAGACATGGATTTGGGAATGGGAAGGAACAACCAAACAGGAATTTCTATATCTTTGAAAATGTGCCTTTGCAAAAAACAAAATGCCCAACATAATTGGAAAGAGCCAAGCTACACATGAGACTTTTTTGGGTG
>JAAUXT010067778.1_pt1 | contig 26443 bp, 24 predicted proteins | sample 7278171 | NCBI WGS metagenome assembly JAAUXT01 (sample SAMN14350112, study PRJNA611818) | marine sediment metagenome | isolation source: surface marine sediment (1.8m) | place: French Polynesia: Moorea | collected 2018-08
ACATGAGAATTGTCAATAAGGCCCCGTCTGAGCCATTCTGTTTGTTCTTTACGTTAGATTCCTTTTCAGTAATTCTACTCTTAGCCCAGTGCACTGATGTCAAACCATTTAAGTCTTTTGTGTTAAATGGTTTGACATGGGTGCACTGGGCTAAGAGTAGAATTACTGAAAAGGAATCTAACGTAAAGAACAAACAGAATGGCTCAGACGGGGCCTTATTGACAATTCTCATGTCAATGAAAATGCCATCGACGACTGAGCGCCCACGGCGAGGTGGGCGCCGACAGCACTGTCGAGTACACTGCTGACAGGGACGGACAACACTGCTCCACCACCACGGAGCACGCGTTGGACAGCACATGTGCACATAACCTACAGCAATAATCAAACAATAGTGCAATATTTGCTTTAGATTAGTTAATGACACGATGCGGACATTTGTCGAGGGACCAGTGACTCGGCTTGTCCGTGGCAACTGATGTTTCTCCGAGATAATTAATACACATAGTTAAATATTTATCATAGGGACGTGGTTTCCTGATGGCAGGATCAATTCATTGAGCAACTCGAGAAGCGGCTGCGTCTCTCTCAGTTGCGGTTCGTGTTTCAGGGAAAACGCGGGATCTGGAGGCTACGTTTTTGTGTGAATAGACAGCCTGCAGAGAACACATTCCTGTATTTGGCAAAAACACACGGACAAAGGCACGGGACAGATTCCTCTCATTGTCACCACTGCTACACACGCCGTGCCCCTGAGCAATTCTGGTATAAAGAACACGAGACGTAATCAAACACAGCTACATCTGGGACCCTAAAGGTGACAAGTTTCGCGTCTGCTCAATAACATAGCATCCCATCCAGTAGTTGCCATGTTTGCCTTGAGCAGATACTTTGGGACAATGTATTATGCATGGCCCTGTGTATTCGACACCGCCGGAACCATCGTAAGTAACAGGTTAACAAACACAGAACAAAGCTTTATCCACCACCTGACCATTCATGCGGTGCTACCAGGACAGTTCTGACTTTGGTCTTCTTTCACTCCAGTTGCGAATGACGGAAACACTGAATGGGAGGATTTTACCAACGCCGTTCCTGTCATGATGCCCTGATGAGCACACGAATCATGGCGGATTTGGAGGGATTTGTGTCGTTTCACAAAGGTGAACATTTCCACATGAGTGTCCTGTATCAGAAAGTCGCCCTCGCCCTTTCATCCTGTAACAGCGTCGCATGAAAAGGACATTTGATTCGGAGATGTAAATCACGAGAGTTCTCCTCGGCCCCATTGATTTTTGCGGAAGCCCATGGCAGACCCTACCGCCTTGAGAAGACTCCACTGTGAAGGAAAAGGAAGCTCCCGAGACTTTTCATTTGCAGCTTTCATGCCCTGTTTACAGGCTCTGGTGATTGACTCATCAACCCAATTGACCGGGGCAACCAACCCAAGGCGGCGTCTTCCTATACAGGGACCTCCTCTTTTCTTCCAGACATTTTCAGTTGCCCGGGCAACGACGCTGATCCATAGCTTTGGAATGGACAGCAGAGGCCCTGACACTTGTCAGCCATGGCAGACGGATTTGACTGCACGTCCCTGAAGGCGTGCTGGTTCCGAACCTGGATTCACTTCCGGTGTATGAGAACACCCGACAGTCTGCATCTGGAAATCTGCAGGTCATGCAAACAAGGTTGTTTTCTGCAAGTGTCTTCGTGCTCAATTCCACACATGTCGTCACATGCATGGAGGACTCGAGGCTTCCATCCTGCAGCAGCTTTTTGCAATCAAGACATTGAGCTGCTTTGGTGGTAATGGGGTCAATGAACATTATTCCCCCTCTGCACGTTGGGTTGGCCTAATTCTGTGGAAGAAGCTTCAAATCAGATTCTCGTCGGAGAAATTACTGGATCTCAAACCCAGAGATTGTTTCCGAAAGCTGCAGCTCGAAACGAACACACCGGTTGTCAGTAAATTGAAGTTTTGTACATGAGCAACCAAAGTTTCAAATGGGACGCACTCGGGTCTGACCTGGATTCAAATATGGAGTCGGGCCACTTGTGGCAGCAGAGTGTACTGTTGCATCAGTGTGTTTAATGGCAGCTATTTAAAGCTGGTAATGTTATTGGACGTGGGGGCGCCATATCATGTGCGAATCTGTGCTCTGTACACAGCAGCTTTACCGGCTGTGGGAACCATAAAGACGTGCTAATGACGTCCCCGTGGTTTAAACCTGGAGTCATGTGTGGCCACTGCTCTACTGCTTCCTCATAAATTCAGCCAGGTTCATAAATGAAGAAAGGACCCGTGACAGACAAGGCAGACGCACAATCAAGATCGTCGACACCTCAACAGATTGAACACGGCTTTGCCCAGTCTGTATAAACTGCACCAAAAAATGAATCCTCATGACTTCAAAGACACACTCACGATTTGCTACTCTTCCATAGTTGTTGAAACGATAGTTGTGAGATATGTTTCAGAAGAGCTGGCAATCTGTAGGCGTCACAATTAGACGAACTCCAAAATTACACGGTTCAGGACGAATTGCCGCTGACTCTTGCGCTCTCTTCAACATTCTTGCCTGACAAAAAACTGTCATAAACCGGTAATTTGCGCTGCAATTTTGCCAAAAAGGTGTGAGGGCTTGGCGTGTGTTCGGCTCATCCTGACTGTGATAAATTAATGCTGCAATGTTTCCCCCTCAAAGCATCCATCAAGGCACAATGTTGCGTCGTTGTGAAGAGTTTTTAGACAAGAAAGGTTCGGAGTCCATCACAGCAACACTGCCATGCAAGGACAAATGCAGACGGCAGACAGCAGATCGGAAAACCTTCAAAACTGCACACATCAGTGTCACAAAGTCATCACAAAGTCACTTTTATACATGAATACACAGACACAACCTCCGACACATGTCAACTCAGACTCTAAAATTGAATAAACAGGAATCATCAAGGAATCAGATGTGCCTCAATCCCTTCGTTTGTTGACTGTGTTCATGTGAGAGCAAATCAAATCAGAAAGCAATCCATCACAGGTTTCCATTGATTTATCAGTTCTCATATGGAAACTCTCTCAGGCAAAGTGCACTCGGAGAAGTTTTCTTTTTGTGCGTTGTGTGAACACCGGATAATTGATAATGCGCGCTGTTGTGCATGTCTCAACGAATGTCACAAAGGCAAATCCCGCCCACATCATTTTGTTTGCAGAAGCATTTCTGGAAGTGTGTTAAGTTTTGTATTAATTGGGACATTTACCCCAGGGTGGCCCCGATGTTACCAAGTACATCTCGATACAAGCAGGTTTGCAGCATTTTTGGCATTCAAACATCAGATAAATTCGATGTGATTTGTCAAGGGTCACATGCTGGACCGACCAGATCATGTAAACGAGCCATTTACTTCCCTTGATCCTCCGGCTACAAATGGTACTCCCACAACCGGGCCGCCAAACAAAGCATGAATGGCAAATCTCACTGGAATTGACCTCGACTCTTTACCAGGCCGAGCTCCGTCCTACATGATTCCTAATCAGGCAGACGCAGCGTATGTGACGCACAAATTGATTCGGGCGAGGTTCTCCAGAGCGTGATTAGCTGGGAGCCGAGATACGCGGCGTCGCTTCCGCCACACGCGATGCGACCATCGCGCGGGACACGCGTCTCTGACGGTGTATGCGGGTCACGGGAGCCAAAGGCCATCACAGGATCTGTCGAGTTTTCGTGCTCTTCGCACTGAAAAGCATTTCTTTCCAAAACAAACCATTTTTGGCAAGTTGTCAAACACTGGGAAGAAAAAGTCCGCCAATGAAAAATTGCCAATCATTGCTTCAGCCTGATGCAGACGCCGGCGCAGACCCGCCTGTGCAGCCTCTTGAGATGCACAACAGCTTCGCAAAGGACGACCACGGTTCAACTGGTGCTCGTGATCCTATCAGTCTGTAAGCAGGCCAAATATGGCTTACCACGAAGGTGAAGGATGCATACCCAACAAGCCATTGAGGATTAACGCTGCGAAGCTGTTCTTTTTACCATGGCAACGAAAGTGCCAGAACCAAGAAAAGTGCAACCACTGTTGTCAAGCCACACAACACTAAAAACAACAGAATCGTCCAACATTCTTGTACTTTTGGCTCATTTGAGGCAACCAAGGTCAAAGCCGCCACGATGTTCCTTCAGCTGCTGCGTTGATGTCTTGAGCGACGTGTGAAACAAGCATATCAGCCCAACAATCATGATTTCCACCCCGGGGACTATTGATTTTCCCGGTTTCATCTCACAGACAAATGATACACATTTTGCTCGGACCTCTAACCCGGTCGGCTCCGCCTCCGCCCACTGCTTTTCGATGCCATAACACTGACGTTTGCAACTCCATCAAACTGCAAGCAACCGCGCCGACTTACGACACCTGTGGGTCCAATATCCGAGTACCATGGCTGGCATACACAATGGCTTTACGTCAGATAACATCCGAAACGCGCCTGGGACTCAGCCATGTCCACTATCAGCCCGCGACCTTTTCGAGGGAGCGTCTGAATTAAACATCTGCCAAGTTGGCCAAATGTTCCTGTGCTCCACAGATGGGCCTGCAGGCAACCATGGTGATGGCAAAATTACCACTCTTGAGAATACAAGCACAGCAGGGAAACGCTGCTCTTTCTACTGCTGATTTGAACTTGATACGCCCATGCAGTATTCTTTTGGTCCAATCATGACATCGTTATCAAGTCAACACCCTCGAAAAACACGGAGAGAGAGAAAAAATTCTCGCAGGCGATTTCCCACAGAAGAATGAAAGCGACCACAAAGGGACACGACAGCATCTGTTGCGCTACATGTACACGCGGTATTATCATCATCAGGCGCGCGAATATAGACCCAACTGAATTGTGTTCATTCAGCAAACAAACAAGCGCTTTGATAAAGGTGACAATTGCAGCCGTCAATACAGCTTTGTGAGGATGCGCCTGCGATCAATGCTGGTGCGACGAACCTAATTCCTGCGGCCTTGAACACGGAATCTATATTGGGACGTCAATACAATTGGTTTCAATCCACATTCCTCAAATAGATTCGTCTGAGTGACGGCAGAATGAGCGGAGCTTGATGCACCTTTCCCGTCTCTCTGTGGTTGAGCGATGGGACGAAGCTGATTCAAATGAACCATCAATAAACATGCAGACCACATTCCTTCACCAACTCCCACCACATCAACTCAAAGAAACCGAGTTGGTCACTCTCGTCACTCGTGCAGACCGGACACGAAGACTTCCAAAGGGCAGAATTGTCCGACAGGTAGGGCCCTGGAATTCTAAGGTGTACATATCGCTGACAAAATATGTGAGATTTTTTGTTTTCGCGTTGTGCACTGTTTGCACAAATCATTTGTCACACACAACCAACAAAGTGCAAGTGTGTCTCTCAAAAGGTTTCTATTCTGTTGGTTTTACCTCTTCATCGAGGCGACCTGGGCTTCTCAAGCGTGGCTTCTGCCATTACTTGAGGAAAATCACTTACTGCCACCAACCAGCGCTGCATTTTGAAAGTGCATCAGACCGATCGCATATTTATTTTACCGATCTCCTGGGGTTTGAAGTCTCGATGCCTTTTCAGAGCCTGTTACCTTCACAAAAAGGTGCAAGTCAATACATTTAGCCTTGGTGACACTTATGGCGCATGTGCATTGACAAAGCGTGCATGTCGCCCAGCGGAATGCATTTCCGCCGGCGGGAGGGATCTTTTGGCGTCGGTGGCGTCCGTTTGCGTTTGATTGATTTGAATTCCTCGCCCTCAAAACAAGCCAACCTTTGCGCACGAACTCTTTTGGAGCAGGAGAACCCTGAGATTTGTGACTCCGGTTCCATGTCAACTGCAGCTTGCCATCTACACGAGTACGGAGTATGTTTGTTTCTGGCAACACTGTTTTCTGTTTCAAACAATTTCGTTGCGGTGCATGGTGCAGATGTGCACACGTGGAACAGTGCGCAGAGTGATGGATGTGTGAACCTTGCGTGGCAATGCTGTATCAAACTTTTGGCACTGTATTGACGGCAGACCCTTGCGAGCAGAATTCACTGACCCATGGATGTTTCCATTTGAAGAGGGTGGCAAGTATCGTCGGGCCAGCGTGCGTGCTTGTTAACTCAGCTGGATACGAACACCGTAAGACCCATTCAACACAAACCTTGGCAAGAAAGCAGCGAGAACATGCAGCACCTCCACACATTCAATGAACACAATGTCAAGTTTCTCGTGGCTAAACTCCGGCTGTTTACACGGAAATCAGCACTTGATTGTTCACAAATGTAACTTTAATTGCATGTCGCTCGGAAATGATAGGCTCAGGGCAGACTCGTCTCCCGAGGCTACGCACCGACGCTGCAAGCACGTACGAGACCAAAATGTCAAGTGTGTACAAAAATGCAATAATCAGCGTAAAAATAGTTCGACACAAGAACACTTCTTTGCGCCTACCTTCCTTCGACGATGATAAAATGTACACACGCACAGCATGCTGATCCCCGGGGACATCGTGTTTCACTTCCTTTCCAGGACCGTGGTACTCAGCTTTTAGTGCGTCTTTGGGGACAGAGACAGCACTCGCTTGTATTTTGGGATTTTTAGTGCTCTCTAATTGCTAATTGTGAGCAAGTTTCCTGATCAAGTAGGTGTTATGGGACCTCCGTTGTGTGACAAACATGGTGGCAAGAAATGGACGCAGACAGTCGGTCCTCCAATGGGACTGAGACTGTGGAGAAGCGAGATTAAGTTCCCCGCTCTGGAAAACAACACTGTTCGGCTGCGCGAGTATTCCTTCCTGACCAACAATCCATTACTGGCACAACAAACACTGCGCCAGCAGAAGAGTTCGATCCGACGCACGTATCGTATTTTTATCTGGCTCCAGCTGCAATTATGATGGGACTGCAGCTCAGTTGTGCTTCAAGAGATGATTAATGGACGGGAAGAAAAGCTGACGAGACCTGCGCCTCTCAAACAGGGATTTCCACACGACACCCAGTAATGAATGTCACCGTGAGGCTTGGCCTGCATGTTACACCGTGGAACTTGTGCGTGGAATCCCACCCTGCGTATTGCGTGGTCACACGCGCACGAGTGAAAAATATCGTACTTTCGCCCAATTGATGTGGAATCCACGCACAATTTATGGTGATTGTTTGCACGCTGCAACGTGATCACTCACCCCAAAATGGTGCTAAAAGTGTTTACGTAAAGTGCACCTCGTGGAAGGTTCAGGCTTCCTGGGGTATAGAGTCTATCTACCTGCTGTGCCATCGATCATTTTTCTTCACTCAAGTGGCATAAAAACGCAAAGATCCACTCATATTTGGCACTTTGCAGTTGTACCTTTCACACTGGCAGCACAGAAAGGGTTCGCGCGCCGAACGCTCAATCGCGCCCAAAATACTCTGTCAACCTTGGACGAGTTTTCAATTCATAGCAGCCCATGGTTTGTCTTTGCCTTGTGTCCTCGCACAAGGAATTCCCTACAATGGACAACCAAAAGGAACAGCGACACAAAAGCAACATTGAAAGTATACAATCAAAACCTGATTCTGTGCCATGCTTAGACACTCTGCCCTCGTGCGAAGGAACACAGAACAACGCAGAGGGAGGGGTTGACAGTTTTCCTTTCAAGACCAGGAATTCTGTCAACAGAGGTATCGCCGCCGTTTTGTGCTGAAGACCCCATTCGGGGAATACGTGCGAGATTTGTTCCGTCATTCACAGACAGATAGGCGTTGTTTGCCTGAAGTGTCACAAGTACACCATCTCAAAAAGGCTGTCAAGAACCGACTGCCACTGTATGCCTCATATGCACCTGAAGCAAAGTTATTCTCAACATGTGAGCAACAAGACCCTGGCTTCCAAAAGGCGCCGGGATGCCATGTTTTGCTAAGCTTGCTGTGGACTTTGTTTCACAAAAAGTGAAAATGATTTTGATTCTTTAATGTTGTTTCTTTGCTGAATTCCTCCCTTTGTGAGCTGCATACATTGTATGACACAGCCAGAGATTGTCAAAATCCTCCCGTCGCGTTTTGCACAGAAATATTTTCGTTCCGAAGACAGAGTTTCACGAAACATCTGCTTTTTACATGACTTCGTGAACAAGCACAAAAATTTTTGAGCCTTACTTTGAAGTTCTTTCCACAGAAATATGGCAAACTAAAGTTCGTTTTGTTTGCGCAGAGGAAAAAGTGCCCGATTTCAACGAGCAAACCGCTTTCACGGTTCTCTGAGAATTGCAAACCACGCAACATCTCCAAATAAGTGCACATAAATTTTGAAGACGCTGAAAACCAGACACTGGTGTTTACCACTATTGAAAATCTGCCTTCATTGAGATACATAATAAAGTCTGGACTCATATTTCATCAGACATATCATTATGTTGTGCGTTTTCCGCATTCGGGGCACGGTTCGCTTTATGAAATACGGTGCAATTCCTCACAAACCATTCTCCTCGTTCCAGTGTCAAACCAGTTTTCGACATCACTGGAGAAACAGGTTTCTTACCCCACGCAACGTCCCAATTTTTCTTCATCAAATTATGGTGCTGAAATCATGGTTTCTTTGCAACTTTGATACAAGCAGAAGGCCTCGCCAGGCACCCCGGTGCCCGTGGGCTCGGTCGAGTGTGGTGGGCCCAGGCTTCATTCAGCACTCGGCAGTTTACGTGCTGTGTGTTCAAACTCAAACTGAATGCAATTTTGAGACCATACTGAACACAAAGTCCCCTTTTTTCCTCTGTGTCTCACGTACTATTCGAAACTTATCTTTCATCGCTACTCGTGTACAAGCCTCTGGCTTGACATCGATGCACAATGCGATATTGATCTCGCTGCAAAAAAGCAGACAACCCTCCTTTTCGTAGAGTCAACGTGCAAAAATGGGGATGTTGCCATTGATGCAACAATACCCGTGCAGAGAGATTTGCACTCAGGAATCCCATGACAAAAGCTGTGTTGCTTCAACAGGCAGACTGATTCAAAGGAGCGCTTCTGCTAACTGTCATACAGAGGCAGGGTTGCTGCGTCAATATTTTATCTGTATCATTTGAGTCTCGAGCACCAACAAGCGCAGCTCCGTCCCATTCCCGTCCAAAAGACTCATCAATTCCCTGGAGACACATTCAGACGAATGAATTCTTATTCTTTATTAAATATGATGAACAGCCCCGGGAATTACGGATATCTGGCTTCCAGTGCACCGAACGAGATTACTCAATGGAATAAGAAGCAGGAATCTTGTCACCTGCAAATTGAACTGCTTCTCTGTTCAACAAGAGATGTTTTTGCATTGTGTTTGCACTGTACTCATTTTTATTGACAAGCAAACCCATTTGTTACTGAAAATACTCACGATAATTCAGATGCAAATACTTGCGTGGGACAACATTGGGATAACTTCATGCATTTTTGATCTCAAGTCTGTCATGGTGAATGCGGCATTTCAGCCCATCGGCGGCCAAAGGTCTTACCTCTGCGGAAACCTGCCTTGTCTTTTTGTTTCACACGGTAACATGTCACAGGTGAAGCTGGTTGTGTTTTATCAACGAACACACCTAAACTTGGGACCCTGTTACACAACTCCAGGGACTCTCTCCGTTGCTCTTCAAATCGGTTATGCTCTGCGTTTGTCACAATTACATACGGGGATAAAAATGTCTGTGCTTTGATTAAATAACTCTCACTGAATGACGTACGGCGCATTTACGGCAATTGAAGCTCGGCCAATGCAGCTGCGTCTCATGGTCCCAACCCAACATCACACAATCAGGACCGTGGGTGTATGAAGTGTAATACCATTGTACTTTCTCCATGGAAGGATATTTTGCAAGACAGCATACAAAACCATCACAGTTCAGTTGCAGTTTTGCAGTCTTCTACTCACATCACAATTCCAGCTCAATTTCTTGAGCGTTGGACTGGGTGCCGTGGTGTATTGATTTATTCGGTCCGTTCACATTGGGATGACAAGGTCCGAGATTTATCAAAGTATTACACAGGAACGGAACATTCGTAATCTGACAGGCTGTGTGACATTCATGCAAAGCCTCGGCTCCTCCGAGCTATTGATTCGTGTATCACACCGCGGACGGACAACCATGAAACCATCATCAGGGATCAAGGTGTCCGTCCACCTTCCCCTGCACATGCAGTGACTGTGTACTCGACAGCTCCGGGGAACACTGTATGAAACAAGCAACGTGCAAAGGTTATAAATTTATGTTAGTTCTAGTTGGTGTGGAACCAGACAGAAAGTACTTTGCTGCCGGCCATGCCAATCACAAATCCACCCAGCTGATGAGGAAAAGAAGCTGCGATGGATGGGTGATCCCCACAATCTCTGTCGAGAGTTCAGCTCAGTCCTATTTGGCAATTCTTTGCTCTTTGGTGAGCGACGAGAAAAATCGATGAAGACGGCACTGAAGGTCAGCCTCATGAGACTCGGGCATCATTTCTCTGCTCTCCGCGTCTATTTGAGGCAGCTGGTCTCTCAGCGTTCGGAACACTTCATTATGTCAAAACACAACGGCGGTGAGATGACACGTTCTGGGACTTCCGCATCAAGTGTCCAGCTTTGCACAGGTCCCCTTGCACTGCAGTCATCGGAAAGCGAGAAATGATCTGTACTCATGTGAAAACTGCTTTCGTTGGGGTGACAAGAGAAAATAGGTTGTACACCTTGCCCATTTACCACACACGGTACCGACGGGTTTCTTTCAATGATACTGAAAGGGAACAGCACTCCCACACGTGTGTGTACGAGTGATGTGTTGCCATGAACCCCTCGAGCGGAAGTGGCGCACAAAGAGTGTACTCGGCAGGAAACCATTAGTTCTCTGAGCCAAATTCAAACCTCGCTGCCATCCTTCGGAAAAACAGCGTCGCGTCGCGTCATATCACGACAAGGAAACGAAACGTGTTCACCAACTCCCTGCCCACAGATGCTGCAAAAGGTAAAATACATGCAGGGAGGGCAATGTAATCCGTCTTCCTTGTCAGATGTGTCGCTGGACACTCTTTTTGGGCAAAGCGAACGGCATGAGTTTTGTCAAAAGCGCACCTTGCAGCTGTCACTCTGTAAAACGCGCCTTCGTTTTCTCTCAGCATTTTGCATTGAGGAATCCCTACACAACACACGGTACTTTCGTGGATCAAATCACACAAAAAAATTGCAATGCGTTGCATCCACCCACGCACACAGCTTCTTTCGACTCCCATTCGACAAGACGCATCTTTTCTCGTCCTTTGGAAAGTTGAAGCTGTATGTACGAGATCCACCGTGGAACCGTAGTCTACGTTCGGTTTGTGCAGAATGTCGAGTCTCAGTGCACATGTGCGTGCCTTTCGTACAGATGACAAGTTGCTGTTCTCTCTGCCAGATGACGTTCAATATCCAACACGAGCATCATCTTTGCTGCGACCATTTCTCCGCAGGAGTAAATCCATTAGCTCAAAGGACCGCTCAACAAGAGAAAAAATTTGGTCAATAGGCATCAGCAAGTAAATGTCACTGCGAATCAAGTGTGCATGAAGCACACTGAACGCTGAGTGGGATCGAGAAACAACAACACACAAGCAGATGTTTTCTCGGGTGCTTCCACTCTTGAAAATGCCATTTTCACTGGGTGGCTGCGTTCGATGTATCCGCTGTTCGTTCCCACATTGAAAGCGCATTCGTCTTCAGAATTTCTTATCCAAGGCTTGTGACCGCATGTGCAAAGCAAACAATATCGTTTATACGTTCCTGAAAAGGACAACGATATCCAATACCTGGAGCTAAGAGGGTTTGAGTACAGAATTGTATGGAAAGGCTCTCAACGTCCTTATTTGCTCAAAGTATCTCGTTTGTTGACATTTTGAACGCAAACTGAAATCCTGATGGAGATTTTCACTTGATGCCGTGTGTATCTTTTTCGTCTATCACCAAAAGACTGCATTTGTTGGACTTTTGAGAGCAAATACACGATGTATGTGCGAATTTCGGTTCTCTCAAAAAGGAATATATTTGCATTTTGGTTGGTTTTGCAGAAAAAAACTGCTGCCATGCATCAATCTAAACATCTGGAGAATGAATGTGAAAGAAAGTGCTTTTGTGGAGGCGACGTCTGTTCCCTTACATGTTGCCTGAGAAGCATGAAATCTCGTATCTGGTGCTCCATGATCAAAGGCAACGCGACTCAATCAGCCAGCAGCTTTTCCTGCAGGTAGAGCCATACCGAATGACAGTCTACGTCTGGCATTCGAATCCGTCTGTCTGCGCCGTATCAAACGCAAAATTTACAAATTGCCAACCAAGGTCGTATGTGAAAATTTTCCTGGAAGAAGGAACATCTGCTGCATACATTTTGCATTGCGCAGCTTGGAATATTGATGGATCTGGTATCATGATTGTTGCAGTCGCCGACCTGTTGATGGCGGCCGTGTTGCTTCTTGTGCCGACTTCACATGATCCACAAATTAACAGAGAGGAAGCTGCTGACTGTAAGTGGCAGTCAGACCATGTTTGGCCGGGCAGACTCTGTGCAAACATTTCCAAATCCAATTACGTGCAGGTCGCAAGTTCTGTGCTTCTGGTGCTGCAGGCCAAACTTTCACTAAGGCAACCGCACAACCACCTCGTGCAAAGATACGCGAAATCTTTGACGTGTTGAACGAGCATCTGCAACGTAAGAATTGAAGCTGTGACGGCTTGGACAGCGAACTGTTCTTTTGAGTCCTTTTTTTTTCTTGGACAAAGCAAACAAATTGGACGCCCCGTGGAAACTCTATGGAGACTGGACTGTAATTTTCCACTTTTGTGAAGCACAATTTATCAACAGAGGGTTTCATGTGAATGAAATAATTCGTCGGGAAGGACAGTTCGCGACCCTGGGTCCTCCATGGAAGCTGCGGCGCATGGAGATTGACGCATCTTGCTTCGGTCGCTTCAGATCCATCAAGGCTGATTATTCATACCATTAAAGGTGACAAACAGGCCCGACACTGAAGCACGGCTACTCATGCCTGAGATTATTCCATTTTGCCCATGATATCTCAATCAATACTGCTGTACATTCTCGAGTCTTTGCTGATTTTTGACTGAGGGCAGCGGATTATGCCGGATCGGTTGGCGCGGATTCAAAACTCTTGGCGCCCTCGGCCTTACGGACATGTTTTGGAGAAGGAACACCACAAGTTTCACAGAAAAGCTGTGAACCACGTCCAACAAGGCACTGAAAGCATGACCGACCACATCCCTGCCTCTGGAGGTGCTGTCATTTCGTGTGTTGAGTTGTTGGTGCTTTGAACTTGTCAAAGAGTCTTTTCTTCGTGAAGAGAACATTGGGATCAAGTTAATTTGAGCTTACGCTGAATAATACGAGTCGTACATAATACACTGTAGACTTCCAACTGCTCGCATTAGGTCTTATTTGACCACACAGAAGCAATCATACTACAGTCCAGGAACCTAATCTTGTTGAGGAGATTAACTTACAGCTAAGCAGCTTCGGATACATTTGCAGATCGGCATGTTCGGACATTCAACTCGGGATAAGCCTCAAGCCGAATTTAATGAGGTGCTGCTTCGCTTCAAGAGCTGTGTTGAATTATCAAGACGCCCGTGAATCTCTCCACGAAGGATTTGTAACGTAAATTCAGGCTTCCCTGTGGAATCTCGTGGATGGATCCCACAAGACACACACAGCAGCTGTGATACCTGCTGCAGGGTGAGAGCTTCTTGTGAAAGGAGTACAGAGGCAAAGACAAATAAATGTGTGTCCTTGTCGAAAATACTGGGGCTTTGGAGCCATTCAAACTTTGCCATTGGATTTCCACGTTTTTGGACTTTCGAGTACACTCGCGTGTTTGGTTTATGGACTCCAAATGTCCACAAAAATTTGGCGAACCAAGGATGGGTTGCTGGACTTCCGCGTCCTCAGTTGGCTTTTGGCAAAATTACGGACATTTCTGTGGGAAAAGTTGCGCTGAGATCAACGCGAATGGGTTCGCTCAGAACTACCACGTGTCACGCAAATTTGCTGCTGTCCTCCGACATTTGGTACCTTGGTGTTGTTTGGAAATGTCCCGTAAGGTTTGGGGGAGGACCAAACCGCCTTCACATGCAATCTTTTGTCGGACATTTGGACAGGTCCTCTCCCCAATCAGTCCGTAACACGTCAATTTGGGCTTCGGTCCTCAAACTCTCGTTCCTTTCGCGACGTCCTGTTCGAACACAATGGACTGGGTACGAGTACACAGTGCACCACATGACGAGCTACACTGCATGACAGGATTCTCACACTGTACAAAAATGTTCCTGTAAAGTCACAAAGACTCCTCGAGACCTTTGGTCAAGGAATGATAATAGAACAGGAACCCCATGAGGAAGGTGAGAACCTATTTCAACCATGATGCGAGCACATATGACGGGTTTTGTGATTGCACATCAGAAGACAACCTCAACAACCACAAACTCTATGACTGGCAAAAGAAAACATATTGGGTTGGGACTTCGAGACAGCATTACTGGTAATGATCCGAGGTTAATAGCATCAAGAAACAAGAAATTGGCCCATGTTACAAGTTGCACAAACAGCTTCACGCGTCTCATGAACAACGTGGACAGAAGCACAACCCGAAACGAGACATTCCGCACAGGATTTGGTTCTGTAGATCAAACTTGGCCACACCTCCACGAATCATGCCCTGAATAAGCGAATCTCAATGAATGATCCGAACTCTTGCGTTCGCTTGCAAAGAGAAGGAGCGGGAACGTTTTGGAGTTGAACACCACAAGGCAGATCTGCAAGTTCTTCCACTTCCACTTTGACATCCAATTGCGCCGTTATCACCAACGCAATGTTTTCGGAAATGTTGCTTTTGTTCATCGTGGCAAAAAAACAACAACCCATGCAGTCTTTTGCAAAACAAAAACCAGACACCTGCAACATTGCTGAAGTGCTTGCTGCTTCAGACAATTCAATGACCATAAATGTGAGTTGTGCTTTTTCAACTGCGCCTGAATTGGCAGAAAATTAACATTTGTGTCAACGGGGGTTTCCAAATCGCACACGAGTATCACATGAGTCCAATTGTGTCAGATGAGAACCAATCGGCCTGAATAGCTCATCGGTGCTTTATCCTTTTCAGACCCGCATGTCGCTCAGACCGAGTTTCTCAAACTCTGCAAACAAATAACCCATCACGACACTTCCTTGGATCTTGCAGCAAGACTGTCGGAGTTGCGTCCTGTCAGCTAGACAGTGAAACCCACACCCAACTGTCTATCACTTAAGATTGTTGGCGACACTGTGCACCGGATGACAGCGTGCAGTCAGAGGGGTGCACCATTCCCACTTTCTTCAATTGACCTCACTCACTTCCTTGTTTTATCCAAGATTGTCAGACACTCAATGCCAAATGCTGGTCATTGGTCGGGTTTCACACGCTTTTCGCCCTGGCGCGCCAGCTGCAAGCGCTCCATGGGAAGACCAATGGGTGTGATGAAAATCTGTGTCCGTCGAGTAAAATGTTTCTTTTTTGCAAATGAACCAGTGGTGGTCTGCACAGAAGTAAGCAAACTTGAAAGGAATGTTAAGAATGCACGAATGGACCAAAATGCGTGCGTTCCTCGATCCCTTCCTCAAAGTCCAGGTTGGTAGGTTCGCACACCGCGGTCTCTCACGCCCCCAAGATTTAAGAGTCCGTCTGCAAAAGTCAGACCCGTTGTTATCGTTTGCTTAGTCTCAGATCAACCCTGTTTTATGCAAGAAAGAGACATTTAATAGCAGCGCCTCTTGATAATCTTGAGAGGATGAAAGATATACATGACAGTATAATCTACATTCCATCCTTGCAAACCAAACAATGCGGAGCCATTTGGCACTTTTTGCAGCCTAATTTGCCAGGCATCAGCCGAAAAGATTTTCACAGTTGGTATGTACTCGTATGCGGTTGCACCACAACGAAGAGGACTCATTCTCTCGTACAGTGCCAAAATTTAATGTGAATTTGTGCGGTTCCACTGTATTTTCTCCATGAGAGTTTCACAAAGACGACACAGACATTAAATTTAAACACGGGATGCACAACGTGCCCCGGAATATTTATGGAAAATCTCTGCGAGGAGCACTTCACTGGGGAAAAGGGACTTCTTGTCCTCCACTCGTACACCACGTGAAATGTCGCATAAGAAGAACCTTCGCTTTTATCAAGGCAGACCAGTTTGAAGGTTTTATGGATCCATGCACCGTCACTGTACATCACTGACCCTTTTGAATAGCAGGACAAAGGCCCTGCAAATGATCACTGCTGTCTGCTTTCGGACTTGCATGGGATACGTTATCTGCGCCGCGCGAGCGTGGGCTTCCCATTCACAACTGGTCGCATTCATTGTCCTCTTGTGGTTCAAACACAATTCACTGTTGCTTTTCCAGATTCACAACTACCTTCAACCGCACACGAACCATGCAAATCCACAATCAGACTCTGTCGCTCAATCAAATGCGCATTCAAATTCAGCGAACAATGTTATTTGCATCTCATGTTCGCATTCACGTGTAATTGTTTTCGAGTGCATCTGGCGTTTCACTGGGGACATTTTTCTCTTCATTCAAGCCACACGTCAGTCGACTTTGAAGCGACGTGTGGGCAAACAGGCAGTGCCGTCGACTTCGTACACCTGTCATTTACACAGAAACTGACGCAAAAGACGAGTCCTCACCGCTTTGTTGCCGTGGAGGCAGTTCGTCAAAAACAAACGTGCCTCCAAATGCGCAACAACACTCAGATCACAGCTGAGCAATGCACGTCAATATTCGAGCGCGAGTGCACCGCTGAAGTGTGAAGCTGGTGAAGTTATCATAAAGTTTTCAAAGTTTACGAGCACTGCTCATTAGCGCAAATCATAAGCTTCGACGTTGTGCTGTTCAATACGAGTCAAAGCGCATTACGATACTGACAGCCCTCGTTTCTAGCCCTCGTACATTTTCGTGAAGGATCACTCGTTCTCTGTTGCTTTGTTCCTCTCTGTAGGGAAGGCGGCTTTGCTCTCCAAGAAACTGTATACACTCGATAGTGCGATTCACACGTTTTATCAAACACAAGATCAAGCTCCACCGTCCATTCTGAAAAGCAGGTGTACGATTTCCGTTTCGCCCACATTCTGCATGTCCAGTGTATACGCACGGCAAAGTCTTCGCAACAAGCTTTCACTCAGGACTGTTGCCCAACATCACACAGGCAAGTGTTCAGTCCAGCTTCAAGGATTTCCGCGCACCAGGCGCATCATTATTCGTTCCACAGAATCATGACAAACAACAGAGATCTATCTATTCTGTAAATTGATTAGGCGAAGCTCATGGAGGTATAAGAACGCATCCAGAAAGTACCCATGTGCACAATTGCCTTGTGAAATATTTATCTGCTCCCTTGCAAAAAAACGCTTCTTTCTGTGCACGTCATCGCCGTGCCTGGCCGCGTTCTGTTCCAAGATTTGTGCTGAGGACATCTATCAACAAACATCACAGCCTCCTGCATGGGCGGAAAGGTGCAGCAATCTACTGTTCATAAGCCTTCACCTGTGGATGCAGCGAAAAGAGCGACACCAGCAGACAGACTTTTGTAATGACTCAGCCCATTGTGACCCCTCACAGACGCAGCTAAATCCACACTGAGACAAGAAAATTACAAAGAACGAAATTAATTATCTTTCCTTTGAATCACCTGCCAGGCAGGCAGACATGACCCAATTTAAACATGCGTCTGCACGAAAGAGCCTTGTAACAAGATTCTTGGTTCGATATTTTGCATTTTGTCACTTTAGTTTTGAGACCAAAGAGATCCAGGACGCCAGCAAAAACAGCTCTTGCTTGCATCAGATTTGTTGGGGCTGTATCCGTTGCGTGCATGCACGGCGTGCTGCTGTTTCTCTTTTTGGTGCCAACTGCAGTTTCTGAAGGTTCTTCAGAATTGACAGACTGCATTGCACACGCGAAACTTGAAAAGACACCTGACTGCAAAAGAAAACGTGCGCAATTGCTATCTTGTTGACAAGTTGTTTCTCAGTTTGCATTCAAAAACGAGTTTCACTGGCCATGAAGTACCCTGCATACAAATGAGGGTTTACTTTGAGCAGCTGATACCATGAGGATGCATTTTTAATCACGCTTCGCCGTATCGCCTTCCCTATCAAATTTATATCATCCAGGGATGGCAGCCCACACAAAATTCCACTTTACACCAATAACAGCGAATGAAAATTTCAAAGGCTTGCTGAAGACACCTGCCACACTTGGACAAGGCTGACTGACATTAATTGAAAGGGTGCGTGCCCAATTGTGTTCAATGTTTGGAACGACCAAGTTCCACAAGCGTAAAGCAGTGCTCTTCCTGTCTCTGTCACTGGAAAGTGTGCAATTTCGTACAGCCAGAGCCTAAAACAGAGTTTCTACATTACATGAGTGCATGTCACATCGCCTACATTAGGAATTTCGCAAATGTTAAATCATGCACGATGATAGAAAAGTCAATGCAATTTCAGCGTTCTCACATTCTGGCAGCGAGATATTTCCATCTATCACATGATTCGCTTGAGGGAAGATATTGACAGTTTCCAAAACTGTGACCTTTCTTCAAATTAGCAACTGGATATGTGTTGAAAACTTGCAGTACAATTCTGAGTCCGAACTAACACCGCGATTTCACTTCGGCTCTTTGGTTTCCCCTTTTGGAAATAGCCACCTCTGACCTTCCCCCATTCAGCATGTGATAATGGACACCACACTTATCTTTGCAATGATCGTTTCGAACGGAGACCTATGATATCCAAAGCGATTTCGTGTCCTCAGGCCGTCGGAGAAAAGGTCAAAATAATAAGCTACTAACGCACAGCAAAAGTAATTGCATTCACAATTGTATAGAGCCGACAACAGGAAGCCTTTCTTTCCATTCAGAGGCACAAGAGAACCATTTTGTGAAAGTTCGGTTGACGGAAATGAGCTTCCAAAAACACAATTTAATTTATAGCACACGGTGGATCAAACGATCCGCTTTTCCCATTCATTTTGTCTCCCCGTCCGAGATAATGCATTTTCAACACGTTACGAAAATCTGTTGAAAAGGATTGTCCGAAAAAGGCGTCTCAGTAACATGTTCCAACAAAGGTCAAATCCCCACGGAAAATGCGACCCGCCTGCTGTGTTTGGAAAAGTGACAGATGGGGAGAAGCACCTCACCAGCCTTGCGCCTTCCGTGCCCTTTTTGTCAAACCGAAAATCAAATCTCTATCAGGCGAATCAGCGTCACTACAACCCTCCACAATCTCATCACGTCAACACGAGAATGTGGCAAAAAAAGAAAGGAAACACGCGTGCACGCACCGGTGATGACTTTTCTACGAGGTAATATCCAACCGCGATGAGACTCAGCATGTTCTGCGACAGTGATCGGACGGTCACAGACGAACATGATAAGTCTCATCGTGGTTGGATATTACCTCGTATTTCCTCAAGTGTACGGTTCTAGTAGTGTTCAGTGCGTTGTGTGGGATTCTGCTCGAGCAGCAGCTTATTCAATGATCAATATTTCAGGCAGATTGATCTTTGACTTCTCATTCCAACTTCTCATTTGCAAATACATCTGTTTGCTGGGAATGCAATATCTCGCCAGCTCAGGCCACAAAGAACAACACAGCAAGCCACTTCGAAACACTGTTCAGTCACAATCAAGTAAATTGATTTGGTTTGTGCTTGGAACCGAGCGACTGTTTCTGCGATGTTTACCCAACGCACAAAAGGAACAACTTCACGCACCACACGAGTTAGAAATTCAATTTTGAGCAACAAATCATGTGTCCGCAGTGCTGTGTTGTCTGACCGCTTTGTCTGTGGATGCTGCCAGTCATGACTGTGCGTGACAGGTACAAAAGAAATTTCCGCCTGGCAAAAATTCTTCAGTGCAGAAGCACACAACTTCCTTTCAAATGTGGCCTTCGAAAATTAATTTGAGACAGAATATCTTTGCAAGTAATGTTTTTCTCAAACGCTAACTTACACCGAAGGGCAATTCGTACACTGTGGCAATTCGTACACTAAAATTATTACGAGTATTAGGCGTTTTGAACAGTTTCCCCCAATCTCTTTTTTTTCCGTCATCGTACGTCAAAACAGTTTCTGCTAAATATCCATCTCTTGACAGGAGGCTGGGAAATCTCACCAGTGATAGCAGACACACACGATGCTTTCAACAAACATCAGTCGCACACAACACAAAACACCAACTCAAATTGAAAGAATAGCAAGAGAAAAGCAAAGAACACACAGAAACACTGTGACCAAGATGTGGAGTACGTCAGACAATTTTGGCACTTTGCTCTGGCCAAACCAGCTGTCCCGTGTAAAAATTAACCGACTTTGCCTGTTCCAAGTGCGAAGTGCACCGCTTGAAACATTTGGCCAATTGAAACTTCACGGAAAGGCACTTACTGCATGCCAGACCGTAACGAAGGTTTTGTACAACAGTCTACAAATGTGCAAAAGATACACATGTAGCGATTCAAGAGGGGAAAATCATGGGATCACAAATAGGGTAATTTTGATCCACTTTGCCGTCTGTATTGGTGAATTCGGTTATCATGTCAGTGCATCCAGCACCGCAGCAGCCACATCCAATTGTGCAAACATGACAAATTTCGTTACACTGTCGCACAACAAAGTCACCATGGGAGAAAACGCGGTTAGAAAAGCACAATTCCCACTGCTGAGGAAAAGCGCGCCATTTTTGTTTACTTGCAGCTGCAGCAGCTGCACTCTGACATCTTTTGCTTCCAGCTCCCAAATTTCACCAAAAAGGCTCGTTCTCAAACAAAGAGCGTTTCGCCCTTGCAGCAAATGTTACTTCTTTTCAATTTGACAACTTGATGGCGATAAAATTGCACAATATTGCATGTGGTTGCAATACATGACGCTCGTCGTGTTATAGATTTTTTCCCCCTCAGCATGACCATCATCATAAAGCCTGAGCATTCTATGTTTCGGGATTTTCACTCCTAAAACAGCCATTTCTGCACAACATTGATTCTGCACTGGATCAAAAATACGTTGAAGTGTAGAATATCACGTGTCTTACCTGCTATCAAGGCAGCCAATATGATATAAATCCTCATTTTAAAAGGGAATTTTATTCCTGCAACACAAGAAAATCATTCACCGGTTTTGGCAGCACCTGACTGTAAAGGTTGTAAGCCTCGTTTTCACAGCGAGGCTTACGGTCGTTTCTAAGCAAAGCAAGATGCACACAACTCTTTTGACACAACAGCTAAAGAGGCTCTGCTACAGAGCTCTCGGAGCAGGTGCCCTACAATTGGTTCAGTCGAGCATGAACCACTGCTGTTTGAATTTCAAACAAGAGTGCACCTCCAGCAGAGTCGGAGCGGCACAATAACAAACGGAATCACCGCGTGCCTCTTGCCATCACAAAGTGAAACTGGATGCCTCTTGTAAAGCCGCTTTATTCCCCGTTGGTCGCGCTGCACAAACAGTGCTCAGTACAAATCATTCAAACGCATAGTTGTTGCAAATTTACTGAAACCGACAACTTTACGCTGCCACACAGCAACTGGGGAAATCTTCAGCATAAGAAAAAAAAACAACCCTCACAACGGTTCACACAGCACAGACGAAACTCCGGAGTACCGTTGTCACCGAAGTACAACGTACAGTCGTGTCTTTTGCACAACCCACAAAGTTGCTCTTGTTTTTTGGGGTGTTGAGGTCCTGCAGAGACAAGCTCATGCGCACGTACAGTGCACATTCTTCTTGGATGCCAATTTGGCGCAAAAAGGTGCGCAACACACTGGTGAACACGGTAGTTGCCTGTTCTGAATTGTCAGCCTGGCCTGTGAGGAGTCGTCACGACGTGCGATGAACGTGTTGTGAACACAGAAAACGAGCTGCACTCCAGAAATTTTCAAGCCGCTCCCTTTTGCCTGAGTGGAAGAGCAATCGCACATACGAATCGCGTGCCTCTGTTTTCCTTCCGTCAACCCGGAGTGTATCAGGCCTTGATTTCCACAGACAATCCGTTCGAGTTGTTGGTGCACGATCCCTCACACACATATGGCACCACGTCTTGTCCACAATGGTCCAATAGTATCCAAGTGCACAGACTGTTTTGCAACAGTGCAGAAAACTGCACAAAACTATTTCTCAACGTTGAGGCTCCGTCATGTTGGTGGTACTGTCGTCAGATGTGCCGCCAGATTCCGCTTGTAACATTCCAAACTGCACAGCGGGACGCCAGTTTTTGAACACGAGTACTTTTTCTCGTTTTCGCAGCCCTCCACTCCACAATGCTGTTGCACTGGTGCTCTGAAAGGAAGTTTGCACCGTTAGACATTTCCAAATGATTGGAAGTTTGTCACAAAAAAAAAGAGATCAGAACAAGCAGGGCGTTATCTCTGGTGCCCTGTAACAACAAGCAACGTTTCCCACCAGCACAGACCAGGCACGGATAGGGTGGGGCATATGCAACTGAGCAGTACAGAGTATGCCTGATCAGTAGGACCTACCCACTTTTGGGGGTTTTGTAGGGTCGGGGGTGGGGACTCGGAAGTTTCTCCGGCACCGCCCCCCTTCCCCAGGAACTATCCAGCTGATCGCGCACGGGTTCAGTGACTGAAGATGTAGCTGTATGACGCAGGAACATCCACCTGCTCGCGTCACCGAATATCAGAACGGCACCAACAGATCAATCAATCTACGTGCACCTTCCCTCTGTTCACCAAAACTTGTGAAAGCAAGCATGCGCCGAGTCAACATCTTCATTTGCCCGCCAAGCCTTGGAATGTCTCGATGTGGGCCCAGTAACAAAGCACCAGTAAATGCCAACAAAATGCGCTGCTGTTGACAACAGGCTCAGCTTCGAAGAACCACTCTTTGAGACGGGTGGGAGGTGGGCACAACACCACTGCCAGACACAAGTACCTTCCAGTTCAAAACACACACACACACACACACACACACACTTACATACACACACCGCGCAGTAGGGTAGTATACGACGCATTGCAAAAAGACGCGTTGTCTTGTCTTTCGTTCTTCCACTTCACACAACAACGCAGCACCGCTTCAACTGTGACCCCATGTGTAGAACGAAGTGCACTGCCCACCAGACGCAAACGATACGTCCCTGAAACTGGACTCTTCCGAGAGAAGCAATAACACTCACTCTTTCGGTGGCTGTCTCGTAAAAGGCAGCTCCGCTCCTTGTGGAACGTAGATCGTGATGCTCGACTGGCTGTTGACGTATCGAAACCCTGGTGTGTGAGCTGACCGAGCCCCACGACCCTGAAATTGGTGGCAACGTCACACAAGCAATCATTGTGGTTGCAAAGCTTTGTACCCTCTACGATCCCACAATGAATTGCGGGACAGATTTGGCCTTCTTGACCACCAGACAATACGAAAAAGAAGGTCATCTGGTGCTGTTCTTACCCTTCCTCTTCCCCTCGCGGCTTCTTGCTTCTTCAACAATCGCTCCAGCGTTTGTTTCTGAAATTAAAACAGCATTTTTCAGACATGAACTCTTGATGCCTGGCGAAGCTTGTCGTGCATTCCTGGTGCGATGGCCCAGTGCGCAGCAATCATGTTCACCTTGTCTTTTTCGCGTTTCTCCTGGGCCTGCTCTCGGCGTTTTTTCGCTCTTTGTTGCCGTTTCTGCATTTGTTCCTCCGTCACTTCAGCGCTTTTGTAACCAGATGGTAGTTCCAGCAAAGCTTCCTCTTTCATCCCGTGCAGCAATGCTCTCTGAAAAAAGGTACGCTTCATTTTGTGTCGTGTTTCAAGAAACGTGCTCCACACTTCACTTGAAGTGAACGGGAAGCACAGCTTGATTCGTGATTCCGATGACATGTGCCCGCGTCTGTGCCTGAGCCACCTTACAAAAGCTCACCTGTCTCGCTGTGAGGAGTGAAATGTCCTTTTCTTTCTTGACTTCGCCATTGTCATCCAGGATGCCCTTTTCCAGTGCGTCGAGCCATTCGCGCTCCTCGTCCGATGTGTCATCATCATCTTTGTCTTTGTTCTTCTTTGATTTCTTGACGCTGGACGGGGACGATCCTGAAGATGCGAACACTCAACATAATGTTATGGTGAAGCACGAGCTCCGCAGCAGCGAAGACCGATTTTTTTGTGTTCACGCGCGCGCGCACGCATGTGTGTGCGGGCGATCAAAATACAAGTATGAACAGAGAGGAATGAGTGTGAAGGAACTCACTCACCAACATCGCCTTCTTCTGAAATGCCGCTGGAAGCCAAACTGAAAAAATAAAGCACTGCTCAAAGTATTGTTCGAAAGTGGCACTCTGGCGTGGTCGCCGTCAGCCTTGAAAGACACAGGTGGTTTATCCCAGACAATATCAGACTTGCGAATTTTCTTTGTCTTTCTCAGTGCAGACTGGCCAATTGACTTCGCTGCTGAACATACAGTGCTACTTTATTTTGAAACAATCTCGTGCAAAAGGCTGCATTTTCGCCTGGCGGGTCATCAGTCACGCTTGCCCACAAGCTGGGATTTGTTCAAGAGTTTCATCCCCACCCCCACCCCCCAAAACCAGACGACAAAGTAGAAAATCAGCCGTGTGCCAACCAAATCTCCGACAATAACTTTTGGTTTGGTGAAACCAATGACCATTTCCCCCTTGAGCAGTATACTTGTCCAGTAAATTAATTTTGCAGAGTTTATTTATGTAGTGCAGGGGGGGGGCGTAAAGCAACAAAGGTGTGTTTGTTTTGTGAAACAAAAGGCTCCAAACCGACAAAGTTTGACAAAGCCAACACTATCATACTTGGAATGCTCATTTGGCACCAACATCACTTGATTCCAACCCCTAGTTGGACCATTCCTCCACTCATTGCAAAAGCAGCTGGTAAATTTTGCCCTTTTTGCTCAGTTTACGAGGACATAGCAAGTCAAAGTGACAATTGTCACAATCAGCAAGGACATGGATGAACACATTCTTTGTGTGCAACAAAAGAAATGCCCAAGCCGATTTTTTCGATGCAAGCGTTCAAAACACAATAGCGGTAATTGTCACTTTGATTTGATACGTCCTCGTATTTACCCAGCAAAGCAACTTCGCTGCATTCATTTGCTGGGGGTGGGGGGTGGGGGCGGTAAAGCAATGAAATAATGTTTGTTTCACGAAATAAACACAACCTCGTTGCTTTACCGCCCCCAACTCCCAGTAAAGCAACGAAATTGAGTTGCTTTCGCACAGAAAAATACGCGACGAAACCAAAATCAGCGTGTTTTGCGGCTGACAACGAAATCTGTTGACTGCTCTCACTGTGGTGGAAGCACGAATACGGCCAGTCCTGTGCAGTTCACAACTCTTATCCACACCTTTTGAGAAGCGTCACCACAGACATAACCTGCTCAAAACGTTTGAGCTGATAAAGATACCTTTTTGGGCCCAAACTCTGGCCTCCAATTTTGATTTTCAGCTTGATTGGGCTTGGCTTCAAAACCTCTTCCAATGATTCCACTTCCACAAACGTGTCTTCATCGTCGTCTTCAACTTGGTGCTTCTTTTTGTGTTTATGCTTCTTGTGCTTTTTGTGTTTCTTGTGCGGTGACGTCTCTGCAAGAACAAGAAATCATACCTTTGAAAACAGGCGCTTGCCGAGACTTCGCAAATGTTCGAGGTTGGTGCTGGAGTGGGAAATTCTCGGGGTGGGGGGTCCACCAACATTATGAGGTGCTTGGGTTTGACCTGCACTGAAATTCGGTCCACAAATTGGGGTACAGCGTCAGTAGGTACACTACAAACCCTCCTCCTCAGAACGTCACGCCTCCAGCTTGCCGGTGCATTTCACAGGCTCGCTCTGTGCCTGTGCAAAAATTGGCGGGATGTTCGGCGGCAAACCAAACACGAGTCACAAGTCAAACACAAAGCAACACAACAACCTGCCATCGACAGTGGCACAAGCCTCAATAGTCGTGTTTCTTTTCCGATTTGTTTGCCGCTGAATCCAGCAGTTGAGTGGTAGCTGGGCTGTGGGCTGCGAACGTGCGATTCTATCCCATATTATCGCCCACTCAACAAATTGTCGCTGGTTTCAAACAAAATTCTCACCCATTTCTGCCAAGTCTGTGTCATCCATGTCCTTTCTTTTTGTTACTTTCATTTCGTATTGACTCAGCTCCAACGATTTGCTGAACAAAGCTGCTTTGACGGCTGTTTCGTCTTTTTCACTTTTCCCAACCAAGACATGAAAACTCTGGAACGCACGAGTAACGAGTTCCACGTGTGACTATTGTAAGCAGTGTTGCCAGGTCAGAGAGAAATTTGTAGCCCAAATTTTGATTAAAAGTAGCCCAAAAGTAGCCCAAAATTTTCTCAACTGAAAAAAAGGAGCCCAAAAAAGTAGCCCA
>JAAUXT010070016.1_pt1 | contig 26435 bp, 24 predicted proteins | sample 7278171 | NCBI WGS metagenome assembly JAAUXT01 (sample SAMN14350112, study PRJNA611818) | marine sediment metagenome | isolation source: surface marine sediment (1.8m) | place: French Polynesia: Moorea | collected 2018-08
CATAACAAAAGAAATGACCGTTATTTTCCTTTGTTCCCACTATGGGGCACTTGGCCTCTAGACCAATCAGAAGGCTGGATTTTGAATTCTAGACCAATCAGAGGCCTTCCTGCCCTCATTATCTCTGCCCCATAGTGGGGGGCTCTTCTCTGCAGAACCCCTTTGGGGTCAAACTGTGTGAAGGTGCGCGGTCTCACATCCTCCAAGACAATCAATCTTCTGACCCACTTGCAAACCTCTGTCCATTCCTGTGAGGTTCCCAACGGAGTTGAATTGATGCCCACACTGTCTGGGATGGGGAGCCTTGGGTAGGATAAGGAAGGTCTTGACCTCCCTTTACATGCCCAAACCGCCTCACACTCTGCCGACTGCATGAACATCGTGCAAAATCCTGGAAGAGCGCTGCTCCAAAGTCTAGTCACCGGAACAAGTTCTCCACACGCATCCACTGTGCTTGAGAACCAAAACTATTACGAAAAAAGTCTCCAAACTTTGTTCTCCTTTCAATCGTTCACTCGCTTTCGCTGGTGGAAATCGTCTTTGGATGGAAACTTCCCCCAGCCATCGAAACAGGGTGTCTGAAGGACTTCGCAGGCAGCCGTTTGTTGAAATCATTTGCATGTACTTTCGTACTTGACACGAACACCCCGAAACACAGTTTAACACCAATGTGCTCGGTGAGGCTCAACATCCCAACCGTTGCCAGCGAATCCAACTTCAAATGTGATTTCCTTTGTGATTCTCGAAATGAAACAACGTAGTTGTTTTTTGTCCAATCAACAAAGCTCTTTGTTGGGGAAAACGACCAATGGATCAACAAGACTCCAGTTGCATACGCAAAAAGAGGGATATGTTAACCTCTGCAATGGCCCCAAGAGAATCCTCATCCTCTCAGTCAGTTTTGCCGTTATCATGATTGATACTCACTCTCTTATTTCTTATCACAGAAATCCTCATCTAGAAATCATTCGTTCTCGATTGCCAGTGAGAATACGAGTAAATCACAATGGCACGCGTGCAAAAAAGATTGAAATGCCAATTGTAAACAAGGATTGGTGAAGGTTGAGTTGATTGATCCTTGCAGTTGGGCGAACAAGAAACCGGGGTGCGGCCCCGACGGTACTTTGGTCGGCAAGAACAGTTCCACAATTGATCAGAAACGAAAATTGATAATTGACTGGAAACTGCCAAGGAAACGGTGCTCTTGTGGAGATAATGACCTGTGGGACGGCACGATCCTGTGCTGCTTGAATAGAAGTGCACTTTCATTTGAATTGTCACCGAGTGTTGGGGTTTTCAGGCAGCAATCAATCACATTTGATGAAAATACAGCCAGCCCTTCAACTGCAGTCGGTGGTTGTCTGATGGATGGAACTCATCGTTGAACCAGGGGAGACAGAGTCGCGTCTCCCGAGGGTCTCCCGGATGACCACACCCAAGGTCCGCCGGGGGACAGACTCATGTCAGGTTCTGCTGAGGCCCCTTCAAAACGTGCACCTCACATGCAACAGAGACTCACGGTCAACCTGTCCACAAATGGCTCACCAGTTGTGTCCTGTCCAAAGTAATTCATGTCCTCAACTTTCAAGATCTTGGTTCCATCCTGCCATCCCATTTAAGACCATCAAGATGGGGTTGAATGCCCCAATCTCACACATGTTGTTCTGTTCCAGAAAGTTTCCCAAGAAAGGTAGATCCAATTGACTCTGCCATGAACCAGAACAAAAACAGGGCCAGCCTTGTATTGCAGATTGCAGCTGTTCATTCTGGTTCAGGGTACCACGCATTCAGAAACTAGTGGCGTCAAAACTGCCCCTCGTTGTCAACGTATTGACACAAATGGCATGCAGATAATGAGTGATGAGATGATGATTTGGATGAGTGTAGCACCACGCATTGTCAAAAGCAGCATCAACACTACTGAGATCAGCACATCGAAAAATCACACGTAGAAAGACATCACAGCGTTGTATAGCAGTGAAACCTGGTGAAGAGGTCACCAGGTCACTTGGCCAGACCAGACCGGAACAGACATGAACGGACCCAGGGGTAGAAAAAGGCGATGACGAAGCACCTCAGATCCTCTTCTTCTCGAACAGCCATGCAGCGGCAAACAGGTGAACAGCGTTGGTGTTGTTGGAACTGGGAATGGGTGTCTTTGCAATCAGAGCCTGTGCTGGGTAATTGGAGCCCGCGTTCAACAGTGGCCTGCGAGGTCTTTTCACTTGGACAATGATTGACAAAAGAAGGAAAATCACAATGGACCAGATTTGAAGACTGCCGCTTCCCCGACGTTGAGTCGATCTTCGGTCAAAGTTGGTGGTGCCTTGAGTAAGCTCACACCTTCAAGAGAATTTTTTCAATATTTACTTTGGTGAATGTTGCATGTTTCACCCACGCAAAAGCAATCAGAACTTCACGTGCAAAAACTTTTGTTGTGTTTCAACTGTAGAGTCTGACAACTGGACATGACAACAATATTCCTGTGGAAGCCAAAACAAAAATGTTTCCCAGTAATGAAGAAAATGAGACAAAAACATGTAGAAATTTGTGAAAAATGAAGAACGAATCTTGAGAAAAGAGTCAACAAGAGCACATTTCACTCTGGGCCTGCAAATTGGCCCTTTTCAACTCATTCCAAGAGAACAAGAACCACAAGGCTCCTGAAGGCACCGTGTCCCTGAGCAGCACAGACAAGCAATTTAAGTTCTGAGCTCCCAAAGTTGTGATCAGACAATAAGAATGTTTTGTCCTTTTGCATTCTTTTTGCCATGACAATAATCTGTGCTCCAGAGGAGAGCGATGGAATGGGAATTAACATCTCTCCAAAAAAGAACAGAGATGTCATTTCCACAGCAATGGTGATCTTCTCCGGCAATTGGCTTAGTTTCTGGTGACAGCAACACAGAAGAATCGCAACTGAATCTTCATTGCAAGCTGAGATGTCCATGCTATTTTGGCATTCTTCCCCAGCAATAGGCTCAAGGACTGGAGAAGTATATTTTGCCAATGCCAAACGAAATCTGAACTGAGAGGTGTGGAATTGTTCCACAGCCTTGTCATTCTTCTCTTGGAATGGGCTCAACTCCCTGGCTCCTTTCTGCCCCCTGGAAACCACGGACGCATCAACAGCCCAAGGTGACTTCTGGGCACCATCTGGGTACCTCCGAGATATTCCCTGGCCCTCATCACCCCTGGTACAACCACAAAGTTGTCCACACTTTTCCTGTCCTTTTACTGCCCCTGTCTTCCCTTCCCTGCCCAGATCTGGTTGGCTGAAAGATAAAGCAATTAGAGACGCGCACGGGAAGGACTTTACACGGCGCAAAGGCAGTCATTGCTTGCGGACAGTGAGTGCTCGAGAAGTATACTCGTATTTATTGTGTACACAAAGTGAAAAAACAAGTCGTTTCAAAAAGGAGATTCATGGCAAAATCCACACTCGATGTGAACTTCGCCACAGCAATGTTGGCACCCAAAAACACAAAAACAAGTTCTGCACCTGCGAGCATTGTTTGGTGTTTTTTGCTGCGTTGTCAAAGAACTCGTAGAAACAGATTTAGTTCTGTGACTCGGTGCAGGAATTGTTGTGGTTTCGACGTGGGAGTTTTGTCAATGCGCAAAAGATACGTTTGCCAAAAGCGTACATCCGGCCCCAACAAAGCGAGCCAGAATTTTTGTGTTTCCATTTTTTTGGCAGAGGGGGGGGGGGCGTTGTTGTGGAGTGAAAAAATAAAAATAACATTTGATTCTCTTCTCAATCTCTTCTTAATATATATCTTCTATTTTTCTTCCCATTTTGGAAATAATCCAAAACGAGGGTTTTGCGGTTTGTGCAGGACACACTGCGCGACGTTCTGGCTCCAGAGAGCCCTTGGGGAAACGCTCACTCATGCAGGTCGCATTGTTGTCAATTGAAACACCAAGGCCCACAGGAAGGTCCCCAAAAATCTTCGGCCTAAATTTGCAAAGGTGCAGCAATTATGTGGTTCAGCTTCTTCAGCTCTCAATCTTGTAGCCCTGATTCCCTAGTGTGAGCAGTGTGCTTCATTCAGGTGATTTTGTTCCAAAACTTCAAAATAACACTCATTCTGCAACGACCACGTGTTTTACACAAACTCTCACATCCGTTTCAGCTGTGTGATGTCCAACTCGGCAAATTCGAGCTCAGTTTGTTCGGTTTCCCGGTTGATTGGAAGAAACTTTGTGGGCACCTTGCAATACTTCGGCTCATGCTACACTGCCGCACACAACGTACAAAAACAGTTGTCTGACACTTTGATCGCAGGTTAGCTCTTTTTCTCAAGTGCAAGTGATCAGAGATGATTTTCTTCAAGCAAACACCTGGACGCCCAGGTGAGCTTGACCCCTTGTTTTCAAAGCAGGTCCGTCACTGTATGAAAACCAGCACTACAAAGGTTGGTCAAGCCACAGAAAGCCTCCCACGGACCACCATGCACAATCCAATTACACCACGCAAGTAGAACAGTTTCCATCCACCTTGAATGCGAGACCGCTTCATGAATAGAGGCTATTTCGCTCCTTTGTGCTCGTCCAAATTAGTGTTCCCACGAACGTCTCGTGTTAGCACAGAGCACAACCTTCGCAGCATGTGTACCCCACAAGGCTCTATTGATCAGCTAATCTTCCTTCCACCTCTGCATCGTGTGGAACATTCTCCTTCCTTTTCCTATCACACCTCTGCCATCCTTCGGATTCAGCTTCACACTGAGACACACCCTGGAAGTCCAGACGACAGAATGATTCGCCGATACACTCAAGTATGCTGTCATGTATTGACAATGCACCTGACAAAAAAAACCCATTTGGGCAAATTTAGCACAGTAACATTTCAAATGATGACTCTCAAGTCCTTTGGTTGACATTCTCAACTCCTTTCGTTTTCTTCACTGTTGGAGTGTTTGAAGCACACAAATTTTACACTGTGAAACACGCAAACTTATCCAGAACATCAATCCCAAGAACACAACGTGTGTACTTCCCGGGACAACTTTCAGGCTTGTAACTTTGCTTCGCGGTGAGTTCTCTGTGGGACAACCGTCCGTGCTGAATCTGATGAAAGGGATTCCACGTTCTTTCCAAATTCGTGGATCCATAAAATCCATTGCAGGCGACGACAAGAGTTCAGCTTTGAGTCACACTCGTACATTCTTTGAAACCAAAATAGCGAAACCGTTCCCTCCACAACATAAAGCAAAATAAACTCATCTTTCAGACTAACACTGGGCGAAAGAACACAACTTCGAAGCAACTTTGTTGCCTGACGATTCAGATAAAAGCACTTTGCAATTTGCAAAGTCTTCGCGAAGTCTTAAATGTTTTCAATCTTCAATCCAGTGGCATTGAGGTTTCATCTTCGTCGTATTTGTGGGTTCCTCTCATTTATTTCAAGGGAACCACAGGCCTTTTCTGGTCCTGGTCTGATTCACAGTTCATCACACACAAACCAGTTGAACCTCGACGAAGAGGTAGTCCTCGGCGAAAGACCTGACCAAAAGGCCTTTGGAGTCTTTTTCTTGGCGACAACATGTTTGTTGTCTGGTTTGCTTCGAAGTTGTGCTCTGTTATTTCATTACTGTTATTCTCTTGAAGAAACAATATCAAGATTTGTCTCCTGGTCTGGTCTGTTGAGTTTGGACAAAAAATTGAAACGTTCGCTTTTTTTTGTTTCCGTGTACAGTGTTGCATTTGATGTAGAACATACGAATCCACCTTTCACTGCAACTCGCAAGTCAAGGTAAAACAGCTTCCGCTCCGGTTCTTTTTTCTGTGAACACGATATTCATTCAACAACTGGATAAACAGGTTTATCACCATTATGAAAGGAGCTATCTTACCACACAGAGCTCTATCTGCAACCTCACAAATATCACCTGGTCAGATACGAAATGTATACGAAATGCGAGCGTTGAAGGTGAGGATGTCTCTTCATCATTGCTGAAGGCAATTTTCATGAGATACACCTGCATGGTTTGTTCAGGTGTTGTAAAGTGCGTATTTCCGCTGTCCCAGATACTGCAAATTCTGACCGGAAGTTTCGAGACCAGGCGCCTTTTCAAGAGAACAACGGTTTATGTCAGTTTATTCTTGGGACCACACCTTCATTGAAGGCAAATGAGTGAATACTGGATGTGCATACAACTTGGCGAACAGCAAAGCAAATCAAAGTTTGGGTCGATCAGTTTCCAAGGTATTTCTCTGTGTTCTTTGCGGAGGTTGCGCGCATTTGAATCTGAATACCGTCAGATTGCGCAGCTTCCAGGGAAGAAAGAGGACTCGTCGAGAGCGCTGCTGATGCTTTGGCGTTGCCTTTCCTTCTCAGCTTTGAAAATCTACAAGCTGGAAATGACACCGATCCAATATAAATCATCACGCTTGAATACTTGCTGAACAATGCGCATTGATTTTCGACACTTCTAATGTGGCTAAAAAGCTATCACGGGCAATGTTGTGTTATGATTCAATTACGTTGGATGCTGTAGAAAGAAGGCGTAATGGACATCTTGCGTGATGACGACGATTGAACTGTTATTTAATCCTCAACATTGCTTAAATAACACATAAAACTTGTCTTTGGAGTCACATTAAGGGACCCCGGACAGCAGTTGGTGAAATGCATTCCAAACCCGACAAGACCAAATTCAAATCTAGACCGTGCTGTGGAAAAAAGTGAGGGGGAAAAGTGCCGGAACTTGAAAATGGAAGCAAAATGACAACAGGAATTTTGCCATGTCTGAAAACGATGTCAAATCATCAAATGTGTCATTGTTGACAACGACACCAAGGATCGTCATTGTGCGTCCACATTTTTCAGTGCACACGTGAAACGTGAATTGTGTGACTTTTCTCTCCCAAGCCCAAGCTTCAGAAGTTCAGATCTCACAAAATCAATGAAAGCGGTGGGACGTGCGATGAAAACTGGGAGAAAGCTGAACCAGTCACCCCATCAGCTGGAAATGTTCGTGACAAATGGGTTGAGGCACTCGGCGTGTTACCAAATTAGTGGCGCCCGCCTCTGGTTGTACCATTCCTGTGGAACGTTCTGAAAGAAACTAGCAGGAAAATGGTGCTCTGGATAAACCTTGTAACCAGGACCTAAAAAGTCCGGTCTTTGAACGGTTTCTTTTCTCACCAAATGAACAACGACAAACAACCAGAATGCGTGGAGAAAATTGATGGTTTTTGGTGTGTGTGTGTGTGTGTATGTGTGTGTGTTTTTCACACACACACACACACACACATGTTCAAGTTTCCTCAAACAAGGAATGTGAGCCTGGACACACAGGCTCTAGCAATACAATACAGGTTCCCAAACTTGTGCAAATATCACACATGAGGGAACAGGCAACCATCACATTGGAAGTGGAAGCTTCTTCTAAAATGTGAAAATGAATGGTCAAGAGGGGCCTGGATTGACCAAATATATATCTCTTCAAGTCCCTTTTTGATGTGCCAGGCACATTTTCTGAAAGTCTTTACATGTCAGTGAAAAAAGGGCAAGAGAATGCTTGACTGTCATCACCAAAGCACGGGGTAAGAAAGTGTTTTTTGGGGGGTCCTCTCTGTTCGTCTGTCCTTGGTCAGTATTTTCCCACAAGAAGTCAATTGACCTGTTGAGATCTGCAGCAGATCTGCGCTATGAATCTGTCAAACACCGTTCCAGCGCACGCCACCACACACTGACGTGTCCGATGTTTGGATTCTTTCGTGTGATGCCCTTTTTGAAAGATGTTTTTGCTTTTTGAGTCCAATCAATAGGTGATTTCAGGACATCCGCAGCTGTCAATTTCGTTCGAGGTTGACCTGTTAAGAGTGAGGAATTGAGCGTGTGAGGGGAACCGCAAGCTCTCCAGTCCTTGCGTGCACGTCTCTTGCAAATAATGGTAATTTCCTCCTATGCACTGTTCTCTTCCCTTCGCTGCACGCTTTTGATTTTCATACTTCACCAGAACTTTGAAGGATAATAATTCCTGCGCGCCTTTCGCCACTCAAAGAAAGACTCCGTCTGTCGCAGTTTTTCGGGAAGGGTTGGAGAAGCTGATGATATTCTCTGTGATCATTCAAGGGGAAACACACCATTACAGTGTTTTGAGATTTCACTCCGAAAAAAGGCTGAATTTGTGAGACAAGCCAGAAAGAAACTGGGGAATTGTAAATTCAAAACTGCGTGGACAAAGTTTGATGCAGTGGGAGGGTGTCCGTTCACTGTGGGTAGCAATTTCTGAGGGGCAACAAATGCACGAAGGAAGCTACGTACATCCCGCACATCAATTCGATGATCTGTTACTTTGGGACTTCTGGTGACAAATCCGCCCAGATAGAATCTACCCCCACCTCCATCAGTGACGCAAATTATTTGGTCACTTGCTGTTGACTCCTAAGTGCATAAATGGTTTTCTGTGCCACTGTATGCACGGCAGTTGGGGCACCGTACGGAACAAATTATAGCAGTGCAGGTTGCTGAAACTTGCCAGTGTTTGTTGGTCAAAAACGCAACCGGTTTTCAAAAGGGGTCATTTTCGACAAGGACCATACGAGTACACACATGAAACTGGGGAGCGGGGTGCTTTGTCATGCGCAAGGTAAAAGCACGGTTTCCATCTGCACAGAAATGAAGAGAAAGAAACCTGAGAAAGGCTTGCCTTCCTGGAGTAAGAAAGGCATTATTAGGCGATTTTAAGACAACGTTGCCTAATGTTGGTGGGTCCCAATGGAGCTGTCATGTCTCGTTAAATCCCAGGATCAATTGGTTTGAGGCAACTTCCAAAGGGATCATTCCTGATTTGTTTGGTGATAAGTTGACATAAAAGTATGATGAATGCGGGCGTAAATGTAAAGCCCTTCCAAAGAAATACATGTTGTAGGTGATGGCTTCCCAGTTTGACAGAATTTTGGTTTCGGCCACCAAACGCGCGAGAAAACCTGTTTGTACCGGGGGCACTTCGGAAATAGCCCACGCGAAGCAATTCTGTCGGTGTACAGCTGAGTCCCACAGCTCCTGAGGCCTTCTGCGGCCAAAGGTAGTTGCACATGAATGGAACCGTTCTTTGTGGTGTGTTGCGAAAACGGAATCATCATGCAGACATAGCAGAAACAGTCACGTTATCTACCATCGTTCATCAAAGTCGTGATCGCCTTTCCCAAGTTGGATTAGCCGCATTGACTGCATCTGATGACTTTTCTTGGAAGTCCATTTGGGACATGATCGCAATCAAAGAAGGACAGGACCTGATGTGAAAAATAGCTGTGAAACCTCAGCTGACCCGAAGAGCAAACACGCGAGTTGATGGATACTCCCTGGTCCATAAAGTGATCACCAGTGAACGTACATGTGCCAAGTTATCCAGGTCAGAATGTGGCGTTACCGTCTTAAAGGGAAGGAAATCAATTTTAGAGTTTCGGTATGGTGCTACAAGTCCCCCGGATTGGTTCGTGCGCCTTCCGACCTCCACACAAAGAACTCAGTCACATGCAGAGAGGAATGTGAATCAGACTTCAGCTGCTGCAGATGTGTTACGTGTGGGGAACAAACCCTGTTCGTTCTTCTGTTGACCACTTGCAAGTCTTTCTGAGTTCACCAAAGGCATGAACGTACCTTGCCAGAGGTATGCAAAGATAAACTACATGTCTTGGACAGGGTGAGAAAACGGCCACACATCCGTGCACACTTTGGGTGTTTGTTGCAGTTACAGGTGAGGAACACCAGAAATCAGCTTTACAATCCAAATAATGACAGACAATTGTCATGAGATATGATTCTGACTGTGAGTGTGGTTTGCAAAGTCTGGTGAAGAATGAACTTGTTTCTGAGGGTCTTTTCTTTATGAATCTTGTTTTCGCTCTTCCGTTTATGTCATACGAAGGACAAGAAGAATGCGAATCAAATACAGACATTCAAACGGTCGTTGCGGTTTTGCGAATTTAGCAATTTGTGCAGTTGGAAGAAAACCCTGGATGCACACACGTGCTTGTGGTCCGTTTCTTCCCAATGAACCAATGCATTGAATGACAGAAGTGTCGTGTGGAAGGCCAGCTTCTAGAGCCTGCCGTAAAAGCACACACCTGACTCCATTTGATAGGTTCTAGCTTGTACTCACCAAGTGAGCAATAAACTGGACCTTTATACACTTGCTACTGGGTATGAGTTTTGCTTGAGCAAGACAGCCAAACCCAGAACTTAACACCACGGTGCATTGAACCTCCAAATCAACTGCGAGAGTGTGATCGTGCTTCCCACCCAGGGGGAGCTATACCGCAACACAACAGAAGACCATCAGAAGAGTCCTCGACTCAGAACATCCTAGCAAGGTGATTTGCGTGCCTTTGTTGTGCTCCTCTGGCAGCCTCCGCTTTGTGTGACCTTTCTGCGTGATTGCGCAAGGATGTTTTCTGTCTTTCTGCGATTTGAATTTGTTCTTGAATGTCATCTGCTGCTGAATTACGGTCTGGTTGTTCAGTGGATGATTGGAACTCTGTTACAGCTGAGCTGGGTGTATGTCTTTTGGGCCTGGAACAAAATCCAGGCTGACATTCATGAAAAAAATAACCCTGCTACATGGCTGCAGCGAAACAGAACATGTATCGGTGTGCATCTGCATGCTGAAGTGAGATCCATGCTTCTGTCCGCTCTGGTATCCACGGTGTTCTTGGACGTGTTGTGCGTTCACCTTGGTGCAGATCTCACGACATTTGGTTTGTTGGTGTTCATCTTGCTGAAGCCTGCAACTCAAATTTTGAACAGAAACAGAAACAGAAACATTCGTGCACTTGTCCTGAGTTTCTCAAGGACGTACGAAATGAGCCGACAAGCCAATGACATGCAAGAAAAAACACCACAACTTTGAAGAAAGTTGCCATGCGAAGTGCCTACAAAAAGCTGCACGTTGCATTTCGGACATTCTGGCAGGGCCAAAGACCATGATTGGGAAGGAAATGAGATTCGTTTTGACCTGGTTCACTTTCACCAAAACACTCGACAATCGAAGGCAACAGTCCGAAAGGAGGTGGAACCAGATGCCGTTTGCGCCAATTTAATTGTGACGAGAGATCCCTGAGTCGAAGAAGGTAACGTGGGAGACTGCGGTGCTGAAATGAGCAAGTGATTTCTTCAAGACACAAATTAGGTCTTGCTGTGTAATCTCGTCCCCTGATTACAGGCCAGAGGGCCAATTGCACCATCATTGATTTTACTTGTCGCACAGGATCACGTATCGCGGTTAAAATAATATTGCTGCCATCAAATTTGCAATCCAATTGGCGGTCACGAAAAGTAATTGCAAATCTGATTGCAACGTTGCATGTGCGAAAAAAACTTCGCCGAGCGCTGTCGCGGAAGAAAGGAAACGCTCAGAGATTCACACAGACGCGGCCCCTGCAAGCCCAATCAGGATCAAAGAAAGTGAAACACGAAAAAAGTGGATCTTGTCGGTGAAACTAACAACCAGGATTTCCAGGTACACGGGGATTGCAATGAGCACTGTGGATCAGGTGACATTCCTTCACGTACGATCTCCGACAGGCTTCAGTCTTTCACAGATATCCAGTGCAGATCTCCTCTGCTGCGCGAAGGGAGGGTGAAAGATGGGGAATATCTGTGTGGAATGCCTTTCCGCCTGCATGCATCGCAATCACCACTGCATGCGCCATGGAGATTGCATTCTCCGCAGCCAATTTTTTGGTCAACCCCAAAGTGAATGATGCCTTAGAAAATTGTGTTTTGTTCACAAGTACCTGTTTGTGGTAAACTCAACAAGCAACGTAAATTTCAATGGACACTGAAACGATGTACGAATTGCAAAGGAACGAAGACACATCCATGCCAGATCCACAGCTGCGACTTGTGGCCTCATGCATGGAGGTTGTACTGTGGGTCAGAATGGAAAGAAGATCTAGTGCCAGTGGACTCACTTTCCCCTTCTCTTCTTGTCAGGGGTGCACCAACGGGCGTCAATTATTATTTTGCGCCTTTCTTCTTCCCCATTCATAGACCAAACGAGGTGGTGTTGAGAAGAGCAAGAGACACTGAAGAAGCCCTGAAACAGTGATTCTCTCGATGTCACTGGTGCATCCACTTGTATTCTCTGCGCATGTTGCAAAAGTGTTTGCGGTGAACGGAGCTTCCAGAAAACAATTTTCAACAAAGCTGTGGCTCACGAAGGGCATCACCTGAAAATGACCTATTCTTTCTCAAGATCGAAGTCACACGAGAAAACAGTGCCAGTTCAACGACCTCCTGCTGAAAGGAACAGTTGGAAAACAAACCTGTGGATACATTGCAGACTCCGTGTTCACAATCCGAGGGAAATTGCGCTTGAGTTTGGTGCGTGGTTCCTGGGGCATCTCGAGTCACGGCCACAAATGACTCGAGTGCACAACGGGACAATGGAAAGCAAAACAAAAGAACCTTACTGATGTGTTCAGGGCGAGGGAGAGGGGCTCAATTCTATTTAAGCTGCTTGCTCACAAAGTGAATGCACAAAGTTCCAAAAGACAGAAGTTCCCACAAGGCAATGTGGTCACACTGGAAAACTGGTGTGTTCGTGCGCACATGTTGCAATTTCAGGTGCAACTTGTGAGTTCAAGCCCCTGTGCCAGGATATCACTGGGTTTGTGTCCTTATACATGTAGTTGAAGTTGAGTTCAAGTTGGTGTCGGAAGTTGCCCCTGATATCTGCGAATCCAGGAAGGAACCTGGCCACACCCTCCTGTTCTTTCGTTTTTTTCTTGAAGCACACACACACACACTAACACACACACACACAATGTGAATAGAAAACTCCTCTGTGGGAGAATGAGTGGATGTTGCCATCACGGGAGACCTCTTTGCTTGGTGGGAGAACAAAGTTCGACCACGAATTTGCAGCTTTTTCTCAGGTACTACTCGATCCTGAAGCTATTTTTTGCCCCGCCCCCGCCTCCCTGATTTTGAGCGTCCTGGGGCCAGGCACCAGCTCTGGGAGACTTGAAAAAGCCAGTTAAAGTCTCACTCCTGCGTTGGGTTTTCCGGTGTCTCATTTTTGTGGATTTGGCGAGGTTCAGCACGGCTTAATTCTTACACTTCAGTGCCCTAATTGACAGATCGGTGGCACAGATGACCAAATTTGCATCACATGAGCAGATGAGAACCAATAACAAGGAACCAAATGGTGTCTGTGCCACCGATTTGGCAATTGGGACACGTCGGTAAAGGAGCGGACGTATTTGCTGAACCTCCGTATTATGCCTCAATACGATGACAAAATCATTCAGCGCACAGTTTTGACATTTAATCGTCTCTCAGGCACAGGATTGCTGGATTACAGGATTACTCACCATACAGAAGCTCCAAACTTCAAATAACTGGTTTTCGGGTTCAATCTGATATGTGCACGGTTCAATCTGATGTCCATGTTGCCCTCTGTGAAGAGATCGAGATAACATGGCAAGGAATCACTTTTCAGCTTCTCCTCAGCATCAGCGCTGAGCCTCATGGATTGACGAGGGTTCATGTAAATCCACCTTATTTGCCCAAGGTACGTGCATCAGATCGACAGGACCCCAAGTCATGAATCATTGGGTGAAGAAGACCCCAGAAAAAAAAGACGCAACCGCTCGGCTATGTTCCCACGCACACACGCACACACGCACGCACGCACGCACGAACGCACGCACCCACGATACGCACTGGTGCGAAATTTTCGGCAACAAAATAAATAACGAAAACAGGGAGTCTCAAATCTACCAATTTTCACAGAGAACGAACCGGGGAGATTTGTGTTTGAGTGTTGAACTTTGTGCACGTGAAAAAGAAACTGCCGAACCAGCTGATTGGCTTCGTCTGGAAGAAGTCAGACCCGCCATTTACGAGAAGTGTTCAGTCCGTGAAAGCCAAAGGTGGTTTCTTGCGAAGAGTTAGAGAAGACTAAAACGGCTCGGGATGCTGCTGCGCCGACAGCCCCGTTTTCTTTTGATGATGATACGGGGCAGTGCACTGCTGTGAAGAAACCAGATGTACACCAATGCACCTGAAAGTTTGTTGGTCCAGTCTTTGAATCCACTACAATCGCTGCAGGCATGGCAGAACCATGCATGCAGGACTGTGCATGCGTGGGCAGTCCTGTTTCGCGCTGAACCTGGAAGACATTTCCTTCTGCTGAGACTGACCATGCAAAGTGACGCATCTCATATTCACTTGACGTATGATCACAAAAGAAATCATCAATTATTTGTCTTCAAATGGAAGGTTCTAAGAACGGCCGTGACCACCATGATTTGTTGCGAGAGGAAATGTCAGGAAAGTCATATAGATCTGTCTTGGCAGCAATCAATCAAAAACACTCCAAATTCGTGTTGCAGTGCGGTCACCAACATGCAGCGGCTCGTTTCCATTGCATGTCTTTCAACAGTGTTTGAGCCTCTTGAGGAGGTGTTTGTTGAGCTCAATCAAGATTTCGACAATCAGTTGGGGGTCCGTGCAGTCTGCAATTTTTAAGAGCCTGTGGAGTCACAATTTAAGCAGGAAGAGGCTGCAGGGCACTTCCACCACAATGGCAGAGTTTTTGACAGAACCGGTCTCCGCCTGCATCCCCCAATTGCGACTCCCCATGGCAGTTGCCATGCAGATCGGTGGCACAGACATCTAAATTTCTACTTCGGGCCAATGACAGGTGGTCAAATGTTGCCACAAATTTTTACTGTTTGTCTGGCAATTGGACACGGGACACGGAATCGAAAACGGTGGTCGCAAAAACTCCCTAATGCATGCATGTGTTTTGATTTTCTTTCCTTGTTCGCAAGCATGAGCTGACCATGGATTTGGTCTCGAAGGACCAACGCTTGAGCAGCGCGGTCAGAATCGCATGCAATGGTCGTGTGGACAACGGTACGCAGTGCTCGAAAAGTTCCAAGTTCCATTGAGTTTTGGTGCTGAGTGCTGGTTCTGAGTCCTGGTGCATCTTCACCCTGCATAAACTTGGAAGGCATCACATTCAAGGCATAAAAATGGAACACTCAAAGATATGGGGCACGAATAACATGTACGATCTCAACACAAGTTGCGTCGATTGCAACTGACTTTGCTCAGCACGAGAATGACTGCCGTTCTGAACATAACGTCCAGACGATTTGCGTCCAGAATCCTCAGAAGAATCAACGTCGGTTCGGTTGCAACACTCCTCCAGAGACAGGTGAAAATGATTTTCAAAAAATGGGTCATTGGAAAAATTGACACGCTGAACAGCTCAAGAGCGAGCTCGTACAAACTGTCACACTTGAAATCCAGTGAAAGAACATCCTCAGATCTGGTACGCACACATGATCCCGAAACCCTCTGTATACGCTGGTTCTTGAAGATGCACCACAACACGCGGTTGGTTGCGGCCAAAATTTTTGTCAGGCAAAATTTCTTATCGGTTGTTTGCACGTCCCTTTCTTGAACTCAACCGTTGTTGAAATCGAGCGATCAAGTCAGGAAACTGTACTCATGAAAATTTGAAAAAAAAAATCTGTTTCTAAAGGGTAGATCTACGGAGTGAACAGCTTTTGCCCGGGGTGAGTACAGCTGTATGTTGGGAGTTGTGAATGCTGTTTAGATGGATTGCGTTGAATGTACCTGTCACCACATGTGTGCAACTAACATTTCAAAAAGGAAGTCATCAGTTTCCTGTCAAAATGCTGACTCAAATACAGCTGCCCAGATTGTTATTAAACCGCATGGTACAACAAAATGCAACATCATCAAAAGGTCACAAAGAAAAACCCCAACAAAATAAACCAGCTTTCCAGATTTGTTTTTGAATGCATGTTAATTGTTATTTGAAACCAGTCAGAAGTTTGCAAGCGTAGACCATAGCGTGGTGCAAAGATACAAATGGCTTCAAAACAACTGGTAAATTTTGTGACTTGATTCAGTTGATTGACTAGATGCACGAACCTTCGAAGAACAAAACTGTTGCTTCGAGATGTCCTTTGATACAAGGATTGTTCCTCTGCGAACCGTTGCAACGCCAAACCTGTTTCCACAGCAGAGCGGCACGGCGCGGACGGTCGCCGACCCGCGGCTTTACGACGAGGCGTTCCGGCGCGCGCGCGACGATCCCGACGCCTTCTGGGCCGAGGCGGCGCAGGGCGTGCACTGGTACAAGCAGTGGGACCGCGTTCTCGACAACTCCAACCCGCCCTTCTCCAAATGGTGAGTTGCTGACAAAAGAAGTCGGTTATCAAGATAAGTCTCACTTCAAGTCAGTCACTGGTACGGGCGTGCAAGATGTTGGCTACTTTCCCTGAAGAGAAGCTTGCTTTGTGCAAGTGTTCATCCTTCAGCACGCCACAACAATCGCAATATTTGTGCGTAAATTTGTAGGTTTTGCGGGGGCCAGCTGAATGTGTGTTACAATGCGGTGGACAGACATGTATCGGAGGGCAAGGGAGATCACACAGCCATTGTCTACGACAGTCCCATGACTGGAACTATTCAGAAAATCTCCTATGCCCAGCTCCAAACTGAGGTGAGGTTGGCGCCACAAGCAGAAGAATTTTAGAAAGTGGAATCGAATCGAGTCGATGTTCTTCATTCATGCATTTTTTTGCAGGTCAGCAAGATGGCAGGGGTTTTGACAAGTCACGGCGTTCAAAAAGGGGACAGGGTGCTCATCTACATGCCCATGATACCTCAAGCAATCGAGTCTATGTTGGCGTGCGCGCGAATCGGAGCGATTCACTCTCTGGTTTTTGGAGGATTTGCCTCGAAGGAACTTGCAACTCGAATCAACCACGCAGAGGTGTGTCTATCACTGCCTTTTAAAGATGAACGAGGTTTTGCAACTTCATCAAATCGCAACGCACACACACGCACACACACACACACACACACACACACACACACACACACACACACACACACAGCCACTGATTGTATTCCGAGTACAGAACTGACAGACCGGCAAAAATTGGTCGTGCGTGTCGAATTCATTTGTTGCCTTGTGCTAATTGCAGCCGAAGGTGGTGATCAGCGCAAACTGTGGCATCGAACCAGGGAAAGTGATTCAATACAAACCACTGCTGGACAAAGCTCTGGAGATGTCTGGACACAAGCCACAAAAATGTATTATTTTCAACAGAAAACATGCAAAGGTGTTGTTGCAATTTGTGTGCGTCAGGCGAAACAACTTGCCATTCGATTTGAGCCAGGTACCGGCAGACTCTACGTTCTCTGCTGTTTGACGATGATTTTTTTTTCAGTTTGAAGATGCAAAATTTGTTGCGGGGAGAGATTTTGATTTCGTGGAAGAGAAATCCAATGCGCAGCCGCACGACTGTGTCCCTGTAGATGCGATGGATCCGCTGTACTTGCTGTACACATCGGGCACGACAGGCATTCCCAAGGTACCAAACGCGATGATCTTCGTTCGTCTCGCAATCCCGTCAGTCTCTTTGCTCACGTTAAAGGTGCCAGTGAACTTGCTGACGTGCAAACCTTTGACAGGCTGTTGTGAGGCCCAGCGGAGGCCATGCCGTGGTGCTGAATTGGAGCATGTGGAACATATACGGGATAAAACCTCACGAGGTGAGTGCAGTACTGATTGAAACTTTCATTGACAAATGTATGACAAATGTATCTCAGAAACTTTGTTCGTGGTTTCACTCGTGCATGTTTCCTCTTTTTCATTTCAGACATGGTTCGCGGCCTCGGACTTGGGCTGGGTTGTTGGACATTCGTACATCTGCTACGGACCGCTCATTCACGGAAACACAACTGTATTGTACGAAGTATGTGCCGACAGTTTTCGCGCTCTTCGACAAACAAAAAATAGCGTTCAAGTCCGTTTGTTTGATGCCTGACTGTTCTTCGTCCCAGGGCAAGCCCGTTGGGACCCCTGATCCCGGAGCATACTTCCGACTCCTGCAGGACCACAGCATCGCCGCCATGTTCATTGCGCCGACGGCACTGAGGGCTGTCCACGGAGCAGTCAGTTCTTGTCATGCAACTTTTCGTCCGTTTTCTTTTTGTATTGTGCCAGCAAGCAATGACCATGTTGTTTTATTTTCAGGACCCAGATGTGAAATTTGGGTCAAAGTACTCTCATCCCAAGTGAGTATCTGCGACGTCAGTTGGCAAAGCGTACCTGTTGCAGTTGAAGACGACCAACACACTTCATGTTTCCTGCAGCTTCCAGTACCTGTTCGTCGCTGGGGAACATTGTGACCATGAGACGAGTGTCTGGTCCAGAAAAGCCTTTCAGGCTCCGGTGCTAGACAACTGGTGGCAGACAGAGACCGGCTCCGCCATCACCTCCACCTGTGTCGGACTGGGCAACACAATGGACCCACCGCCAGGCGTCGCTGGTAGACCAGTTCCAGGCTGGAACAGTGAGCAAAGTTTTTGACCTGTGCCCAGTTTTTGTGTGCAAACCAGGTGACAGTATCTTCTTCAGCATTGCTTTTGAGATCATTCTCATCTGTGTGCGCACTTTGTTTCAGTTCGAGTGCAAAACGATCAGGGAGAAGAAAGTGCGCCGACTGAACTGGGCAGAATCATAGCGAAGTACACACGTGCACGTTTGCGATGATTGTTCACAGAAAGCAACTACAAATTTCGCCTCACTTGAAATGTCTGCGTGTTTTGGGTATCAGTGATACTTGTCTTTCGTGTCTGTCCAGGCTACCGTTGCCCCCAGGCAGCTTCTCTACACTCTACAAAAATGACGCCAAATTTACGGAACTCTACTTCACAAAATATCCAGTAAGTGAATTTCTTGTCACAGCCATCTGGACTGGAAAATGGTTTGAACATGTTGGTGAAGGTTTCAACACCTCTCCTTGACTTTCACATATTCAGGAGTTGTGTAATTTCGTGATTGTTGATTGCAGGGTTACTACGATTCCATGGACGGAGGATTCAGGGACACTCAGGGCAACATCGCAGTGATGACCCGCGCTGACGATGTGATCAACGTCGCGGGAAAGCGGCTTTCCTCGGGGCAGCTGGAAGAGGTCAGCTACAAATTCTTAGAGTCAGATCGCAATATGTAGATGTGCACTTTGTTGGTGTTTCACAACTGGATTGCTGTCTTCGTCTCTCAGGCACTGGCAGATCACACTGACATCACTGAAGCCGCGGTTGTGGCGAAACCTGACAAGATGAAGGGTCATGTACCTGTGGGTTTTGTTGTCCTCAAGGCAGGTGAGCGCAAGTCGAAATTCAAACAGAAACATCTGGTTGTTTGCAGAATCTTGTTCCGAACTTGACCAATGTGGACACCGATTGGTGCAGGCACAGCGGTTTCCTATCTCCTTCACTGCAACTCCTGACTCGATTAATTTTTCGGTTCTTCATCCCAAAGGAGTCCAGAGCTCCGAGGCTACAGTCAAAGAAGCGGCTGTCCAGCTGGTGAGGCAAAACGTGGGTGCTCTGGCCAGTTTCAAAGAGGTGCACGTTGTGAAGAGACTGCCCAAGACGAGATCCGGCAAGACTGCCCGCAACACTCTCTCAGCCATGCTGGCTGGGGAATCCTACAAGGTACCTGCTGCTCACTGACAAGCTGGGTTCTCGGGTGGACTTCATGTTTGTCTTTGCTCTGTTCGCTCGATTCTCTGTGTGGTCGGCAGTTCCCGCCTTATCAAAGTGACAGGCGCTCATTCGATCGCAACTGTTGTGTTTGGAAGGGACACCGCTGACCAAACTTTCAATTGATCCCTTGCACAATCGAAGAGTCCGGACTGTGCAGACCCCTCAGTGGAGTGCACTTTGACGATTGTGTGTCTGACACGCAGCTCAGTTTCGTTGATTTGCAGATTCCTGTCACAATCGAAGATGCCAGTGTGTACGATGACATCAAAGAAGTTTTGACTTCTGCTGGCTACGACGTTCAACCTCCTGTCGAGTAAGATCCTTTGGCAAGAGACAGCTTCTAGTTGGTTCGAAGTTACACCAAAAGCATTTTGGATGGTGTGTCGGGCGCACGAAGATCATTTTCAACGAGATTTGCTCAGATTGAATGATGATCAGAAAAAGAGCGATTGGGTGAAAGTGAGACTCTGAACTTTTGAATCACAACACATCAGCACTGGAAGTTGAGCTTTTGTGAGTTGCTGAGTTACAGAAACTAGATTTGTTTCTTGTTGTTTTACAATTGTTGACAGAATCGTGATATCTGTACAATTTTACACAATTTTGGCTTTATAGTGATATTTGAGCACCTATACACACTTTTTGAACACATTCCTTCCCAGCAGCTATTCTCAAGAACATCATAATTTTTAAAAGCTTGCCTTTTGTCTATTTTCGCAATATAGATATGCTCCTTAGTTCGCTTTCCAACCAGAAAAGACAGGTGTTCACACTGTGGGAAACGCACCCATTCCTTGTCGCTTGCGAGAGTACAGCAGCACACCGCACGTTTCAAGTTTTATTCCAGCATGTGGTTCTTCATATTTCATTTTTTTGTGGATTTCGACAGCTTGAATCGTTGTGTCATTGTACATTGTTGTCCCATGTCATATCTCACTTTGTGACTGTCCGACAAATGTTATAGATTCTAGTTCTGTTGAACAGTGAGCCGTGATGAGCAGACCTTTTCTGAATTTGACTTTTGTCAACAATTTTGTGTTTTCTGGTGCCATTTAGAGTGGAAGAAATCTCACGTTTTCTCTTGTTCGATGAGATGTGTTGTTTTGATAGCATAACATTGGTGCCACTTTTCTTGCCCACACATTTATACTCTGTAGACTCTGCTGAAGTTGTTCCATATTCGTTCTGCATGACAAGACCAAAGCAGAAATCTCGTGAATTGAAATTTTGACAGTTCTCTCAGGACTGTCCCGACATCTCACAAATTTTCGTGTTGTACCTTTTCATGCCTTTTCAGGGAAAGACTCAAGCCAGGAGTTTACCACGAAGTATGAACGTTACACGAATGGATGTTTTGAAGTTGGAGAACCAAGACTGCGCAAAAGGTTCAAACGTACGCATTGCGATGAACTTCAGTCTTGTACTTCATATTTGATTCTCAACTGACCACAATAGCTTTATTCAAGTTTTGTATGGAGGCAATGCAGCCAGAGCAACAACTCCGGCTTCACCCGACAAGAATTGACCATCGGTTTTTGATCTGCGTCAAGTACAACAGTCGGAAAATGTTATTGCGCCCTTTGGCGAAATGGCAATGCGTATGTCACACCGTGAACGTGGCAAGATTCAGAGGAGAATCTACTCGCAATAAACAAGGGTATCCATTGGAAAGTACTTTGCGCTTCTATAATCAATGCAGTGAGCAACCATGCAAATTCAGAGCACCATCGTGCGTGTTTGTTTCCATCTGACTCAACGCGAATGGAAGACCATCATCAGTGAATACTTCTCTGCACAACATTCCTGAGTTTCTCATCTTATCATTTTCAACTACAGATACTCTATGTACAACGGGGAAAATCACATCGTATTCCAACTTTTTCTCACGCACGTGTTTGTTGGCAATAAACCAAACAAATGTCTGAAGCTGTATTGTCTGTTGCTTCTGTACACAATTCTCACCAGGTCACGGCAAGAGATTGACGTCACACCCGGAACTGTCCACACGATCTGTGTCGTGATTTTCCGCACTGTCCTCCTGGTTTTTGTCAAGTGTGTCATTCAAGGTTCAAGCCTTCACGGCGAGCCGCGAGAGGTTAGATCAGTTCGTCGTCCTCCGTGTTGACCTGCAGCACCGCGCGTCCCGTGATTTTGCACTCGCTCAGCTGGTCGAACACTTCCGTGGCGTTGTCGACCGGGAACACCTGGTACACGGGGGGCTTCACCTGCGCAGAAACCCAACAAAAGTCTCACCACAGAAAAGAACCCTTTGAAAAAAGCACCAGTCGTGCACGTCAACGGCGCAAACAGCATCGAATGTTGGGGAGAATCTGGCAGAAGTGGGTGCGACGTCACTTTGGGGTGGGGGGCAGTAGACCGGCCCAATTAACATTGCGCAGAACACAGATGGGTGGATTTTGTTTTCTCAGGTGGGGCCAGGATCTAGCCTTGGGATGGAAATTTCTTTCTTTGCAACACCTCATGTACAGCACGCATGGTGAACAAACATGTCAACATAGCCAAACCATGTACCAAACCAGGATAAAACTTGATTTGGCCACGTTGGAGAAGAAAGGAGCATTCCACCTTTGAATCGTTCAATTTTTTTCTGGATCTGCCCCTCGCATTGTCACTAGTTTCACCAGATCCAATCAGATCCTCCTGGTCCAGGAACAAGAGAATGTTGACACGAATTCAAGCGATCTCCACACACCTGTCCGGACGCAATCAGCTCCACGAGTTCTTCAAGTTGTTCCTTGCTGCCCCGCCCAATCCCCATGATGGTCTGTTGCTTCAGCGCCAGGCTGTGCAGACAGATGGACACCTCGTACCGCGAGTTTCCTCCCACAACCAGAATACCGTCCTGAAATGTGGTTTCAACATGTTCCAATCAATTTTAGTTTCCTTCAAAACCTTGGTTTACGATCAGGAAAAACACGTTTTGCCTGTGAGCGCATTGGTCATACGCCTTACCTCTCCCAGCACTTGCATGGATCGATTGATGGTGCGAGGCGAACTGCAATAGTCGACGACCATGTCAACTTCTCCGCCGCAAACGTTCTTGGTCCGGTCGATCAGGTACTCCTCGTAAACTACAAATTGTCCACAGGTGTGACCGTGCGGATTCCACACAAGATATTCCATAAAAAATACTTTGAAACGACGCCAGACATTCAGAAAGAAAAGGAACAAGACGAAAGATAACAGAAAAGGAGCAAGCCAAGAGAACCACGGTTGCGAAAGCTAACAGCTGATTGAGAGTTTGAGACAAAAGGGTGCAAAAGCTTTTGAACTGACTTGTTTCATTCCAGTGAAGCACGTGCGAGCACCCGTGATCCTTCGCAACCACAAGCTTCTCAATCTGCAAGAGGCCAATTGCAAAAAGTAAGAACTTGTGTGCATCTGCTGCCTTCTCTCTGAAGCGGCAAATCAAAGAACCTTGCTTCAGCCTTCTCACATTTGAGTCGGCGACGATGAGGTTTGATTTTAGGCAAACGTTTTCGTCCCCAGCCATGCAGATGTGCTTGGCGAGAACGAGTGTCCAGAGTCCCAGGCCTCCAGCGCCAACGATCAGGATGTTTACAGGAGCTGCGAAAACAATGCAGCCCAGCATGAATATGAGGTTGCCGTTTTTCGCAACATTGAAAAAACAGAAAAGTGATTTTGCAGCTACCATTCTTTCGCTTGGCTTTGTCGTAGAGGAGAGGTCTGGTCCTCATGATGGTGTTGAGCGCCGTCAGGGCCCCGGTGGGAAGGGTCGCAGCCACGGGAAGGCAGATGCTGTCCGGGATTTTCACCAGGTTGTTCACATTTCTCACCACCACATACTCCGCATAACTGTGAGAGGAAGGCAACAAGATTTGCATCGGTTCTTGAGTTCGCAGGAAGCAGCTGCGCGTCCGAGCGTGTGTGTGTGTGCGTGTGGCCAAAAGGTGCTGTGATGTGGCGACAAACGGACAAGTCAATCTGAACTTTGGCTGAAGCAGTTTTTGGAGAATGTTTTGCAGGAAAACAGGCCCGTTCAAGTCGCACAAGAAGAGGAATTCAATTCAATTCCTGTGGTGTGAGTTTGCATCCCGACGAGATCAACAAACTCACTCAGGAGGATGTGGTTGTGTGTCAAGAAGAACCGTGAACACAGATCCAGCCACTTGATTTTTTATCAAGCCTGTACGAGTTCCTGCCCTGATCTTGTGCGTACAATGGTGTCAACATGTTGACATTCACTTGGACATCAAATAGCACAACATTCAAGGATCTTTTTTCATCAAACTCAACTGCTGGACTGTGTTCATGTTCTGTACATGACTCACCCATCCTCATCGTGGTGTTCCTCTTCGGGAAACACAACCACTCGATCTCCCGCTTTGAACGTGCTGTCCACCACTGTGTTGCACAGTGCATCCACGCGCCCTGAGATTTCATATCCTGCGGAGCAACAAAAATATATGCAGTGTGTCAAGTGCTTCTTGCATGGACACTTGGTTTTCTGTTCCGCTGTTCATCTCTGAGGGTTTCGACGTGACTCGCTATCAAAGCACGCAATTTTCGTTCACCTGGGAAAAGCGAGGTGTCCTGAATTCCCGCAAGCTTCCCTCGTCTCTGCCCACTCTTCTGCAGCTGGGCATTTGTGCAACAGGCTCCGGCGTAGCAAACCTGGAATATCCCGAATCAAAGTACTCAGGATAAACTGAACTTGCACTTCAGAACTTTCCAGTCAGTAGGAGCATCGATGGCAACAGGAATGAGGCGTTATGGATTTGACCTCGCAGCTGCTTCTTGTGACTATTCTTTGTGAAACTGTCAAACTCCAATGAGAGGTGCACTGACCTTGATTCGCGCGCCCCCGTGTGGCACTTCCGGTACCGGGGTGGACGAGGTCACCTCGAACTTCTTGGCGACACTTTCTCTCCGCACACACTTCATCTCGCTTGTCTCTGGCATACTGCCGCTTCGCGCCTGGTCTTTCTTTATCTTGATTCTGTATCGGTGATAAATGACGCGAGTTACTGTAATTGGTTCAAAACACAAGTCAATTGACACCATATCCACGAGCAAAAGTTGGAAGGTCATTCCAGTATTTCCAAGCACGAAAAGAAGAACACATCAGGCAGGCCCATTCGTGGCAGCATCGGAAGGTTCGACAGCTGTTCTTGACAGATATCTTGTGTCACGATCTATCAACTCACCGCACAACTTGCCAAACTCGGAAAGTGAAAACAAGAGAATCAGTGTACGAGTACCTGCTTCTTATTTCAGGTTTTCAGTTTTACACGTTCAATCATTGCTGAAATGAATCCTCCCAGATTTTGTACCACAGAACACACAAATTTTCCTCACTTTTTGCAATCAAACTTGAAGACGTACCCCGCTGACCCCCTCTAAAGTGCCCTCTCACAAATTTTGAGTGTCCAAAGGCCGGACACAAGTTTGCGGAGACCAAGGTTCCCCACCCTCTCCAAATCCTGTCCGCTGGAGCACTTTCCCAAACGATTTTGGCTGAAACTGTCAAAAGACGCTGGGAGGTTCTTGCGCCAGGAAATTTCACATATCAGGTTCCTGAAAGTTTATTGTTGCAGAACAGATTGCTCATAAATTTATGGTTGCGAATAATTCTGCTCCACAACCCACCACCTACCTCATGTTCAAAGTGTCTTATTTCTGCAAATATCTCCCTCTGCTCTCCAACATGAAACCAATGAATTACAGGTGCGCGTTCAACTTTTCCGAGTTATGAACCGTTTGTGAGCTGCTACAACCAATCACCTGTGAACGACACTCGATCATCTCGTGACTTGCTTGGATCTGCACGGATTTGTGCCACAATGAATCGCAGCAATCTTGAATCATGCGAAAAAAAGGGGCAAGTATCTATCACGCGTCGCCCGTGTGCAGTTTCCAGTTAACTCTGTTGTTGTGCACGCACTGGACCACAGACATCATCTTCAGACTTGGCCTTGAAGTTTTGTCGGAGTGTTTTTCTTGCGCAATCCCGACTGTTGAATCTTGCACAGACTTTGGGCGGTCACAAACCCCGCTGTCCTGCAGGTGAAACTGCTTCCGATGACCAACGACGAAGCCTTCGGTGTTCAAGGTCCAAGGGTTAATCGTCCCGGATTTTGGGATACAACGCTGGCTCAGTGCCAACCTGGCAATGTTTGTACACAATTCAAGGAAATTTATGAGTTCAACTCGTGACAGCCTGAACTGGGTCACGGGAGCAAGTCAGCAGGGTTTTCTTGGGAGAGTAACACAGCTTGGCATGATCAAAATGCACAGGCGCTGCGTGTAATGTCCTGGTGCGCCCCTGAAACTCACAAATTTGCTGGTCGCAAAACAAATTTTTGTTCTTGATTTTTGTGACAAAGAGTTTGCAGATGGGATCTTTTCCAACCTGAGTCCACCCAACACGAATATGAGCATATTCTGAAGAGCCCACCTGTGGCCCCTGTGGCGTGACTTGTGAACCACTCACCTAGTTTTGACCGTGGGCGATCCGACAAACGAGCCGGTCGAAATTTCTGTTGCTGGCCGCCCCCAAATTGAAGTGCTGTATCACAGCTCGGATGACCCGGGGGTGCATCTTGGGCAGCCCCTGGGTGTGGGCTTCAATAGCTATCTTCCGTGCGATGTTTTGATGCAAGAAACTCAACAAATCTATCTCCTCTGGAGTAATAGGCTGCGACGTGCATCCAACGTTGGTCGCCATGACAGTCAAAGAGAGCGCAGAACCACAAGGGGTCACGTGACCAACCCCTGGGGGGAGGAATGCTGGGTAATTTCCAGCAAAATAGCAGAATTTTGATATTAAGCATCTATTCCCTGTCTAATGTATGTAATAATTAAATACAAAAATATTTAGAATATA
>JAAUXT010000489.1_pt1 | contig 26412 bp, 25 predicted proteins | sample 7278171 | NCBI WGS metagenome assembly JAAUXT01 (sample SAMN14350112, study PRJNA611818) | marine sediment metagenome | isolation source: surface marine sediment (1.8m) | place: French Polynesia: Moorea | collected 2018-08
GGGACACCTTGCCTGAGATGCCATATATATGCATGTATACATTGATGGACCATGTGGACCAATTGTCCCAGGCCAGCACCAATAGCCATGAATTAACCCCTACAGGGGGGGGTGACGTACAGGACAGGACAGGATGGGACGGGACGGGACAAAGCGGGACACCTTCACTGAGTTGGCATATATACTGAAAATTTTTCTTGGCACTACCACTAAGTGCTCTTCCCTAAAGGGACTTCGCACAATTACAGCCTGTGCGAAGAGGGCGAACGTGTTCATCACGCCTCGGGTTTCCCTGTCGATGAAAACCATCTCGGGGTGTGTTGTGAATGTTTCAATCCGTAAACATGTCAACGCGCTGAATCGTTGTCGTCGTGCTCTGTGCGTGCGTGTGTGTGCATGTGTGTGTTCGTACGTGTGTGCGCGTGTGTGCTTGTGTGCCTGTACATGTGTGTGTGTGTACGTATGTGCGCGTGTGCGCGTGTGCGCCTCTGTATGTGTGTGTGTGTGTGTGTGTACGTGTGTGTGACTGGCCCATCTTCTTTCGCTGCAGATAAGATCGGGGACGCGTGCGCGGAGGACCGGGACTGCGTCTCCGTGATCCCGCACGCCAACTGCACCGACCTGCTCTGCTTCTGCGACTCGGGCTTCTTCCCGACCAATAGCGACACCGAGTGCCAGCTGCGTGAGTTCCTCTCAGCCAATAGGAATGCAGCTCTGTACGCAGGCACCAAAGGGACCGTCGGGGATCTTTCCCCACGTTTCAATGAGGCAAATGGCTCAGAAATTTGAGGGATCACCGTTCTCTCAGGGATGTCCAAGCGGAACCAGCATTGAGATTAGACGAGCCATAGTGTAAGTCCGTTGCTCCTCGCCCCTTCCCCTGTCACTGTCAACAAGGCCCTGGCTCACTGCTGATTTACAGGTGTGTTGGGGGACGCGTGCAGCCTGCAGACGGACTGCCTGGACGCCGTGGTGAACAGTGGGTGCTCCGACTCCTCGCTGCAGTGCGAGTGTCAGTTCTTCTTCATCTCCAACCAAGGTGAGAGCCCACACACGCACACACGCGTACACGCACACACACGCACACACGAACGTGAGCTCTGTGCTGCGTGCTGCATGGGACGGACTTGGCCCGGGCACCCAGCAAGGGGAAGGGGAGTGTGAGGAGAGGCTGAAGGCCCAAGCCGACCTGTGTCCGTGTCTGGGTCCCGTGATTCTTCCCCACAAGACCGGTTCTGTGGAAACGTCACTGTCCCCGATGTTTTGGTTCATCCTTCACGATCACGAAGAGACTCGCACAAAATGATCAGTTGCGAACCATGCATAGTTTTTCAAACGCCAGTCATGTCAACGGTTTGGGAATCACAGCTGTCTCCTGTGGCTGTCTCGAGACTGAGGTGTGGCCGTCTCTCCGCAGGCTGCTCGAGCGAGCGGGAGGACCGGATGGAGGCGGGGGCCCCGCCGCCCGCAGGCTTCTCCGTCGCCGGGGGCGGGGACCTCGCGCCGCACGACTTCAGCGCGCAGTCCGCCTTCACCGTCGCCACCGCAGGTACGTACGCCCGACTCATGTGAGTGTGCTCGACACACACGCACACACACACACACACACACACACACACACACACACACACACACACAGGTCCAAGGCTGACGCTCTTCGGGTGGGGGCAAATTGCGATGAAGGAAAACTTTTTTGTGTGAGAGGGGAAATGATCATCCACTTTCGCCCATATCGAACGTAACGACGACCTCAAGAAAGGCTTGCCACCTCAAGAGAAGGATTCAGGATCTTTCTGGAGAGGACAGTCCGCCTTCGGGAACCCAATTTCAACTTCAAAAGACAAAGAGGATGCAAAATACATTTTGCGTGTGCAACACAAAATTTGGGCATGAAGGTCCAAGTCAGTGGGGCTCGGGCCTCTAGATCCGCCCTTGTGTTAATTTGGGTCACGTCATCCCCAGGTGATTTCACCGTCACCTCGACGGACGCCGCCGCCGTGTCGACGCGCCTGGACGCGCTGCGCTTCGCCACGGAGGGCGCCACCGCTGTGCAGCTGGAGCTGGAGGGGCCCGGCGGCAGCACCACGCTCCAGGTCACAGCGCATGCGCACACTCAATCCGTGATGGTCTAAGCTGCAGGGCACTACAGGGGTTTCTCAGGGGGGCGCGAATCTTGGACGCATTTGGGGCCCAGGCTCCGTTGGCCCCGTTGAATCATATTCATCCACCATGTTGGTCTGTTGCCTGGAAACCTGTGCTTGGCGCGTGGGTACCACGCGTCTTCAATATATGCAGTGTTCTTGTTTCCACCAGCAGCAGTCACACTCACCAACAAGTCATCTTTGACAGGTGGACTCACCGGAGGGCGCCTTCTATAGCTCCACTTCCGGCGCGACGCTCACCGACGTCACTTCCGGTCTGTCGGCGCCGCTCGCCACGCACGTGTTCGGGGCGTCCCTGGACTGGGTCCTCCTCCGCGTCACGGGGAGTGGGGCGATAATACAGGACGTGGCCATGGACTTCACACGCTGCTTCAGCGTTCAGAGCACGGGTGAGGAAAGGGACGTCACCTTGAGATGATTCACGGACATGCGAGTTTTAGCGATGTCGGATTGTTGGTCCTGGGTAATGTGTGGCGACTCACGTCTTGCTGCAGGTACGGCGTGCGTGGCCCGGACGATTGACGACGCGTGCACGTCGGACGCGCAGTGCTCGCGCAACGTGACGCACGCCGTGTGTAGTGCAGGGCAGTGCGCCTGCGAAGACGGGTGAGTGCGGCGAGAAGTGTGCGCACACACACACACACACACACACACACACACACACACACACACACACACACAGAGAGAAACCAGTCAGATTGGTCACTTTGGAGCCCAAAAAAAACTGTCGACATGCGCATCATTTTATGTCCCGAGTGTCAAACAGATCAGAGTGAAGGAAACCAAGAAGACAAAATATCGGGCTTCTTTTGATCCTTCCGTCGAGTCAACCTGGCTCTCATTCACTCACAACGTGGAGTCGATCATGACGCGGCGTCTCTCTGCAGGTTCACGGCGGCGGCGCTGGGAACGCGCTGCGAGCGCAACGTCGTCGGCGCCACGTGCACGGCGCATGCGCACTGCGACGCCGCTGTCGCCAACAGGTGCGTGACATGTTGTTCCAAGAGCCCGACGCCCCCCTCGCAAGGACTGGGCCGATTTGCCATGAAGCCAAGCAACACAAAGCTGCACTCGCCACGACAGTTTTGTAAAGGCAAAAGTGTGAACAAAACACGGCTGAACCTGGTGTCTGACTGTTGTCGTTTGATTCAGCGAGTGCACGGACGGGTACCGGTGTGACTGCACGGCGGGGCGCTACGCGTCGGCGTCGCTCACGGAGTGCGTGCTGCGAACGGTGCATAGCAACTGCAGCGCCCTCCTCGACTGCAGCGCCGCCGTCAACCACTCCGTCTGTGACAACGAGACGCACACGTGCGCCTGCGAGTCGGGACGCAAGGTGTGTGTGTGCGTGTGTATATGTGTGTGCCTGGAAGTGTGAACACAAGCTGTGTGAGCGTTTGTGTATGCATACGTCTGCGAGTCAGGACTCAAGGTGTGTGTGTGAAGTGTGCGTGTGTGCGTGCGTGTGCGTACGCCTGCGAATCTGGGATGGACAAGGTGTGTGTGCGTGAGCTTGTGAGTGCATGATGCGTGCGTACGTGTGTCTGTGAGTCCGGACCCTTGGATCGTGTGTGTGTACGTGTGTGTGTGTGTGCTTGTGTGTGTAATACCTGTGAGCTGGTATGCGCGTGTGACAACATACCTCGCCTTCCCCCATTGTAGCGAGTGTGTCCGTGTTTCAGGCGAGCGCGAACCTGACGCAGTGCGTACCGCGCACCTTGGAGGACAACTGCACGACGCCGGCGGACTGTGGCGACTCCGTCGGGAACGCCACATGCGTGAACGAGACCTGCGCATGCGTCACCGGATTCCTGGTCAGTGTGTGTGCATGTGTGCACGTGAGGACTTGAGTGTGCGTCTGGCTGGCTGGCTGTGCGTGTGTGCGTGCGTGTGTGCGTGAGTGCTTGTGTGCGTTTGTGCATCTCTGAGTGTGGTTGAAAGTCAAAGGAAGTTTGCCAGAGGTTCAAGACACGTGCCATTCAGCACGCGATGTGCAACAGAAATTTAACATTGCCGCAACCACGTCCCCTTTGGACCACTTTTCACGAGTGTGCGTCAGCGTGTTGGGCTCGCCTGCAGGGCAACGTGAGCTCGTGCACGCTGCGGACGGTCGGCTCGCCGTGCGCCTCGGAGGAGGACTGCGCCGCCGCCGTAACCAACTCGCTCTGTTCCGCCGGGACCTGCGAGTGCGACCCCAAGTTCAAGGTCAGTGTTGAACCTGGTTCTAGTTCAGCACGTGACAGATTTTTGGGGGCCTTATGGATCTTCCCTCCACTCTGGCACCCGAACAGTTTTCCATTCTTCAAATGTAAGGTCCGTAAGCTCAAATTGTTTTCTGAGTTTGACAATTTGACAACAGCGTAATTTCTTTCAACGAAAAAGCCAGTGCCTCGCCCAAGGAGGGTTGGCCCTGCTCATAACTTTGAGTTCGTTGCTCACACATGCCAGCAAGAACTTGGGATCAGAGGGTTGTGTACCCAACATAGAACTTGGCATCACTGATATTTGGGGATGAGTTCGTGAGTTTTGACAACTGACGGGAAATCTCGTGGGCAATCATATGATCCTCGTCCCTGTGTGCGCCAGGCCTCCGCCGACGGGTCCTCATGTGACGTCATCACGCTGGGGGACACCACGTGCTCCCCGGCCACCGGAGACGCGCTCTGCGCAGGCGCCATCGAAAACGCCGTGTGCGACGACGCCTCCGGGACCTGCGGCTGCGACGTGAGTGGAAGCTGCCAAGGAGCTTTGCGTGTGTCAAACAAGAGCATTTTAACGAATCAACTGACTGTTCCAAAAAGATTACAAAAGAGTTCTTCATGCCTCGACAAAAATTATTTCAGGTCAAAAACTGCAGTGCACCGTGGGAAATGTACCTCTGTATCGTTGTCGTGGAGACGAATCCAAACTTTGCGCTTGATTTCAGACGGCGTTCCACGACGTCGACGCGACGACGTGTGAGAAACGGAAGCTGAACGACGCGACGTGCACGACGCATGCGCACTGCGCCGCCGCGGTGGAGCACGCCTCGTGTTGCGGCGGCGCGTGTAAGTGCGAGGACGGGTTCTACGCCGCGCCCAACCTGACGACGTGCGTCAAGTACAGGGTGAGTATGACGCCTTCAGTGGGGTGGACAGGGGGCACGCTTGAACAGAAACAAAGAGAACATCATGCGAGCCATGCAACTCAACGCGGTCGACGGCAATTCTCTCGTCACCATGGTGATGATAGGGCGCTGCGCGTTGTTTCAGATCGGAGACGCGTGCTCGACGCCGGCGTGCTCCACGCTCGACGCATGCGCAGCCGCTGTCTGCAACTCGACGTGCACGGGCGGTGAGTGTCGCTTCCGCTTCCGTCTCGGGGTCACTTCCGGTGGGAAAGGGTCAAAGTCCGTGGGAGAGCCGTGGCGCCCTCCGGTGGTGGCTTTATGCCTCTGAGTTCAGGGAGAATTCTCCGTGCTGCCTCCTGCCAACGCGACTGATTCGTCTCCTTTCTTCGGTTTCGCCAACTTGCTTGCCGCTGCCCTTGCAGCTACCACAGCGTAGCGATTGCGCTCAAAGTCACCGACGGCTGTGCCCCATCCTTGGGCTCTTTCGCTGACATTGCAACAACAACGCGTTGCGTACACGACTGTCGCCAAGCGCTCTGCAGCCGCATGGCTCGCGTAGATCTGCAACTCACTGCGAAAATTCTCTCCTTTGTACAGAACCCTCGCCATTCGCGCTGCGTAGATCTTTCCATAGCGAGCAACTGACCAATGCGTTGAGAATACATTCAGCTGTCTTTTGTCGGGTGGTGTCCAGTCTGTCTCCAAGTGCCTCCACGGGCCCTTGCGTACTGTTTTGTCAACTCCCTGTGCGTGCAACCTGCATGCACAATCTGTCAGATGATGTCCTTGTTGCATTGTCTTGTGCCTCGATCGCACAGCGCATCCTTCGTGCTGCACGTACAAATCTGTGCGTTCTTTGTCGAATGCGAGAGAGTGAATGCAGAGTGAAATGGGTGCAAAGATGGACTTCACTGGAGTGGACCACACGCGTGCCGCTCACTTGAACGAGGACCATGTTCTTTGCTCCACTGGATGAATGGCACAATCTGAGAACCCAGAGTTCAATAGGACACCAGAGGCGTGCTCGGTGGCATGTGGACCAATCAATGGTGCACGTCTGCAAAATTGAAATGAAAGTGCAGCACGTACAACAACCTGAACCAACGGAACCAACTCACAGCTGCCCCAGCAAGGCGACGCACGTCAACCTTGACCCTCTTCGCACGGATTGAAACGAGTTCGACCCTTCTGTGCATGAAGACACCAGGGAGTTGAGGCATGACCGCGTCCGTCCAGATCATGTGCGCGTGACGGATCAGGAAGAGTCCTGCACGATTCAGCGATTCAGGAGAAATCAGAATGTGCACAAATGACCCGCTTGACCTGGATGAAATGTGATGCTTCGGTGCACGTCACGCCCATGATTCACACAGCTTCATAAGCAGGCTTCATTCAGGTTTCAGCTCACTCTCTGCCTCCTCGCTTGCAAAACTTCTGAGCTTCAAAGGCTTTGAATTCTTGGAGAGAAGGCATCTCCAGTGGGTCCAGCTGTGACGAAATGTGCAAAAGATCACGGTAAAGGACTCCCTTAAAAATTATCCCTTCCCAAAAAAGCCACAGGGGCAAAATATCTTCTGCGACAAGCAGGGCCCTGGGGTATCCCCCCCCCCACCTGTAAGATCCCGCATCTGCTTCTGCGACTCTTCAGTGAATCAACATTTTAAGAAATTTCGCCTCATTAATAAGACCTGGAAGGTTTATTTGAGTCTCTCCTGAAGGACACCTGCGCAAATGTGGGAGTGCAGCAACATCTCATGCCTTCCCCACCCAAGATCAACCATTCCGACTTCATTTTCAGGTGTGTGCACCTGCCTCACGGCGTTCTATGCGTCTGCGGACGCGCGCGCATGCGTCCTCAGACAGATCCATGACTCCTGCGCCAGCCAATCCCAGTGCTCGCTGGCTGTGGACCACTCAGAGTGCGCCTCTGGGCTCTGTGCCTGTGAAGATGGGTACACAGAAGACTCCACAAACGGTACTTGCATCAAAAATACCATTGGGAGCAAATGTGAGAGGAATGTCCAATGCGACACAGTCATCAACAACTCCAATTGCGATGAGGGGTTGTGTTCCTGCATTGATGGTCACACCCAGAATGAAGAGAACACGACGTGCACTAGGAACAACATCGGGAGTTGTTGCAACACCGACAGGGACTGCTCCAGTGTGATTGGTAACAGCACGTGTTGCAGCAACACCCGGGCCTGTTGTTGCCTCACGGCCTTCTATCCGTCCAGCAACAACACAGCATGCACTCTGAGGAAGGTCACAGATTCCTGCAGCAGTGACGCGCAATGTTCTGAGGCAGTGCCCAACTCGGAATGCTCCGACTCCACCTGCGCCTGCAGTGACGGGTTCAAACCAAAAGAAAACCTCGATTCTTGCATTGACCTCGTTGTTGGAGACTCTTGCAACAGGACGACACAGTGTGAACTCGCTGTCAACAATTCCAATTGCAATGCCACAGGATCCTGCCACTGTCTGACAGCTTTCTCTCCCAGTGCTGATGGCTCTCTGTGCCTACTCAACAAAATCTCCAGTCCCTGTACTGTGGATGCCCAGTGCTCAGAAGCTGTGGGCAACTCTTCCTGTGTCAATGGCTCGTGCTCCTGTGTTTCTGGTTTCTACAAGGCCATGCAGAACACACTGTGTGTGCAGTTTACCATTGGGGACACCAACTGTTCCAAGACATCAGACTGTAATGACTCGGTTGCAAACTCAGACTGTGTCAACAACACCTGCACCTGTAACCTTGGTTACCAGCCAGAAAACAGCAACTTGGTTTGTGACCTCAAAGTCGTGAGTGACCCTTGTGTGTCCAGTGAGGAGTGTTTGGCTGCAGTGTCCAACTCTGAATGTCAGTCTGGCCAGTGTGCTTGTGAGACTCAATTTCACTCTTCAGTGGACGGAGCACAATGCATATTGAACAAGGTGAATGATGTCTGCAGCGCTGACGTCCAGTGTTACATGGCTGTGAGCAACAGCGCATGCCCAGATGGACGCTGCACCTGCAGCACCGGTTACCATGCCAACGCAAACCTGGATACGTGCGCCAAGAATCAGATCGGCGACGCTTGCAACAACAACTTGGAGTGCAGCACTGTCGTTGGCAACAGCACGTGTTGCAGCAGCACCCGCACTTGCTGTTGCCTCACGGCTTTCTACCCGTCCAGCAACAACGCTGCGTGCAGCTTGAGGAAAGTGGGGGATTCCTGCAGCGGTGACGCGCAGTGTTCTGAGGCAGTGCGCGACGCAACGTGTGTCGGAGGATCCTGCGCATGCGTGGACGGCTTCAAACCCGCCGCGGACCTGGCGTCATGCGCAGAACTGGTCATTGGGGACGCCTGCACCCTGACGCTGCAGTGCCAGCTCGCCATCAACAACTCCTTATGCAACAGCCTCTCAGGGTTGTGCGAATGCCACGAAGCCTACACCGCGTCCCTGGATGCGACCCAATGCACTCTCAACACCATCCACACCCCGTGTTCCAGGGACACACAGTGCGCCCTGGCCGTCCCCAACTCGTCCTGCGAGGGCGGGGCCTGCGCCTGTGACCTGGGGTACCAGGTCGCCCAGGGCAACTCGAGTTGTGAGTTGAAGGGCGTGGGCGATGGGTGTGAGGCGGATCGCGAGTGCACAGCGGCCTTTAGCAACAGCTTCTGTCTCCATGGTGAGTGCACAATTGCTGCACCCTGCATTCTCGACACATTCTCGATTGGTGCACCGGCTCTGCTCAATGGCTGTCACACGAACTTGCGTGGTTCATTTTCGAAAAGAGCTTGACCTGAGCTTTGTTTTCCCAATTCTGGGAGGGAACTTGGACAAGGTTCCAGAGGCAAAATTGTTTGAAAACCAAAGGGTGGTTCTTGTTGCACAACGACATCACACAATTCTAGACAAACAACGAGATATGTTTCCTTTGAATGGGCACATGTGTCGTCACATTTCAACACTCCCACGTTTTGTGTGTTTTCAGGTGTGTGTACCTGCCTCACGGCGTTCTATGCGTCTGCGGACGCGCGCGCATGCGTCCTCAAACAGATCCATGACTCCTGCGCCAGCCAATCCCAGTGCTCGCTGGCTGTGGACCACTCAGAGTGCGCCTCTGGGCACTGTGCCTGTGAGGATGGGTACACAGTCAGTTCAAACAACTCTACCTGTGTTCTTAACACCATTGGAAGTGCATGTACCCAGGGTATCCACTGTATTGCTGCTGTCAACAATTCCCAGTGTTTGAGTGGAGCCTGTGCCTGCCTGGATGGACACACAAAGAACTCTGAAAACACAACCTGCATCAAAAACACCATTGGCACAAATTGCCAGAATAACATTGACTGTTATGCAGTGATAGGGAACAGTACGTGCTGCCCAGGCACCTCACAGTGTTGCTGTCTCACAGCCTTCTACGCCTCTGGGGACGATACCCAATGCATCCTGAGGCAGATCAGTGACGCCTGCACCAGTGACCCCCAGTGTGCGGAGGCGGTACCCAACTCCCAGTGCTCAGGGTACTGTTCCTGTCGGGATGGGTACAAACCCTCAGCGGACCTGGCATCGTGTGTTGAGGTTGTGGTCGGAGACTCGTGTAACAGGACGGCGCAATGTGAGTTGTCCGTGAACAACTCAGTCTGCAACGCGTCGGGACTCTGTGAGTGCCGCACGGCCTTTAGCGTCAGCAGCAACAACACGGAGTGCGTTCTGAACACCATCGACTCTCCCTGCAACCTGCAGCAGCAGTGCTCGGAAGCCGTGGGAAACTCCTCCTGCAGGAACGCCACCTGCAGCTGCAACAGCGGGTTCTACCCCAGTCACCAAGGAGACCAATGTTTCCCCTTCCTGGTTGGAGACCCGAACTGCACCAAAACGTCCGACTGCAGCGATTCAGTGGCGAACTCAGACTGTGTGAACAAGACGTGTGTCTGTAACCTTGGTTACCAGGCTGAAGACGAGAACCAGACGTGTGACCTGAAGACTGTCGGTGATCCTTGTGACGCCAGCAGTGAGTGCGCAGCTGCGATGGCAAATTCTCTGTGTAACGTTGCAGGTCAGTGTTTCTGCGATGTGCAGTTCCATCCTTCGGCGGATCTGAGTCAGTGTTTGCTGAACACGATCACAGACCCGTGTAATGAGAGTGACGCATGCGCTCTGGCGATCGGGAACAGCGACTGTGTGGGCGGGACCTGCAGCTGCGTATCAGGGTACCACGTGACCCTGGACCTGCGCGAGTGCCTCCAGAACGAGGTTGGCGACGCATGCGCGGCCAGTCAGGACTGCTACAACGTTATGAATGATTCGTCGTGCGTCGATGGAACTTGTCAGTGCGATACGGGATTCTACAGCGGGCCCGGGAACGCCAGCTGCGAGCCCTTCAGGGTTGGGGATCCAGGGTGCGGTGGTGCAGAGGATTGCGCCAGAAGCGTGCCCAACAGCACGTGCGTGCGCCCCGCCCCGCCCTCCCCCTCGCGCTGCGCGTGCCTGGATGGGCACTCCTCCAGCGCAGACCTCACTGAATGTATTCTCAACGTCGTCACCACAAACTGTACCTCCAGCGTCCAGTGTAGCGGTGTACCCAATACCTTCTGCAACCCAACCCTGGGAAAGTGCGACTGCCTGATAGGGTACCACCCTGTTTCCCAGAATACCCTATGTGTACCCTTGAGCCTTGGAACCCCCTGTAGAAGCGACGCCGACTGTGCTACGTCGGTGGGTAACTCTCACTGTGATCCCGTTACAGGTGTGTGTCAGTGTCTCCCAGGGTTCCAGGGCTCCAGCGATGCTAAAACCTGCACGAAAAGAACCCTCGATGCCACGTGCACTGAACACGTGGACTGCGCTGCAGCCATCTTGAACTCAGAATGCACGGGGACCGGGACGCCCACGTGTTCCTGTGTTCTGGGGTTCGAGGGGGACCCTGGGGATTCTGAGTGCACGGAGCTGGAGCCTGGGTCCAGGTGCCCGGATGGTGACTCCCCGTGCGTCACGGCCATGGGCAACAGCCACTGCAACAGCTCGGGGTTCTGCGAGTGTGACCAGGGCCACTCCTACTCCCCTGCCTCCACCTCCTGCGAACCCAACCTGATCCACGACCTTTGCCATACCCAAGAAGACTGTTCCACCGTGAACCATACCCACTGCAACCCCACCACCAACACGTGCGACTGCGTGCCCGGGTACACCCACCACCCGAGCGGCGCAGAGTGCCACCCGAGGGAAGTGGGTGTGGACACGTGCAGCAGTACCCAGGAGTGCGCCGAGGACATCGCCAACAGCAACTGCGCAGACTCGGGCGCATGCGCGTGTGATGAGGGGTACGACGTGTCGCCTGGAAGCCTCGCGTGTCAACAAAGTAAGCGGCACATTTTATCTCTGTTCAGAGCTCATATGAAGAGCCTTGGGTGACCAAAATGAGAGTGTTTTCCCCCTTTTGCAGATTCAGTGAATTTCACGCAATGCGAGAACTCCACCGACTGTCGCTTCATCGACAACGCGCAGTGCGACAACACGACGGGGCGCTGCGCCTGCCTCCCGGGCTTCACCCCGGAGCCTCCCGCGGGCAGCGGCGCCTCCGCCTCGGCGGGGACCTCGTGCCGTCGGGCGGTGCTTGGTGACCCGTGCCGCCCGCACCTGCAGGACTGCTCCACCTTCCTCAGTTACGCCGTATGTGACTCGAGCACACTGACGTGCACATGCGCCGCAGGCTACAAAGTGGAGACCGTCACTTCGTACAACGCGACCACCAACACGAGTTCCAGCAGTGAGGAGTGCAGGGAGAGGCAGCTGGGAGACCCGTGTTCAGACTCCATTGATTGCGAGGCTGTGATCCCCAATAGCAGATGCCTTCTGCAGGTCCAGACCCCGGCCTCAGGCAACCAGAGCTCCAACTCCACCGCCTCCCCCGAGGGCGGCGCCACCGTCACCTATGTCTGCGCCTGCGACAAGGGCCACGCCCCTGTCTCCTCCAACTCGTCCTGCGAATGTCTTTACATGCACAAGGGCAGATGCTTGCCCGTTAAAATAGACCACACAACGTGCTCCAAGCACAGTGACTGCAATGAGGTGTCCCACTCTTCTTGCACCAACGGGGTATGCGCCTGTGAAGAGGGGTACGGGTCAGCCGAGGAGGGAAGCCAGTGCGAGAAGCTGGTCTTGGGCTCGGCCTGTGAGGAGGACTCCGACTGCACATCGAGGCTCCAGAACACGGCGTGCGTCGAGAGCGCATGCGCGTGCGCAGACGGATACAGGAGCAATGCGAATGGGCGAGCGTGCGTGAAATGTGAGTGCGCATGCGTTTGGTGAAGCGTTGGGTTTTAGTTTGGTTAATTTTGGTTGAAACTGTGTGACGTTCTCCATGTTCAACACACCCGATGTGTAGCATGCAAAGACTTTGTATCTCACACCGCAACCCCCACGCACGGTGTCTCCTGTGATAGTAATTCAGTCTAGAACGCGTTCTGTCAATTGTACCTTGACGACAACCTGTTTCTGCTTGCAGTGCCTCCGGCCGTTGCCACGACCGGCGAAGAGTAAGTTTCTCGTTATTAGATTCACTTTGCGTCCAGTCTTCAGGGGATACAGGGGTGGGCCCTGCACCGCAGGGTCCCCAAAATTTGGTCTCTAAAGAAACGGGCAACATTGGTTTGCGTTTGTTTTTTGTTGCAAAATGTGCCCACCCATCCCGCCGTTGACTGATCTGCACCTGTTTCTTTTCTCTCTGCAGCTGTGACGGTCTCGTCGAGTGCCACCTCTGGGCAGGTGAGTGGATCTCGTGTGTTCCCAGGCACCCCGTGGTGTGCGTGCAGGAGCGTGAGGGGACGAAGCACCTCGTGCGGTGAACAGGGAGATGGGAGCGGTGCACATTGCTAAACCTCGCTGAATTTGCAGTTACGTACTGAGTCGCGTTCACGTCACAGCATCGGCCGCTTCGAGAATAAAGACTCAGGCTCGTGAGCTGATTGATGTTGGTGGTTCTGGTGATTGATTATTGGGTATTGATCCGCAGTGATCCTGATTGCCGTGATCGCAGCCATCGCTCTCCTCGTCGCCGCCGTCCTGCTCGTCAAGTTCTGCGTCGGGGGGTGAGTAGATCCAGGGGTGGATCCAGGGGCCTGGGGAACCGAACCCTGGGGTGGTGTGGGCCCTCTGACTCCCAGAAACAAACATTGCATCCTTCCTAAATTCATGCTGCTTCTGCAAAATATTTTCGCACAAGAACTCTCTTTTTCGAAAGTTGAAATTGCCAAAGAGGTCGGGCTCCCTTGACCAGATCAGCATCCCTCTGCCCTTGATCCGAGACGTGTTCACACTGGATTCGTCCCAAGAACCATCACTGTTGGAGACAATACGCGCGGCGGGAACGCATCCTGTGTGAAGCATTTCCAACCTGCCGTTTGGGTGTTGTTTGTAGGAAGCCGGTGGGAGCGACGCCCACCGCGCGCTACGCCCAGACCCGCCCAACCATCCGCACCGCCAGCAAAGTGGGCGTCATGTACAACTCGCCCGAACTCATGGAGCCCGAGGATATAGGTGGGTGGGCGAGCAGGTGGTGCGTGCGTGGGTAGGTGGTGCGTGGGTGGGTGTGTGAACGGTCAGGAAGGTGGGTTTGGTGGTTGGGTCAATGTGTGTGTGGGGGGGGGAACTGTGGTAGGAGCGTGGATAAGAGAGTTTCAGTGAGCAGGAAAGTATGTGTGATAAAAAGAGTGGAGTGAGTGAGTGAGTGAGTGAGTGAGTGAGTGAGTGAGTGAGTGAGTGAGTGAGTGAGTGAGTGAGTCACTACACTGACTGACTGACTGACTGACTGACTGTTTCAATGAGTGATTGAGTGATTGTGTGAGTTCAGTGAGTGAGTGAAAGGTCGGTGTGTGACTACATTCATGAACAGTGAGTCAGCGGGTCAAACGACACGCACCCCTGACCCGTGCCCTCCCCGCGCGTCTTGTAGAGGGGCTGGTGATGCGGGACGAGGCGCGGCTCTCCCTGTCCGGCTCCCCGCCCTCCACCACCGGCTCCACCACCGCCTCCATCGGCGCCGTCGACACCATGACCAACGTGACACGCATCGACAGCTAACACTCGCCACCGGAGGGTGCCAGGTGAGGCGCGTCACGCGCTGCGCTCAGCCCCGTCCCGACTCCAGAGGATCCAGGAGCCATGGCGCCCCGACCCACCAAAGAAACTTCTGATACTTCTAGCTCCGAACGACGTAAAAGTCTTGCACATGGATTCTGGTGTGGGTAAATTATTTGGGGTCTTGAGGCCTGAGGTCCCATCATGTCAGGGGTCAGAACCTGGGTGGGACGCCTGTGAGGCCAAACTGCTTCTTGAGAATTTTCTTTTGTGTTGCAGGGATAGACTGAGACTGTGCGCTGAATTCCCAGAAAAGCTTTGCGCCCCCCCCCCCCCACCCCCGCCTCACGACGGTCAGACTGTCAAACCTCGGCCTCTTGACCTGGTCCTGGGTTCACCGGAGGAACCTGAAGCCGAGAAGACTGGTCCAGGCGCCGCACCAGGGAAGCGAGATGCACCCGGAGGCTGGTGTCGAACTCAGGCCCAAACCCACAAGGAGAGCCTGTGCGGACCAAATCAAGCAGCAGAACAGGATCATCACTCAAGGTCTTCGTGAAGACAAGTATTTTTGTGCCGCATCTAGTCAGCGGATTTTCAACTTTTCTGACACAGCTTTTCTGACGACTTGTATTGTGAAGATATGAAACGGTCTGTGTACTGCGTGCACATGTGTAGAGATACACGAAAATACAATTTTCTGACAGTTTGTTTCGGCGTTGTTCATCCTTGAGCACACTCGGTGTCGAGAATTGCTGCGATCTCATGACCTTGTGAAATCTTTGTCATCAATGGACAGCAACCCCTCGTATTCTGTGGTCGCGCGAATCAGCAATGTCAGATGTTCTTGTTGAGAACAAGTTGTGGCTCCATTTTGCAAGGCGAGAGCTACTGGACAGTGCACCCGCGTGGACCCAACCTGCAGGGAACCATCCCAATGACCAGACCCTTGGGAGGTTCCAGGGGCCCTGAGGACGCAGGGCCTCAACCTCCCACCCGAAGCCTCTCAATCCAGCTACTTTTTTGTTTTTCTTCGTCTGATGAGAACAGCAGCGAAGACGACAGGGTTCACAAAAGCGTTGATGGGGGTCACGGTTATGACTGTCCACGTGATCATGTCAACCGGGTACTCGCTCACAAACATGGCGCTCAGGTAGACGGCGCCACAGCACGTCCAGCACAGAATGTTGCAACACGTGACAGTCGCGACTTGAACCAGAAGAGACACGTGCGACTGTTGCTTGGATGCTGAAGTCTTCACCTCAGCCTTGGTTTTTGTCAGGGATTGAATCATTTTTGTGTAAGTTCTCAGAATAGTGCCTGCACTGATTGCATGCAATGCCACAGTAAACCATGTCAGGACTTTAACCATGATCAAACTTCCACTGGGATCAGCCAGGGGAAAGCAAATAGACATCAGTTGACCATTGTGCATGATGTGGAGATCCACCAGCCATGTTCCCAGGGTGAAGCTCACAGCACACAACATGGTCCCTGAGGCTACATATGAAATCCATCTCATGACAAAGTGCAATTTTTTAAATTGTGTTTGCAAAGGGTATTTTACAATCATCAACCTTGAGATTGAGAGAAAGCACATGAGAAATGGGTGTGCAACACCATAGAAGAAAAACTGTCCAAATATCAACAAACAAACTGATCCTGATTTCCACTTGCTGGACACAAATGCAAAAGAAGCTTTGAAGATCATATCAGCCACCCACAAAAAGAACAGAGGTGAGGAGCACAAGATGTCATCCACATTTATTGACACTGTGATGGCACAGAAAGCATCTTTAATTCCCAGCTCTTTTCTATTGACTGTCAAATGCAGGAAGAGACAAACAGCATTGAGCAGGAAAATGAACCAAGATATGAGTGACAATGCCATTTTAATTGCTGGTGTTGGAAGCAAGTTTGAACAGGACAGGTACCAGGGAAAAGACGTGGAGCATTCAGCCCCAGGGGGCCTCATACAACAAAGCTCATGATTGGTTGCCTCAAGTACCCTGAATGTGAGACTTTTGAAAACAGTAGCTTCAGGTTCTGACTTGTTGACTTTGAGCAAAGACAAAACCTTGAGTTTGGGAAGGTTGCCAAACAAGGCACTGTGCAAGATGAGCTCCAGCGGATTGTTAGACATGTTCAAAATTTCGAGAAACTCCAGACCATGAAACACATCACGTGGTAAAGTGTGTAACAAGTTTCCACTGACATCAACAAGGACTAAATTCTTTGCTTGTGTGAAACATTTGAGCGATAATTCTTCAATCAGATTGGAACTTACATTGATTTGTCTGAGGAAACCATTTCCCTCCAAGAACTTACAAATCTCTGTCAAATTGGAATTTACAATGGTCACCGAGTATAGATCCGACAACCCACGAAAATTTTGGTATCTGATGTTGGTTTCCACAAGAGCAGATTCAGTCAAGTGAACTACTTTGAATGAGAAAATACTTGTTACATTTCCAAGTGGATTGAAAAAGGTGGCCTTGCAATAAATAGCCTCTGCCACACACAAACATTGCCTGGCACAAATAGTGTCTTTCAAAGAACACAAATACTCATCATCACCCTTTGGGCAATTTTGCTCTTCATCACACACATCCAGGAGGTGAATGCATACAACACTGGATGCACACTTGAAAAGTCCAACACATTTCCCATGTGTGTCACACTCATCAGATGAAAACTCATCAACTCCTCTTGGGCACTGCCACTTGCCATCACATACAGAGCCCCAGGGAATACAGTAAGAGTTGGGGCATTTAAACATACCATTGCATTCAAAATGTTTGCAGTGTTGCAAATGTTCTCCAAACCTGCAGGGAGTCAGATGATTTCTTTTGTTCAATCTGTGTTTGCAGACTTCAGACACATTGAAACATTTGGGGTGACCATTTCTGCAAGGAATTTGGTTTTCCCTCGCACATTCCTCAAAAACTCGCATCTCAAAAATATTTCTCAACTTGGGTTCATCTTCTCCATTTGGAAAACAATCAATTTCCAAGTCATCAACCAAATCTTGGTGAATGGATTCTCCACTTGAGCAATTGAATGTTTCATCCTGAACAGATGGTTCAGGATCTGGGAAATTGAACACTCTGCAGCTTCCGTCTCCAGCTCTGATGAACAAAGGAGAGCAAGGCATCGTGCCTGTGGTCTTTGAGAAATTGGAAGAAATGAAGTTTGGAATGTTGAATACACAGATACTGGTGTCTGATGGAGCCTTGTCAGGACAATGCACGTCTGGTGCACACACAAACCGAGCCGACATGTAAACTCCTGCAGAACATTTGAAGACACTTGCGGAGAAGGACATGCCTGAAAAAGGACCTTCTTCAACACAAAATCTTCCCAAGTAATAAGTAGCATTGCTGTCAGTGTCTGGCTTCAGAGTAGAATTGTTGGGGAAGTCAAATGGAGGAGGTACAAAATTGTCAAACAGATCCTGAAAGTACCAGAAGAACGCGTCCATGTTCCGAAGGTACGTCTCGTTCACAGAGCAATTGACATGCACATCTGAAAACGAAGCAATTTTGGTGATGTTGTGACACCCTCCGCTTCTTGCAAAGTGGGACCTCAAGCAAAACTTATCCTTGACATTTATCAGTCCATCCTTATTTCTGGGTTTGTGTGTTTCCTGGTGATTGGCAGAACAAATGACATATCTTCCTGTTTTGGCAGTGCACTTCACACTGATCATGTGAGGACTGGAGAAATCTGAAATGAGCACTGCAGCGCACCTGTGACATTTCTGTGGAAACAGAGGAACCTGCAACATTGTGTTCTTGCACTTGTCTTTTGTTGGACAGTGCAGCTGGGCACGGGATGGACAGTCAGTACTGTGCGAAAATGAATCAGAATGTAGATGTTGCATTTTGTCGTAAGGCGCGTGATGCTTGTGAGCAATTTTCAAAAGAAATTTTTGTTGGTGTCCAGCCCATATTTGGAACGCAACAGGATCGCCGTTTTGCCATTTTGTTGGTTCCTGAAAAGGAAAAACAAGCAGCGTCATGTGACCTTTTTGGCGAAGGAAGATTTGATTCATTCAAACTTCACAGAGTCCTAGCATCCAAGACTGTGTCATTGAGCAATTGTGAACAACTTTCAAACGGCCACATCTGAGGCCCATCCTGACCAAACACTGATCAGACACAACACGGTTAGTGTCACTGACCTTGAGATCAAGACCAACGAAGGCCATGTTTGTGTGGAAAAAATATTTGGATTTCACGCTGTTCACCAGGTTGAGCACTTCCTCCTTGCTTTTCAACACAGGCAAGTGTCTGTCTGCAACTCTGCACTGCTGAGATGCCTGGTTCCAGCTGACAAGCTTGTCAGCGCCAAAACTCGACTTGAAGGCAAAGTAAACAAAGTTTGTCTCCAGCTCTCTGGGATCTTTTCCATTGAGGTTCATATACGCAGCATTGCGAAGCCTGGATTCAGGATCAATTTCACACAAGGCTGCATAAATTGAAGCAGGAGGAACTCTGGGACACAGTGTATCTTTTTCCAAATCAGTTTTTCTCAAAGGAAGCAACCACACATTGAAATCTGTCGCAGACAGAGTGTTGTTGTTGTTGTTGTTGTTGTTGTTGTTGTTGTTCAGTTTCACTGTCACGTTGTGTATTCTGTACAAACTGAACCTTGTGTTGGGAATGGACGTGGACAGGTTGACGTCAAACGTCGGCTCCAGCAGCAAAGAATAGATGCTCCTTCCTCGAACGCACAAACTTCTGCACAAGTTCTTCTCCACGAGGAAGGCAACCGACAGCGAAACCTGCAAGGAAATTTGGCAACTTTTCTTCGCCCAACACGTGGTTCAGAAATGTGTTTTGCTGGTGACCAGGGAATACAACAGAAGCCTCCTCCCCTGATTTGAAACTTTCAAGCGAAACAGCAGTTTTCTCACCTGTGCCTCCTCCGCAGATCGGGATGAAGTCAAGTGCAGAGCTACTTCTGTGTCTTGACCTACAGAGAGCAAAAAGGTCAGGTCAGTTTTGGTATTCAGCACGGCGACTCACGGGTTGGTCTCCGATCTGGTCGGGGTCTCCCCTCTGGAGACCTCACTGTTCAGGCAAAGCCGACTCAGGTAAATGCGACGTTACAACCAGAGGCATGGAACTCAAATATCAGACCCAGAGTCCTTGTCAGACCCAGGGTTCTCCTCAGCCACAGGGACCTTCTCAGACCAGCTGTCCTCTCATACCCATGCTCCTTCTCAGATTACGGGTCCTTCTCAGACCCAGGGTCCCTCGCAGACCCACAGTTCTTCCCAGACCTTGGGTCCTTCTCAGACTTTGGGTCCTTCTCAGACCCAGGGTCCTTGGCAAACCCGTGGTCCTACCCAGACCTTGGTCTTTCTCAGATCTGGGTTCTTCAAAGACCCTGGTCCTTATCAGGCCCAGGGTCCTATTCAGGCCCATGGGGCTCTCACCGTACTGTTCCGCATGTGTGGCCCCAAACAACCCGAAACAGACGCAACGAGGTGAGGTCACAAACATGACCTCCACAGAATCGAGATCAGAGCCCAGCCTGCGAAACACCCCCGGGGCGCCCCAAACTTCACCAACACGAAAAACAATTTGACCACTTGGGGGCCAAAGGGACTCAAAATTCGTCACCTAGAACAATGTCCTTTCCCAAAGGTGTCGCCAGTGTGTTTCCCGGGAGAAGAACCTGGTCGTGCGCAGGCGTGGGTGTGGGCGGGGTGAGTGGGTTGTCCCGCGCAGTGAGTATGAACGTGAGCCAGCTGTGCGAGTCGATGTCGAGGAGAATCTTCAGCGATCGGTGCTTCATTCTCGCCTCTGATATGGGTGAGTCCACAGTGAAGTTGAACTCAATGCTCTGGTCCTCAGAACGATGTGTCGTTCTCTTGAAACCAAAATAGTTTTCTCCTGCAAATTTCAGTTGACTCTTGAACCCTGCAAACAAAGACGATGTTTCAAACATATTTTCATTGTCACCAAGAAGAACCAAAAATTGAGGTTTCTCAATGCAAATGCTCCTGAAATTGACTCGCAGAGTGTAGGCGCGGTTCCATGGGGCCCGCCCCCGTTCTCTTTGGCTGTGTGTGTTGAATTGAAAACATTTCTATGGTTGCCTCGCCCTTTCGGAGGGTCGGCCCTTGCGTAGATCTTCTGACTGAGAAACAGAACACAAGGGCTCTGCACCTGCGAGGAAGCCATGCACTGACACCGTCACTGTCTTCCCGAATTCGCTGTACAGAGGCAGATCAAAACTCCGCCAACAGAACCCCAAGGGACCTACATACAGGCGCGGGGCATCCTTCCAAAACCTGAACTGCAGAGTGGCGCATAGGTTCGTCCAAACACTTTGCCTGTCGAAAGAAAAATGTCTTGGTCACTGGTACATGTTTGAACGTTTTCGGATGGGACGGAGATGTCCTTGTGCCTCACTGAGAGCCTGCTCAACTTGACACAAATCAATTTATTATTTTGTGTTTGCCACAATTTATCATTTTGTGTTTGCCACTTTTGGTTGCACACACACACACACACACACACACACGCACTGTTGAGTGGAAAATGGAAAAACTATCGCATTTGCTCGTTGATGACTGGGTTCCCCGCTGACTCTGATTCTGAACCCAGCAATTCAGCGAGCAAAGAAGAAACGATCTTCATACCTGGTAAGGTGCATTTTTATATTCCTTTGATAATCCTCTGTGCAAATATCAACAAAAACACTGGTGCATTTTGCTTTTGATACTGTGATTTTCACCTCAAAAGACCCATATTCCACAAATGAGTAAAGGACAAAGAAAGCCGAGTTGAATTCAGAAAAAATAGTTTTCTTGAAATCACTATTACTTGGATAAACAAAGCTGTAAACAGTGACGTCATGCCTGAACACAACGTGTTTTTCTCTGCTGCTCAAACTGTCTGACACCCAGGTATTGCTGGTTTGTGCTTTTGTGCCTTCATGGGTTCTTTTTTGGTCACAAGACTGATTCACTCTCCTTCCAAAAAATTTCTTGACACATTCAACATTATTCAACTGAAGACCGTTTCTTGTCTTGAGGAAAACTGCCAGACCAGCATTATCACAACTCTCAGTGTTGCCATCTCCTGAGTAGCTGAAAGAACTCAAACTAATATTCAGCACAAACTGGACACCTGTCTTCACTGAGAAACCACAAATCCATTTTGTGGAGCAATTATTCTTTCTTGACAAGTGGAATTTCTGTTCATCATGTGAAAGAACAAAATGGTTGATGTCTTTCATTGTTGTTGTTGTGTAATTAAGTTCTGCCTTATTTCTAGTGGTTCTGACATAATGATAAATTAATGCTTGAAATGTTGAAGTCACAGCCCCAGTTCTCTGTGCACTGGTGTTTAGTGGTTTAGACTTTATGCCAGGTCCATCAAATATCTCCACAACATCAGGGTCCTTGGCAAACACTTTGAGCACAATGAACCTGAAGTGCTCCACCCTGACACTGAAAACAAGCAGCTGCGTGTCCTTTGCTCTGAACCTCATGTGGATGGGGTAGCCACAAAAGGGAGAAAGTTTCTGACGAAAGCAAACAAGAATATTGCAAAGGCTGTGCTCAATGCGTCCTGTATCAATGATACTGTAAATCATGTGAGCATTCACTGCGGGTCGGTTGGTGTCTCTGTGCCTCGTCTGAATGTGAACACCAACACGGACTCTGCTGGATTCGGAGTAGACAATCGCCTGGTTAAGGATCCCACAAAGCCTCATATTCGGACGCGTGGGAATTTGAATCGAAATGTGATTGAATGAACAAGGTAAATTTTTTTGATAAACCACAATGCTTGGAGGATTCAACAGGAAGATGTCTGTCAGTGTCAAGTTTAATCTCAGATAGTTGGTCAAATTGAAGTGGTATGTGGGGAACTCATACTTTGCCACGTGAGACCGGTCTCTCAAAATTTCTTCTTTCTGTGCTTCTGAAATTCTTTTTATCCAGGAATGAGGCCATTTGTATTTGCAGGTTCTTGGAAGTAAAGGGCTCCAGGTTGCATGGTGCTGTGTGGCATCAACCTTTGCCAATGGTAGGACTCCCAGAGGCCTTGTGGCATTCATGTGTGGTACAACTGATCCCACAATTTCCTCTGGACAACTGTGCACATTTTGGAGTGGTGTGCAGTTCCTGCAGAGAACAAAACAACATAAGTAGTCTGGAATGTGCAAACAAGTGAGGCAAAAAGTGACGCAGTTCTCTTCTGTTTATGACACAGAGAAAACAAACACTTGCTTCTTTCTTACCAAAGCATGTCTTCATATTTCCATGCAAAGTGGCCACCCTCCAGTTTGTGAACTTTGACAAAAATCCTGGCCTGATTGTACAGATTTTCTATTTCTTGAGGTACAAAAAAATTAAGTTTTAATGCATGAAAATATAACTTCAGTGTTTTTGACAGAAATTTCACGACGTACTGATGCCAGTGCTTTGAAGCTTTCTTGAAAACATATTCATCCACAATTGATTTGTCCACAAGAATTGGCCTGTCGACCAACAGCGTATTGTCTATTTCTTTTGAGGTTATAAAGACTGGAAAAATAACAATCACACACAGTTCAATATTTTTCATATGCATGAAGTGGAAAGATAAGCACAGAAAAAATATTAGTGTGTTGTTTTTGATGGCGATGCACATCTGCGGACAAAGCTGCAACAGAGACTAGATGAAAGGCGTCAGGAACAACAGACGCATTCAACAACCACCAGAAAAGCAGCAGAACATGAAACCATCAATTCAGAACAATTCAATAGAAGCAGACTGTCCAATGCGTTGCCTTCGACTGCGTGCGAGGGACGTTTCGTCAGCCCCCGATGAAAAGGACTGAGAATACATTTTTGAGGTTGATTGGGGCGAGGGTTTGAAACATTCTCAGTTTATGCCTTTCTGCTTGACAGACCAACTGTTTTTGGGAGGAATCTCTTGCAAGAAGCAATGACACTCATACATACACAACACTACAACACTCCATTGAAACAAAACCCAAAGTGCTTGCAAAAGAACAAGCATGAGTACAGATAAAAGGTTGGGTTTTGTGATTTGACCTGATCACTTGAACACAAACTTTCAGGTGACTCCTGTGGTGCAACTGAGACCTCTCCTCACTTTTCAAATCGCCTGGTACGTGTGAACCAAATGCCAAAGCATTGGAATGCGTGAAGCCCCAAGTTCTCTTTCTCAAGACAGCAACTGCCACCATTTTGTGATTCTCCAGTCACTTGTGCTCAAACAGATTTGGAATCTATTTGCCGGAACCAAATTTGATCTCCCATCATGAGAGAAACGGAACATGGGCGACGCTCCTGGCGTGCGCGGACTCCCGAGAACACCCGAGAACCAGACCGTTTTCTCTTTCATCGTTGATCGTGCAGCCTTTAGAATTCCAATGCTTTTCAGTTTTCACTTTTTCCTTGAAACAAACAACTTCACAAATTCAACATGTGTTGGGAAAGTGACACAAAAACAAATGTTTTGTTGTGTGATGCTATTTTCCTGGCAGAAAGGAACCTGTAGACGAGCCATTTTGGTTTGAATTTCATCCAAATGAAATGGTTCAGCTGACAAACCAACGAACAAAGAGGAATTTTTCAGTCTGACGATGTTTGTCCCCGCGAACTGAATTCAAAGAAGTCGGGGCCTGGCAAAACAATCAGAATCAGCTGAGCCACAAGGTTTGATCTGTTTTGCAAGCAAAATGTTTGACATGGCTTTCTCATAAATTTGTGCTGTGGTCCCGGCGAAATGAAATGGCCAGGCAGCCCGAACCAGAACACAGTGGTGCCTTGAAACTACCTGAAACTACCAGAATTTTCACATTGGTCCAAGGTTTTATCCTGCCTGCTGCCCCACCCTCTGGAGAATTGCCTCTATTTCGCGGCCTCAGTTTGGCGGGAGATGTCCGTCAGTGCTGCCACCTGTGTTCGCCGCGGCTCTGACTTCGCTCAGGTGGCGCTGCAATTCGTGTGCTCGACTGCTGCAGAACTGCCGTCTGTTTCTCAAAGTTTCTCCCGGAAATTTTCAGCATTTTTATGAGTCATACGGAACTGAATTGTCCTCATAAGTTGTTCTTGGAGTTTAGCAGCCACACTTGGATAACTCGCACGAGGTAAGTGAGCGCAGAATGTCCGATTTGGCCGGCAAACCGTTGGACAAGTGAAAGTTTGTTTGCGCCTGGGTTTTGTCACATAAATCGTGGAAAGTTGTCGGAAGTGGGGTTTCACCTGTCAGATTTGTCTGCAGTGGTTGAGGTGCTGAACTGGTCAAGGAGAACTGCAGTGCTTGTGGTCATCTGTGGAATTTTGCCTTTTAAGTTCCGGTTCAGCTGCAGATCGATGTCCAGTTCCAGAATCTACCTGGTGTTTGCATTGATCTCGATTTGGCCGGTGAAGTTTGCTCCAGAGTTGTGTGTAGAATCTAGATCTTTGTGTGGTGTGTGTGTTTTGGGGCGGGGGTTCAAATCCTTGATTGCCAGACAGTTTTGACATTGACGTTGTGTGCAAGATGCCAGGAGTTGTTGTTGGCTGACGTGCACTGTTGTGAGGGTTTGAGTCCGGAGTTCGTGTGGAGACCGGAGTCCAGGCGTGAATGGATTTCTCAATCCACATGTGTCAGCTGGCCACACACACACGCACACACACACACACACACACAATTACGTCCACACATCACGTACACCCAGAGTGCACGGGAGATCTCGTCCCCAGCCGCCAGGGTCTCTTGATCTCATGTGCTCCTGCAGAGATTCGTCCCGTCTAAGTGGAGCCTTTCGCCGTTTTATTGAGGATAATGACAGGATCTGCCTTCAGACGAGACGTCCGCAGTGCCGCTGCCCCCCCCTTCCTGCGGTCGCTGCCCCTGCCTCCCCCAGGACGGTGCCTCCCTCGCCGGGTCCGGGTCGCTTCCCCTGCCCGTGCCGTCGCTGCGTCCCCTCGCCCCGGTCCCCACCCCGCTCTCCCCGCGGCTCCCCTTCCCCCTGCCCCATGCTGCAGCCACGGCTTTTCCCGGGGTGATGTATGATCTGCGGAGGCCCATGTCGCCTGACGGCGCGGTGATGACAGGATTACGAGTTGTGAGACCCGAGCCGTGGTGCTGACAACCAGCGACGAAGCTGGCGGATGCAGGGGTGGTCTCAACACAAAGAGGGGAGAAAAGAAAAAATTTGTGGGGGGGGGGGGACCTTTTTCATCAAATGGGAAAAATCCAGACATTTTATGGTGCCAGTGGTGCAACATAATAAAAAGGAGGGGAAGAAACAATTCTTTGGGTCAGGAGGCTCGCCCCTGGATCCGCTGGAGGTCAGAAGGGAAGTCCGGTCGCAGCAATGACGACCAGCGAAGAAGGAAGTTGATCTTCATTTGAGGTCTCCTGCTTCTTGGTTTGCTGCATTTTGGCTCTTGATGTGAGTAGTTCAGCACGTCGTATTTCATGCGTTTGGGTGGACAAAAGGAGACTGCAGCGCAGGACGTGGCGCTGCCGAAGTGCATCGGTTCTGTGCAGCGAAGAGACCCGTGTGACTGGGTCCCTGTTACACGTGACTTCCGGTGGCCCGATCTGCACGGAGCGTCGAGTGGATCGCTCCCGGGAGACGGTTCCGATTCGCTGCGCTGGGTCGGACGTGGCCATCAATTAGTGAAGCGACGCAGAGCGATGGAAACTGCAATGGAGCTGTTGTCCAGAGTGATCAATTGAAGTGTGTGTGTGTGTGTGTGTGGTCTGTGAGTGTACACGAACATTTGTTTGTGTGACTGAGTGCTTGCGTGTGAATGTGGGCATGTGTGCGCAGTTGCGTGTCCAGTTCACTGCCACAAGGCCCACACAAACACGTACGAGGCCTTTGGACCACCTTGGTTTTGATGTGACCCAGTTCAACGTTGGTTCAAACGTTCGTCTCCTCCATTGTGCTTGTCTTACGAGGCTGATACCAAAACTCTTTCCTGGTCATGTTCTTGGCCACGCGACACTCTGGTCGACTTCTTTTGTTTCTCAATCACCTGGTACCATTGCTGACCAATGGGAGTGCAAAGATCTTGACTGAACAACAAAAACAAGCGACATCGGCTGGAAA
>JAAUXT010001327.1_pt1 | contig 26412 bp, 29 predicted proteins | sample 7278171 | NCBI WGS metagenome assembly JAAUXT01 (sample SAMN14350112, study PRJNA611818) | marine sediment metagenome | isolation source: surface marine sediment (1.8m) | place: French Polynesia: Moorea | collected 2018-08
CCTTCTTTGGGGGAATTCTGAACACTGGTGAATCCGGTGGCGAGTCATTCTCAACGTCAACTATATCCTCAGAAGAAATGTCAGAGTCACTACTCTCATACAGGACAAGTCCACTGTGGCACACAAATCTCGATGAGGATCTCTTGCTGGTTGTTTCCACTCGGGTGATTGCCACTTCTGAGTCGATGCTGTCGCTGGTCAAATTGCTGAAGATGGAATCCAACTTGGACACGCTCAGATCGTCACCAGAAGAACACCTCTGAGTCGACACGAGCACGCTCGGACTGAAATTTACAATGATAAAACTAAGACTTCCTCCATGTCACAACTGTCAATTTGGCCATTCTTTGATTCATGACAACTACATGTCAGACAAATTTGTTCCTTGCAAAAGAAATGAATGTTGCACACACTTACTCGTTGTCAGGGTCGAAGTCCAAAGTCGTGAAAGTTTGGTCATGAAGAGAAACTCCGGGGTCGATGGCATTGTAGTATGAATAATCCAATGTCACACTGTCATCATTGGAGTCACTCATTTTGGAAAACCAGACAAAACTGACCAAAAGTAGCAAGGCAGCAAATTTCATTGTCGGCAACAAACAGTAGAAATACTCCAAAACAGGCGCTCACACCATCATGGTGCAGATGAAAGTTCATGCACTCAAATGTATCGTGCAACTGACAGTCGCCCCACGTCGTACTCAGGCTCCCTGACACAACATTCGACCTCTTTTGGCCATGTTAACTTGTTGACTGTCTCGATCGCTGCGCGATCTCGACAACAGACTCGTCAACACAGGCCAAAAGAGATCTCATGTTGGTCGGTAGCCTTCGTCTCACAGTGGTGCGACTGCTCAGTCGCACTCAACTTGAGTGCATGAACCCTAACGTGAAGATTGCGTCGGAGTGTCGCGGGCTGCGTGTTCCCGGTGAGGCCTGAAGGGCGACACGCGGCGTCCTTAACTCGAGGCGGAATGTTTGTTGCTTGATCGGAAAACTTGTGACATTGAATCTCTGTTGGTGTTGGACACCAGTCAGGTCACAAAAAAGAAGCAACAAGAACACCTCTGGTGTGGACACATGCCGACTCTAGATCTATGCCGACAAAACCAAACGCCTCGTGCTGGTCGCAAGTCGGTTTTCCGACGCAGGCATGTTTTTGGAATGGGTTTTGATCAGAAAATATCGAATGAAGCTGTTGGGAAGTCATTTCTCTCTTCACAGGAAAAAGGAAACTGACTGTAATGCTCTAAGATTTCCCCCAGCAGAAGTCAGTGAGCGCTGTTTGTGTTTGCCAAGCTTCTTGGGGTCCATTTATCCAATTCCATAGGATACAGGAGCTGAAGATATGTATTTACTCCAGTTCAGTTCGAACAGCCGTATTTTATTTGCTCTTCCTGACGTGGCATGGTGATAAATATTCGTGCAGATCTCGACTTGTGGAAGGGATGTTGGGCAACAGAGATCAATGGCGAGGCCCCGGGCTGGACAGTCACCTGTGGGAGAGCGACCTGTGCACTCGAGTCTTGAGTCGGTCCTTGAGCCGATCCCTATTTTCACATTGGCTCTGTGCCCCATCTTCGTACGAGTACGAGCTTCTTGTACAATTTGGTTCGTGGATGTGGCGCAATGAACCACAACATTCCACATTGTGGACTCTCTTTCGCCAGGTATGACTCAATGAGGAAGTTCAATGAAGAAGACAAAGTGGAGTTTGCGGTGGAGGAGGCGCGCTGCTTCAGTCGCCGTTCAGCGGAAACCCAAATGTTCGTCTTTATTCCGAATTCTATTTCATGTGTCGCTGTTGTCGATCTGGTTTCAGTGCAGTCTGGGTCAACAGGGATTCCAGTCAGGAGTCTGAGGCCTCACATTTGTGCTTCTGAGTGACTTTTCCTCAAATTTCCCAGATCCTTTTTCAGCCTGTATCCACAGGGAAGTGATTGCTGCAGTGCACCCTTGTACCTCCGCAAATTGTTGGGGAGGTCGGAAAGATGTTCGCTGATAATCTGATTGCAGTATTGATTGCCCTGAATGTTTAACTTGGATACATTTTCATCCGAATCATTTGCCATTCCTTTCCCAATTTCATGCTGGTTTTGGTTCTGGAAGCGCGTCTGCGGACAACATTCTTCACAGTTGCCCCAGGGAAGTGGTCGCGTTGCAAGATGGGTGGCAGGGAAGAGTTGGGATCAAAGTCTGCCCAGTTTGATCTCCCGCCGACAGTTCCACCGCGCACCTGAGTAGTCTCTCTCTCTCTCTCTCTCTCTCTCTCTCTCTCTCTCTCTCTCCCTCTCTCTCTCTCTCTCTCTCTGTGTATGGGCAGTGTGCAAAGTGGTGCAAATAACCGAGCAAAGTCGGCCCTAAGGACAATCCTTTCGTGTTCACCTTGTTGAAGAGAAAATTCTGTGTCTCGCAATCTGGGTCGGACATTTTAAGTTGACAGTGATGAGGAGCGAAGCCTGAACAGATAGACTTTCATGTCAGGGTAATTGCTCCGTGCAGCGCTGGTTCTTGTCGTTCGTTTCTCAGAGAGAAGTTCCTCATAAAGACGTGCAGATTGCCTGATAGACCACGGCACGCCAACTTCTTTGTCCGGCATTTGTCTGACCATGAGCACAGTTCGGCCTTGTGAGTTGAAGATACTTTTGCTTGATTCTCGGGGTCAAGAAAAGAAACGAAAACGACTCGTCACTTCAGATGAGCACAACCCGTCAAGACTTGATCAGGCCACAGTGCACGGGGCTCCATGACCCTCAGTTGGGCTGCACGGTTCCTCGTCTTCCACTGATTGAAGCTGTTCTCCTCCCAGATGGTGGACATCTACAGCTTATTTGGGGCGTTGTTCTTGACATTGAGACGTGTGGAGTTGCACCGGGGGAGCGGCTTACCGGAGGCTGCGCCGACAGCTACACGGGGATGTAATTGCGGCTCGGATGCGTGTCGTACGACAGCGCGACAGGTGCTTTGGTTGCGGCGCCAGGCACGAGATCTGTCACTGTCCACTGGTCCAACACAAAAGCTGGAAACTGGGCTGTGAGTGTGAGGCTTGTGCCATGAAACACCACTCTGTGGCTCTTGAGTTCCGGTGCAGAAGTGGCTGTTGTCTGTTTTTCACGCACGAGGACTTCTTTGTGGTGCTGGATGAGAAACTTCAACATCGGGTTTTCACTGTGGTAAATTTTGTGCTGAAGGCGTTTTGGTAAGTGCTTTTGTGACCTGGATCCAGGAACCCAAACACACACCGGAAAACGAGGCACGAACCTCTTTCTAGTGCCCGGATCCCAACGTTTTGGAGGCGGTCGAATGCGATCCGAGGGTCAGCAGTGTTTGAGCGATTCTGCCGCGAGCCCGATGCGGAGTGTTTGCTTTCCCTGCCAAGACATCTCCTGCAGTAATTAGCAAGAGGAATATCATATTCCTCGTCCCCAGGCATAGATGACCCGCTTCTCTTCGAGCTCGACCCACGTTCTGTGCTCTGTTTGAATGGAAATACTTGTTTGTGTTCACTCCATAATCGCTAACTGGATGCGATGATACGTGGGAATTGAAAAGAACGAACTTTTTCCTTCTTGTGGTCGTTGGTTTTGGTCACGCGATACAGCGGGGAATCCTGCTTGCACCGAACAACGAGCGCGCTTTAGCGTGAACGCGGGGCCTGGATCTGACTTCAGCGCACGAAGTGGATTCCACCGATGGTGATTTCTCCCAGGAAATTAGTGGCAAGCAGTTCAGGCGTGAGTGCCAGAAGTTTGTGAGGGAAGGATTGCATTGCGATGTGGGCTCTACGGGTGCGATAAGATACAGATAAACTAAAACTGCGTTGTGAGAAAGTTTATGAAAGTGATGATGGTCGGTTCAACATGTTACATCAGCTACGTGGACTTTACCTGATTGTGACAGCAAAATTTTGCCAAATGTTGGGATGACAGACTTTTTAACAAGAGACTCAGATGACTTGAAATGTCCACAGGCTGCCAACCGTTGAAGCGGATGTCTGGAGTGAGGAGAGGACATGAAGGTGCCCTTCACTTGACGGGGAGATTCCGCCTTCCTTTTCATTCTTCATCATCCAGGAGATCACACCCTTTTTCGAAGACGCTCGAATAGAGTGAAAGTTTAATCCACAATCCCTGTTGCATTGCAGTCTCCTGTTTGAAGGAGAGCATTTGAAGGGCAACCAGAGGAGAGTGAAACCATTTTCTGTTCTTTCGGCTCTTTCTGTCCACTGTGAACGTGTTCGTTGCAGCACACTCAGGAAATGCGCAAGCGTGTTGGTGGAACAAACGAGCCGAGTCGTGGTGGACCCGTCAACAAGCAAAAAGCAAAGCCACTTTTATTGTCTCTTTTTATGTGCGTTTAACATGAAACAACATTTACATTTTGTTATATACAGGAGTACCCGCAGTCCAAACTTCTTGTATAAAATTCTGTATTTACAAACGATGCATACAAAATGGCTTTGTGCTCCACGTCCCAAGCTGCAGCACGCACAAACCGGTCACAAGCCATTGCACCAGGATACGACGGGAAACCTGAACAGTCACCAAGCAACGACCATCACCACCTCAACAACAAAGATCGAACATGACCAGAACAAACGACGGCATTGTACACTGTGGTCGACTGTGTATTTCGCAGAGGGCAGTGGGAATGCATGGGTCTGTTGTGTTCATCACAAATTGTGGATGTGTGAGGAGTTTCCGCCACGTTGAAGACCCGCTTTTATTGGCTGGTCCACGGTGGTTGGTGGCGCTACCCGATCAGATTTCCGGTGTTCAGGAGTGGGCCTGCCCCCCCCCTCGGATCCGCTCTTGTGCTTCCTCATCAAGCTCTTGTGCAAGTTTGGAATCGGAATCGGATGACAGACGTGAACATGCAAAATACGAATTTGTGGCGTTGTCAATGTTGTGGAACGTTTTCTGGATGATGACACCTCTTCACTTCAGCACCGGAAAAGGGATTGGATTCTTTGTCATGCAATCCCTTCTCCTGTACAGAGTTACCACACCGCTAAACCAACCACTTCTGCCAAACACAGACAAAAATTGCCGCAAAACATCGCTCCAACCAACTTTTGTATCAATGGAAAGGTTTCTTTCCAAACAGTCGTGTCGAAAGCAGACTGGGAGGCGGGGGAGAGGATTCGTGCAGGGAGTGCATCTTTGGGAAGGAATCCTGATTGTGGTTTGATATTTTTAGCGAGAGGCTCTGCCTGGCAGAAGAACACTGAAAAGACCGCGGCCCCCTCAGCTGTGCTTTCACACAGACTGCTGCGGCTCTCGGGGAAAAGGGATGATTTAATCACTGAAAATAGATACACGCGGAAATTGTATGAATCAAGATGAATGAAATGAAAACATTAAACTTTCTGCGCACATTATTTTCTGCCTGCCGCTCAGTGCTTCAGTGCGAGCTCTTTGCCAACTTCAGCTTCTGAACTGGGAATTGAGCCCTGTTGCCTTTTGATGTCACCGAGGCTGCTTTTGGACTTGGACGTGTTCCTGACTTGACCTGTTCCTGCGACTTTGAGGACAGAGCACAGGTGTTTGACAACTGACTGGTTTGATGACAGACACCAGGACTGGAGGGTCATGCCTCTTTCCAACTGAAGACGTAAAGACACAAATCTGTTGGGGCCAATTGACATTTGTTTGGGGAGATTCTTTCCCAGCTGCCCGCCTGCGTACACAGATCTACCTGTGCACTGCTCGTACGAGAGTGTGTACGAATGAACACCAAAGTGCAACATGCTATGCCGTGATATATTGGTAGGCTTAATTTGCTTTCACATCAATATAACCACTGCAAGCGCTTATTACCATCAAAGTGCAGCGGTGCATAATAAGTGCAATTCTACCCTGCTGCTCCCATCTACATGATCAGGTTGTTTTATTCCTTGTCGAGTAGATTTGGTTGATTTTATTTGTTTGCATGTTATTAGCAAAATGAAGCAAGGAACGGTGCGGTCAATCAGCTCCTCTTCTGTTTGGTCTCGACCACTGTTTCCTGAAGCTGGTCTTCTGACTTGGTTTCGTGCAGGGGATTTGGGCACTTTGTGGAGCCCACCGTTTCGCCCGAGGACGCATAATCCAAACCTTACGTGACTTGCTGTGCGTGCATAGAATTGTGAGTGAAAAGCCAAGTCCGCGGTGAAGCTGATGAACTCTGTCAGCACTGACAGTGGCAAGGCATGTCACAATGTCAGCCGGGAAAAAGGGATAACGATGGCTGCTTTCGGCAGGAATCCAGATCTGTCTCGTACGTTTTTGGCCAGGTTCGCAATCAGAAGCTGAGTCGCTCTGACGCTGACAAATATCAATCATTCCTTTCCAAATTTTCTGCACGAGCAAAAAGAGGTGTTGTTTCACCGAACCCAAAGAAAAACCGTTGAGGTGCCTTTTCGTGGCCTTTTCTTGTGGCCTGAGGTGGAAGCAGCAAAAGAAGAGAGCCAAGAAAGACGTAAAACACCAACAGAACATTTTGTCGTCAAGTGCCAACACAACGATATATGAGTGTGAGGACCAGAGGCAACTTGTACGCAAGATCCCCAAAATATTGGAGGTCTTGACATGCAAAGGAAAGGGGCTCCATTTTGGCTTCGGTCGCTTCAGTTTCACATCAGCTTGACTCTGAGATGAAATTTCACGTCTGTGGAGTTCAAACTCTGGCAAAACCGTCAACTATTGCGGATCTGTTTTGCTCTCAGTTTCATTAAGCACAAGTTGGCAGAGAATCTTTCTTTTGGCCGACAATGGTGTGGCAGAAGTTCCTTTTGGCTGTTTGTGGGCACATGGCGTGTGTTGGGTGCCCGAACGGAAATTACACCGAACACTGCTTCAATCCCGAAGAGGACAGAAAGTGCAAAATTGGATCCATGTTCAGAACATCCACAAAACACAAGGAGAGACAGCAGCACATTGCTGATGCATCAGAGCTGGATAAGGACCAACTGACCATAGATTCCCACCTCGTGAAGGAGAGACGAGAATTAATTCCCAACAGCAGAAAATTTAAATTGCAGAACCTGTTGGTATCTCTCTAAAGAAAACTGCGCACACAAACAGGCGTCAGGGAAAATCGTTTCGTTCATCGAGGTGTTCAGTGTGTTGCGATGCCTTCCGGACTCTCTTCCGATCTCTGTGGCTCTTGTGATAAAATGACCAATGTCCAGATTCTGTCCGTCATTGTTCGCCACGCAATTCTGATACAGTTGGTTGACAACACAAGATCCATGCCACACTGAACAGACCTGCACCGAGTGTTGTCTGTCGGGTCTGGTGTTCTCTCCACGCGACTGAGGAATCGGGTGGATTTCAAAGCGAAAATCAAGCCTCAGTTTTGTCCCTGACGACCGTTGTTGGAGACAGAATCTTTGTCTCAATAATTTGAGTCTTTCTGGAAAATGAACACCAGTCTCTGTCCCCGTATCCATTTAACCTTGTGACTGAAATCATGACAGACGATCTCAAAACTAATCACGAGTCGTTAGTTTGTGAGTGAATTCGATTGACCTCGAGACAAGGGAAAGAATGCGTGGCCTTATGCAACTCGAGACCTTTCGGATATGTCACCTGATCTCAAAGAAATGGACTGGACGCATTGGTCGGACTGTCGTCATTCTGCCTGACAATTCACTACACACGACTTCACCCACGATTACACAAGACCAGAAGGGCATTGTACGGCTGGCGTCCGATATGTTCAGTTGGACAGCTTGAAGCTAGTACTGCAGTGCCGAAAGGACTGCTTGCTTCAGAAAGCACAAAAAAGTCTGTTCAAAGTTGACATTGAAACGTTGCACTCGTCCATGTAGATGCAGGATCTGTTCACACATAAGGCATTGAACATGAAGCATAACTCGTACGCATCTGTCTTCCACAATTCTCTTTGACACAATGGTTTGCCTGAATCTTTTCCATCTTGTGTGTGCAGTTCCCATTGTGTGATAAATGCAGGACGTAGCTTTGATGAGTTCACATACTGAACGTTTTCCACGGAATGGCGCTGCGCGCAACTTGTATCGACGGGGGTGGGGACGTTTTTCTTGTGCACCACGGGAAGTCAAACTGTGAGTCAACTGGCTCCCGAATAAGTTCTCGGTGCATTTTGCCGCTGTCATCATCCTCACCGGGTCTGTGCCACACAGACAACTGTGTTGTTTTTCGTTTGCATTTCTTCACAAACTGAACCATTCTGCGACCAAGTTGACTTGCTGAGCGCACCGAAGTTGCGATTTCGCCAACAATGTGAGCCCAGACAGTGGTTAATTTCAGTTTGAAAGCGTGAACAGGAGGCTGACTTCTTTTTGGCTTGGCGCTTCAAGAAACATGGGTGGACGTGATCGATGTCCAGGGAAAGTGACCTCGCCAAGGTAATTGTTTGGCCTTGGCGTTCAAATTGGTTAATTTAACCGCACCGCAAATCCGAAGCGGCGAAGGTTTCGGAGCGGGTTTAACCAAGCAATCACTTACAATGTCTTCATATTGGTGGCGGATGTGTGTCGTCGGCAGCCGGTACATTGCTGATTTCTTCGCTTTTGTGACGTCACCGTCTTCGCAAGAAGACGGAGCAGTGTCTGTACATATTTACAGTTTGGCCTTTTGAGTTTTGTACAGCTCGAAGTGCAGAGTTGATACAGCAGAAGGTACAGCCCAGAACCCAAGTTGGTCCATTCGCGAGTGTGAGAAGGGGTGGGGTTTGTTATAATTTGGTGGACTGGGTCTGGCTGATGGTGCTGTAGTGCACCCCGTTCGGGGTTTTGTTGAGCACTCCGGGGCAGCGCGGGAAAAACACCTGCTTGAAGGTTTTGCGGAATTGGCGCGACATGAAGTAGAGGATAAAGTTGACGGACGAGTTGAGGAGCACGATGATGTCCCAGACGTCGCCCAAAGGCACGTAGACGTTCATGAAGATGTTGGTGTCGACGCCGGAGAGGAAGGCGAGGATGCCCTGCGGCAGCTCGGCGATGACGAAGCAGAGCACGACGGCGACGAGCATGGCCGTCGTGCGGTTGTGCTCGGACGCGCGCTCCGACTCGGCGCGCTTCCCCTGCGACTTGAGGCGCCGCCGCTTCTTGTCCGCCTGCGACATGGCGTAGATGAGCAGCGAGCTGAGCACCGTGAGCAGGATGCACGGAGCGATCTTCAGCACGACGCCAAACAGCCAGAAGTTGAAGACCTTCATGAAGGGGGAGATGAAGTCGTTCTCCTCGAACCACCATCCGCCGCCGTCCAGCTCCATCGGCCTGTACATGACGTAGTTGGGGATACAGAACAGCACTGTGGACACGAACACGGCCAGTATCGTTATCTTAGCTCTGAACAGGTTACACAGTTTGGGTCCTAGAGTGTGATGGCACACCACAATGTACCTGAACACAGCCAGAGCTACTGTCAGCCACATCGCTATGGTGTGACACGTGATGATAAAATCCGTGTTGAAGAGCAGGTAGATGATCCAGCCCTTGGGGTGTTTGTACTTGTGATCGGGGATCGTGATGCAGTAGAAGTAGACGGCGTAGGGCAGGTACGACACCATGGTGAGCATGTCGGCGATGGCGAGCGCCGTCAAGATGTAGTTGGTCGACGAGATCATCGTTTTCTGCGTGAGCACGACGATGTTCATGATGTTGAGCACGATCCCGAACGAGCACACGACGATGCTGACGTACCCGTGGATGCCCTGGTACCTACAGTGGCCGGACAGACGACGAATCAGTGAAACAGCGGAAGGTGGTCTTCAAGTGTGAAATCGAGTTTTACAACAAGAATTGAAAATTTTTGAAAGAGCGACGAAGTGATGTAGGAAACGGCTTCTCTGCCAGTGTTCTGATGAAAGGGAAATAAAGCGCTTTCGATGCCACAAATTGAACCCGTTGCTTCTGTTTGTTTTAGCTTCAGAACAGAGGTTTCGTCATTACATTATTAAAGAGCCTTTCAGTGAAATGGGTTAAGTGGGAGGGTGGTGTTTGTGGGAAAACGATGCGAATTTTTATGTATCCCAGGCGCAGGCCTGCAGTCTCATCCACATTTAATTCGGTGTCACTTTCAGTTTCAACGCAGCTGAGAAAAGATCGACAGATCGTTTTTCACCAGTCTTTTGTCTTGATGCCGGTGGTAATTTTGTTCTTGTGTAACGCGAGCACAGTTTGGCGAATGGTGTGAAGATGAAGTTTACCTGTCGGAGAACCTCTTGAGCGCGGTGTCCTGATCGAGCAGCAGGTCCTCCGCGGACGGGGTGCTGTTCAGTGCGTCGCCGGTCGCGTTGTACAGGCTGTAGCCTCCCGAGAACGGGTACAGCGTGCTGTTTCCGGTCAGCGCCATGGTGCAGGACACGTTGTGGATCACGGTGTTGCCGTCACTTACAGATTCGTCTGTTCCGTTCCAAGAAAAGTTTCTGGAACTCCCACCAACTGGTCTTTTGTGGACAAATGGAAATCAAAGGCCTTCAGTCGCACTGTGACAAGATCTCTGTCGGAAAGTAAGTTCCTCTTCCAAAGCTCTCAGTCCGCAGTTGAAGGAAGGCTATTGTATCTGCAACTTGGTGTTCTGCGTGACATGGAGGCTCACCGGCATCCAACTTCGTTAAAGTCTTTCGTGGACAATCCCGTTCCTATTTGGCTCGGAATTCAGTCCGTTACCGCGGAGATAATTAGATAATCTGCTGAAAAATGCAGAGGATATTAATTCCTGCAGGAATCACCTGATGCCGTGTTGTTTTTTTCGCATCGATGAGAACGGGGACGTGGTTCAAGTCTGTTCTGAACAACCTGTTCACTGTTGGTGTTTGTCTCAGTTGCGCGGAAATTGCGTTTGACGAGGAAGGATCGTGTCTTGTCGAGTATCGGAGGCCGGAGCGTTACGTTACGCAGGTGCGCTTATTTCCGAACTCCTACAGGATTTCTATGCTTTGAATTCCACCGGGGATTGCGGGTTAATGCAGTCTTTGGTTTCGAGTGAATGTACGTTCCAACGGATCCGAACCAATATCGAGAGGCTTGATTTCACGCGACTTGAGCTGTCGTGGCTGATCGGCACCAGAGCTTCGGCGGGAACTTAGATTTTGTCTTGAGATTAAAGTTCCCAGTTTTCACCTCTCTGAGTCTGTGAAAAGACTGCTGCCGTGTGGTTTGCGCTTTTGGCTGTAGTTGCCGCCTGCTGTAGAATTGGAAATGCCCTCCGTTAACCCCAGGTGATGACTGCTTGGACCAGAGCCCTCGCTGGAAATAGAAACGGAAAAGAAAATGTCACATGTCCAGCAGTTAATGAACAGAGGCAGGTGTCTGGTAATTGGTCAGACAGGCGAGTTGTGTGACTCCCGTGCAGGTAAATTCGACGTGGAAGGGGAATGGTTGACATTTCTCAGAGAAGGCCACATGTAGTTCGTTCGAAGGTGGACTTGCGCACTTGGTTCCTTTGAATGTCGTTCAGTTGTCAAGCTTCCAGCAGTGCACAGCGGCAGAACCTTCGCTCGACAGGGCGAGAAAATGTCGGAGTTGGTTGTGCCACAGAGTGCTGTGCAACGGGTCAATGCTCGGTAGCGTGAATTTGTGTGCGTCTTGCGAATTCACACGATCGAACCTGTCCGCATGGTCGGGTGGTTCAGATTTGCTGCAGGCACTGGCAGAGTCGAGGCTCCAAGTCCAGGTCTGGTCGCGTGCAGCAATCATGGCCATCTCCGCTCCAAAGCAACTCCCGGAGAAAATGAAGTGAAGTTCGCCAGCTGTACGGAACAGGCTCTGAGCCGTAGCTGATCTAATCTGCTCACCTTTTGTTACTTGGTATCAAGTCTATAGATTTTTCTAATAGGCTGTTCAAATATCAATCAATGCCCTTTGTCCCATGTATTTTTAGGCTGATGAAAATCAATCAGGAAGTTTTTTTTTCAGTGTAAGCGTCTGGAGCACAAGCATGTAACTGCAGATCGACTCGACTGTTTGGTGAGTTTCGTAAGTCACCCAACAACAGTTTGTTTCGCAGCTTGTGGAGAAATTGGGATCAGCTCGCGGAATCGATGTGGAGTAGTTGAGAAGCACCTGGTGTCCTGAGAGCGGCGCTGATTGCGTGTTCGAGGAAACCGACACTGCACAGGCTCGCCCTTGCAGTTTTTGGATTACACAACCTGCTCCATTTAGGAGGGATGTCCTCAAATATGCGGTTTCTGTCCCGATATTACCGAGGCGAGTCAATGTAAAATTTGCAAACTATTTAATGCCAACAGCCAACATAGAAACACATGCTAAGAAGGCATAAAAATGCCAAAAATGCCAACAGAACACACCCAAAAGTGGGCGCAAAAATTGCAAACATGAAATCCTTTGGCGATCACAAAGCAACAATGGAAACAACTCAACAGAATGTCAATTTTGGTCATCTTTGTCACTGTCACTGTCCTCTGAGGTGGTTTCTGAGTCCTCCACTGTCAAGATTTCCAACCCATGTTCACCAGGGTCGACCTGGAGGTGACGCCCTTCAAAATAGTGTCCCTCAGCGGAGACACATTTCATCCATCTGACTGGGAGTGACATCAAGGCAGACTCAAAGTCTTCTGCTGGAATGGTCCTGAGGGTTCTGTGCACGGCCTGTTGGAGGTCTGCAATGGTCCTGAAGCGATGTCCGCGCAGCTCGTTCTTCAATCTGGGGAAGAGGAAGAAGTCACAGGGGGCCAAGTCAGGAGAGTAAGGAGGGTGTGCCAGCATCTCCATGTCGTTCTCCCCTATGAAGCCCAGTGTCGGTGCAGAAGTGTGACTTGATGCGTTGTCGTGATGCAACAAAAATGGGCATGGCTGTCCTCTCCTGACTGGGCCCCAGAGCTCTGGTCTCTTCCTGCGAGTGTTCTCACGCAATCTTCTGAGTGTGTCGATGTAAGAGTCACTGTCAACTGTCTCTCCAGGTGGTAAAAACTCCACTAAGACCATGCCTTTCATGTCGAAGTCAGCATGGACTTGGGATCTGCTCTCTGCCTCCTGGCCTTGATTGGTCTCTGATCCTTTGCTCCTTTCTGGACCCACACACAGCTTGCTTGTTTGGTTTCAATCTCCAGAACTGAGACCCATGATTCATCTCCTGTGATCACTTTGGACATCAAATCCAGATTTTGTCTGAGTAACTCCCAAGTTCTCTTGACACAGGCGCACCCGGAATCGGCATTGTTCTTCAGTGAGCAGCTTGGGCACAATCTTTGGTGCGACTTTGGACAGATGGAGATCCTTCTTAAGAATGGTGTGCACTCCGGATTTCGGGATGTCAGTCAATTGAGAAATTTGCCTCACTGTCAGTCTCTGATCTTCCTGTAAAGCCTCCTGGACTTTGTCGATGTTGTCTTGGATCCTTGCTTTGCGTGGGCGTCCTGTGTGTTGGTTATCTTTGAAGTCAGTTCTCCCAGCCAGGAAACATTTGTGCCACACCCTAACTCTGTTCTTTGACATCACTTGGTTGCCGAAAACACCTTGCATCTCTCGCCAACACTGGATAGGCATCTTTCCAGAACGTGCCAGGAAGCTGAGCACAGTCCTTTGTTCAACTTTAGATTCCATGAAGAACTTGCCTGGACACGCCCAAAACAGGAAACAAATGAGTGAGAGACAAACAACTCTCATCATGCGGATGTGATCGCTGAGTGCCGCGCACTCAGTGAACTTTGCAAGCTTGCCACAAAGAGATCAAGGTCGCCAGACAGGTCTACTCACAGTCACAACATCAGGACACATGTCCCTCATCTCCTCAGGACACTCGAACAATTTGCGTGCAGGCACAACCCCAGAAATCGGGACAGAAACCGCATATTTGAGGACATCCCTCGTACACAACTCTCAAACGAACCACAGATCATCATCAGAAGCGAACTTACGGCGCCGTATTGACCTCGTCAGACGTGGCCAGGGGTCATTTGGCGACGCAATTTTTGCTGGTGGATTCTGCTTTCGCATCCCCAAACTCAGGTTTCCTGGAGGATCGGGATCTTGTCGACGTCCAGTGTGACACAGTGCAAAATCTTCAGGATTTCGGCGCGCCAAGTTTGCCTGGTGTTCCGCAAGAGACGACAATCGAGAGAAAGTTTGTGCGGCTGGCAGTGTGCGCTGAGTTCAGGCGCCTTGAAGAAGGTGCGCGTTGTTCCGGCAAACTTGACGAAGAAGATTCTGTCGTCTCATCCATTGCGAATTGCTGTTGTCGGATATGTGAGCAAATAGGTTCTTGCACGCACAAGAAAGTCATCAGCTTTCTGTGTTCTGAAATAGAACTTGGCCACAAAGGGCCCAGAAAACGTGCCAAGTGTTTCAGCGCTTTGTACGGCTCCTGTAGACGCGTGCGGGTCAACCTGACTGTTGGGAAACAGTCTTCATCGCCATTTCAAATAGCCTCCGAGGGAAAACACACAGTGCTGCAGGACCAGACCAGACACCAAATAAACTGATGGATCACTTGATACCAGAACACGAACATTGGACATTGAATGTTGATGGAACAATCTTATCAATTCTGGTTGCACAATTAGGGCTCACCCTGCGCAGGCAACGCGGTCTGTTTGTGAAGCTGCCTCACACTGATCAAAACCCAACGTTCGATGAAAATTAAATTGCAGTTACACTGCACACAGGTACAAAATACCGTTCTATTCATTGATTTATGACTGTGGTTACGGGATCAAAACAGGCCCCCTTACCTTCTGGGTAAAATCCGCGAACTACTGTACTATTTTTATGTTCGTTCATCACGCACTTTCTATTTAGCCGTTCAGCTTTATTATCCGTATTTTGTCCGTACAAATCCGCGGGGACAATGTCATTAATATCCTGCGGAAAAAAGCGCAATTTGTTTTGTCGTCGGGCGCAATAACGGAGTCGGCAGCAGACGAATGGGTCCTCTGTGCCAGCTGCAATTGTTAGTCGGGAGCAAATAATGGCGCAAGGCACAGCTTTTTTTGGAGAATGGGTTTTGAAAAGTTTGGAGAAGGCTTGGCGGAGCAGCGTTTCACACAAATGTTCTCATACAAATGGCCGGGGTGTTTTTCCCTTCCCCCTTCTGCTGTTGGAAAAGTCTGGGATGCTCACAATGATGGAAAATTTATTCAATCACACATGTAGATAGATGGAGATAGGACTGTGGCGGTACATCCATCCGTGGCTCAATCAAAGCTGTCTATTTTCCACTGTCAGAAAATGTTTGTCATTTTCCAGCGCCACGCTCCTTTGCCACGAGCATCGTGTGAAGTGAGGACCGAATGGTCATTTTCTTGACATTGAACCAGAGAAACCCCACAGAGGTTTCAGTTGCAAATATGAACTGCTTGCTTCGTTTCCAGGAAATGTTATTGGGATGAGACCCCGAATAACCACCACGTCGTCAATCCGACGAAGGTGGGCCAGTTTTATCACTTCTCGAGCACATTGAGTGCGGTGTTGTGCTTCGAATTCTTCCGCAACTTGTGTGCACGGACGCCGCAGTTCAGTTTGCAGCCGTACTTCACTTGATTGGCAGGGAAGTCGTGTGAATAGGCGCAATGTAGTCTGTTTTCTGTCATTGCCGCGTTTGGCGGGACAGACGTCGCGTCAGTCGCGTTCTGTGGGACGCGAATTTTGCACGCGCCTAGTGCTCAAGCATCGGCAGGTGCGTTCGTCACAGACGTTGTCTGTCAGGGTGGGGACAGTCACCCCAGGGGGCATCAGCAAAGCAGCACAGCGCCTTCTTGGTGCAGTGTTTTTTTTCACCAGGCTTTGCAAAGTTTTGCACTTGGGATGGGGAGTGAGGGCACACTGATGCACAAAATCACCCCAAGCAACGTTTTCAGAATATCACTGGAAGTTTCACCCGCATCACCTTGCAATTTTGTGTCCAGAAAGGCTGCTTAAAACGAGGCGCAGGCCACTGATGGCTTTCCTGATAAAGTACCAAGGCACCTGACTGCTTTGTGTTTGATGTGACAGTCAGGACGATGACCGATTGTTGCGGATCCGTTTTGAAAGTTCTTGAGACAAACCACGTGAAGGAAAGTGGAGGCGTCTGCAGGGAGCTGACAGCATCGAAAGCACCAAGAATCGCGTACAAGTCTTGCCTTGCAGGAATTCTTGTTGCAGTAATGTGAGAGCTGCTGATATTTGCTTTCCCTTCATCCATCATTTATCTCCACAATCATGCATTTGTTCCCACAGAGAATAGCATGTATGTAAACTCCAGAGCGAGGTTATTGAGGAACCACGCTTCACTTCCTGACCTGCGGTGATGTCGCAAAGATCGCACGCTGGGCGTGATGCTCCTCGAGGTGGACACTGTCCAGACGATATTGAGTGGGTTGTCGCGATGGCTGAATTCGCAAAGGTGCGTGACCTAATCTGTCCTGACAGGGAACTCTCGCAGCCGTGAGCGCTGAGGGTTTCATTCCTCTATCCATGACTGCCAGCCCATCACACCGCGTTGAGTCTCTGTCCACGAAACCACGCACTGGACTCACCACCACAGAATCTGCAGGGCAAATTCGTAAGAATCTCGCGGCGCGAACGCATTGCTTGGCTCAGCCTCCCGATTTGCGTCATCCGGCAGGTTGAAAAAGGCAGGCCTGAAAGAGAAGCACAGAGGGAGTGCGACAGCTCGCGTCGAGCTTCCTTTGTAAACATCTGCTTTTTCGTGCCAAATTAATGCGAGACGCACCGATGGAGCACCAAATATTTTTCTCTAAATTTCGTGGGAAGTCGTTGTTCTGTCCGGGAAAGTTTGTCGAAAACTTTTTTGGAACTTCGTGAAAACAACGGTGGCCGATGCAAACCATCAAAGCAGCAATCGCGTGTCAGTTCAAAGAAAACGTGCCTTGGGCTCCACTCAAAGACGCTCGTGAACTGTTCTTGGTTTCAAAGCGGCGGCCGAAAATCTCGCTCGGAATGGCGTGGAACTTCACGCTTTTGGAGGAATTTACCGAACTCCACCGGCCGTGGCGGCTTTCTCTGACAGTTTTCCATTCAACATGGGAAACTCCGCAGTGTGAAGAACTGTGTTGCAGGCGATTGCGCAGATCGTTTTCTGTGCGGTGAAACTCGAGGCGAACGATCCGCACCGGAGTGCCTTTGTGCAAGCACTGGTCGGGTCTTGGCGTGGCTTTCCCGAGACGAGACATGGGGCTGAGCATCCCATCTCTTACCCTGTCAGAAACGAGTTGCATCAGACGGACGAAACAGTCAACTTGGTTTGCCAAGGAGCTTTTCTTCGAGCAACGCCATCTTGCAAAGGAGTTGTTTTGACACAGACACAACGAGATGACGTTAAAATGCTCCCCACAGAAATCAGACGTGCAATTTTTGTCGGCACGAGAGGCACAGAGTACAGTGTGCGAAGCCATCTTGGAAACGCCATACGGTTGCTCCGCCGGGGACTTTGCACTGATTGCCTTCTTCGCCTCCACTGTTCCATCTCCGTGTTTTGCGCGCGTGTAACACAGCTGGTGAAGTTTTTTCTTTGGTTTGAACTACATTTCTGAACGAAAGCTGCGGCGCGCTTTCTCCTTGTATCGACATGGCGCATTACGAAAAGAACGAGGCGCGTCACGACGGTCACAGCTGAGGAGACTGGGCCCTCTGCGCGCCGGCCAACACTCTGCCCGCCGTGTGGCCTTGGAGGTTCGTCAGATCACAGGGCCGCACGTGTCGGTGGGGACCGACCGAGGCGCCTCCGCTGTGCCTGCCAATCTCTTGATTGTTTGATCCAGCAACAACATTAGAAACGCGGCCAAGCTGTCTCAGGTCAATCTGGCGCTCTCACTCGGCAGAGGATCAGAGATGTGCCACCACTCCAGATGACCTGTGCGCAATTGCTGGTCCATTCGAACCTGTGCGAAGGGAAAAGAGTTGCTTTTGTGTGTGTCACACGGACGATATCAGACAGAAGGTTTGGAGTTCTTTGTCGTCAGTCTCTTGCGTGCTCGTCCTGTGATTTATTGTTTATCTGACCTGTGTTTATCTCGTGATGTTGCCACGGGGATCACCTCCTGTTCGACAAGAGTTTTTCAAAAAGAGCGCACGAGCTGCACGCAGATCGAACCTTTGATCTGAACGTCCTATTGTCGACGTGGAAATTACTGTTTCCAGTTCCGATCGGAACACGACGTTGCGCGCCACAATACACCGAGTGAAAAGCCAGGCTCGCCTTGAGTGGCTGTAGTTGGCTGCTTTGTTCGTGATTTCCGTCTTGTACGTAACACTTTGACGCCAGAACTGCGACGGCGAATCCAAAGCGCGATTTGGTGGATCAGGTGGGCTTGTGGACTGAAAATAGATGTGAGGCAGTTCATCCGGGACGATTTCGCCCGTTTCCACGACAGATAAACACTTAGTGGGAGTAGACTTAGCGGGGGAAATCTGTCCACGGCAACCAGAGGTCAGAGTGCTGAAGCTGTTTCCTCGCTCTGCCTGGCAAAAACAAGATGAGAGTAAAAAATACAAACACATGGTCTTTTCTCATCTGCCGAGGCGCACACCATTCCAGTTCTTTCAGAACCTGACTTGAAATGCTCGGCACTTGTGGCGACGAGCAAAGCTGGGGATCCTTCAATTCCATGCGCGGCTCCCTTTGCCCCTCAGTCTGGTTCCGACGAGGCAAAGCCACAAGAAGAACAAGCCAGAACTCGCTGAAGTTGTAAAGGGTCCCCATGTGCCCAGAATGTGGAATCGGGGCCAGAGTTTGGAGGCACTTGACCGCGGCTTGGTGCCATTCATCACACCAGTCGCCGCCAGAATTATGGTTCATGTATAGACATGAGTGCTGCCTACTTGTGGCCGCTGTTTCCCACTTCATATGGGGAGGTGAAGCCTGAATAACCAGGGTCACATGCTCTAACTCATGTGAGGCGAGCAGACCCTACAAAATTGTGGCTCCGAGGCATTAGTGGGGAGAAGGCGAGCATTAGGGATCACGCAATTTCTCTCTTCTTCAGTCAAGTCTGGAAGCCTGGACTTTTCTGGAGACAGAGAAGGACGAAGCTCTGAGAGGGAAGTTCTGCCTGCCGTGTCTTGCATCAAGGCACCTCTGAGCCAAGGAAAGGTTTTTGTGATGAGAACTCTGCAGTGGCTCATCTCAAGTGTTTGATCAAGGCACAGGTGCGACTGGTGGCGGAAAAGAGCGATCGTTGCCAACTTTGACAGCAATTCGCTTTTGCTTGGAATTGAGACCTTCGTGGCATCTAATGGCGCTCAAAGATAGGTGTTGATGTAAGAGTTCCACTGCACCTTCCGTACAAAGCAGCGGGAGTATTTCTGGACACCAACGCAGCCATTGAGGGTCGAAAAGAACCGTTGGGATCAGCAGAGTCAATGGCGTCAGTTCCACGAGCTGCGGCCGACGGTGCCGAGGGAAACACGCGGGTCTCAGTCACGCTAATGGGACCTTTTAGAAGCCATAAGAATCCAACGGTCACGTCCATTGCCCACCGCGACCGCGGGGACTTGGCATGCTTCCTGCTGGAGAACAAACTGAAAGCTGGGAGACTGCTTTTCGACCCTTGTCTTCTTCTGCAGGCTCGAGTGCGTAAAGTTAAACGGTGGGTGCTGCTGTCTTCTTTGTTTTGTTGTCTTGTGTGCTCCAGAGGCATGTGCCCGCTCAGCACTCGTATGCTGGAGAGGCGCACACAGCGAACCGTGCATTTTCACGCCGCATGGTGATTATGACGAACTTTTGCTTTGTTGTTTTCCCCTGGCTTGTTGAACGCACAAGAAGGAAGTGTCCTCCACAAGTACGAATAATCTCCTGGGTACAGATTTGGAGCCTCCTGGGCACAGACGTGGAGGTGTGCTCTGTTGCGCTCTGTTGGCGTGGGGCACGCTTGTTGTTCTCAACTGAGAGGCGTGTGCACAGCACGCAACGCGGGCAGCAGAACACAGAGCTGTTCGCACGAAAACAAAATTTGATGAAAGAAGAGTCGCAACCTCTCTTAGCTTTGTGGTGAACATTTTCTCGTACGTTCTCTGTTGAAAAAGAAAGAAAGAAATGTTTCACGCACTGAGATTTGCAACTGGTCCAGCTCAACACCTGACATCTGCCGCGAGTACGGCGACCTTTTCATTGATTGCTGAAGCACAACGACCATGAGACAAACTGGCCGACCGTTGATATTTGATTCCTTCGCTGAGAAACCGACGGAAGGGGATCCACGCTCGGAGTTTGAATTCTCTTTACACAAACAGAGTTGACCACGCGAGTCGCGGGATTTCTGAAGCATCCGAGGAGTGTCAGAGCAAAACCACAAGAAGCGCTGATTTGAATTTTAGCATCTGAGGGAACATCGACATTTTGTGAAGCAGCATCAAAGAGTGACGCTTTTGCTGTTTGTGGTTGCCAAGTGACAAAAAGTGTTGAATGTGCCTTGTCTGGTAAAAGCTCGCGAGCGTTTAGTTCGTCGAAAAATCATCTTCAGTCTTTCATAGGTGGAAGATGCAGGCTCTTCGTCGCAATCTTTGAAGTGACGAGTAAGCACTCCAGAACTCCAGAAACTATCAGCTGCTTCGCACTCTGCGTCTGACATGGTTTGGAACTCGACACGTTTTTTAATCCCTCAAGCATGGGTCTCGTGAAAGGAGCTTTGTTGCCGTATGAAACGCTGGGAGAATCCGGACCCAAATTTGGCTCTCGAGGGAACCAGTCTCCTCCCGCCTGGTTTCTGCTTGAGATGCAACAAGTCTTTGAGATTGTTTTTTATGTGTTTCGTTGCAACGAATTGCCTTTGAAACACAAGGAAAATTACATCACTTTTTGTGGGAAGGAACCTTGCTGCTGTTTGTGACAAAAAGTTGTTTCGTTAAGAAACACACGCTATGCTCGTATCCATTGGCATTAAAAGCAAATTGAGTCTCTGCGTTGATGCATTCGGGATTGAGCGTGATTGATCTCCGGGTTCTCAGCCGAAGTGATTGAAGTTTGAGATGTTTCCTTGAGTCAACGACTGCTGCAGGTGAATCTGCGAGCGCCGCAAACCAGTTTTTCGAGTGTGAAGAAGCCCGGCAACGCGTTGTTCTGGGAGCCTGCACTGAATGTGCCACGCTTGTCGCCATGAAGGGGTCCTGCCAACGTCAACGTCAACTGCACACGGCAAAACAGTTTTCAACGTTTGCTGCAGTTTACAATTTCAGGGAGAAAAAGGCAAAGTGGTCATGACCACCGCACGTGTGCGCGCACGTCGAATGTTGCTCGTCTCCCCAAAGCGGATGTGAGGCGCGTTCCCTTGGGTAGAGCTGCGAGTCTGCGCATGAAGCTCTCCTCATTCAGACTCAGTTTGCCCATCTTTTCTCGAAACGTGAGAGTATTTAATACAAGAATGCTGGCTTAATGCAGCTCCTTACCGTCACAATGAGAGGAATCCGCTTCCAAATTGAGACCCAAAGCGGCAATATGTATTCCAATGGTGACTAAATGGAAATCAGCTCCTTTCTCTCTTTTTCATTTTCCGATCTTCTGCGCCGAAAGGCAAGGAGACTTTTTACTCGCACTGTGCACAAGTAAGACTGGAGTAAAGCTCTCGAATAGAGCAGGAGCTCTTCGCAGTCCAAATTGGATGCGACCAGCTTCAGGAGGTGGCGACATCTTCTCCAGGACGCAGAGCGCGAAGTTTTTTGCCTTCAGCATTCCACATCTAAATTAGACTCAGTTTGCTCCATCTTTTGCATGGACAGTGTCTCGTTGAATCCTTCTGGACATTTGCTTCAAGGGCCGGAAGATCCACTTCTGTTGGCGCGAAGGCTGTCAGTCGATCGAAGTGCCCCTGGATTTGTGCTCTTTCTGACTGGCACGAATATGCACTGAAAACCGAACTGTTCTACCAGCAGCACGACCATATGTGATGCGAGTGCTGTGCCCGTTGCGTCTTCCTGTGAAAGGTTTCGCTGTCCTTTGCTTGCGTTTGACCCCAAAATTAGTCGAGAGTTCAACCCGCGCGCAGTTCCGTGCGATGAGGAATCACAAATGCGTGAGGAAAGTCCGGACAGCATTGACGCTTGGTGCAGATTCATTACTTTTGAGAATCAAGATATGTTGAAATTGCTTGTAATTCTGAAGGCAACCTTGGTGTCATCAAATCATTCAAACCATCACCGTGAAAAATATGTTATTATTGTGGCCGTTGTTCCGGATAATTGTGGTCCTGCAGAAATGTCCCAAGGACAGTGCTGCTGAAAATAAACTTTTCATCACAAAACTGAGAAAAACTGGGGATAACCCCGGAGCTGTTGCTCTGATTTGTTGAAACCTGTGCGCCAGGAAAGGTGAGCATCTCAGCTTTCCATGACATGTGCTCGTTTGTGGCAATGGAGCCAGCCGCTATTTCCTGTGATGTCGCACAACGGATTTTAATGAAATAACGCGTGCCCAGGACATGTTATCTTCCCTGTCACAAAGTTCCCGTGGAACTGGATTTGATCCACACATAGGCAACCAAAGCTGGTCCATGTTTCGGTTCGGATGTCACTCTTGACCCCACCATCTGCCAAGCGTCCGAAATTCTCCAGGAAGATCTGGCCGTACGTCAGATAACAATTTTGTCAATGGTTGTACCTCAACAAAATGTGCCACTGCCCTTTTTGCCTGGGAAATGCAAGTGTCTGACTTCCACATCTTTTCCTTTCCCCAGGAAAATCAAAGAAGAGGGACCTTCCTGCTTCCTGGCAAGTGTCTACGAAGGGAAATTGCCAATACCTTGCTGTGGCGTGCCCCAGGCTGCAGTTTGTTCTGTACAAATCCAATCTGGGCGGCCACTGTTTTGTCAGCAATGTTTCGAAGCAGTCAATGGTCTATCCATCAGATTGTCGTGTATTCCAACAAATAGACGAGCAGACAGACACAACAGAATATTTCTTCGTTACCTGGTGTCATTCTGGATCGGAATCTGCGACGCCTCTGTCCCATTCCTTGTGAGAAATGCAGTGGAATTTTGAACGCATTGTGCAATGTGTACGAAATTTCTTGTCGCATCCGCTTTCTAAGGAGTTCGTGACAATGCATGCCATCCAAACATACAAAGTTTTTGAATCAAAGAAAAGTCGAGTCGTTGCAATTGCGTCGATTAATTGCATCGATTAATCCCAAACGCCATTGAACTTCACTGTTGGAAATGCGTTCAAAGCTCCTGCGAAGTTTGCGGTGCTCGGGCATGCAAACGCCCGACGCCGAATTGGCTGCAGCTTCCCCGGTGTGCTGATAAGTAACGTTCGCGCGACAGCGAAGGGTCCGGCGAAGCTGCACCGCGCTGCCCGCGCCGCCGCCAACTCTCCCGCTGCAGTCGTGCGACGTGGCCTGCACCGGGCGCAATCTGCAAATTCGAATCGCGCCGAGCGTCGGGCTACAACTGAACAACGATAGAAACTTGTTGTTTTGTACTTTGCGGAAGAGGGAGGTTGGGGGGGGGGTCTTCGATTGTCGTGTCCTGTGCAAAGAGATAGCCAGTGCGTGCAGAAAACCAACGTGATGTCGGGCGCAATGCTGAGGGTTCCGTTGAGAAACACCTGAAGTACGTCACTTCGCTCCTCTCCAGACCACTGCTGTCAAGCTTTGATGACGGACGTTCAACTCTCTCACCGCGCGGCAACAAGGTGGCGAGGAGCACAACTGTGTCGGTCGGTTCGTGTCAGTTTAAAGTCTGGGAAAAGTTTGATTGACAGCGGATTTCCTCTGGTGCTGAAGTCCTGTTCACACGGCTCGTGGGGTTGTCGCCGAGATTTGCAAATAGGGACCAGTCTCCGCCGTCTGGAGGGTCATTACCAGTGAATAGTGCTTCTCTCCTGTTTGTTCCGCAGCGTGAAAACACTGCAGTGGGTCCTGCAGGCTCCCTAATCCACTTCTCGCCGCCACGGAAAAAAGGCGAAGCTGGTCATGTGAATGCAAATTCGACCCGTGGATGTGGGTGATGGGAACCAAACTGTCGGAAATGTTGTGGCAGTTTGGTGGAAACAACGAGTGCTCAGATACGACATCGAAACCGAATTAATGTCAATATCACATCAACCGCACTGCAATTCAACACAGGTGCTGTTTTATGTCAGAACTGAAAGGGATGATAACTGTTCATTGTCACGAAAAGTCCATTTTACGACCGCACCGAAGTTTGGTTGACTTGAGTGAGACGTGGTGATGTGAAACAGTCGATATCTGCCTGTGCGAGTTGAGCGAATCTCGTGTGTGAGGCTTCTCTGCTGGTTTCATCAGGAAAACGGGACAAGTCTGAAGCCTGCCAGAATGCAGAAGTCGATATGTATGCATAGATGTTTTCGCCTTGGTGTCATGAGGTGTTCTTGAGTCTGTTTTACGTCAGTTCACCTTCCAGGGTGCACGTTCTGTTGTGTCGCGCACCGTGCGAGTACTCGTATTGGGGTGCTGTCAGATGAAACGTGCAAGTGTCCGAACAAAGCTCTTCAGACAAGTCGTCACCCGAAGGAGAAATTGTGCTGTGCTCAATACAGAGCTGCATTCTGTGGAGTAACATGAGATCAAGAATACGACATTTCTCCGTCCTTGCCCTGAAGGCCTGTATTTTGTTTATAACTTCCGCCCAGAGCTCACAAGAAAAACAAGAGACAAGCAGATCAGTTAGTGTTGGAATGTGTTTTGTCAACATCTTGTTATTGAAGTTACCGCCCTTCAGGCGACAACATCTGTTGGTTGCCAGGCGTGATAGATTTGAGCACCCTCCTTCAGTGAGAGAAATTGAACGTGCGATACCTTCCCATTCCTTTTGTGTTGACATGCACCGGGTCGCACCGACAAAACTCCCCAAACTCACGAAAGCGACACAAACGCTGTTGTTGTCATTCGCACTTGAAACTTAAATTGCACTTCTTCCATCCTCAACTTGTGGAGCCCTCGGGAGGAGAGACAGGTTTTTACGAGCCCAGAGTGTAATTCGCGGCCTGTTGGAGCGGCGGCGGCGGGTTCATCACGGAAGCCGTGTGAGAGAATCACGCTCCCGAACAAGCTGTTGCGCGCAAGGCTGTCTCTGTTTGTTACAGACCACTGCGCCGCATGAAGGAAGCAATGCAACAAATGGAATCATCGCGGGATCTGCTTGTTGGGTTTCTCTTGCCAAACAGGGTCTGAACCTTGGATGGTAAATTCCGTCACACGTGTTGCAGTCACAGGTCGTGAACCCCGCTTCGGGGTGAGTGAACAACAACTGCATCAGAGACCCCATCGAATTCGAATCAGCCAACTTCGAACGAGAACTAAAGTTTGTTACTGTGTCGGTGAACCAATGGTCGACAGGATTTTATCCACCTGGTCAAAATCTCAGAAAAGAGGACCAAATGTTTTGAACTCAGTGAAAAACCAGAAATTGACTTGGAGAATCAAAAAAGGGTCTGACAGTCGGGAACGCAGAACCAGCGTGGTACGCGCGAGCCGCTTCAGGTGCCAGCAAGTTTGAAAGTTACGCTTCTCGGCTGTGACAAAGTCGCACTGCGGACACTTCCACCCTTCCTCTGCATGACCCTTCATGTGGCACTGTAAATCACGCTCACGAGCAAATTCGGACTTGCAACCAGGCTCTGGACATGAAAACACATCTCGATCAGATTCTGTAATATGGATCAGCATGTGCTCTTCAAGATGACCCCTTCTGATGAAAACCTTTCCACACTCGCCGCAAGTAAGATCGAGTATGTTGCTAGCATCGTGAACATCTTTGAAATGCTAGTCGCACTCAGTCGTGCTATGGAAAATACTTGTGCAGTAAGACGTTCTGCACAAGTAACGGTTGTGCTCCTCCAGAAGATGTGTGTGCATTGCAGCTCTGCTTGGCATCATCTTTTTGCAGCCACGAAACTCACAAGTATGTGTTTTTGCAATGTCATACTTGTGTGGACATCTGAATGACACAGAAGACGATGACCCCCCACTGTCTTTTCAGGCACGGGGTGCTGACGCTGCTGTTGCAGTGGATGGCTTGGCAGCATGGGTGCATAGAGTGCGTGGTGCTGGGTTGACTTGAGCCATGTCTTCCACTTGGGCAGCGCGATGACGAGCATGGGGGGAGCTGGTTGCACGTCAGGCGCATCGTCAACTTGCGGTGCTGCACGACGACGATGCAAACGGGCTACAGCTGGTTCAACTGCAGGCACGTCTTCCACTTGTGGTGCTGCATGCGGACTGGGCCTTCTGACAAGCTGAGTGAACTCTGCCTCGGGAGATGCCATCTGATCAGGAGATGATGCTGGTTGTTGAATTGCACTAGACCCAACACATGATGAACGAAGACGCATGGCAACGCTTCCTGCAGGTGATGCTGGGGCCTGTCGAGACATATGGCTCACTGCAGATAAGCAAGTCCACAGATACCCAGGTCACGTGTGTGAGATATACATCACGGCAAGGAATTTGTTATTTCTGCGGTGCCGAGGTGTCTTACTTGGTCATCGCAAAGATTTGTTTGTACCCTGTGTAAAATTCAAATCTTAGC
>JAAUXT010004179.1_pt1 | contig 26396 bp, 43 predicted proteins | sample 7278171 | NCBI WGS metagenome assembly JAAUXT01 (sample SAMN14350112, study PRJNA611818) | marine sediment metagenome | isolation source: surface marine sediment (1.8m) | place: French Polynesia: Moorea | collected 2018-08
TTTATACCACCACAATCGGCCGCGGGGGGGGGGGGGGGTCACATTACATAATGTGACGTGATGGGACATCTTCCACAAAGTGGCATGTATACAAAAAAATTTTTTGGCACACCGCCAAGTGCTCTTCCCTAAAGGGACATCGCACAATAAATTTGGCTAAACATGTTGATGATCGTGGCGCATTCTGAGTGCGGTCAGTTCATTTTCACACATTGCATCACTGACCTCGCAGACATTGCGCGATCATCAGCATGTTTGGCCAAACTTGTTTGAATCAACCTCATACGTAGCCCAACGCCATGAGATTGTTGCTTTGCACCAGGCAAGACGAGGAGCTCGACCCCTGGATGCGGCGCAGGCGGCAAGACTCCGCAGGCCGGAGACAGGTTCATCCCGAGTCGCAGCGCCACAGACTTCGAACTCAGTCACCACCTGCTGCGGACACAGGTACCGAGGCTCCTGTTCACCGAATGGGTCACATGACCCATCGAAGCAACTCAATGGACGCTGTGATGTCCTTTTGAAGGTTTCATGCGTGTTTCACGTCGTGTTGCCTTCCTGTTCTCGGGCTGACGCGTGACGCATCTGTCATGCTCCTGGCTTGAATAGCAGCTCTTCCCCAGGTGGCGCCACTGGACGAGGACGACACGATGAGTCCGTCCAAGCGAGACTTCCTGCGCGCGATGTCTGACAACCTGAACGGAGACGCGCTCAGCAGTAAGATCCTGGCGTACAGGAACAAGGCCCCCGGACCCCCGGAAGGTGAGATCCTCGAGCACAGACCCTAGAATGGCAAGATCCTTGGAGCGTGACGTGGTTCTGTGCAGCGGTTGTGGCGGCGCGTATCTGCACCGATCATTGTTCTTGTTGACGCAGGTTCTCGGAACGCGATGCGGGTGTTGTACAGCGGCGGCGGCTGCGGGCGGACGGGCGGCGCCGCCCTCAGGAAGGCGTCGCGCCACATCCCGCAGGACCCGGAGCGCATCCTGGACGCGCCCGACATCCTCGACGACTACTGTACGTCTCTGTTTCACACCGGGCCTGGTCATGATACTGCTGATTTTCGCAGCCGAAGGTGGTCGGTGCTATCACAGTCAAGGCGTTGTGCGATGCGCCTCTTACCGGTACAGATCAATACGGCGTTTCGGCCACCAAGACGTACGTGCTGTGTACACGTGCAGTTCTTGTGTGCCCGCGTGAAATTCGAATTGGTCAAACCACCCTCAAAAGCGCAGTGTCGTCGCCTCAGCCTCGGCCTGCTTGTTGACCTCTTCAAAGACACAATGCCTCACGTTCAGTGTCCACTCAGACGTTGGATCTGAAAATACGTCAGTGTACGATACCACCCTGGAGGTGTCCCCACTGTCAAACGTTCTTGTTGACAGACCTGAACTTACTCGACTGGTCTGCGAACAACCACCTGGCGGTGGCTCTGGGCGGCAACATCTACCTGTGGAACGCGGCGACAGGCGACATCAGCCCCCTGGTGGAGCTGGAGGACCCCGAGGAGTACGTCGCGTCCGTCGCCTGGATACGGGAGGGAAACGTGCTGGGGGTGGGAACGAGTGGCGCCGAAGTGCAGGTGTGTGTGTGTGTGTGTGTGTGTGTGTGTGTGTGTGTGTGTGTGTGTGTGTGAAGTTGCGGGAATCTTTGTTTATCCACACTGACGACCACTTTTCATTCTGCTTTGCGTTTGCGCAGCTGTGGGACGTGGCTCGGCAGAAGAAGATTCGCAGCATGACAGGGCACGTGTCCAGGGTTGGGGCCTTGGCCTGGAACCAGTACATTCTCTCCAGGTAAGGAGGACCAAGGTCCACTCCTGCGTATCTTGTGTGAAATGAAGTTCCGCACAAAGGCCAGGTTAGTTTTCACACCGGAAGCTTTGTCAAGAGTTCCGTGTCATACCTTGCTTTGGTCAGCCAACACTGCGTCTGCAGACATGAAAAAAAAAGTAAAATATGAAGTCTTGACAGAGCAGTTTTGGTTTCAGCGGTTCTCGCAGCGGGGTGATCCAACACCACGACGTGCGCATCGCGCGCCATCTCGTGTCCCGCGTCGCTGCGCACGCGCAGGAAGTGTGCGGGCTCAGGTGGTCGCCGGACGGGAGGTAGGGAGCGCCTCAATCAAGAGTAGATCTGTCACTAAAACCAGAGTTCCATCATGATGGCAGTGAGTGTTGCACTAAGCAGTTATGGAACAGTGCGTGGATGGTGTGCGGCAGAGTGTGCGTTCTCAAGTGGATATGTGGTGTCGATGGAAGAATGAGTCTGTCAATTGGCGTGCACATAGTGCAACGTTCATGCGAGAAACACTTCGCGAAATGTTTGGATGAGTTTGAACGGACGCGTGAACCGAACATGATCCATTTGAACCAGATACCTTGCGAGCGGCGGCAACGACAACCGCGTACAGGTGTGGCGCGCCGTCGACGGCGCTCTCCATGGCAACGACGTCCCTGCGCACACCTTCACCGAGCACCTCGCCGCGGTCAAGGTCAGTGCGACGTGTGCGGAGGGGAGTCAGACCACCATCTTTGACGGCCTTGATCAGCCCCTGAAATCTCTGCTGCTTGAGGTCCGGCAATGTGATATCATGGTGCGTACAGTGTGGACACGGTGCATACACTGTCAATACGGCCCGCGATCATGACTTTCTCCTTCGGTGCACAGGCGCTGGCGTGGTGTCCGTGGCAGCCGAGTCTGCTCGTGAGCGGGGGCGGCACCGCAGACAGACACATCCGCTTCTGGAACGTCAACAACGGCACGTGCGTCAACTCCATAGACACCAAGTCTCAGGTAGACTCGACAGCAGAGCCGATGCCGGGTTCACACAGGGTGCGGCGTCGTGTGTTCTGTCTTTGTGCATGTCAGTGGGTGCTGCGTCGTCGCTTGCGATGTTGCGTCCGTTCACGTGTTCACGTGTACAGACACACAAAGTCAAGTATCCAGTGTGAGACTGGCTTGACACTCGCGTTCATGTGATGTCCTGTGATGTTCCGGCTTTTTGACAAAACAAAGCGTTGACCTCGAATCTTGGTTTTGATACAGCGACTTTTGACGCAAAAGATTGGGTGCACGCTACACATGGGAGATTCTGGTACGGTCTGCGTGTTGCAGGTGACGGGGTTGATGTGGTCTCCGGACGATTTCAAGGAACTTGTGTCGAGCCACGGATTTGCGCAGAACGAAGGAAAACTAGTCATTTGGAAGTACCCTTCCCTCACCAAGGTCGCTGAGCTCACAGGTAGATCCGTCTCAATACTCCAGGAATAGATCCCGGCAAATCTTCCCAACAGATGATAATCTGTCTTCCCCAATCTGAGCTGTTTGCTTTTTGAAATGTCTCAACGAAATAGATTTATAGACCCACCGCTGAGAATTGTCTGAATATCCCAACGGAGAGAGGGGTTGTACATTGTGCCTTGTTTGTTTCAATTCTGGGCAAATTATTGCGCGTGTAGTGCGTCCCTGTGCAATTCAGGGGGTCAAGGCGTCACGGAGTTGATGCAGTGCGTGACCCATTCGGTTTCAGTCAGGCTTGACGCACAGAGCGCATCGCATTTTCGCAGGTCACACGGGGCGCGTGCTGCAGATGTGTTTGTCGCCGGATGGCAGCACCGTCGTGTCGGCGGCCGCCGACGAGACGCTGCGTCTCTGGAAGTGCTTCCAGTCAGACCCGGACAAGAAGAAGAACGCCGTCCGTGCGGCGGCGGCGGCGGCGGCGTCAGCAGGAGGCGCCGTGTCGCTCAGGAACAGCATCCGGTAGCGCACGATGCCGCCGGCCGCGAGGCGGAAGACCGGCCGGCTTCGTACGTGACGCATCATCCAGATGAAACTCGTTGCGCGCTGCGTCATTTGGTTTCGAGAGACGCAACGCGTAGAACAGTGGGAGAAAAATGAACCGGCGAGGATGAAAGTGCACGTACACCTGTCGAGATTTGTTTCGGTTCAGAGTTCAGAACCCTGATCGGGGCGTTGACTTCAGTTGCCATGGAAACCCCACACGACGCCCGGGGCGGCTGTTTGTTGGACCGACCAGAACAGATCGTGTGCTTCTCCAAAATTGTGCCTTTTGAGGTGTTGTGAGGAGCCTCTGCAGTTTATGGAAATTTACACCACCATGTTGTCAGGCAAATCCAGTTTAATTTGGAACATGTCTGAAGTTGTTTTGTTAAGATAAGCTGCGTTCGCTTTGCTGTTTGAATGTGTAATGTGCCTACACTTGTTCATGTGACCTGCAGCACTTTGTGGGCAAATAAATAAGCACTTAAAAGCTGCACAAGAGTGAAGGTTCACCAATACGGTTTTCTCCCGCAAACTTTGATTTGGTATTGTCAGGCCAGCAGGGTGGGACGAAGGATTGTTTCACCTCGTGCACTGTTCATACATTGATTTTCGCACGTATTTGTTTGCAGAATGATCTTCCTGTGCGTGAACTTGTTCGATTACGATTCCGACGTTTGAGGCTCTCATCCGGAGCAAGACATTTTCTCGCTTTCCTTCGATGGTGCTTTTTCTCTGGTTTCACAAAATGTTCCTCAGTTGGCCAGCCAAGCTGGCAAGTTTGATGTCTGTTTTTGTGGAAAGCGCCACGTATTTTTCCCCGTCTGTCGCTTTGTTCACTTGCACAGTGACGCAGTGTATCTGGCGCGAACCGCCAACAACAAAACCGATCTGATCTTTCTCACGAACAAAATACAAATGCTCAAACAAAATGACAACTGCGTGGTGACTATTTTATTCGTGCTCACGAAAGCGATGAAACAACGTGGACGGTTTTCTGTCGACATTATCACAGAGTCTGAACAACACAACACGCGGAGAGATCACGGGGTCCACAGGTCCACTGCGCATGTGCAGAGAAGGCGGGGGCCACAGCGCACCGTGCACGCGCGTCTCCAGCTTCCTGCGCGATTACTGGGCGGTGCGGGACCTGATGCTCAACAACAAACCGTGGGCACCGGACGCGTGTGCGGATGTGAACTGAGGCCCAATGTGCACTTGTTTGCGTGTCCGTGCAAAGCTCAGAGCTTCGTGAAGCTTCACCAAGCGACGAAGCTCGCACTGTGCAGGGACGTCATGACGCACGTACACAATATGATGCGCACCAGTCCTGAACGGCTGGGGCGCCGCGACACAGACACAAACACAGCGTGAACGAGGGCAAAAAATAATTCAGATCACAACAGCCTTCCTGACGCTCGCAGGTGGCCAAGCGAAGTGTCCACGGCACTGAGAAGCTCACTGAAAGGAGTAGCTGGGGTTGGGCGTGCCGCCGCACCACAGCCCGATGAACTTGAGCACGTCCGCGCACTCCTGACTGTGGTTCACCTGCAATGGAACGGTGACTCTGCACCACAGTGGACAGTAACGCGGGCGCAACGCACTCAGCAACGCGCAGCAGGCTTTGGAGAAGCACTTGAGGAATAAAGCGTGCGAGACAGGAAGAGGAAACGCTACCTTGCTGGCCATCAGCACTTTGTTCCAGTCGTCCTTGCACGCCGCGCGCCCGGGTTTCTTGAACTCCATTTTGTTTCTCAACACCGGGTAACCTGCAAAGTTGGACGTGTTGACATCAAAGTGTGCACAATGAAAACAACCAGGTTTGCACTGGAGGCGAACGTGGCGTTTCGTTCCGTGTTCCAACCAGTGCTCCATGGGTGAGGCCAGGTCCGGCTGGTGTTCCTGCACAAGTCAACGGGGCTCATTGTCGCCTGAGGCTCGTTTCATAACGACTCCAGTGCCAACTCAGACGGACTGACTCACACTGTCGCCAAACCCGTAGTTTCTGGCCCAAATCAAAGGGGAGTGAATCACGCCTCCCTCATTGACCTCTGACGGAGAGAACACAAGTGTGAACCGCATTCACACAGAATGCACCACAAATTGCGTCCTGCATAAATTGTTGGATGTTGCGTCCACCAGTCACGCAGTATCCACAAGCGTCCACTAACATGTACAGGGACGCGCGACGCATCCGTTATGAACGCGGCTCAAAGCGCGCAGTGCGCGTGCGTCGCACCTGTGATGACGCAGGGCAGGGAGCGGATGCCGGTGCTCGCGGCGACGAGCGACGCTTCGTACGTGTCGCGCTCGTCGGACGGCAGCTCCTGCGCCACGTGCTGGTCCATCGAGATGGCGAGCACCCACTCCTTCACGTCCTCGTGCTGCGCGTCCTGCACGTGAGAGACAGCTCCGCATTATCACTCAGGCGAGCTCGCAAATACTCCGGCGGATAATATGCTCAGACCCGTGTGTGTGTGTGTGTGTGTGTGTGTGTGTGTGTGTGTGTGTGTGTGTGTGTGTGTGTGTCCAGGAGACGCTCCCCACGCTCCCACTTTTCCCCAAAGTGCGTCGCTGGGAGTAAAATTTTGAGTGTCGCCACGTTGAATCAAATCTGAGGGTCGGATTCCCCTCGCAGCGACCCTTGATCTGCCCCTGTCCCAGTGAGAGCGCGCTCCATGATGCAGGTCCCCGGAGCAGCTCACCGTGACGTGCTTCTGCGCCGGCAGCGGGATTTCGAACGGGATGTCAGTGTCCTGGAAGTCGCTGTGGTCCAGCATGTCCAGCGACCCTTCTTCTATCGCCTGCAAGAAACAGGCAGAGGACGCGAGAAATGGCGACAGTGGCATCACAGAGTGAACACGTTGAGCATTGTATCACGTCACATACACGCTGAGTTCTCTCAGTGCTCGTTCCCTCACACGCGCATTTCACGTAAACCGGAAAGTCATATTTTGCACTCACCTCAATGAGATCCAGGTATCGGTTGAGAAACACGAAGGCCATGTTCTCCCAGCCCAGCTTCTGTGGTGAGCAAGAGTTTAGTCAGATCACTACAACTGCATACCTCACAGTTGTACAAAATTGAATCGTCGTGCAATGTAGCACCTGCAGACTCTCACCACCAATGCGCCTAGGTGCTCAAATATGTTCAGGATGTTGAAGGACCTCAATCTCGGCCTGGGTCTGACCCTTGTGCCTGCTGTGCGAAATGACATGGGGGGAAGGGGTGAAACTTCGGACTTTGGGCTGCAGTCCCACACACCTTGGTGATGACGCCGGCCTCGTAGAACGCCTTGTCGGCGGGCACGACGTCGGTGTGGCGCAGCAGCGCCACCGACAGCTTGGCGGCGACGGCGTCGAGCGACTTGACGCCCATGGCGGCGGCGCGCGTCGTGTAGTAGTGCGCGACGACGAGCAGCGTCTCGAACTCCTCGTGCTGCGGCGAGTCGGCGTCCCCGGACTGAGCCAGGTTCTCACACTGCGCAGCGAGCAAACAAGAACGCTTCACGTCAAGTGACAGCGGCGAGGTGAAGACAACGACGTGAGATGGAAATCAAACAGCAAAGTTGGTGTTGCTGCAGCTCGAGCCTCACCAGGTTGAAGAGCACGTCCCTGAGGTCGGCCCACGTGCGGAACGCCTCCGCCTTCATGAGGCCCTGCATGTTGAGCACGTCGGACGCGATGCGCTTGTAGATGTTGTAGTTCTGCGGTGTAGCGGGCGCTCCGAAGCGCACGTACAGGTCGAGCGCCTCGAGCACCTTGTTCTCCTTGATGAGGGTCGCGGCGTACATCGCGACGTACTTGTGTAGCACGGCAGGGTTCTGCGACGAGAGGGTGTACGTGTGTACGTGCGTGCGTGTGTTTATGTGTGTGCGCGAGAGAGCGAGAGAAGGGTGTTGCCGGGCAGGGCACAGGCACAGCACTGTTGCAGTGGAGTATGGCACAGTGTGTGTGTGTGTGTGAGAGAGAGAGACAGATAGACAGACAGAGAGAGAGAGAGAGAGAGAGAGAGAGAGAGAGAGAGACGTGTGTGTGTGTGCGTGTGTGCGGTGAGCTGAGGCGCACCTGCTGCTCGGCCGTCTGCAGACACTTCTCCCACTCGCCGCGCTCCACGAACATGTCGAGCGCCGCCATCACGTCCACTCCCGCCAACTGCAGCGGGAAAACGGACTCCGTCACAAACCGCAGCAGCAGCGGCAGCAAAGCCGCTGTACCAGACGCACGTAAAGCAGTCCACAGTATGAACATACAACTGGACAGAGAGAGAGAGAGAGAGAGAGAGAGAGAGACAGACAGAGACAGAGACAGAGAGAGACAGAGACAGAGAGAGCGAGGCTCACCTGGTCGGCGCGGCCCTGGTTCTTGAGGTACTCCTTGTACTTGTTGTCGACGTACTCCTCGTAGCGCGGCTCCAGCTCGGTCGCCACCTTCTTGGCCTTGTTCCACTCCTCGCCCGCGATGAACGCGTCGATCGACTCCTTCAGCATGTCGCAGTTCACGTAGATCTCACCCGCCTGCGAAACAACCAGAGCTGCCGGCGTGGACACTTTCCCAGAACCTGGACGTCTCAAATACAGAGCGGGAGAGAGAACCGGCCCTTGGGTGAAGATACGGTGATGCGCCACGCAAACTTTCCCTTTGTGAGGTTCGCGCTGGGGGAAACTGGATCTCACCAGAAAACTGATGAAATTCATGGCAACCAGCCTTGAAGCTGGGACGCCACAACCCGGTGTTTACGCTTCCTTGATATCGACCAACCAACAAGAACAGAGGCACTGCAGCCTGCGGGGGCCATGCGAGACGCGTGCAACGTGACTGAGGCCGACTGAACTGCACGTACCACTCCGCACTTGCCGATCTCGATGAGTCGGGGACACACGACCTCGACCACGGCGCGCGACTTGTCCGGAGAAAGGAACTTCACCGCCAACTCTGCAGCCTGCAATCAACTGAACGTGCATTTGCTGGGCATTCCCAGAATTGAGCGTCCGATCCGTTTCTGCCCGACGCAGCCACGCAAAGAACGCAGTTCAGCACAAACCTTCCTCCAGGACTTCTCCATGATGTTTTTGTCTGCGGTGACTTTGGAGTTGATTTTGACGTAGCAGTCGACTGCGCGTGCGTACTCTCCGGAAGACTCCCACTCTCGCGCCTGCAACAAGCCAGCACCTCGGTTCACACCACGTGCGTACCGCGACGCTCTGTTTAAAATGCCTTTGAAATGGTTCGCCTGATGTCCTCCTGCAGGTGAAAGCGCTGTCTGCGCACTCGTCGACCTCCCCGACCTCACCTGCTGCAGCAGGGTCTCTGCGCCCTTGGTCGACCTGTCCATCATCTCGCGCTCGTACTCGTCCTGCAGCGCCGACAGTTTGTGCGGCACGTACTCCTTACAGACGCGCAGAGCGTCCTGCCACAGGTTCGCGTCCTGTGGGACGAGGACAACGGCTCGTGATCGGTTCTGGCTTCTCTCTGGCTCCCAGTTCCAGCGTCAATTTACACCAGCTTCAAACTGGATGTGTTGTGCCCGCGTCTCGACTTGATGCAAGCCAAAGGGCGCCACATCGACTGAGCGACGCTTCACCGCTCTTCGACTTGAACAGAAACGCAACGCACGATGCATTTTTTTCAGGTGAGAGGCAACACATAACTCAACAAACGACACAACGAACAACCGAACACAAAAGCTGTGGACTGTTGTGGAGTCTTTTACATTGTAGAGCTCACAGTAGAACTGAAGAGAACAACATTCGCAAGACGTGTTCACGAATCGAATGCATCGAATACAATGCGTCTTCGCAGAGAGTAATTCCCTCCGGACTGAAGCACACACGTCTCGCCTCATGGATCAACCACTCGATCTACACGTCGCCCACTCTGCTGAGGTGACGTCCACACCAGGATGTTACAACCCGAACCCGCCTTCCACTCACCCACGTCCCGCGCACCCACCTTGTAGGACCTGATGGCCATTTCCGGTTTCTGCGCGCGCAGTAGCAGCGACTCGCCCTTCTGGTACTCCTTCTGCTGGAAGGCGAGGCGCGCCTGTCCGATGAGCACGTCTGCCACCGAGTCCGGGTCGTGCTCCTCGGCGACGCGCTGCGCCGCGTCCCAGTCCTGGTTGTGCACGTACCTGCGGAGGCAGCGGGGAGAACTTCATGTCTGTTTCACACCAGACTCGTGCGCGTCGTCTTTGCAGCACAGAGACGCAAAGCATAATGCAACATATCCAGGTACGTGTAAGCGTGGTCTTCTTGGCACATCTCACACGTGAGTCCGGTCTCCACTCACATGAGGACGGCCTCCTTGGGTTTGGCGGCCTTGATGAAGGCGGCCTCGGCCTCGGCGAACTTGCCGTCGTCCTCCAGGTACATGGCGTGCTTCAGGTGGATCTCGGGGGTCTTGTTCTTCATCGCGGTCTTCGCCAAGTCGAACGCGAAGTCAAACGCGCTGAAACGTACAGGGACTAAGACACCGGTGTGCACCGCACCTTGAACCTAACACAGGTGTGATCCGCTCAGGACACTGGGATTCACGTGTGACTGACAGGTGTACGGAACACAGGTCTGAAACACACAGTGGACCAGTGCTACGAAGATCCGTATTCGTACGAATTTATCGAGGTCAGCATTGAGGCGCCAGGTCATTAAAGCACAGGACCCGTTCTCACAAGGTTCCCACTGTCTTCACGCATCTGGAGGGAAAGGGCTTCTGCGACGCAACTGTTGGTGCAGTACCAGTTTTCGGCGGCGTAGTCGATGGCGGCTTCGAGCAGCCCGAACTTGGACAGCAGCTTGACGGCCGAGTCGCCGCCCAGACTCTTGGCCCACATGTACGCCACCTGCTTCGTCGCCGTCTGCCCTCCATGCGACTTCGCTACCTGACAAAAGAGGACCTGTTTTCAGAATTGTGTTGAACGACCGTGGCGACGAGTCAGGTCCTGGAACACTGCGTCCCTTTCAGCACAACACTGCGCTGATCAGCGTAGGCGAAGTCCGAACCTTGGAAAAAACGAGAATGCCCCTGGAGGCAGCGAAATTTTTTCTATGTCCAAATCCAAAACCCCAACCTTTAACTTTTCCACGACGTAGTGACAGGGGTAGGGGGATCACACAGGTTTCTTTCCAGGAGGCAGCAAAATTTTTCTCAGTCTTTCTGGAAAGAAAGCGGTGTGACCCCCCCCCCCAGTCACTACGTCATAGAAACTGAGCTGTGTACAGACAGACAGACAGACAGACAGACAGACAGACAGACAGACAGACAGACAGACAGACAGACCCTGATTACTTAATTAAGTCGCGCTCGCGCGAGCAACAAACCCAGTTGATCCAGTTTCACACTGCGTGGTTTTCAGTCCTCGCCGAACTTGCGACGCAGCGCCTGTTCACTGCTCAGTAACACGATACAACGCAGGCAGTGTGAAACAGGCCCGGTGTGACGTCCCCACTCACCCGATAGGCCTCCTCCCACATGTCGTTGGAGCGGTACATCTGCACGGCAGCCTTCCAGTCCTTCCCCTCCAGGTAGTGGTGCTCCGCCTGACGCAGGTTGTTGTCAGCCTCCAGCTCCTGTAACACGGGTGTGTGTGTGTGTGTGTGTGTGTGTGTGTGTGTGTGTGTGTGTGTGTGTGAGTGAGCAGGATCACCACACACCACTTGTTTTGGAGACAACTTGTCGCCGTACGCGCAACACAATGAAGCTGTTTTTTTCTTCCCCAAGAGGCACAGACTGATCATTCTTCTCTGGGTATGCACACATTTTACTCTTTGGGCATTGACTCAGGCAATTCGTGTTTGGTTCACCCGAACGAAAAAGGCCTTGAACCAAAATTTTACATTGACTGATTCAGACTCCAGTCTTGACCTCCTTTGTTGATCGTGCGACCTTGTTGACCGCGTGGGAAGTACAGCGCCACAGCGCGGCGGTACCTTGGCGAGGTGGAGGTGCGTGTCGGGCAGCAGGTCCCGGTGGAACTGCTTCACGAGGCGGATCATGTCGTTGTACATCTTGAGCTTCTTGTACATGGTGATGGCGAGGTCGGGCTCGTCCACTGTGATGTACAGTCTGCGGAGACATCAGAAACGCGGTGTGTGTGTGTGTGTGTGTGTGTGTGTGTGTGTGTGTGTGTGTGTCTGTCTGTCTGTCTGTCTGTCTGTCTGTCTGTCTGTCGGCTGAGTGGATTGTTGCGCGCGTGTATTTGTGTGTGCGTCCGCACGTGGTAAATCCAACCTTGAAAAGTATTGTTTGTTGTCTGTAACCATCTGTTCGTGCTGGCGCTAAAAGGGTGAATTGTTGTTTTGGTGAGTGTGTGTGCGTGTGTGTGTGTTGGTGTGTGTGTGTGTGTGTTTTCACCTCTCCGCCTCCTTGTATTTGCCCTGACTCTCGAGCGTCTGCGCCTGGTTGATGTAGAGAACAGCGACGTCCTCCTGCTTCATGCACGTCGCTGCCAACTGTGGTCAACACAGCGAGTGTCATCAGGGAAGTTGTACAAGCACGACGAACCCAGTTCATAAAGCAGAGAATTTAATCAAATTCTTCCCGACTGTCTTCCATGAACAACACCCCCCAGTGATGCCGACTGGGTCCCGACTCACCCTGTGCGCCTGCTCCCATTTCCCGGCGTTGTTGTACATGTCGATCGCGTCTTTCGTGCAGTCCGCTTCAACGTACAGCTTCTCCGCGATCTGGAAAGAAACACCGTCACCATGGCAACTCAGTTAATTAAGCTGGCGCAAAGAATGGCAGCACTGCCGACCATTCACACTCGACGTATCACAGGTTGCTTTTGATCCCCTGCGCAAGTGAGTTCTTCGATGCAGTGCGTGGTGGATCTGGCTGAAACCAACGCAGTGCTACGCGATCTTCAAGATGCAATCGGCGCGCACAGACACACACATGCGCGCACGCTGACACGCTCACCTCGTACTCTCCGATGTTGGCGTAGTGCTGCGCGATCTTCTTGTAGTACTTGGCGCACGTGGCGCGGTCGTCGACCACCTCGAGGATCTGCACCGCCTTGTTCCACTGCCGCGAGTTGACGGCCGCCTCCACCGCCTTCAGCGTCGCCCTGGCAACGAGAACCACCGTTCATTGCGCCTTCTCGTACAAACGCGCACACAGAGCCACACCAGCAGAAATCCCTTGCACACAGGCGCCCACCCCGTCATGTACCCGAGGAATCAAACCACACGCGCACACTTGCATCATCAAAGCACACGTGAGCGCGTGCACACACACACCACTCACCCTTCACACACACATGCCCTCAAAAGCACACACACACACACACACACACACACACACACACACACACCGACTCACCCTGCCTCTATGAAGTGGTTGATGGCTCCGTCGAGCTGTTTCTGACTCACGAGGTAGTCGCCCCAGGCTTCCTCCAGCTTCACCACGTCCTGCGGGAACGCATAGCGCGCCAGCTCCACCGCTGCAACACACAACGCGTCGTCAGGGCGGGGTCGCGCAGGGAGCGGTTTGCGTTGTGTTGCCGTGTAATTTCTTGAGTGGTTTCCCAATCTGATGTTTTTCGTGGGTGAAACCCACTGACTCTCCTACTTCTGATCTGTCTGAGGAACCTACTGCACACCAATGGATACACGGGAGAAGTTCTCCTGCGGGGATCATCACTTCCTCTCTCCACACACACACACACACACACACACGCACACAAACACTCACCCAAACGCACACTCGAACGTTGGTTCCGAGCCACACACAGTTCTTGGGACCTCTCACCTCTGGCGTAAGAATCTCCCTTCTTGTAGCACTGCGCTGCCTCCTGGTACTTTCCTATCTTCTCGTACAATTCTCCTGCCTACAACGCACAAATGAAAAAACACAAACATTTCGCTGCTCGTGTGAAGCCATTTCACACGAGGGACGTGGACGAGAAACGTCGTGTTCTGAAACACGCAGGGACATCCTGGTGAGCGTGAAAGAACCGGGTGCAAGATGGACACGCAAAGAAATCCGACACTGAAATTTGTCCCACACTGACGGCGTCACCGGTGCACCTCTGTTTTTCTATCACGGCACAGTGTCAGGGTTGACCTGCACAAGACGCCACTCACTGACTCTCCCAGTGCAGACCCGTCCCTTTCCTCCTCACCCGTTCGTACAGATCTCCCTTGATGAGCGCGTTGGCGATGCGCCCGACAAGCTCCGAGTTTCCCGCCAGCTCCTCGCGCGCCGACACGAGTCGCGCGGCGCGCGCCGGCATGCCCGCCTTCATGTACAGGTTGATGGCGGCCATGAGGTCGCCCTCGCGCTCCTTCACGTCGCCCGCCTTCCCCTCCTGGTTCGTGTCCATCAGCCACTGGTAGTAGTTGCGCCGTAAAGTGTCCAGTTCGGGGTGGCCCTGCAAACCAGATTGTTTGACAGTGTTGCACACGCCAGGCTGTGCAACTGGCACGGCCGTTGCCTGGAGACAGTTGTGTTGTTCAGGAGGTCAGTTTTCTTCGCACTTGACCCAAATGTGCTGTGGAACCCTGCGGCCCACCTGGAGCCGAAGGGGCGGGACCTGGGAATCCCACGCACACACGCACCTTGGCCTCGGCCACCTCGATGGCCTCGTCCCACTTGTGCAGCTCCTGGTACATTTCCATCGCCTCCTCGACGTTGTTCTGCTCCAGGTAGATGCTCTCCGCCAGCTTGAAGTTTCGATCCATGATGGCCATGCGCGCGCGCACCTTGTAGTAGTTGAACCCGTCTCCGCCCTGCAGTGCAGAGAAGTGCAAATTCACTCTGGATGGGTCCTGGGATGCGACTGCAGGTGCGTCTCCGCACAATCCAATGGGTTCTTTGTCGACTGAGAGTGTCTGTTGGCACGCAACGCATGTTACACGCACAGTGTCAAAGCGTCAGCCGAGCAATTTCTGCTCGAGCGAAAAGTGATCTGAAGAGGACAGCAAAGAAGGGAACGTGGACATTTGGTCAAAACAAACACATCTTGCGGTGTTTCTTTTCTCTGAGAGGAAAATAAGAGGTCTCGACAGAGCCAGGACAGAGCGCAGTCAAGAACGTCCGAGCTGAGATAAAGATTCCCGTCCAGTCCAGAACACGTGACGGAAGCTGAATCACGGAATGCGAGTCAAAAACTTTGACAAGGATCAGAAAACACATTTGAATTCAGGCAAAGTTCCACTCGTCAGTGATCGGTTGAAGTTGAGCTCCAAGACCAGACTGGAAGCGTTTGGCATGAGACACAGAAAAGAAAGCATATTCTTTCTCACCCTTTTTCCCTGTGTGCACGGACCAGAACACACAGCCTCTCAGCCACAAATTTTCAGTGCGCAAAACTTCTTCGAGACGAATCAACAACAAGCTCAGCTGTCCTCCTCCCGGGAACAGCGCATTCTTGGTGAACGCTACACACCTTGCGAAACGCACCTGTGCGTGCGCGTACCCACGGCTTCCTCCGGCCAACACGATTCAGCCCGCAGCCAGCGAGAACCTGACCTGCAACTTGTCCGCTCGCTCACTCACCAACTCAGTCAGTCAGTCACTCACTCACCATCTGCTTGGCGGCCTCGTCCGCGATCCGGTTCGTCTCCTGCAGGTAGCGCGACTTGGCGACGTTGCCCAGGGCAGCGAAGCAGCGCTCAGCGATGTGCAGCTGCTGCTCCTCGAGCGCCATCTTGGCGAGGGACTGCCACATGGCCTCCGTCTCCGACGACATCTCCAGGGTCTCGAGGAAAGCCACCGCCCTGGAGAGGGAGGGAAGACCTGTGAGCGAGCAACACACACACACATACACACACACACACACAAACACACACACACACACACCAAATCTGTATTTTCTAAACTTAAGCCCAACGTCCAGCAGGCCAACGTTTTGTGTTCACAGTGACAGGCGGTCCGTCCATCAGCGCGCGCCGCAGCTCACCTTCCGTAGTCCCCGTCGTCCATGGCGGTTCCGAACTCGATGAGTCCCTCGTCCAGCGTGTAGGACACGGTCGTGACGCCCTCGTTCACCAGCACATCCGTCTTGCCTTCGTTTCGCTCCAAGTCCACAATGTCCCCCTGTAAGTTTGCAATGTTTTCACGACTGTGTCACACTGGATGCGCTGAATGACGCGTAAACTCCTGAGGAAGTCAAAGGACACCGCCTCGCTTAGACGACGACTTGCTTTGGCACGCAACGCACTGCGCTCCCACCGCAAAAGCACAATGCCCCCTCTTGCTCTCGTGCACAAGGCGGACGGCTCCGAAGACAGCGTACCTTGATGGGGAACATGGTGACTCTCCCGGGAGCGTCGATGTTGTACCAGACGCAGAGGTTTCCTCTGTTCTGAGCCACGACCACGTCACTGCCCGGAACCCACTGTGCGACACCAGAGAAATCCCCTGAGTCTTGAGAAACAAATTGCTCTCTCAAACTTTGGCTGGCTTTGAGGGTCCTGACTTATTCTGGACCCGCCATTGGGCTCTCAGTTTCCCCAAAAGAAATCATGGAAGTCCCTGCCGGGCGTCCCGCCGCCCTCGGTACCTGCACGAAAGCGCAGTAGTTGAGGATGGTCTCCTTGGCCTGCGTGTCCACGTCGTAGATGTGCAGCTTGAGCTTCTTGTCGCGGAACAGCATCTTCTTGCCGGTCTCGCTCAGCTCGAGCCAGTCGATCTTCGACTCGTGGCTGATCTGCCCCAGGTTCATACCGTTCATCAGGTCCACTGCAAAACACGCAGCAAAATGTGAAATAATAACACCGAACGAAATAGACGTGCGTTGTGGCAGTACTCTGGAAGGACTGTTGCGACAACCACACACGCGCTGAATTTTGGGCGTTGCAGCTCAGTGCTTATTTTGCGCAGGGAAACACACGTGTTACAGGGTCTTCCGCATCGCAGCAGCGCGGCCGCACAACTCACTGATGGCGACGGTTTTGATGTCGATGAGATAGGCCATCTTCTTGTTGTCGTCGACGCCGCGCTGCTTGCGCTCGTTGATGCGCACGCTGATGAGGTGCGGGTTCATGAACTCGGTGCGCACCGACCCCAGGATCTCGTTCTGCCCGTACTCCACCAGCGACAGCTCCCCCGCGTTGAAAATCATGCACACCTGCAGCACATGCACCGTCCACATCAACAGCAGGGACGACGCGACACGCCAGACCCACGTGCCTCCTCACGTGGCTCGACAGGAGATGACAACAAGCCATGTAGCTGACAGACACGACGCGCGCTGGTTTACAATGCCACGTCACGTCAACACACCAAACTTTGACAGCCCTTCCTTGAGAACTGTCTCGACATCAGACGATTTGGTGAAGAAAACTCCAACATCAGACCAGAAACGTGTTGAATCGAGCTCTGCTGTTTGCTGCTCACGTTTTCGTTTTCGAAGTAGAACTTCTCGTTTCCACCGGCGGAGTGCCACGGCACCTCGCTGAGGCGCGTCGACTGCAGGTCCCCGAGCATGAGCGTGTCGGACGTGTGCCCGACGAGGTACCGATCCGCGCCCATTATCTTCACCTGCAAACAATCGTGTTTCCTCAAGACATTGTTGATGAGTGTTGATGAGGGTAGAATTTGCTGAACATGTCTCCTGACTCACAGAGTCTACACGTATGTTGCTCCCCACCTCATCGTGTGCGTGTGCGCGTGTGTGTGTGTGTGTGCGCGCGTGCCTGTGTGTGATCTCACCTCATCGATCTCGTATCCATAGAAAGACTTCAAGATAACGCGAGTTCCACTCGACAGATTCTTCACAATCACCTGTCAACAAGGGACGCAAACAGGTCGATCAAGGCGATGCTTCACCCTGTGCTTCCCTGCAGGGAACCCGCAATATCACGTGGTGACCAGTCTCGACTTTTCTCAGTGCATTACAAGTGAGGAGGGGGCACTGTACCTGGCTGAGCCCGACGTAGGTCATTTCGAACTTGTTTTTGTACAGCGCTCTCTTGAGGCAACAGTCGAAGAGCTCCACGCCCCCGCACAGCGTCCCCTGCGAAAGATAGCAAAGTACATACCGCACGTGCAGCATTGTACACACACACACACACACACACACACACACACACACACACACACACACACACACACACGTGCGCCACAACAGCCAATTTCTTAGGCTGCGTTCAAACTGGATGGGTTTCCCTACACAAGTTAATCCGCGCTGCACAAGACGACCACGCGCGGCATCACGCACCCCTGTATGCAACACGCCTCACTTCAGGGGAAGCAGAGAACGCACCGCAGTGACCCTGGATCCGTCCCTCTTCCACGCGAGCGCCGTGATGGTGTAGAGGTTGGAGATTTCCTTCGCCTTCCCCTCGTCCCACATGCCCTTCCGCGGACTCCAGTTCAACACCCGCAGCCTGGAGCCACAACCAACAAATTCTGTCATTCTCTCTGCAGGGATAATGACAAACACGAAAGAGGGGAAATTCAAACCAGCAGTTGCCATGAGCATTGAACGCGCTGCGCTCCTACAAGCCAAAAGGCCCTGACCTGACACAACGCCAACTGACTTGCACAGGAACACGGGCAGACCGTACCTGTCGAAACTGCCGACGACGACGGACTGTCCGCTCGGGCTGCACACGGCGCTGGTGAACTCGTGCTCGTCGTCGTCGCGGCTGTAGTCGAACTGCTGGAAGACGCGCCCTTCCTTCCCGTAGGCGACGATGCGCTTGTCGCAGCCCGCCACCACGATCGAGTTGCTCGCCCAGGCCAGCGCGTAGGGCGGACACCCGTGTGTGAACACCTTCCCCTGGACGCAACACACAGCAGTGCAGTCAAGTTCTGAACAGGTGAGAGTTGGAGCACGCTACACACATCGCAAATGCTTTCCTTCGCCCATTGGTCCATAGGTCCAGTTCCAACTCGTCAGATGTTTTTTAGATGTGGATACGTCTGTATTGCGTTGCGGTGAAAGTCAACGAGCGGTGCGTCGACATGTACAAGGACGCAATACACAACCCGTGAAGGATGAAAGCGAGGCGAACCTGCGACTCGCCCGTGCCCTCGTCGTCGAAGAAGAAGCGCACGACGCTGCCGTCCGCGTGCCCGGACAGGATCCCTTTGCCGGAAGTGCTGCAAACAACAGAGGCTGTTTCACACGAGATGCTCCGAAATGCTGCGTCCACGTAGAAGTCAACATCAGCACACAACGCGAGGAGAATCTTTCTTCGGTTGAACTCACACTGAACGCCTCAGTGCTCACACGCAAAGGACACAGAAAGACAAGCGACAGCGCAGTGCCCGCTGACTTGTCAACTGACGGTGCATCCAGCGGGAGACACTCACTTGGCAGTGATGGAGACCACGTAGGAATCGGTGTTGTAGGCCGTGGACGACTTGTTGGTCTTGACGTTGGCGATGCGCACTTTGCCGTCAGCGGTGCCGAAGATGATCTGCTGCTCGGGAGGCCAGATCAAACACGTGACTGCGCTCTGCTGGACGAACTTGTTGCAAATGCTCTTTTTGTCTCCCCTGAAAACACAAATGGCGCCACTGTCTTGCTGTGTTTCCCCAAAACACAGGAACGCGAATGCAGACACAACTTTGTGTCCACCGAAAGAGAAGATTGGCGTCTGAACGCAACTTTGTTCAAACACTACATGCACATGAGGAGGAACAGACCCAATAGTGAAGGACAGCGTACGTACCAATCGTCTCCGATTTTGTACACGAAGATGATGTTGTCCGTCTGTCCGATGGCGACTTTCGTGGAATCAGGAGAAAAGGCCAAACCTTTCACCAAGTAGCTTTTCTTTCCGTACTGAAACGGAATTTTTGGTGGCAATTTAACACAGCCGTAAGCTGGGCTGCGTACGCAACTCAAAACTCCACGCAGCGCTCGTGCCTTACGTGACGACGCAACGCTTGACCCACACGGTTTGAAAGAGGTCACCGACGTGCGCGCACCTTCGGGTCGGCAGGTTTCGTGGCGAACTTGTCGCGTCGCTCGCCCTGCTCGTCGTACAGCAGGATGACCCGATCGTACGTCGCCACGGCGAACTTGGCGTTGTTGGGAGACCACGCCATCGCCGTGATCTTGGCGGCGCCCTCCTGAAAGGCCCGGACAGGTCGGTTTTAAGGCCACGGGGAAACAAGAAACACACACATTTTGTTCTTGAAACCGAAATGTATCTGAACCAATTCAAATTGACGACCGCGGTTTGAAAGCAAGCAAAGTTTCCAACACATAGATGTGGAGTGTATTTGCGAAGACAACCCGCCATGAACAGAGACAACGAGGTTGCAAATCCACGCAAGAACAACATTCGAGTCTGAATTTCATACAACAGAAAAGACCAAGTCAAAGCAGTTCATGAAGTATTCATCTTTGGACAGATAGACAGTTTTTTTGTTTGAAACAACAGTGAACAGCACACGTAGATCTAAAACATTCAATTTCAGCTCTTTACCTCGCCAGGGATCTGGTAAAAGATGGTCAGTTCGTTAGACATTTGCAGTTGACACCAGACTCGAATTCTTGGTGTTGATTTCCACTTTCTCAGAAACATGACAGCGGGGCATCGTTTGTGAAGATGTGCCCACATACGAGCGTGGTCCACGTCAAATGGCATCGACTGGACGGTGACAAGTCCAGCAGACAAACTCCCATCTGGACTCGGATTGGTCAAGCTCCGACCGACGAGAAATCGACATCAAGTTTGGTCTGACAGCCGTCAAAGCAGGCTCGAAATTGTGAACGGAAAACCGGCGGATAACTAGGGATCTGTAGCTGCACTAAAAGGCTTTCACATTGGGTTTTTTCGTGCATATCTTGCTGAACAAGACTCCAGATTCTAGATCACAGCTTTTTCGTTTGGTGGAAGTTCTGCAGGCACCTGCAGTCTTCTTACCTGTGGCGACAGCAACGTTTTCATGTGTTTCAGCTGCATGTCTGCTGTGATGTTGCTTGCTCTACTTTCAGTGTTACGAAGGAACACTCAATTGTCTCGAAAGAAAACCGATGTAGCCAAAAAATTTCTTCAAATAACAGCACGCCGGCCTTCTGCTTGTTTTCCTTGACGATGGAATTTGGCGGCTGCGCAGGTGCGACGTGCCGCGCCGAGCAGTGCAAAATGTTGATTGATGGAAAAATTGGCGGAAGAAAATCCATTTTTGACCCTTTTGAACCTGAGTACACTCACTTTTTAAAATTGTATTGTGGTAGATCTATATCATATCAAAGAATTGTGTTGGATGGAACGCAGAACAGAATGTAGAATGACAAGAGGTGAAAGCAAAGGCGGAGTGACCACCAGATGGCAGCACTGCAAGACGGACCAAAGAACCTTCCCGCCTCAATCAAAACCATCGCATTCCTTGATCAGTATCTTGAGACATGAACGCAGCACCAGAGGTTCCATGAATCCGGCCACATGCCTCCCGAGAATTAGATTATGCACAATCAGGCCACAATTTTGACCAAATCCAAGACACAGGTCAGGGCAAACCAGAGAGCAACTCCGTCCCACAATGAATCGATACATGTGGGAAAGAACAATTGTCATTTTCACCAAAAAATTTGTGCAAAGTTCAACCCTTCCGAGTACTGAGTCACCAAGGGTGCCTGTCCCTTGACCAAATTGATAAATCTGCCTGCGATCCTGATTTCCGAAAATATTTCCGAAAACATTTCTGGTGTTTTTTCAAATTGTTGGCACTCCAGAAGCCGGACCTCAGCCTTGATCAGTTCCTGATAGACTCTACTCCCATTCAGACTCGACTGCAACGCAACAGAACAGTGTGCAAAATCTGTCCACAAACACGCACAATCCTCAACTGATCAAGCAGCTCCTGGAACAGCCTTTCCTCAAAGGTAAAGATGAAAGACTTGCCCACGAGCAACTCAATTGGTCATCGCGTGTCCGTACTGTGGCCCACTGTTGTACATTTTGTGGATCACATTGTTTGCACCTCCTGTTGTACCACATGACAACATGATGACTGAGAGGTGTCGTCAGTCTGCCTCCAGGTATGGACAGATTTTCCAGACCACGAGAAGTGTCATCATCGGGCCCAGTTCACACTGGACGCGAGTAAATTGGCAAAAACCCCATTGACTTTGCAGAGATGCAACCCACGACGCATTCAGTGTGAAATCGGAGTCGTGCTCATGCAGCAGGCCCTGACTCATGAACGAACGACGCGTCCGGTGTGAAACAGGCCCGAGGCTGTGCATTCGCTGTGATGCCATGTGAGTTTGGTGACACTGGCTGCTGCCCGAACGGAACAGAAATTTATGCGTGTGTGTCGTGCATCCACCTATTGTGCATCTATCAGATCTGCAGCGTGCACGCGTGTCGAATTGTCTGTCAAATCCACGCGAAACAGTTGTTTTGCATCACGGAATTTCGTGCCAAATCGGGAGATGATTTGAATCCCGTTGACGGCAACAAACAAAAGTTCAGGCACTTTGTGTTTGTGGATATTAATTTGTGATCTGAATGTGTCATCAAGGATTATTTTGCTTTGCGTGAGGCACAAAGTGATTGCAAATGAGAATTTTCTGGTCAACTGAGACGCGGACATGTGTACGTGAACTCGTGCGAGCGTTTTGGGAATAACTGGAGTGGATATTCTTTGTGAAAGATCTGCGTTTTGTTCACGTGTGCGCACGGAGGAAGTGTCGCGTGTGCGTCCACGGCAAGACAAGCAAAATTGTGTTGAATTTGCTGTGAACCTCAAATCAAATGTGAACACAAACACACTGAGTGGGTATTCTCTGGTGAATCGAAGCACATGTACGCCATGGTCGAGGAGGAGCTGACGGTGGAGCCAGGAGGCAGCTCGTCTCCGTCGGAGAAGGACCTGATGAACGAGTACGTGCTCGGCATGGCGGCCTTTTCTCTCGGGATCGCGCTCAACCTCGTCTCCGTGTGCATGCTCGTGTCGTCGGGAATGCTCAAGAAGTCGTCGGTCGGAATCTACCTCCTGATCCTGCTGCTCTCAGACTCGGTGTACCTGGTCACGCACACCACCATGTCCCAGTTCTACTCCCGATGGATCCACGTCGACATTTTTGAGGAAGCCGGGAACAGCGGCGTCCTCCTGTGTCAGCTCTGGAACTTCCTGCAGGAATTCACCGTGTACTTCCGGTTCTTGGTGATCGTGATTATCCTCATCGACAGATACCTGCACGTGTCTGGGAAAGCCAGCGCGAAGGACTTGCGCAAAGTCGTCGCGGCTGCCGTGTTCGTGAGCGTGATTCTCTCTGCGGGGCTGGCCGCATTCTGGGCCTATCAGGTCAAGGAGAAGCTGGGGCCGGGTCCCTACAGGTTCGGGTCGTGTCGCATCGCGCCTCCCATGGCGCCCGAGACCTCCGGGATCTGGTTCTACATGGAGCTCTTCGTGCACATCATCTACCCCGACGTCGTCCTCAACGTCTCGTGCGTTGTCGCCTTGGCCATTCTCAGCAGCTGCGTCTACAACAGGTATGCGTGCACTGTGCGTGTGAAATCCTCCTCGAGAGTACCTGTTTCCGAGCGAAAAAAATTAACCAGGGCGTGTGAGCGAATTGTAGTGTGCGTGCAATGCACTTGTGTGTGTGTGTGTGTGTGTGTGTGTGTGTGTGTGTGTGTGTGTGTGTGTGTGTGTGTGTGTGATGTTCAGTGCTTTTCAGCGGGAGTGTCCACGTCAAGACATGCTCTCAAACAAGCAAGATGCCTGGTCATCTTTTGTGTTCAGGGACAACCTGACCACGCGTATCTTGATTCGTTCTGTAACGTGTCTTCCAGAGAGGAGGCGGTGCTGGAGTACAGCAACTACAACTTGACCAAGTGCATCTTGGCGCTGGGCTGCGCGCACCTCGTGCTGCAGCTGCCGTACCTCGTCGTGAACGTCGTCTTCCTGTACGTGGACGCGCGCTGGGACGTCTACAGCTTCTCGGACGACGTGCAGCGCAATCTCCAGCGCGCCAGCGTCGTCACCAAGGAAGTCAAAGACTTCATTTTCGCTGCCAATTTCTTCGTTCTGATTTTTGTGAGGCAGTTCAGAAGAGCAGTATGCAAGCCTTGAAATGACTTGTCCTTGCAGGCTTGCCTGATTGTCTTGAATTCCTGAAAGGATTGCACGTACTACACGTTGGCTCGTACATCGAGTCCGCCAAACAAGGGAAGAAAATCTCAGGGTGACTACACATTGATGTCTTCGTGAACACATGTTCATCTGAAAGTGGACTCAGTTTGTGGCTGCAATCAGCACAAAGAAAGACATCCCTTCTGAACTCAACGCTGAGAACGACCAACTCAAAATTGGTTCCACGGGCCGCCTCTAAGACAAACACGAAGACCAGACTCGGGCTCCACAATTTGTTCACACTTGAACTGCTTGCATGTGTCAATGCTGTGATTGCTGACTTGGATTCTCTTCAACGAAATCAACAAAAAGGAACGACACACACGCAAGCACGCACAGACATGCACACACACACACACACACACACACACACACACACACACACACACATCTGAACAGCGTTGCAAACGGGTCCAGGATTGGAGTTCCGCATGAGGATCACAATCCTGGTCTGTGATGTTTGGGGCTCCACCATGCCAGGGTCCGAACCATGAAGGGGTCTGACCTCCGGCTTCGTTCAGGCGAACATTCGAAATCTGAAGCTGACATTTTGTTCAATGTTTTCCCTCTGAGTGTTTTTGAGATGAAACAGGTTTGGGGGCCTTGATCCCTGGATCCGCTGGACACGCGCACGCGCACGCAAGGCGCCGCATTCAACGCGGACGCAGCATCTGGGAGGCAAATGCGCAAGCCAGCTGTCTGGTGGAGCATCATGTGGCATTTGGGACTCCATAAAATCAGAATCTATGTGGCTGAACACGCTTTTATGCTACATGTGTATTCTCTACATCCTCGTGGATTCAGGATCTGTGGCACAGGGAGGGGTCTGACCGTCTGTTGACAAAATCAAAAAAATCACCTCGTCTGTTTTGTGGGTGGAGCCCTTGAACATGGGCTGCATTCCAATCAATTATGCTCTCTCTTCAAAGCTTTTGTTTTCAGCTTGCTTTGGTTCCGTCGACATCAGGTTCAAATTCTAAATCAGCCCCTGACAGTGCGCGCGCACACACACACACACACACACACACACACACACACACACACACACACACACACACACACGTCTGCAACGTTGTGTAAGAAAACCGGTGAGAGGACGTGGTTATGTTGTGAATCCTTCGAACTTAGTGTGGTCCTTCTGGTCTTGCTTGAGTGTGACAAAAGTATCGGAAGGATCTTGGGGGCGGACTGATTTCCCTCGAATTTCCGTCAAGCGCGCTCGTGCTTTCAGAAGTTTGAGATGGGCCCCCGGGTATAAGACCCGTCATGACCGGGTCATGATCCCCGCCGATCGGGGATCCGCTGAAGGATGTGCAATGTTTCCTCTCAGTGTAAATTCTTCACTTGTCTGGCCATCAATTATTGACACACTTGCCAAGTTTAATTTCATGTAACACCTGTACAAAGTTATTCGAAGGATGGCTGGTATGTTGATCTTTCGCACAGTGCAGTGTGCTGAACAGAAGTTGTATGTTGACTGCAAGATACATTTTCAGCATAAATTTGATTGTTGGAATGAAGGGGACTCCAACTGCAGTTTGGTGAAAGCACAAACAATTCATGGGTGTGTGTTTTGGTGTGTGGGGTTTTTTTTTGGCGGGGGTGCGCATCTGTCCTGAGCTGAGAGGTATCGTGTGTGCATAGAGAAAACTGCAGAGAGGTGTTTCGAAAGACGAGAGCGTGAAGCTCGGCGTGAAAGAGTCCAAGAAAATTTCTCTCGGAGAAAGCTGCATATCGCGAACACTATTGTGAATATGTTTTGTCGTTGTTCTGTCGAATTACAGCACATGCAGCAATTATGTACATTCACCGTGACTTTGTGAACGACTTTTGCGGGAGGGAGCGAGAATACATGTCGTTTGAGATGACACGAACAAAGCTCTGGAGTTTTAGTCTCCAACACTTTTCGTCCATGCCAGACTCTGGGCTTAATTTGGAACGCACACACACACACACACACACACACACACACACACACACACACACACACACACACACACTCAAATTGTGCGCAGCGCGCGGATTCGGGGCCCAGTCCGATCCCATGGAGGGGAACAACTGAACGCCAAGAAAATGTTCACGCAGTGATTTTTGCACCAACAAAATAGGAGGCTTTTTTTGTCAAGGCAAAAGGGACCAGGACTCGCCAGAACAGAGAGAGAGAGAGAGAGAGAGAGAGAGAGAGAGAGAGAGAGAGGGAGAGAGAGAGTCAGGTGGGTTGAAAGAATTGACACAGACATTTGAGTGGAGTACGAAGAACAAGAGAAGCAGTGCTAAGGCAACTGTGGTTCGATGTCCCCCTTTGACCTTCAGGATTTAGCCATTTGCATCTGGTTGCTAGGGAGTTTTGCATCTGGTTGCTAAGGAAGTTGCCATGGACATTCTTTTGAAACTGGAGTGCAAACTACTTTCAAATACCTTTCATGAGCCATAGATCATGTCTTTATCACAAAAAGAACCTGAGATTTAGCCATTTGCATCTTGTTGCTAAGAAGTTTTGTGTTTGGTTGCTAGGGAGGTTGTCATGGACACTCTTTTGAAACTTGACTGGAAACTACTTTCAAA